>Ga0075431_100001790_pt1 | contig 20285 bp, 13 predicted proteins | sample RhiMetdeltSRZDD5_FD_75297 | JGI IMG/M metagenome (GOLD analysis project Ga0075431, IMG submission 75297) | Populus rhizosphere microbial communities from Tennessee, USA - Rhizosphere MetaG P. deltoides SRZDD5 | ecosystem: Host-associated > Plants > Roots > Rhizosphere > Soil | place: USA... | reverse complement strand
CACCTGCCTCGGGAAGTTGTACTGCTGGATTGGCACGCGGCCGAAATCGTTGCCGTTGAAGTCGGTCGGCGGCGGCGCATAAATCGGAGTGTTGGTCGTATTGAACGACTCGCCGCGGAATTCCACTTCATAGTTTTCACCCATCCGGAACCGCTTGGCGACGGCCATATTCAATTGAGGCGCGGTTGGATTGCGAATGTTCCCGAATCGTTCTTCCACCTCGCGAAAACTGTACGGAGGCCGCTGAATGTAGCACTCCTTGCGATTCTCGAACCATCGCGTGAGAGTGCGGTCGTTCACGACATACGACCCGCAACTGAACACCGCATCCGGCTTGCCGGTCGGAGTGCCTGAGTAGTAGGTCAATGCCCAGTTGTAATTCCAGTTACCAAGAATTCCATTCAAAACCCGGTTCTCAATGTTGAACTTGCGACCCTTACCCAGCGGCAAGTCCCAGACTCCCGAAAATGAGAATTGTTGGGGGCGATCGATGTCGGTAATTTGGCTTACGAATTTCTCCTGTGGAACGTTCCAATCGTTGCGCAGTAGTCGCTCCATCTGTTTAGCGAAAGTGTAGGAAACGACCCACGTCAAAGCGCCTGCGCGGCGGTCGGAAAACGCTCTCTTCTCAAAGCGGACCTGAAGAGCGTTGTACCACACCGAGCCTCCAATGAACGTGTTGTTTCGCACCCCGTTGAAGAGCGGGATCTGGCGGAGAAGGTTGTTGCGATTGATCGTCGTCGGGGCTCCCCAATCCGAGTTCGACGGGAGGATGCCAAGATACGGATTTGGCAGCGGCTCGTTGTAGAAATTGGGACTGGCGATGGCTTGGAGACGAACGTCGTAAGGAATGTCGCCAATCTGAATGCCGTCGCCGCCAGCCCTGCGAACCCGCTCCTGGTAGGTTCGGCTGCCCACGTACGATACTTCGATAACCATCGCCCCTGGCAGTTCCTGCTCGAACCCGAACGAGTATTGATACGTGCGCGGAATCGGACGATTGCGGTCGTCAAAGCTCACGCCGCGGCCGATGTTGGTCGTCAGGCCGCCGGCAGCGCCGAGAGGCGTCACAAGCCCGCTCGGCCAAGGATTCTCCAGAGAGTACGCCCCGGTGAGGCAGTTGCCGCCCTGGCAAGCCGATGGCGTGATGCCCCCATCGAGAGACCGAATGAACGGCGTCTCCTGATTAAATCCCGTGGTCGTGTTTCCGTCGTTCACGGTTCGGTGGAAGATCCCGAATCCGGTGCGGAGAACGGTCTTGTCGAGGAAGCGATAAGCGACACCGATACGCGGTTGAATATTGGTGTAGTCGGCGTTGAACACCTTCTCCGGCTGACCCTTAACGCCGGCGAATGTCAATCCACCACGCAACTCGGCTGGAGGATTCGGATAGGGGCTGCTCGCGTGCGTGGGATCCCACTGCGCCTTAATTGTGCGCCAGTTCGCGAGAACCTCGTCACTGTATGGATTCTTCGCATCGATATCAAATCCGGCATTGAGGCGGTTCAGGTGCTCTCGCAACGGCCACTGGATGTCGTAGCGAAGTCCCAGGTTCAGCGTCAGCCGCGTATTCACTTTGAAGTCGTCCTGGATGTACCAGGCGGTGTAAGGCTCGCGCCGGAGGAAGCTATCGTTGTAGTTGACGCGACCGCTGTGCGTCGTCCCGAGAAGGACGCTTGCCACCGAGCTCCCGTCGAGGTTGCCCTGACTGCGCCCCGAGTATTGCTGTGTCCAGGACCGTTCAAACCGGATAAGGCCCGTCGAGCGATCCTCATCGTTGGTCGCGCGTGTGATCAGCGCGCCTTCGAAGCCGTACTTCAACGAATGCCGGCCAATTTGCTGCGACATACTCGGCGAGATATTGAGTTGATCTCGAGAGCTGAAATTCGTGATTTTGCCGCCGCCAAGAATTTCGCGGAAATCCTGCAGCTCGACCCGAGGCGCCTCGCGCGACGGATTTGTCGGCACGAGCGGGATGTTCTTGATCCCCAGTTTGTCCCAGGTGAAATCCGGATCGGACACTTCGGGGAAATTCTGCCAGAAGCGGGCATGCGAGAGCCGGATGTCGAGCACGGCTGTCGGAGAAACCATCCGAGTCCAATCGAGAACCGATCCATATTGCTGTCGAACCGAATCCATGTTGCCGTTCATCGCCGGCCTGGGCAAACCGCTGGAGTTACGGAATTCGGATCCATCCTGCCAATAGAACATTCCATAAATGCGGTCCTTTTCTCCGATCACTTTGTCGTATCGGCCCATCGGCTGTTCATAGCGATAACGCCCGACCTCGCTTGACGCAAACCAGTTCTGACTGAGCGTGGCGGCGCCGACCTGATTGGGAAGCGGATAGAGATCCAGGATCTTTTTACCGATCGGACTGATTCGGCTCGCCGGGATCCGATTTCCAGGGAACGGATCGCGGATGAACTGGCCGCCCGACACGCAGTTGGCCACATCACGGCCGGAAACACAGAGACGGGAAGTGAGCGGATCATGGATCTTCTGATTGAAGACCGTGTACCCATCGCCGTTGCGCTGCGCTGCGGGCGGAATGTTTTGCACGACCGGAAATGGCACGACTTCGCGCCAGCCCTCAAAGCTGAGGAAGATGAAATCCTTGTCCTTACGAATTGCTCCACCGACGGTTCCGCCGAACTGGTGCTGATTGCGCTTGCCGCGAGGAGCGCCCTGGCGGTTGTTCTGCGTATTGTTGGCGTCGAAGACCGTGTTGCGCCAGAAGTCGAATAGAGTACCGTGTAAACCGTTGCTTCCTGATTTGATGGTCGTGTTCACATGACCGCCGCCCGATCGTCCGTACTGGGCGTCGTACGTGTTGGTCATCACCTTGAACTCCTGGATCGCCTCGACGTTTGGCGCAATCTGCCAGGTGCCGTCCGTCGATATCGGCGCGCCGTTCAATAGAAACTGATTCGTCCCGGTGCGGCCGCCGTTCATGGTGTAGCTGCCATTTACATCCCAGCCGCGAGTGCCCGAAAATCCCGATGAACCGAACTGCTGCTGCGTGAACAACACGCCGGGCGTGAGCGCCATCAGCATGTAGCTCTGCCGGCCGTTCAACGGATATTCCTGGACCTTGATCTCATCGAAGACCAAGCCGCGAGACGCGTTGGTCGTCATGATAAGCTCCTGATCGCCAACGACGGTCAAAGTGTCTGCTACCTGGCCGACCTTCAGTTCCAGCGAGAGGTTCAGCTTATCGGCGACGTTCAGAACAATGTCGGTTCGACTTAACGTTGTGAAGCCCGCGGATTGCGCCTCTACCGTATAGCGGCCCGGATCGAGATAAGGCAGTGTATACAACCCTTGATGGTTGGTGACTGTCTCTCTGGCTTCGTTGGTGCCTTGCTTGATCGCTTTCACCAAGGCGTTTGGGATCACGGCGCCCGATGGATCGGTGACGGTCCCAGTGATCGATGCGCGAGAGTCTTGCGACAGCGCCGTGAAGACGCACAGTACCGCTAAAACCAAAAGTCTTTTGGCCATGCACCCAAATCCCCTTTAAAAGAAATTGGGTCAATTGTATATGGATGCAATCCGAAGAGCAACTGTCTAGTCGGGAAAATTCTGAGCTCCTGGAAATTGGAGCGCCCTTAGGGCTCTTCCAGGCACTCGGCGATCTCCTTCTCGGGGATGGCTCCTTCTTTGACCAATCGCCATTTCGGTTCGGTCACGTCCACGGTGGTGGCGCCTGCGCCGATGCAGAGGCCGCCGTCGAGCACCATATCGACGCGGCCGTCCATCGTTCCAAAGACGTCGATGCCGGAGCGGCAGGTCGGCTGGCCGGAGATGTTGGCGCTGGTGGAGATCAGCGGCTGATTGAGATGTGTGATGAGGGCGTTGGCCACCGCCGACTTCGATTGGCGCAGCGCGAGGCGGCCGGTGTTGCCGGTTACCTTGAGCGGAACCTTTGGCGAAGCGGGCACGATGATGGTCAGCGCGCCGGGCCAGAAGCGGCGCGCGAGCAGATAGAAGCGGGTCGAAAGCTCTTTGGCCAGATCTTCGGCCATCAGCGAATCCGTGATGAGCAGGGGCAGGGAACGGTGCAGGTCGCGACCCTTGGCGAAAAAGACGCTTCGCACGGCGCGCAGATTGAACGGGTCGGCGACGAGAGTATAGAGCGCATCGGTCGGGATGGCGACGACGCGGCCTTTGCGCAGTGTGGCCGCGGCTCGGGCGATGGCGTCCGGATCGGGCTGTTCGGCGTCGATTTCGATTAGATCAGTTGCCACTTTGATTATCGCGGCCCGATGGCTTCGGCGACATCGATCGCCATCTGGTACCGGCCAAATGGCGCGCTTAGTTGTACTCCCTGGACCATCTGGCGCACGCGCGCCGTCATCTCACGGGCGATGGCGACACCTTCGGCGCGGGCCTTATCGGCGTTGTCGACTTTCCGCATCCGCTCCATGAAATGTTCGGGCACGGGGACGCGCAGCTCGTTGACCATGAACTCGGCGTTGCGATAGCTGGTGAGCGGCCAGATGCCGCAGATCACCGGGATGCGGAATGGCTCGATGCGTTTGAGAAAGCGCTCAAGCAGGTCGAGATCGAACACGGGCTGTGTGACGGCGTACTCGGCCCCGGCCTGGACTTTGAGCTCGAAGCGGTGGATTTCCTCATCCATGTTCAACGCGCCCGGATTTGCGCCGACACCGAGGAGCAGGGCAGTCTGCGAGCCCATGGGGGCGCCGCTGATATCGAGTCCATGATTCAGATTGTTGACGATGTTGGTCAGGCCGATGGCGTCGACATCGAAGACGGCGGTGGCGTTGAGATTAGGTCCCATGCGCGGCGGATCGCCAGTGATGCAGATCAGGTTTCGCACGCCGGCGGAGTGTCCGCCGAGCAGCTCAGACTGGATGCCGAGTATGTTGCGGTCGCGGCAGCAGAAGTGATTCACGGCTTCGATCGCGGCCTCGCGCTGGATCAACTGGCAGGTGACCTGCGAGCTCATGCGGGCGCTGGCGCGGGGGCCGTCGGGAACATTGATGCAGTCGATGCCGTGGGCCTTGCAGAGAGCGGCGCCGGCGATTTCCTTGGAGGCGTCGACACCGCGCGGGGGTAGGATTTCGACGAACGCGACGAATGTTCCCGCAGCCAGTTTCGCTCCCAGTTGGGACTTGTCCTTGACGGGAATCTTCTCCATCTTCTGGACGGGCTTCCCGGTTCCATGAACCTCGACGGGCGCCGTCACGATGTGAGCCTGGCCGGGCTGAAGCGAGCGGGCTTCGGATTTGATCAGCTTAATGTGCTCGGGCGTGGTACCGCAGCAGCCGCCGATAATTTTGACTCCCGCCCAAAGGAATCGGCGGGCGTACTGCGACATGTACTCGGGGGAGCAGAGATAGATGCTGCGGCCTTCGACGCGCTGTGGATGGCCGGCGTTGGGCATCGCGCTCATCGGCTTTTTCGAGTACAGCATCATCCTCTCGATGGTCTCGAGCATGACCTTGGGACCGGCCGAGCAGTTGGCTCCGATGACGTCGACGGGCCACTGGTCGAGCAGCTTTGTGAAGGTCTCGGTATCGGTACCGCCGCGGACATTGCCGAAGTCGTCGATGGTGACCTGCCCGACGATCACCATTTCGGGCCCGGCGACCTCGCGGGCGGCGAAGATGGCTTCGCGGAGCTCGTCGACATTGTAGAAAGTTTCGAGAACCAGCAGGTCGACGCCGGCCTCGATCAGGAATTCGACCTGCTCGCGGAAAATAGAGCGGGCTTCAGCAAACGAGGTTGGTCCGAGGGGCTCGATATTGGCGCCGAGGGGACCGACGGCTCCGGCGACGAAAGCTGTGTCGCGGGCGGCTTCCCGGGCGAGCTTGACGCCGGCGAGGTTGATGGCGCGCAGCTTCTCGCCGAGTCCGAAAGCGGCGAGGCGCATGCGATTTGCGCCGAAGGTGTTAGTCTCGAGAATTTCGGCGCCGGCTTTGACGTAGTCGTTGTGGATCTGCCGGATCATGTCCGGCGTGGTCACGTTCAGCTCGTCGTAACAGCGGTTGATGAAGATGCCCTTGTCGTAGAGCATGGTCCCCATGGCGCCGTCGGCGACCAGGACGCGGCGGGACAATTGTTCACGAAACGCCGTCATTCGGGAGATGGCTGTATCGGTCATGAGTTAAGGTGGTTGAGCGTTCACCCTCGCGTGATACGGCACGCGCACAACGCTCCGCCGGGAACAAATTGTTCTATAGGCTGATCTTACCGCATTCGGCGCGGCGCGGACAACGCGGCGGCGCTGCGGACGGACCGAGACCAATCGCTGGCAGTTTGAGCATATTAAGCAGGGGCTCCGCGAGGCTGACGCCGGCAGATTCATTTCTGAGGCAGAGGTACAGAAGTTGACGGATAGGCTTCGACGTTGTTGTGGAACGGGTTTCAACCTCCCGGACGCACTTCGGCGCAGTGAAAAGAAATGCGTCGCGGGCGGCCGGGCCTATCGGACTTGTCGCCGTGGGTGTCCGGCCGCCAATGGATTGAGCCGCATCTTCGACGGGCATTGGGAACGCTGGATGGCGGAACGTCTACCCGTCGATTCGATCTCGGCCCTCTGAATTGCAAAACTGGGAATCGCGATCCCCGATGGATTCCGTCGACGCCATACTTATAGTTGGCCGCCGCGAGCCGTTAACGGGCTCCGGAATTCCAGTACCACCGTAGTGCGACGCATGCTGGCCAGCATGAAAACTCATCGAAGCGGACGGCGGTGGGCGTCACGCTTCTGATCGGATTGTAGCGCGCGGCAAATGGGGTGCTGCGGTCGGAACGCGCAAACCGTTGAGATTGCTCGATTCGTATTTTTGGATTTATTGTGATGGTATGACCCGGTCATGTTCAAAATTTCCACTCTGTATTGCGCTGTTGCTAGCCATTTCCGTCGAAGGTCGAAGCGAGATTCGGATTTTGCAGGTATATAGCGCGATCGCGACACCAGGGCTACCGGCCCCGGGCAGTCTGGCGACGGTTTATTGCACCGGCATCGATGGAATTGAGGGGACACTCGAGGGTTCGGGCGTCCCGCTACCGACGTCGCTCGGCGGGGTACGGGTGACATTTGGGGCTGTCGATGCGCCGCTTCTTGCGGTGAAGGACGTACGGTCTGGAGATAACGCGTATCAGCAGATCAATTTTCAGGTTCCATTCGGCGCTACAGCGGCCCCGGCTGTGGTTCAAGGGGCGCAAAGGGCCGGGCTACCGAATACTCCAGCGCCGTGGGGGCAGTTTTTCTTCGGCGCGCAACACGCCGACAACTATCGGCCGGTCACATTCAACGATCCTCCGAAAGCCGGTGAGTGGATCATAGCCTATGGCACCAACTTTGGTGATGTTGTGGGTCAGCCGCAATCCGGAGTTCCGGCGCCGACGGATCGGCTCGTGCCTCTCTCCACCAGGATCGGACTGGCGCTTTGGAACTTCCGTCTGCGCCTCGATACGGTCACTGCTGAGATCCCGCTGGAGGTGGGCTTTCTAGGGCTGGCGCCGGGAAAGGTTGGCGTGTACCAATTTAATTTCCGGATGCCGGATCCGTTGCCGCCAGGTCCGGCGTGGATCTATATGCAGAGGATTGCTGATTGTGGCTGGCGTCCGAATCCGGGATGCGGGGGCGGGCTGCGGATGGATTTTACGGAGTGGTGGCTGCTGTATTCCGAGTAAGTCTTTGCAAATTGGCCACGAATGAACACGGATGAACACGAATAACAAGAGAGCGCGGAGTTAGGAGGCGGACAAGCCTAGCTTCTCACGGAGCGGCCGGACGCGGTCGCGGGCTACTTGGAGTTCGGTGCGCTTGGGATCTTTCAGGCGGGCTAGGACTCGGCCGCCGAACCAGGCGTCCAGCTCTAGAAGGTAGTCGATATTGAGTAACGTCGCGCGGTGGATGCGGAACCACTTTGCGGGGTCGAGCTTCTTTTCCAGATCGGTGATGGTGTGGTCTACCACGTGGCGTTTGGCTGGGGTGGCGGCGTAGGTGAGTTTGTCTTCGGCGAAGAAGTGGGTCACTTGGCCGAGGTCTATGAACTGCACGCGCTCTCCGGTTCGGGAGGCGACCCGGCTCACGTATTGCGCTTGCGGCGCGCGCAACGCTTCGGCTAGCTGGGCTACCACGGCTTTGAGATCTTCGCGCGGCTCGGCGTGGCGCAGGCGCTCTAGTTTATTGAGGGCTCGGGTGAGTTGCCGGGCTTCGACAGGTTTCAAAAGGTAATCGATGGAATTGACTTCGAAGGCGCGCAGGGCGTACTGATCGAATGCTGTCGTGAAGATGGTTGGGGGCTGCGGGTCGAGCATGCCCAGCAGCTCGAAGCCGTTCATGCCGGGCATTTGAATGTCGAGGAAGAGCGCCTCCGGCGGGTTTGAGGCGATACAGGACAGCGCGTCTACCGGATCCGCGCTTGTTCCGGTTATCTCGACCCGGCCGGTTTCTTCCAGCAGGCGTGCGAGTCGCTTGATGGCCAAGGGCTCGTCATCGACTAGGAAGACGCGGATCAACTTCGCACTCCATTGACTGGAAGGTGAACGGAGACATGCGTGCGGCCGTCGCGCCGGGCTACGGTGAGGCGTCCGCGATCGCCGAATTGCGCGGCGATGCGGGATTGCAGAGTCTCTAGTCCATGGCCTTCGGCGAATCCGTTTTCGGTGAAGCCGGGGCCGTCATCGGCAACCATGATTTCGAGCTCTCCGCCGGAGTTGCGGGCGCTGACGTCGATTCGTCCACCTTCGCGGCGAGGGGAGACGGCGTATTTCACAGCGTTCTCGACCAAGGTTTGGACGGACATGGGTGGGATTTCAGTTTCACGCAGAGCTTCGGGGATATCGATCGTGTAGACCAGGCGATCGCCGAAGCGGGCTTTTTCGATTTCCAGGTAATCGACGACGATTTTGAGCTCGCGGTCGAGGGTGGTGAAGTTTTTCTGATTGGAGTCGAGTGAGAAGCGCAGTAACGCTGCCAGGCGTTCGACCATTTGCTCGGCGCGAGGTGGATCTTCGCGGATGAGAGCAGTGATGGAATTCAGGGTATTGAACAGGAAGTGCGGATGGATGCGGGATTCGAGCGACGCCAGCCGCGCTTCGATGGCGGTCTGGCGCTCACGCTCGGCTTCCTGACGCTTGGCTTCGAGCTCGCGTTTACTTGCCTCCAGCCGATGCTTGAAGGTCTCGTAAATATACACGGCGACACCGATGATGAGCGTGATGACGCAGGCGAGGCGCAGGGCGTTGAAATATCGCGGCCAGAAATTCCAGGATGCGAGACCAATGGCCGCGATAATGACGAAGGCAAGCAGGAGTCCCGAGGAGGCGATCGCGATCAAGGTACTGATAAGCGCCAGCCAGTTGAGCGGAAATCGGCGGGTGGCGATATAAGAACCCCAACGCGACAGTATCAGGTGAGAGAGTCCGCCGATCGAGAAGGAGATCAACAGGTTGGGTAGGAAGGAACCTGCGATCTCCGGAAGCGTGACCGATCTGCCTCCCACCGCCATGTAGAGGATGGCGGGCATGAAACTGGCGGCCACGCATAACACCAAGAACGAGAGCACGAACCAAACGGTCCGCCGGCGGACTACTTGCTTACGTGGCATCCGACGCACGTTACGGGTTTCGAGAGTTTCCTTGTCGCCAGCCATTCCTTGGCCTCCTCTTCATGACCGGAAACTTTACCAATGGCTAACAGCTTCTCAAAATACACTGCGGCTTTGGTTTCGTCACCGAGGCGGTAGTAGGTGTCGGCGAGGCCCATGAGCAACTCGCCGAGCGGATGGTCACCCAGCTTGTCGAGATACCGCTGCTGGATGTCGTAGACACGCTGGAAGTCCGATGCGGCGCGCTCGAGCAGCGGACGGGCGCGGGCGGGGTCTTTTATGTTGCGAGCGGCGCCCATGAGCGCCGATCCACGCGGAACGCGGACTCCGATTCGGTCGGGGGAGAGCGCCACGGCTTGATCCATTTCGGCGAGTCCACGTTCGTAGAGGGGCACGGCGTTTTGGAAATCCTGCTTCTGGAAAAGCTTGCCGGAACGGAAGAACAGGCCGGCTCCGTGCCAGACGAGCGCCTCGGGGTGCTTGGGATTTTCGGCTAGTGTTTCTTCGGCGGTCTTCATTCCGGCCTCGAAAGCTTTTTCATTTCCGGTGAATCCGAGGAAGAAATTGTTGCGGACGATGTGGTCGAAGCGATCGGCGGCGAGGGCGATCGATATGGTTGCGGCTGCGGCGAAGATCAGTTTCATTTGGCTTCCCTCCAGTCTCGATAGTAGGGGCGGGGCGGCGCGGGGTCGCGCGGTTCTGGATGGGAGGTGGAATTGATGGCTGAAAGGCGGTAAACGGGCGATGAATCGTCAGCGCTGGCAGCGGGGGCAGTAGTAGGTGGAGCGTCCGCCTTGGGTGATGCGGCGAATCACGGAGTTGCAGACGTGGCATCGCTCGGCTTCTCGTCCGTAGACGGCGGTTGCAAAATCTTCGCCCTCGCGAAAGGCTCCGGGGGCTGAATAGGCTCGAACGGCCGATTTAACGGCGTCGTGGAGGATGGCGAGGATGGCTGCGTGCAAAGCCTTCAATTTGGGACGGCTGACATCGCCGATAGGTTTGCGCGGATTGATGCGGGCGGCGAACAGGGCTTCAGCGGCGTAGATGTTGCCTAGTCCGGCGACGCGGCGCTGGTCCATCAGGAAGATCTTGGCGGGCTGGCGCACACCTTTTGCGGACTCGATGAAAGCCTCGGCTGTGAATTGGCGGGAGAGGGGCTCGGGGCCGACTTTGGCGAGGAGCTTCTCGATTTCATCGGCGCTGTGAAGGGTGAGGGTACCGAGACCGCGGGTGTCCTGGAAGACGAGGGCGCGGCCGTCGGTGAACTCGAACCAGGCGCTGGTGGCGGCGGGTCGGAAGCGGTAATCGGGGATGACGTAGAGGTTGCCGGTCATGCGGAGGTGGATGCGGATTGTTTGGCTGGTGGAGAGGTGGATCAGGATGTTTTTGCCGCGTCTGTCGATGTGGCTGATGGTGGGGGAATCGAGCTTCGTGAGAGACGAACAAGCTAAAGCTTGTTCCACATTGGCGCCTGTGATGCGGGGGCGTTCTATGTGGAGGGAGGAGATCGTGGCCCCGACTGCGTGTTTGCGCAGGTTTCGACACACGGCTTCCACTTCGGGGAGTTCGGGCATGTGATATCAACAATTGTATGTGGCTGGTGGTTTTGCTTCTTACTGCGCAGATCCCGGAAGTTCCTTACGTGCCGACGGCTCCGAAGGTTGTAGAGCAGATGCTCAGGCTGGCGGGGGTCAAGAAGGGCGATGTCGTTTATGACCTGGGGTGCGGGGATGGGCGGATCGTCATTATGGCGGCGCGGAAGTTTGGGGCGCGAGGCGTGGGAGTGGACATCGATCCGGTGCGGATTCGGGAGGCGGAGCAGAATGCACGGGCGGCAGGGGTCTCCGGATTGACGAGATTTCTGGTGAAGGACGTCTACGACACTGATGTTCACGAGGCCACCGTGGTGACGCTGTATATGCTGGCTGACGTCAATCGGGCGCTGCGTCCTACGCTGCTGAAACAGCTTGCGGTCGGCAGCAGGATCGTCTCGCACACCTTTGATATGGACGACTGGAAGCCTGACAAGACGATCAGGGTCGGGCGCGAGCGCGTCTATCTTTGGATCGTGACGGAAAAAGCGAAAGCTTTAGAAAATCCGTAGCTCGATGGGGGCTCCGGGGCCGACGCCTAGAATTTTTGCTGCCGACGCCTGGCCGGCGGAAACTTCCAGGTAGCCGGAGCTACCGACGATGACGAATACCTCGCCGATTCCGAACTGCTCATAGTTCTGGGCGATGCGCGTTACTTGCTGCAGGCCGACGGACATTTCAAAAAATCCCTCGAGCGCACGCGGGAAATCGGTGGCGAGAAAATTCGTGATGACGTTCCCGAAGTGGTCGACTCTGAGGATGGCGCCGGTCCAGCCGCGGCGGGCAGTTCGTTCGGGCTTGATCGAGCGGGGGCGGAGGTAGTTGTCTATGGGTTTGCCCATGCGGGCAGGGGAGACGCCTTTGGCCAGATGCGCAGCGACTGGGGCGAAGACGTCGCGGCCATGGAAGGTCGCGCTTACGGGCTGCAGGAAATACTTTGCGTTCTCGATCGCGCGCACGGTGTTTTTTTCGAGCGAAAGGATGAAGGCGAATACGCCGTTGTCGGGGCCGACGAAGAACTGGTCCGCTGCCTCGACCAGGATGGGGCGGCGCATGGTCCCGACGCCAGGGTCGACCACGACGACGTGCACGGTCTGGGGCGGGAAGTAGAGATACGATTGCGCGATGGTGAACGAGGCTTCCTCGACATCGAAGGCGCGGCACTCGTGAGTGATGTCGACAATGCGGGCGTCGGGGGCGATGCCGAGAATGACGCCTTTCATGACTGCGGTGAAGTGATCGCTCAGGCCAAAGTCGGTGGTGAGGGTGATGATGCGGGAGGGTCTGGATGGCACGTAGGAGTCATTCTAGCAATTGGGAAGGGCAGGCTATCAGCCTGCCCCACCAGGAACAACTAGAAAGCGAACTTGAGTCCGAACTGGATGATCCTCGGATCGCCACCACCCGGAAGCGTCCGGGTGAGATTACCGAAGCCGCCGTCACTCCTTCTGGTGATAGCGCCGTCGCCGCCGGTGCCCGATACAGGGCTGTCGAAATTCGTCTGGTTGAAGATATTGAAGAACTCCGCTCGGAACTGGGTCTGGACGCGCTCGCCGATCTTGAACGTCTTGAACATACCCATATCCCAGGAATGCTGCCCCGGGCCGTAGAACGTATTCTTGCCCAGCGTTCCGAATGTACCTAGCTCGTTCGTGCCGAATGCCAGAGGATTGAACCAGTTACGCTTGTCTTTGCCGGTCGGCGCGAGGCTCGCGCCCGTCAGGATCGCCCGGTCGTTGCCAATACCGGTACGGGAGTTGTCCGCCCCGCTTCCGACAGTATAGGGTCTACCGGTCTGGTATTGTCCGATGCCGGTCACCTGCCAACCACTCAGGACGTGTTTAACCAGTGGATTGTCTCCGGGCGCTTTCGGAAGGTCCCACACCCACGACAGCACATACCGGTGGCGGTGATCGAAGTCCGACGGTCCCCTCAGGAAGCTGTCGCCGTTCGGCCAATACCATGGCGTGACGTAGTTATCATTCCCCTGGTTGTCAATGCTCTTAGAGAACGTATAGTTGGTATTCACAGTGAACCCGCGCGTGAATCTCTTGGTCAGCGAGAACTGCGCTGAATGGTAGCTCCCCTTCCGGTCTTGCGTGGCGTAGCCGATGCCGCCGATTCCGTCCGCTGCAAACAGCCGCCGGGCGTCGGTGCCGCGATTATCGCCAGGAATGTACACCGCCGGATTGAGCTGCTTGGTGGTTCGACCGTAAAGGGAGCGTGAGCCGACGTAGGCCACACGCGCCAGCCATTCAGGGATAACCTCGCGCTCGATGGCCAGGTTCCAGTTGTAAGTGAGCGGAGTTTCCAGCCGCTCGTCAAAGGTCGAGATGCCGATAGGCCGCGGGAAAGGAACGTCCTTCTGGCCGATCGAATCGATCCGCACCAGGTTGAAATCGGTCCGGCCACGATAGGGGTCGGAGAACGGTCCGGCAGGCTGGTTCACCTGGAGGCGGACATTCCACGGGGCGAAGTTCACGGCGTCGTTGCCGGATTCGCCATTCTGGTGCTGATCGTAGAACATCCCCGCGCCGCCGCGGACGCTGGTTTTGCCATCGCCGAAGACGTCCCAGGCGAAACCAACCCGGCCGGCCCAATTGTTGTAGTCGCCCAGGGTTCCATCCTCTGGAGCTCCTGGATCTCCACGGAACTTCTCTCCGAAGGCGGCGTTGGTGAACTGCGGTGTTTTGAATCTGGCAAGATAGTCCGGAATCCGAAATATCTGGATCCGGCCACGCACCTCGTGGTATGGCGGGGCGCCTTCCCAACGCATACCCATGTTCAGCGTAAAGCGCGGCTTGACCTTCCAGTCATCTTGGAAAAAGAACGACGGATAGGTGATCCGATACGACTTGTATTCCCCGGTTCCCTGATCGAAGGTGTTGATGACACCCAGGAAAAAGTCGGCCATGGAGTTGCCGGTGCCGAGCGCATTGGAGCCATTAAAGGTGAAGTGTCCGGCGCGCCGGAACTCGTTCACGATGTCGACACGCTGGCGGGCAACCTCGCCGCCGAACTGGAAGCTGTGGGCGCCGCGGATCAGGCTGGTACGATTGGCGAACTCGAACGCGGTGCGCGGGAACTTCGCATCCAGGTTGTCGCCGATGTTGAAGAACCCGTTCGCTTCGATCTGTGAGATCGACGGCTTAGTCGGATAGATTGGCAACCGAACGCCAAAATCCTGCATGCCCGGAACGCCTCCTGGTGGTGACCGTTGCGCGTGCACTCTGGTGAAGCCGACATGGAAATCGTTGAGCACGGCCGGTCCGAACGTGTGCAGCCAGGTGATGACGCCATTCTGGTTTCGCACTCTCGAGGTGAGCGTGGGATTGCGGTAAGAGAGAAGATTCGAGGAATCGTAGGTTCCTGCGTTCTCGAAGTGGTCGATGAAGTATCGCCCGCTGAGGCGGTCGCTGGCCATCAGCTGGTGATCCATTCTAAGAATGCCCTGGTCCAGTTGGTGCTTGATAGGTCGCGGAACGGCCACGGCTCCGTCGCCGCCGACCGCAGGAATGAACGACATGACCTTTACCGACGCTGGATCAAACCGGCTGAGCGGGATCCGATTGCCGGGGAAAATACCGCCGAGTGGATCACGAAGCTGCGCGGCGCAGGCGGTTCCGCAGGTGGAGAAGTTACCCGTTCTCTCGTCAATCGTGGGGGCGAAGGTGTTGAGCGACGTGCCCAGATTACGGATAGGCGTCCTTTGCCATCCCAGGAAGAAGAATGTCTTGTTGCGTCCGTTGTAACCCGGCAGCACGACAGGGCCGCCGCCGTAGGCGCCGAACTGATTCCGCTTCAGGAAGTCGCGAACCGGAGAAAACGTGTTTCGCGCGTTGAAGACGCGATTGCGGACGAACTCGAAGGCGCCGCCGTGCAGGTCGTTGGTTCCCGAGCGCGTGACGACGTTGACGACCGCGCCGGCGTTATTCCCGGTGGCCGCGGAGTAGTTGCTGGTCTGGATCGAGAACTCCTGGAGGGCGTCAGGGAAGGGGAACGACTGGTTCTCCTGAAAGTAGGTGTCGGTATTGGTGGCGCCGTCGAGCTTGTAAGCCACCTGCTGATTGCGCGTGCCGTTGGACGAGAGTTGCAGTCCGCCGGGAACCGACTTGCCGCTCTCGGTGCTAACCCGGATGATCTGCATCCCCGGCACGAGTGTCGCGAGCCTGGCGGCGTCGCGTCCGTTCAGCGGGAGCTCGACCATTCGGGCGCGGTCCACCACTTCGCTCAGCGTCGAAGTTGTAGTGTTGACCTGAATCGCGGCGCCAGCGACGGTTACTGTTTCGGTGACGGCGCCGACTTCGAGCCCGATATTCAATGTCAGACTCTGGCTGGCCAGCAGCTCGATCCCGGAGCGTCGATAAGTGCGGAATCCTGCGTTTTCGACCACTAATTCGTATTGGGTCGGGCGCAGATTCGGGAACATGTATCGACCGTCGCCATCACTAGTGGCGGTCCGGACAAAGCCGGTGCTGACCTCTACGGCTTTGATCGTTGCGCCGGGCACAACAGCGCCGGAACTGTCCGATACCACACCGGTGATCAGACCACTTTCCTGTCCGAGAACGTTAATGGAAAGAAGAACTGATAAACATACAAAAAAAACTAGGCGTCGTGACATTTTTGAGACTCCCTCTAATTGGTCCGTCCGCTGTCACCCAAACAGGCAAAATGAAGCACTGGCATGACAGTACTATGGGGCCAAGTCTATAGCCACCAAAGACTGGTGTCAAGGGTGGGGGTCAAGTTTTTACAGTTAGTAGATCTTGGACTAATCCGAAGCGCAGCCGCCCCTGAACCGCGGGCCGAAACGTTGTCATTAAATTGTGATCCTCAATGTAGGACTAAGGCAGTTATCCGGGGTACATGGCAGAAAAAGATCTTAGGTACTAGCTAAGGTAATATTTTTGTTTACAATACTTAAGCTATTACTCTACACTTGGGCCTGGAAGTACCGGTACCCAGCTAAGTCAAATTAAATTCGGTTGACCTGTAAAGAATCACCAAAACCTAACGAGCACAGAGAGACTACCACATGAAAAACATCCAAACAGTTGCAATGTTTGCAGTAGCGGCAGCGCTGACCACGACGGTCAGTTACGGTCAGAGTTCCAAAGCCACGGCGGCAATTAATACCGCTGTGGGTTGCACGTTTTCGGGGGTATCGACTATCGGCGACACCCTTCCAGTGACGTGTAAGGACATATTTACGGAGGCTGCAGTTCCGGTGACTGCCGACAACTTTGTGACCGTCATGAGCAGCACTATCAAGACCTCGAACAGCCAATCGCTGTTCGTCTCACCCTCAATAGTGACTGGACTCTATACCCAAACCAAGACACGAACAAGTCCCGGCACAGCCTCAACTGCCGTAGCCGAGGGTGGCGTATATTTGCGCGCGATTGTCACGAATAAGGCCACAGGAGTCGTCCAGATCGGATACCCCGTCGCCGCATGCGCGACCGACATCCTGGGATGCCAATCGGTAGGGGGCAAATTCGGCGTCATTTTGAACAACCGCGTGCAAAGCCTGACACAGGAACTGAGCGCGTGCGTGGTCGACGTCGCCGGAACGGCGGGGACTTGCAATTTCACCTCGACCATAGACCTCATCCTCAAGACCACTAGCGCCCACAGCTTCAATTTCATTTTTCCCAACGTTGGCGTCGGGACGTATTCGGTAGAAATTCAGGCGGCAGTCAGCTCGGCCGCCAGTGTCGCAGGCCTGGGAACAGCGGTAGGCGGCGCTGCATATGGCCTCGGCTCAGTCACAGTGGAAAGCGTCCGGCTGGTTCACGATTTTCAGTTCTAGTCTGGAGACGAAGCGCTTCGGGGCAGGCGAATCGCCTGCCCCACCAGCGCAGAAGCATCTTCAGTGTAACCTTCTCCAGGGAAGCCTCCATCTTTCTTTTGAGTCCTTGACCTGCGGCTGACTCCATATGATATAGTTGTCTCGATTCCGCCGAAACAGCTCGGCTCAATCACTTTTTCTGAAGGGTAGAAAGGAAGGTGTCTGGTGAGTTCAAAGAAGAAACCTGACGTTCCAAACAAGCCCGGCCCAATCGCGAAAACTCCTGTTTCCCGGCGTGGTTTTATCCGCGGCGTGGGACTGGGCAGTAGCGCGATTAGCGCCGGCGTCCTGAGCACGGGCCTGGCCGAACCGGCCCTGGCAGCGGCCCCCGTGGGTCCGGCTGCTGTCCCGATTTCATTAAGGATTAATGGAAAAGCGCAGAGCCTGACTATTGAGCCGCGCGTGACGCTGCTCGACGCCCTTCGCAATCATCTGGATATGACAGGCGCCAAGCGCGTCTGCGACCGGGGCACCTGCGGCGCCTGCACCGTGATCATGAGCGGGCGGGTGGTCTACGCCTGCACCGTGCTCGCGATCGACGCTCAGGGAAAAGATATTCAGACGATCGAAGGACTCGCTCCCGCCGGCCGGCTGCATCCGGTCTCATCGGCGTTCGTCAATAATGATGCCCAGCAGTGCGGCTACTGCACTCCGGGCTTGGTCATGGCAGCCAAGGGATTCCTTGACCGGAACCCGAATCCGAGAACGGAACAGGATGTAGAAAAAGGATTGGGTGGCAACCTCTGCCGCTGCGGCACCTACGTGGGTGTCCGCAAGGCTGTGCTCGAAGCCGCTCGCGAAATGAGAGGAGGACGTAATGCCTGATTACAATTGGCCTCCGCAGGGAAACCGGCGCTTAATGGGTAAGCGCATCAGCCGCATCGATGGCGGCGAGAAAGCCAGCGGCCGTGCAAAATACAACTCGGACATCAATCCGCAGGGCCTGCTGCATGCGATGTTGCTCACCTCTCCTTACGCGCATGCCAAAGTAGTGAGCATCGATGTCAGCGAGGCGAAGGCGCTGAAGGGCGTCACGGCAGTTCGCGTGATCGCGCAGCCCGGAACCGAGATTCAATGGGAAGGCGCCGAGATCGCGGCCGTCGCAGCCGAGACCGAACAGATCGCTCGCGACGGAGTTCGCAAGATCAAAGTGCAATGGGAAGTGCTGCCGCACGTCGTTAAAGAAAACGACCTGTCCAAAGCTGGCACACGCGTGAAAGCGGCTGGTGAGCAGGTCACCGGCGATCCAGATCAGGGCTTTAAAGACGCTGAAGTCGTGCACGAGGGATACTACGCGATCCCGGTTCTGACGCACTGCTGCCTCGAACCGCACGGCCAGGTGATCCAGTGGAACGGCGACTCGATTATGGCTTGGCCGTCCACGCAGGCCGTCTCGCCCTATGCCGGCGACCTGGCGAAGGCGCTGCAATTACCCGCGACGCAGATCAAGGTCCACCAGGACCACATCGGCGGCGGATTCGGGAGCAAGTTCGCCTCCGACCGCTGGGGCGTCGAGTGCGCGCAGCTTTCGAAGGAGAGCGGCGGCAGGCCGGTCAAGCTATTTCTCGACCGGGCGACGGAATTGAAGATTGCGGGGAATCGGCCCTCCGGGTTCGCCAACATTAAGATCGGCGCAAAGAAGGATGGGACGATCACGGCCTGGCAGTCGCAGTCCTGGGCTACGGGTGGAATGGCCGGTGGCGGCAGTCCGCCGCTGCCGTATGTTTACACCAACATTCCCAACCAGCGCAAGAATCACTCCTCGGTTTCCCTTAACGCCGGCGGCCAGCGCGCGTGGCGGGCTCCGAACCACCAGCAGGCGAGCTACCTGACGGCGTCGGCTATCGACGACCTGGCGGCTAAGCTCAACATGGATCCGGTGGAGTTGTTCTCGAAGAACGCCGGATACACCGCTCGCGCCGACGTCTACCGGCAGCAGCTTGCCAAGGGCGCCGAGATGATCGAGTGGAAGAAGAAGTGGCATCCACGCGGCGACACGACGCCTGGTCCGATCAAGCGAGGCTTGGGACTGGCGGTCGGAACCTGGCAGGGCGGCGGGCACAACAGCAACGCTAAGACGACGATCAACCCGGACGGTACGGTGCTGGTGGAACTGGGATCCCAGGATCTGGGAACCGGCACTCGCACGGCGATCAACATCGTGGCGGCGGAGAGCCTGGGGCTTCCGCTGAACGCGGTGAAGGTTGTGATCGGCGATAACTCGCTGCCATTTTCGGGCGCTTCGGGCGGATCGACCACCATCGGCGGTGTCTCCGGCTCCACTCGCAGAGCGACCCTGAATGCTCTCGAGAAACTGTTCGACGTGGCTGCTCCGGCGCTCGGCGTTCCTAAGGATCAGCTCGAAGCGGTGGACGGCAGAATCCAAGTGAAGGGCAATGCAGCGAAGAACCTGACTTGGAAAGCGGCTTGCGCGAAGCTCGGCGCTTCGTCGATCGCAGAAGCCGGCGCGCACGATCAGAGGAATCCCGGCGGCCTCGCGTCGGCGGGAGTCGGCGGCGTTCAGATGGCCGAAGTTTCGGTCGACACTGAAACCGGACTGGTCAAGATGATCAAGACGGTGGCGGTGCACGACATCGGCACGCTGATCAATTTGAAGACGGCGGAGAGTCAGATCCTGGGCGGCTGCATCATGAACATCTGCGGCGCGCTGATGGAAGAGCGCGTGATGGATGTGGCGACCGGGCGGCACTTGAACGCCGACATGGAGTTCTACAAGCTGGCCGGCATCGGCGACATCGGCGAGATTGTCGTCCACATCAATACTGAGCCGGAACACGACAAGCGCGGCGTCATCGGGCTAGGTGAGCCGAGTACGATCGCGCTGCCGACAGCCATCGGCAACGCGGTAGCCAATGCGATCGGCGTGCGTGTAACGACTCTGCCTTTAACACCGGACCGGGTGCTGGCTGCCCTGGAAGGAAGGAGAGCCTAATGCAACCCTTCGAATACGCAAATCCAACCACTGTGAAAGAAGCGGTGAGTCAGCTTGGGGCCAAGTGGGGCGAGGCGGATGTTCTCGCCGGTGGCACCGATCTGATCAGCATGATGAAGGACTATATTGCTACGCCCAAGCGCGTGGTCAATATCAAGAACATCAAGGAGCTTAGCGGAATCCGGAGTTCCGGATCCGAGCTTCGCATCGGCGCGACAGTAACGCTCGACGAGCTGATGGAGAACGCCGTGGTTCGCAAGAGCTTCCCGGCGCTGGCTGACGCGGCGCGCGGG
>Ga0075431_100001787_pt1 | contig 20288 bp, 16 predicted proteins | sample RhiMetdeltSRZDD5_FD_75297 | JGI IMG/M metagenome (GOLD analysis project Ga0075431, IMG submission 75297) | Populus rhizosphere microbial communities from Tennessee, USA - Rhizosphere MetaG P. deltoides SRZDD5 | ecosystem: Host-associated > Plants > Roots > Rhizosphere > Soil | place: USA... | reverse complement strand
TGCTGCGCATCGCGCTGCGCGCGCTCGCCGTCAACAAGCTGAGAAGCGCGCTCACGATGCTCGGCATCGTGATCGGCGTCGGCGCGGTCATCGTCATGATCGCGGTCGGCGGCGGCGCCCATGCGCGCGTCGAGGAGCAGATCCGTGCGCTCGGCTCGAACCTGCTCCTTGTCACGCCGGGCTCCACTACCTCGGGTGGCGCCCGCATGGGCTTCGGCTCGGGGTCCACGCTCACCGAGGATGACGTGGCCGCGATCAACCGCGAGATCCCGGAGGCGCTCGCCGCGCCCGCGCTGCGCGGCAGCGCACAGGTGATCTGGGGCAACTCCAACTGGTCGACGCAGGTCTTCGGCGTGACCCCGGAATACCTCGAAGTGCGGCAGTGGCCGCTCGCCAGCGGCCGGACTTTCGAGGCCGGCGAAATGGCCGGCGCCGCGAAGGTGGCGCTGATCGGCGCCACCGTAGCGAAGCAGCTTTTCGGTTCGGCCGACCCGCTCGACCAGTCGATCCGCGTCAAGCGCGTGCCCTTTACGGTCATCGGCGTTCTCGACGTCAAGGGCCAGAGCCTGATGGGCACGGACCAGGACGACCTCATCCTCGTCCCGATCAAGACCGCGAGGAGCCGCGTGCTCGGCACCGCGAGCGCGGCGCGCAATCGCACGATTGGCACGATCTGGGTAAAGGCGGTTGACGGTGTCGACACGCGGGTGGTCGAGGACCAGGTGCGCGCGCTTCTGCGCCAACGACACCGCATCCAAGCTGGCGCCGACGACGATTTCTCGCTGCGCAATCTGCAGGAGGTCATGGCGGCCCAGGAAGCGTCGAGCCGCGTGCTCGCGCTGCTCCTTGCCGCCGTGGCCTCGGTTTCGCTGCTCGTCGGCGGCATCGGTATCATGAACATCATGCTCGTCTCGGTCACAGAGCGCACGCGCGAAATCGGCCTGCGCATGGCGGTGGGGGCGCGCACGCGCGACATCCTCGGCCAGTTCCTGGTCGAAGCGGTGACGCTCTCACTCATCGGCGGGCTCGCCGGCGTGGCCCTCGGCATCGGCACCTCGGTGCTCATCGCCGAGCTTGCCGGCTGGCGCATCGTGCTTTCGGCACACGCGGTCGGCCTCGCGGTCGCATTCGCGTTCGTGATCGGCGTGTTCTTCGGCTTCTATCCCGCGCGCAAGGCCGCGCGCCTGAATCCGGTCGAGGCGCTGCGCTTCGAATAGGGACCAAGAATCATGACGCAACGCGTGGTGGTGACCGGCGGCGCCGGTTTTCTCGGCTCGCACCTCTGCGAGCGCTTGCTCGCCGAGCAGTGCGATGTCCTCTGCGTGGACAATTTCTACACCGGCACCAAGCGCAACGTGGTGCACCTCGCGCAGAAACCGATGTTCGAGCTGATGCGGCACGACATCACCTTCCCGCTCTACGTCGAGTGCGACCGGATCTATAACCTCGCCTGCCCGGCCTCGCCGATCCACTATCAGTTCGACCCGGTGCAGACCACCAAGACGAGCGTACACGGGGCGATCAACATGCTAGGGCTCGCGAAGCGCACGCGAGCGCGCATTCTGCAGGCGTCGACCTCCGAGGTGTACGGCGACCCCGAGATCCATCCGCAGACCGAGGACTACTGGGGGCGCGTCAACCCCATCGGGCCGCGCAGCTGCTACGACGAGGGCAAGCGCTGCGCCGAAACGCTCTTTTTCGACTACCAGCGCCAGCACAACGTCGACATCAAGGTGGTGCGGATCTTCAACACCTACGGGCCGCGCATGCTGCCAAACGACGGACGCGTCGTTTCCAACTTCATCGTGCAGGCGCTGCGCGGCGAGCCGATCACGCTTTACGGCGACGGCTCGCAGACGCGCTCGTTTTGCTACGTCGACGACCTGATCGACGGCATGGTGCGCATGATGGAGACGCCACAGGGCTTCTACGGCCCGCTCAACCTCGGCAACCCGGTGGAGTTCACCATTCGCGAGCTCGCCGACAAGGTGCTGGCGCTTTCCGGATCGAAGTCGCGCATCGAGCGCAAGCCCCTGCCCCAGGACGATCCGCGCCAGCGCAAGCCCGACATTGGACAAGCCACCAGCAAGCTCGGCTGGCAGCCCAAAGTCGGCCTCGAGGACGGGCTCAAGGAGACGGTGCGCTACTTCCGGGAGCTGCTCGCGCAGTGATCCCACGCGCGGCGGCAACCGCGGTCGCTGCGCTGCTAGTCACTTCCTGCGCCACTGCGCCGGTACACGACGACGTGCTTGGCGCGCGGGTGGATGCAGAGCTCGCCAAGCGGGGCCTGAAGGGCGACAGCCTGCAGCTTATCGACAACCTTGTGCGGCACGAGCCCGGCCCACCGCCGGCGGCACCAGCGCTGGTGCGCGAGCTGTTCGCAAAGCCGCTCGCCGCCGCCGATGCGGCCAGCCTGTTTCGACGCGCGGTTCCCGCAGAACTGCTCGCCTTCGATGGCGTGGCGCCGAGCGAGGCGAGTGCCGCGCTCGGCGAGCTGATTGCCGATTACATAGTCGAGCTTGCCGCGGCACAGGCCGTCCTGCGCCGCGCCCTTTCCGGCGTGCCGATCGACGCAGCCGGCGTGCTCAAGGAGTTCGAAAGCGGGCTCGATTCGTCCTCCGCGCTGCTTGGCCTTGCTCCGGTCGATCGCGTTGAGATAGGGCGTGCGAGCGAGCAGTTCACGCGCGCCACGGCGCGTTTTGTCGCCGGCTTGCGCGTCGCAGGCTCCACGCTGCGCTTTCCCGAGCAGCCGCAGCGCTACAACTCCGCAGTCGGCCTGGTATCGATCGGGACGCGGGGCAGCGATCGACATGGGTCCGACGCCGCGCTCATCATCGATCCGGGCGGCGACGATATCTACGAACGCGCACCGGTCACCGATGCGCGTGTGAGTCTGGTATTCGATCTCGGCGGCAACGACCGCTACGTGGGCGCGGATCTCGTGGTGAACGGGCTTGCCGCACTGGTGGACTTCTCCGGCGACGACCGCTACGAGGCCTCGGGCCCCGGGCTTGGAGCGGCAGTCGCGGGCGTATCCCTGCTCGTCGACTTCTCCGGGAATGACACCTACGAGGCCCAGTTTTTCGGACAAGGCGCCGCTGCATTCGGGGTCGGAGCCCTGCTCGATTACGAGGGCGATGACGGCTACCGGCTGCGCGCTGCGGGACAGGGCTTCGGAATCGGCGGCGGTCTGGGTCTGCTGTGGGATCGGGCCGGAAACGATCGCTACCGCGCCGGTGGTTTGACGGATGCGTACGGCCGGGGCGGCGACGTGAGCTTCGCCCAAGGTGCGGCCTTCGGTTTTCGCACGCGGCTCGCTGGCGGCATTGGAATCCTGCGCGACGACGCAGGCAACGACATGTACGAGGCGCAGATGTTCGCGCAGGGTACGGGCTACTACTACGGCATCGGGCTCGCCTGGGATCTCGCGGGCGACGACCAGTGGCGCGCCGTGCGCTACGCCCAAGGTAATGGGGTGCACGAAGCGGTCGGCGTGCTACGGGACGAAGCCGGCGACGATACCTACGAGCTTGCTTACGGCGTTGGCCAGGGCATGGGTCTTGACCTCGGCCTGGGCGTGCTCTTGGATTCCGCCGGCGACGACCGCTATCAGGCCACGGTTCACGCGCAGGGCAACGCCACGTCGAATGGCATCGGGCTGCTTTTCGACCGCGCGGGCGCCGACGAGTGGCGTATGAGCGCCGACCCGCGAGCCTGGGGGCGCGCCGAGCCCGCGCGCGCACTGCCCAGCCTCGGATTCCTGATCTACGAGCCCGGACGGGCATCCTTCCTGCGCGAGAGCAATCCGGTTGCGCCGCCACAGCAGGGCACACCGATCGAAGTCCCGCAGGCGAGCGCAGAGCGAACATGTCCGCCTGCGCCTGAAGTGCCGCCGCGCGAGCAGGACTCGTTCGCGGACGCCTTACGGAGCTTGGAGTTCCTTTTCCGAGGCCGCCCGGGCGATCCCGCAATACAGGCCTACGTCCGGCAACGGCTCGTCGATGACCTGCAGGGCGCGCTTGCCGCGCTTCCGCGCGACGATTTCACCACGGATTGGATACTCGGCAACTTTCTGCCATGCGTGTTACGGCAAGCAACGCCGGCTGAGGCGGGCGCGATGTGGGATGCCATGGAGAAAGCGCTCACCTCCGATCCGGCGAGCCCCTTCGCGCTCGCCATGGCGCTCGCCTTGCGCGAGCGTTCGCCTCCGCCGGCGCAGAAAGCGCGAGTCGGGCAAGCCATGGCTCGCCACCCGAGCTGCCAAGTGCGCGGCGCTGCGCTGGTGCTCGACAACTCAGCGCCGGCCGCGCAGGCGGCGCTGCGCTCGTCGTGCTGGTTTCTGCAAGCCACGGCGCTCGGCATCCTGGCCAAGCTCGGCGCCGGCATCGATCCTGGGGCGCCCCTGCCGTCCTTGCTGCGCGTCCCATAGACGATGGTCACTTCTTTGCGACGAAAACCATCTGGTGACAATGGTACGGATCGAGCCGCTCGAGGACCGGCTGCATGAAGACAGGGAAGGGGTACAGGCCGAAACCGCGGCCGTGCACCTGCGAGAAACCGATCGCGCGCAGGTAATCGTGCAGCACGCGGTAGCTGAAAACGATCAGGTGGCGATGCATCGGCGTATCGTCCTCCGTGTCGGGCTGCCGATCCGCGCCGCTCACCTTGAACATTTCCGCGCGCTCCAGGAGCTCATTGGAATCGGGGTGCGGGCCGCTTGAGGGCATCCTGCCGAGCAGGATCAGAACCGCCGTGAAGTACGTGCTGATATTGGGCGTGAGCAGCACGAGGCGGCCGCCCGGCCGCAGGACCCGATGGCAGGCCTTCAGAAATCGACACGGATTAAGCAAGTGCTCGAGGACGGAAAGCGCCTGGATGCACGAAAAACTGCCGTCGTCCCACGCGATGCCCTGATTGAGATCGCCCTGCGCGATATCGAGCCCGCGCGCGCGTCCTTGCTCGGCGCAGCGCGCGTTCCATTCGATGCCGTGGTACTGCGCTCGCTTGATGCCGAAGCGGTCGGCCAGGACGTCGAACGCCCAGCCGTCGTTCGCGCCGCAGTCGAGGATCGCCGCTTCGGGCCCGGAACAAGCCTCGATCTGGCGGTAGGCCGCTTCATAGGCGCGGTGCATGGCATCTCGATAAAGGGATTTGAAATAGCGGCTAAGCACGTCCGGACCGCTTTCGGAGTAACCAGATATAGCTCGGCAGCAGCCAAGAGGCGGCATGCCGGCCAACGGGGAGGTTGTCGCGCCGGTAAGCGCGCTGGGCATGCTCAATTGCCGCGACATCGATGTTCATGCCGACGACACTTCCGAAGTGCTCGGCGAGCACGTTGTCGATGATGCCCATGGTGCGCGCCTTGCGTTCGCGGCCGAGCGTGTCGCGCATCGCCGGGAAAGCGCTCGAGAAGTTGTACGGATACGGACGCTCCATGTCGGGGCTCTCAGGCACGCAGGCTCCTCGCGGCGGCGCGCGCGAGCCGCACCGGCCAAGGGTCCAGATAGGTCCCGAGAATCTGACCCATGAAAAGGTCGTCCGCCTTGTAGTGCTGGTAGCGGGTTCCGTACCGCGCGAAGAATGCGCCGTACATGAGCGCGCCAAGCTGCGGATAGACGACCGGCCGCGCCACGAACTCGCGGATCTGCTCCATGCTGGTGGCATTGAACGTCGCGCCAAGACGGTCGTAGATCGAGCGTCCGGTCAAAAGCGACGGCTTGCCCCAATAGGTTGCCTCGATGCCGACGGTCGAACCATAGGAGGCCACCACATCCGCACGCTCGAGCATGGCGTATGAGTCGAAATCCTCCTCCGCGCCGACCACGATTCCTCCCGCGATCTGCAGCTTGCGCCAGAAAGCGATCTGTTCGGCGCTCTTGTTGGCGACGTTGGGGTGGATGCGCACGCACAGGCGGTGGCCCGGGAAGGCGGCAACCACATTTTCCACGGCGCGCACAGCGTCGATCTGCTCGGGAAACGCCCGGTTTACGTACTTGTCGCCCACCGCCACATATTCGTCGTCCGAGCTCGTGAAGAACACGACCCAGCGCGCCGAGTCGCGCATGGCCTCGGGTATCCTGCCTGCGGTCTGACGCTTGGTGTAGGAGCGCCAGAACCTCTCGACGCGCGCGCGCCGTTCGCGAAAGAACTCCTCGCCCGCGGCAGCCAGATCGGGCCGCCAGAACTCCACGATGCAGCGCTGGATGTAGTCCGGGTCGAGGATCGGCTCGGTCGCGAGCCAGTAGTGATCCTTGTCGCGACCACGGTCGTGGATGAGCGCCGGCACGCCTTGCACTCTCGCCGCCGCAAAAACCGCGCGCGTGGTTGCATAACGCCCGTTGAACAGCACGACCGTATCGGGTGCGAAATCACGGATTGCCGCACGCACCAGGTCGTAAGTGACGAGGGCCGACTGGAGAAAGCGCTCGAAAAGACTCGCGTGCGTACGCAAGGAGGCGAATGGATTTCGCGTCATGTCGACCACGGAGCTGAGCACGCCCCAGCCGATTTCGGCGAAGCCTTCGTGTGCCAGCGCGCAGACCGCGGCCGTGTCGCTGCAGCGGCGCAGCATCTCCCTGGCCATGCCGCGCGCGGCGGCCAGGGATTGCGGCTCGAGCGCCGGCTGCGCGACTTCGACCCCCCTCGCCTGCAGCAGGCGCTCGGCGCGCCCGATGCGCAAGGTGCTCAAGTCGAGCGCCCGCGGCAGCCATGTGGTGTCCTCCACGGCAGGCAGCTGCTTGCGCAGATTCATGTAACGCACGCTGGCGCCCCGTTCGCGCGCGAGCAACGCGATCTCCATCGAGGTCGCGATGTGGACCCGCCAGGAGATCGTGTCGACGATGAGCGCGCGACGGGCGGCGAGCAGCTCCTCCGGTCGCGGGGTAGCGCGCGTCACTTGCGAACCGAGAAAATAACGCAGGTGTTCGACATTCGATCGCGCACGACGTCACCGACCTCGTGCGCGAAGAACACGCGCTTCACGTGCTCGCCGAACAGCTGCAGATGCTGCTCGGCGCTATTGATGCGCTTGCCGCCCACGGCGTATTCGAGCTCTGCGATGCGCCGGGTGTGCGCCGATTCCACCAGCCGCTGCGGATGGTGCTCCGCGCCGATACCGACGATGCCGCCGGGCTTCACCACGCGCACTGCCTCCCGTGCGGCGCGCTCGGGGTCGTCGCTGTACACGAGCACCCAGCCATAAAGGACAGCGTCGAAGGTGCTGTCGGCATAGGGCATGCGATGCATGTCGCCCAGATCGATAAGCGGCGAATAGGATAAGAGATCGAGCCCGCGCACGTTGCGGAATCCATACGAGCGTAGATGCAGCAGGTCGTCTTCGCTGCGCGGCCCGACCACCAGAATCGCGGAGTCACGCTCAAGCGTTTCAATCACCGACAGCGGTCGCAACAATATCCGGGTACGCCTGAGAAGCAGCGGCCGACTGAAGGCGGTCATGTTGTATTTCACCGTGTTGGCGCTCACGCTGTCCGACGGATCGCGGAAGACGCGCATGCGCCGCAGCAGCCCTGCAAAGTAAAAGTAGCGCAGGGTGAGGACACAGGCGCGGACCGGCTCGATCCGCATCAGCGAGGCGAGGAAGGTCACCGAGCGCCGCGGATGTTGCGAAAGATGCGCGTGTCCGGCAGGCGCGCGAAGCCCTGCTTGCGCAGCTGCTCCCACGTAATGTTGGCGTTGTCATAGTTCTGGCCGAACTTGCTGATCGTGAACTCCACCTGGAGCACCAGGCGCTCTCCCTCGACGATCGGCTGTCCCTTATGCAGTGCGCGTGTGTCTGCGGCGAACAACGTTCCGCGGAGGCCGCACACCTCACGGACCGCGTCTGCCGGGTAATGCATGCGCACCTCATCGTCGTCATAACGGCGGTAGGGGCGCAGCGCGGCTGGACGATGACGGTGGGATTCGGCGACGAAAATGTGAGGGCCGGTGGCGGGTGTCACATCGGTGAGATACAGGAAAAACTTGAGAAAGAAGAGCCTATCCATGTCCCAGTGGAAGCTCTGCGCCGCCTGCGAATAGTTGCGCTCGCCGCGCGGCGTGGTCCACCACATCGCCGCGTAGTCGTAGATCGGCCGGCAGCGGAAGTAGGCCGCGGCAATTGCCGCAAGCGTGCCATCGAAGCAGATCCTGCAGGCCTCGGCCGAGCGCAGGACGTCGCCCTCATCGAAGTCGTAGCGCAGCGCCTTGGCGTTCTCCAGGGAGTAGAGCTCCTTAACGCGCGCGCCCATAGGCGTCGCGGGCGTGGAGCGCGCGAAGGCCTCGAGGGCGGCGCAATCGGCGTGCGGTAGTACACGGGGCAGGAGCGCGATGCCGTCGCGGTCGAGGTCGGCGACGAGCCGATCGATGTCCGCCGCGCGCCAAGCACCGAGGAATCCGGACGGCAGTTCGGGCGTGCGCGCCGGCCTCAGCACTCGAGCGACCTTCAGGCAGCGATCGCTGAACCGCCCGTCAGACGCGGCGTGCAGGCGACGCATCGCGCGATAGCCCACTGTGAAGGTGCGTCCGAGCACCTTGTAGCAGGCGAAAGCGCCGAGAAACACGAGCCAGAGCACGATATTCATTGTGTGGAAAATTCCCTGCGCTTTTGCCGGCGCGCCATCGTGTGATGATAATGCCGAGCGATGAAGTCTTACCTGGCGGATCTCAGGCTGCTCCTCGAAGGCTGCTTCGGCCGGCTGGCCGGCGCGTTCGCCTTTTTCGCGGGCTCCGCGGCCATGGATCTGGTGTGCATGGCGATCCTGCCTGCGTTCGTCATCTTCGCGCTCGCGCCGGATGTCCGAGCGCAGATCGCGCTGCCTGGCATCCCCATCATCGGCGACATCCCAGGGGCGCTGTTCTCCGTCGGGGTGGTCGGCCTGTTTGCGCTACGCGCTGGTTTCATGCTCATCGTCGGTAGCAAGATGGCGCGAGTGGCCGAGTCGGTGCGCCAGCGCATCGTAAACAGGCTCGCCGCGCAGCAGCTCGAAACCCGGTACGAGTCGGCGTTGAGCCGTTCGCTCTCGGACGAAATCACCGCAGCGACGCAATACTCGATCACGTTCTCGCAAATCGTGGTCCAGCCCCTGCTGCGGCTCGCGCTCGACCTCTTGACGATCATCGTGGTGCTCGTCTTCGTGGCAAGGCTCGAGCCGCAGATCATGCTGTTTGCGAGCGCGGTCTTCGCGCTCGTCGGTCTCGCCTACTTCGCCGGGATCCGCTCCACAGTAGCGCGGCAGTCTCGCCGCATGACCGAGCTGCAGGCGGATCTGCATCATCAGTTGACCCAGGCATTTAGCTCGCCGCGCGAGGTGCGCGTCTATGGACTGCAGCCGTACTTTGCGCGCCGAATCGAGGAAAACCTGCGAGCCACGGCGAGAGCGCAAGCGCGCTTGGGGGCGGTGTACTGGTTTCCCCGGGCCCTCGGCGAATTGACCATCGTCGGCCTTGCGGTCGGCTACATGCTGCTTAAGGGCGCCGCCGGCATCGAGACCACCCTTGTGGTCTCGAACTTGAGCGTGATCGCCTTCGCCGGTCTGCGCCTCTTGCCAGCGTTCGCCCAAGGCATGGCCAACGTCAGCTACCTGCAGACCGGACGCCGTGTAACCCGGATACTCGCGGAGAAGCTCAAGTCGGCGCCAGCGCCCGCGCGCGCGGATGGTTCTCTGCCGGTGGCACCGTCCGAGCCTTTCCAGTCGCTCGAGCTAAAGCAGGTGGCATTCCGTTACGAGGGGGCGCTAAGCGACGCCCTGCGCGATCTATCGCTCACCATCCGGCGCGGCGAATCGGCAGGTGTGATCGGCGCCTCCGGTGCCGGGAAAAGCACGCTGGGTGACCTCTTGCTCGGCCTGCTCTCACCGCGGCAAGGGGAGATACTCATCAACGGAAAGCCGGTGTCGTCCGGCGACCCTGCCTGGTGGCGCCGTGCGGGGTTCGTGCCCCAGTCGCCCTATATCGCCAATGACACCCTGCTGCGCAATATCGCCTACGGCGTGCCGGACGGCAAGGTGGATATCGGCCTTGTACGGCGGGCTGTGAACCTCGCCCGACTCGAAGAAGTGGTTGCCGCCCTTCCCAACGGGTTGGACACGATGCTCGGCGACCATGGCATTCGGCTCTCCGGCGGGCAACGGCAACGCGTCGCTATCGCGCGGGCACTCTACTACCAGCGCGACTTCCTCGTGCTCGACGAGGCGACCTCCGCGCTCGACCAGGACACTGAGCGTGAAGTCATCGGCTCCATTGAAGCTCTGAAAGGCACGATCACCACCTTCATCATCGCGCACCGCTTATCTACGCTGCAGAACTGCGACTTCATCATCGAACTGCACGAAGGCGCTGTGGTGGACGTGCGCGCGCCTGTGCTGCAGGTGTGAAGTGCATGGCTAGGAAGTCCGCGAGTCGCGCGCCGTGCTCCTTCCAGGACACGGGGCTGATCGCCGGCATCGTCGGCGCGGCGAGTAGGGCTTCGACCCCTTGCACCAGAGAGTCGACCGACTCGGGCTCGTAGCGGTTGCGCGGCGCGCGCTCGAGCAGCTCGGCTACCCCCGGAGTGTTCGCCACGAGCGGCGGCACGCCGCAGGCAATGACTTCGTAAAGCTTTTGCGGAAAGCAGTATTCGCCGAACGCCGAGCGCTTGTTGCAGATGACCGAGACGTCCATTGCGCCGATCACATACGGCACTTCGGCGAGCGGCAGCTGACCAAGATGGGCCACGCGTGGGTGCACGGGGATCAGAGCGTCCCTGCCGACGCGGCCGGCAAGAAGCAGATACAAGTCCGGTCGCTTCTCGGCCAGCCGCAAGAATCCCTGGAACAGAACTTCGACGCCGCGCCCGGCATCGAGTGCGCCCGCTGTACCGATGATCTTCGCCGCCTCCGGCAGGCCGAAGCGCGCGCGGCACGCCAGTCGGTCGAGCGGCCGAAATTCCCCGCTGACCCCGTTTTCGAGCACCATGGTCGGCCGCTGCACGCCGTAAGCCGCGCGTACGTAGCGTTCGAGCGGCCGCGACACGCACGTGACGCCGGCGGCGCGCCGAACGCTGGCCCGAAACCACGGCCGAACACCGGGGATCGCCGTGCCGACATAGCTTTCGAAGTTATCGTAGAGATCGACGACGCACGGTACGCCGTGCCGGGACTGAAATGCCGCTCCAACAATCGCATGAAAGCTGTCCGAACACGCCCAAAGCACGTCCGGCTTGAAGCTCTTGATCTGACGCTCGATGGCGTGCGCCCAGCGGTAAAGCGTCCATGGCGCAATCGGCCGAACGTTCACGGCGTGCCAGGACACCTCGGCGCCGCCGCTGCGCCGGTCGAACAGCCCCTCTTCCCGCCGGCGGTAGCTCGCGCAAACGCCTCGCACCTCATGGCCCAGCGCGGCGAGTTCAAGCGGAAGCTCGTAGAACCGGCCATACGCGTCATGGAGGAGGTCCTTCCCCATGTACTGCCGCTTCGTCAGGACCAGAATACGCACGCGGGCGCCTATCCTACATGCCCATGAAAGTGCTTTTCGTCTCGCGCGCCTATCCGCCGGTCACCGGCGGCATCGAAAACCAGAATTACGCGCTGCACGCATGGCTCAGCCGCGATAACGCCGTCACGCTGATCCGCAATCCGTACGGAAAAAAGGCGCTGCCCGCCTTTTTGCCTTATGCCACGCTCAAGGCGTTGATTGCTTTGCGCCGCCATGACGTGCTGCTGCTGGGCGACGGCGTGCTCGCCATCACCGGTTTCATCGCCAAGCTGCTTTATCCGAAGAAGCCGGTCATTTCGGTGGTACACGGCCTCGACATCACCTACGCGAACCCGATCTACCGCGCGTTGTGGGTACGGAAATTCCTGCCTGCGCACGACGCCCTGATCGCCGTCAGCCGCCAGACGCGGGACAAGGCGCTCGAGCACGGCATCCCGGCCAAGAAGGTCACGGTGATTCACAATGGCGTGGATCCGGCCCTGTTCGAGGGCACGTACTCCCGCCAGGACCTTGCAGGGCTGCTGAAGGAACCGCTGGCCGGGAAGTCGGTTGTGCTGACCACGGGCCGACTCGTGAAACGCAAAGGCACTGAATGGTTCATCCGCTCGGTGCTGCCGCTCCTGCCCGAATCGGTTATCTACGTGCTCGCCGGTGCCGGACCCGAAGAACGCAGCATTAGACAGGCCATCACGGAGTTGGGCTATGAGCGGCGCGTATGGCTCCTGGGACACGTCAGTGATCGCGAGCGGAACGTCTTGCTGCACACGGCAGACATCTTTGTGCAGCCCAATATCCGCGTGCCGGGCGACGTGGAGGGCTTTGGCATGGCGGTGATCGAGGCGGCCGTCTGCGCGCGTTCCGTGGTCGCGGCCGATATCGAGGGGCTCAAAGACGCGGTCCAGCACGGGGAAAACGGCCTGCTCGTGGAAGCCGGAAACCCCCAAGCTTTCCGGTCGGCCATCATGGGGCTGCTCGGCGATGAAGCCGCACGCCTTGCGCTCGGCAGGCGCGCCCGTGAGTTCAGCAAGCGGGCCTTTCATTGGAGCGCCGTATCGCGTCTTTACAGAGACGCGCTGGAAGCGCGCCTGGCGCAGCGAAAATAGACCTGGTACTGCCAGCGCAGCGGCCAGACGCATAGGGCAAGCGCCTGCAGCGCCCGCAGCGGGACTGCCCGCCAGGACGCGGCGCTGATCCAGTCGAGTGACAAGACGTGCAGGTCGCGCCAACGCTCGCGCGGCGCGAACCCGGCGGTCTCAAACAGCGCCTGCCATTGCTCCAGCGTGCGGACCTCCTCCTTCGCATCGGTCTGGTGCGTGCCGCGGTACAGGCCCAGCCGGCGGGTGAGGAAGTCGGCGTTCGGCACCAGAATCAGCAATCCGGCGTCCGGCCTCGCCACGCGCGCCATCTCGCGCAACGCCCGCGCCGGGTCGACAAAGTGCTCCAGAGAACCGAGGCAGGTGACCCAGTGAAAGCTGGCGTCGGGAAAGGGCAGCGTCTCCGCCGGCCCGCAGCGAAAGTCGCCCTCGGGCATCGCCGCCTTGCACGCGTCGATCGCCTTGTGCGAAAGGTCGATGCCGCTCGGCTGCGCCCCGCGCTCGCGCGCCGCGCGCAGCCATTCACCGGTGCCGCAGCCGACATCGAGTAGGCGCATGCCTTGGGTAATACCGATGCGCCGTGCGAGGCGGCGGAGGTGATTCGTGACCGGCCGGCGCTCGGCGATCCGGCCGTAATAGACCGAATCGTAGAAGCGGCGGATTTTCGTTAGCGCGTCCTGCTGCTCGGCGTCCACTCTACTTGTCGCTGTCCTTGAAGTTGAGCAGGGTGATCTGCTCGGACAGCAAGCCGACGACGAAAACCAGAATCGAGGTAACGAAAAGCAGCGCGCTCATGTTGGTAAAGCGGTTCGTGGTCACGTATGTGTACAGGTAGTAGCCGAGGCCGGTCATGAAGAACGCCGCGCTGATCGGCACGAACAGCTTGAGCGGCGAGTACAGCGTTCCGATCTTGAAGATGATGAGCAGGAAGCGAAGGCCGTCGCGTAGCAGCCGGATGTGGCTTCTCCCCACCCGGCGCTGCACGGGCACCGGCACGTACGCGACCGGATAGCCGCTGCGGAAAAAGCTCATGGTGCTGGTAGTTGGGTAGGAGAAGCCGTTCGGCAGCAGGTACAGGAAGCGGCGAAAGCGCTCGCTCCTCGCCACGCGCAGCCCGGACGTGAGATCCGGCACCGGCCGCCCGATCATCCAGCTCGCGAACCAGTTGTAAAACGCGTTGGCGGCAAAGCGGTGGGCGCCCGCATGCGCTTGCGCAGTGCGGGCACCTACGACCATGTCGTAGCCCTCATCGAGCTTGTCGAGCAGGCGCGGAATCAGCTCGGGGTCGTGCTGACCGTCGGCGTCCATGAAGGCGAGCACTTCGCCGCGCGCCGCGCGCGCGCCAGTCTTCACGGCCGCGCCGTTGCCGCTGGAATAGGGATGCGAGATCACGCGAACGCCATGCGCCTCGCATACCTGGCGCGTACCGTCGGTCGAGCCGTCGTCGACCACGATGATTTCGGCATCGCGGTTCACGCCCGTGAGCATCGCCTGCACACGGGGAAGCAGCGCCTGGAGGTTATGAGCCTCGTTCTTCGCCGGCAGGATGACCGACAGGCTCAAGGTCTTGCTCATCGCTCGGCCCGGATCAGAACCCCTTTGCCCCGCGCCGCTTCGCGTACCTGTCGCTCCCACGAATCGAAAAAACTCGGGTACAGCATGCGCTGCCACGGCCGCCAGCGCGGATCGCGCCGGCCCTTTTCGATGAATTCGAGCGCCTCTTTGTAGAGCTCGGCAGAGACAAGCCAACTCACCTGCAGATTGAGCACGCCCAGATTTGGCAGCACCTCGTCAGCACCCTCCAGAGCGCGAACCGCCGGATCGAGCTCGCCGCGCACGGCGTGCAAGCGGCCCTTCACATACAGGGCCGCCCATTCATGCTGTCCGCCGGCCGCTCTGGGATTCGCGGCCAGCCCCTCGGCCACGGCGAGCGCACCTTCGACGCTGACCCGGCGACACTTGCCGCGTTCGAACTGAAGCGCCAGGTTATCGAGCAGCTCGATCGTGACCGAGCGCAGCGGCGCCTGGGCGAGGCGCAGCGCGACTCGGCTTGGCTCGGGCACCGGCACCTCTTCCGCAAGGCAGGCGAGTAACAGGCGCGCGAGATCAAAGTAACCTTCCTCCGGCGCCATCGACTGCGCGCGCGCCCACGCATCGCTCGCATCGGCATAGCGGCCCGCGTAGAGATATTGGACGCCGAGCGCGTATTGAGCGCGCTGCGAACCGGTTCGTTCGTTCGCCCACACCGCCACTTGGCCCACAGGGTCGGCCCATGTCCTCGCCTCGACCCATGTCACGCCCGCCAACGCCACGCCGACGCCGATGCCGAGCGAAGCGTACACGCGTCGCATACCCGGCGTACTGGCGGCGTCCCAGAGGTGCTTCGCGCCCCACACCAACGCGAGGACCGGGCCGAGCAGCGGCAGGTAGTTGCGATGCTCGAAATAAAGCTCGAGCGGAATTACGGTGCTCTCGAGCAGGTGGCCGGCAAGAAACCATAGGATCGCGAAGGCGAGGAACGGCAACCTTGTTCTCCACGCGAACGCAACGGCAAGGGCTGCGCACCACCCCGCAAGCGCGGCCGCGGTCGCCGCCGAGGTCCAGGGCGGGCCCGCCACCGGGTAGTCGTCGAAGTAGATGCCAAAAGCGCGCGGCCTGGGCAAAGTGATCTTGGAGATGTAGTCCCAGAGAATGATCGCTTCGGTGTAGATCCGCTCGGGAAGCGTGAAATCACGGATGGCGTAGCCGTCGAGCCAGCCGCGCGAAAGCGCAAGGTAAGCCGCCAGCGCAAGGGGAGGAAAAGCAAGAAATACGGCCGCCCATAGCTTCCACCGCGGCGGGCGCGGAACGCCGGAAAGCAATGTCAGCTCGATGACTGCGATGTACACCGGCAGAAGGGCACCATTTTCTTTCGCGAGCACCGCGAGCGGTGTGCCGAGCGCCAGCCCGGCACTCATCCACGCGTACCCCGCTTCGACCCGTCCGGAGCGAGCGAGAACTCGACCTCTGAGGTACGCGAGCATGCCGACCAGGCAAAAGAAGGCTGCCAGCTCGGTCATGCGCTGCACGACGTACAGTACGGTGGAAACCTGAATCGGGTGAACGAGCCAAGCTGCCGCCGCTAGAACACCGAGGACGGCGGCATCGCCGCGCCCGAGCAGCACAAGCGTCCGCCTTACGACGGCGTAGACGAGCGCCCCGTTCGCCACATGAAGGGCGATGTTGACGAGCTTGAATGCGAGCGGATCGTGGGGCCAGCTTCCGCTCTGCAGGAGGAACGACAGGTACGAGATCGGGCGGCCTGGCGACCCCACGCCTTCGGTGAGGTAGATCGCGCCGTAGATCGACCCCTCGCGGACCTGGCCGAGGTTCGACAGATTGCCGAAATCGTCGAGCAGGAAACCCCCGGGCAGTCCAAAGGAGAAGAGGACGGCGACAGCGGCCAGCACAACTAAGAGCGCGACTCGCGCGTACTCGAAGCGCACTTGGGAATCCACAAAAAAGAACCCCGCCTTGCGGCGGGGTTCGTTCAAACGGTCAGACTCAGTTACTTGCAGGCGCCCGGGACGTACTTGGCGGCCAGGGTACCGACCTTACAAGTCCAGATCTTGCCGCCGTCGTTGGTCTCCAGAGTGACCGTGCCGCCGGCGATGTTCTTGTTGACGCTGCCCGCCGCCTTCATCGTGGCAGTCAGTATCAGGTTCTGGGCCGTCGCGCCGTCACCAAAGGTGATCGCCACGGTCGACGTGTACTTGCCCGTCGTGTTACCCATCACCGAGGTGGCAAAAAGCGGCCACTGGCCCTTGTCAGCGTAGTACTCAGCCAAAGGAGTCTTGCCACCGGCCAGAAGGTTCACCGCCTCGCCGACTTGTGCGCGCGCGATGTAGTCCTGGTACGCCGGAATGGCCACGGCGGCGAGAATACCGATGATCGCAACTACGATCATCAGTTCGATCAGCGTAAAGCCCTTCTGCAACTGTTTCATTTGTCTCACTCCCTTAAAGAGCCGGAGCCCGGCTTGCGAAGCTACCTGCAACCTGCGTGCCACCCGCTCGAGCCCGGAAAGGCACGCAATTGGTCACGGTTATTGCGCATCTGAGAACGGCGGCAGCCCAAAAGCGGCAGTTCAGGTGCCGAGATTCGTCAGTTACCGGCAGGCGGCAGGAAGAAAGCGCGGGCTGACGGTCCCTGCGCTGCAGAGCCAGGTCTTGCCCATGTCGGTGGTCGTTAGCGTGACCGTCCGCCCTTGGATGGGTTGGCTTACCTCCGTTGGCTTCATCGTCGCGGTAAGCACTAGGTTGCTCACCGTGCCGGTCAGGACCATGCTCTCCACATATTTGCCCTGGCGAACCGGCACAAGATCGTTGAACGTCGCCGCATCAGGCTCCGCGCCCTTGTCATTGATGTATTCGGTAAGCGGGGCCTTCGCACCGCTCAGTAGCAACACAGCCTCGCTCAGCTGCGAGCGAGTCGTGTAATCCTGGTAGGCGGGCAATGCGAGCGACGCGAGAATGCCGATGGTGGCCACGACGATCATGAGCTCGATCAGCGTGAAACCTTCCGTGCGTTTTTTCATGGTCTAAGCCGCTTATTTGAGGCACTGCCGGTTTCTACGCAAATCACATGCCAGAGCTGCGCGGATTAGTTCACACGCCGCCGTCGGTGGTTCAAGTGCGCTCGGCGTGCGCGATTAGGAAGCGGAAAACCGGGCGCCACTCCGGCGCCATGCGCGTGAATACCTCACGGTGCCGCATGAATGCGGCGAGTGCCGCCTCACCCTCGCGCGAAAGAATGCTTGCGGCCATGGAAGCGGCGAGCGCGTGCGCGACAAGCTCGGGCGTCAGATTCGAGTCTGCGTCGAGGATGGCCTGCGCAGCTCGCGCCATCTCGCTCGGACGAGCGCCGGCCACCGCGGCGTGAAGCCGCAGCCAGCGCCGATCGGCTTCGGAAAGATGTGCCCCGCATGGGGTCGAGGCGAGGCCGGTCCAGAGAGAAACCGCGGCGGCGCGCGGAAGCTGCGCGCCGACTAGTCGCGCGAGCGCCGCGAGCTCGTGTGGCAGCACACCTTGGGGAGGTCGTACGCGGCATTCGACGAGCGCCGCGCGCAATAGGACGAGGCTTGCGGCCGGCTGCGCCTCAAGGCCAGTGAGGAATTGCGCGGTACCGGAGGCAAGGAAATGCTGCGCGGCATGCGCTTCCCGCACGGATGCGGCGCGCGGCAGCCAGGGGCGCTCGCCGGAAGTCAGGCGCTGCGGATCGGGCTGGCGCCGCGCGCGCTCGTCGAACAGTGCGAGCAGGGGCAACGGCGCGTGCGAAAGCATGGCGAAATCCGGCGCGGCGCTTTGCATGTAGCGTGCGAGCGGCGCCTTCATGGCGAGCGCGGGGAAGTAATCGGAATTGGGCGGCACGCGGAAGTTCGCGAAATACGGCGCGAGCGCGGCGCGGCCGGCCACGCGGTGCAGCGCCAGATCTTCCAGGCTCGCGATACTGAAGCGCTCGAGCTCGGCGCGCAGCGCGGGGTGCGCCAGCGCGCGCGCATCCGGCGCCGGCACCGACCCGTTGTGCGCGGCGACGATGACGAGGTCCGCGCTGCCCGGAAGCCAGAATTCGTAGTCGCTGAAATTCGCGTGCAGCGCAGTCACGATGGTGGCGAGGAGCTCGGGCGTGATCTCATAGAGCTGCACCCATTGCAAAAGCAGGCCGCCGTCTTTGAGATGGCGCCGAACGTCGCGATAGAACTCGGCCGAGAACAGGCTCGCGACCCCGCTCACCCAGGGGTTGGATGGCTCGGACACGATCACGTCGTAGCGCTCGCGCCGTACGGAGAAGAACGTCTTCGCGTCCTCGTAGTGGATGTGGCTGCGCGGGTCCTCGTAGGCGCGGCCGTTGGCCCGGCGGAACGCCGACACCGCCTCGACCATGGCCGGCTCGATCTCGATGGAGTCAACGCGCTCGAGCTGCGGCGAGGCGAGCAGCACGTGCGTCGTCATGCCGGTGCCGAATCCGATGTTGGCGACGCGACGCGCCTCGGGTGCGAGCACCAGCGGCAGCGCGCCGAGTATGGTCATCGTCACCTCGTCCGGCGCCGGCGCGCCGCCGTCCAGGCGCAGCGCGCCGTCGGGCTTGCCGTTCGTTCGCACGGAGTACGTTCCGCGCGACTCGGTGATACTCACGGTGGCGGTCTTGCCGTGCAGCTGCCGGTGCAGCGCATGGTGCTCGGGCAGCAGGCCGCCCATCCGGTATACCCCCGACGCCATCAGGCGCGCGTCGAGCGGGACGAGGAGCGCGGCGCCCAGCGCGGCGGCCGCAACACCCGCTGCCACAAGCGGCACGCGGCGGAAGCCGGCCGGCGCCGCCGCGCGCAGCAGCATCACACCGAGCGCGAGATCGATGGCCGCGCCGGCCGCGATCAGGCCTTCCAAACCGAGGACCGTGAAGCCAACATGCACCGCGAGGAGCACGCCGACGATCGCGCCGGCGGTGTTCGCCGCGTACACCTGCCCGATGGCGCGCTCGCCCGCACCTTGGCGCAGCAGGGAGACCGTGATGAGCGGCAGGGTCATGCCGGCGCAGAATGCCGCCGGAAACATCACCGCCAGGCAGAGCGCGTGGCTCACGACGTTGAACACCAGATAGCCGGATTCGGTGCGCGCGAGCGCGTCCAGCGTTCTCGCCATGGCATGGAACGTCCAGCCGTAGACCGGAATGGTGGCGAGGGCGGCCACGCCCATGGCGAGCTGAACCCACGCGAGGAGGCGCACCGTGCTCCCTGCGGCGTCGATCCGGCGCCGCACCCAGAGGCCGCCAAAGGCAATGCCGAGGATGAATGCGGAGAGCATGAGCTCGAAGGCGTGCGTCGAGCTGCCGAGCACGAGCGAGAGCATCCGGATCCAGCCGATCTCGTACATGAAGGACGACATGCCGGTCAGCGCGGCGACCGCGAGTAATAGCCTAAGGTCGGCGACGGAAATGCGCGCCGTTGTCGGCGTCGGTTCCCTGCCGAGCGCGGCTTTTCGCCCCGGCAACAACATGACCGCCCCGGCGACGGCGAGGTTGATGACCCCCGCTGCGACGAGCGTGCCCGGTAGTCCGACCGCCGAAATGAAGTAGAAGCCGCTCGCCAGTACACCAACCGCCGCGCCCAGGCTGTTGGTGAAGTAAAGCATCGCGACGGCATAGCCAGGGCGCGCCGGGCCGAGGCGCAGCACGCCGCCCGTCATGAGCGGGAACGTCATGCCGAGGAGCACCGACTGCGGGAGAACGAGCGCGGCGCCGAGCGCCCATTTGAAGGCGTGCGCGGCCGCGGGCGAGCCGAGCGCCGGAATCACGTGGTCGAAAGCGGCGCCGGTCGCGGCGACGAACAGCGGGTGGAAGACGATCGCTGCAATGCCGACGACCAGCTCGATGAGGGCGTAGGCAAGCAGAAGATCGCGCAGGCGGTGGGAGACCCGGCTCGCGGCCCAGGCACCGAGCGCCATGCCGCCCATGAAGATGGCGAGCACGAGAGGTTGCGCGAACGCGGAGTGGCCGAGGAACAGCTTGAGATAGTGCGTCCAGACGGACTCGTACATCAGGCCGGCGAAGCCGGAGGCCGTGAACACCGCGAGCGCGAGCGGCAAAAACGCGCGCGCGCCGTTCATGGCTGGTAGCCGGGAATGCGCGATTCGTCGACCTCGTCGATCTGCTCCGGCTCGAGAAACATTTCGGCGTAGCGCCGGTAAACCT
>Ga0075431_100001786_pt1 | contig 20289 bp, 16 predicted proteins | sample RhiMetdeltSRZDD5_FD_75297 | JGI IMG/M metagenome (GOLD analysis project Ga0075431, IMG submission 75297) | Populus rhizosphere microbial communities from Tennessee, USA - Rhizosphere MetaG P. deltoides SRZDD5 | ecosystem: Host-associated > Plants > Roots > Rhizosphere > Soil | place: USA... | reverse complement strand
GGCAGGTTGTTGAAACGATCGAGGGTGTCGGGGCCTGAAGAATAGCGCGTCGTGAGCAGCGACGAGAGCGGTACCATCGTCCCTTTTTCCGAACGCACCCACACCGCGCCCACGTCGTCGGGGCGATTGCGGTAGCGCGACTCCGCCGAAAGCAGCACCTGCCACGTGCGTCCGTACTTGTTGAAATCGTTCACGTAGTACGAACCGAGGGTGGCGGCGAGCGTGCTGTACACCTCGTCGATCGGCACGCCCAACGCTTTCGCTTTTTCACGATCGGTGTCGACGTAAAGCTGCGGGACGTTCGCGCGCCAGAGCGTGTTCACCTGCTGGCCGGCGAACATGGGGTCTTTAGCCACCGCACCGATGAATTGTTGCGAGACCTCCGAGAGGCGCTTCGCACCCCCTTCGCCGCGGTTCTGGATGTAGAACTCGAAGCCGCCGGCGTTGCCGAGCCCGAAGATCGGCGGCGGGTTGAAGGCGAGCACGAGCGCTTCCTTGATGTGCGCCGTTTTCATGAAAAGCTCGCCCACCAGCTGCTTCGTGTGGGCGTTGCGTTCGTCCCAGTGTTTCTGAGTCACGAATATCGTTGCCGCGCTGTTCCTGAATGCGCCTCCGACGAAATCGAAGCCGGTGAAGGCCACCGCGTACTCGTTTGCTGGATTCGACCGGATCGCCTCCACCACTTCGGCGACCACTTTGTCGGTGCGCTCGAGCGTCGCGCCGTCCGGCAGGAACACGGCGGCGATGTAGAAACCCTGGTCCTCGTCCGGCACGAGCGATCCGGGGGTCGCGCGCCAGAGCCCCAGGGTGATCGCAAACATACCGGCGAAGAGAAGCGCGCCGATCGCTCCGCGACGGAGCATCCATGCGACGCCGTCGCTATAGCGGTTCGTCACGTGGGCGAACCAGCGGTTGAACGCCTGGAAGAAGCGCCCCGGCCGATGGTGCTCGCGTTTGAGAATGAGCACGCATAGCGACGGCGTGAGCGTGAGCGCGACGAGCCCGGAAATCACGACCGCAATGGCAATGGTCACCGCGAACTGGCGGTAGAGCTCACCGGTGAGCCCGCCGAGAAACGCGATCGGCACGAAAACGGCGCAGAGCGTCAGCACGATCGCAATGACGGGCCCGGTCACTTCGTGCATCGCCTTGATGGCGGCTTCGCGCGCAGTGCGCTCTTCTTCGCGCATGATGCGCTCGACGTTCTCGAGTACGACGATGGCGTCGTCGACGACGATGCCGATGGCGAGCACCATGCCGAAAAGCGTGAGGGTGTTGATCGAGTAGCCGAGCGCGAGAAGGCCGGCGAACGTGCCGATCAGCGACACGGGTACCGCGCTGAAAGGAATGAGCGTCGCACGCCAGTTCTGCAGGAACAGGAAGACGACGAGGAACACCAGCACCATTGCCTCGGCGAGCGTGATGAGCACTTCCCGGATGGAGACCTTTACGAAGCGCGTCGTGTCGTAGGGCACCGAGTATGAAAGACCCGGCGGGAAACGCTCGCTCAGACGCGCGAGCTCGGCTTTGACGCGATCGCCGGTTTCGAGCGCGTTCGCGCCGGGCTGCAGGAATATGCCGATGAGCGTCGCCGATTTTCCGTTCACCCGCCCCATGAACTCGTAATCCTTGGACCCGAGCTCTACGCGGGCGACATCTTTCAATCGCAGAACCGAGCCGTCGGGATTCGCGCGCAGGACGATGTTCTCGAACTGCTGTGGATCCGAGAGTCGTCCGCGCGTCGTGATCGTGTACACGAGCTCCTGTGAATCGGCGACAGGCGACTGGCCGATTTTGCCGGCCGCGAATTGTGCGTTCTGCTCGTTGAGCGCACGGATCACGTCGCCGCTCGTGAGCTTCAACTGCCCGAGCCGGTCGGGCCGGAGCCACACGCGCATCGCGTAATCCTTCGCGCCGAAAATCTGCACGTTGGTCGTGCCCGGCACCCGCTTCATCGCATCGAGCACGTTGAGCGTCACGAAGTTGGAGATCTGCAGATCGCTCAGCCGGTCGTCGGGCGACGTGAACGCGATGACCTGCAGGAAAGCCGACGATCCTTTCTCCACCGTCACGCCTTGTCGGCGGACTTCCTGCGGCAGGCGTGGTTCGGCCTGTTTCACACGGTTATTGACGTTGAGCGCGGCCTTATCCACGTCCGAGCCGATTTCGAACGTCACCTGGATTTCGACGGCTCCCGAAGCGCTGGAGGTCGAGCTCATGTAGAGCATGTTCTCGACGCCGTTGATCTGATTTTCGAGCGGCGCCGCAACCGTCTGCTCGAGGACTTCAGCCGATGCGCCCGGGTACACAGCCCGCACAGTTACGACCGGCGGCGCGATTTCCGGATACTGCGCGATCGGGAGCGCGCGCATGGACGCGAGCCCCGCGATGACGATGAAAATCGAGAGGACCGCCGCGAAAATCGGACGATCGATGAAGAAGCGCGACAACATCGGGAGCTCCCCTTACTTGGGCGCGGTTGAGGTCGCCGGCGACGTTGCGACCTGCACAGGCGCGCCCGGCCCGATCTTCATCACGCCGTCGAGGATCACGCGATCGCCGGGTTTCAGGCCGGATTCGATGATCCATCCGTCGCCGGCCCATTCGCCGACTTGCACGGGGCGCGGCTCCGCCTTGTTCTCGGCATTCACGAGATAAACGAACTTGTCCTTGGGACCCTCGAGGACGGCACGTTGCGGAATGACGATCGCGGCCGGCCGAACGGCGCCCTGAAGCAGGATGCGCACGAACTCTCCGGCGCGGAGCACGTTGCGGGCATTGGTGAATTCCGCGCGCGCTTCGCTCGTGCCGGTCTGATTGCTCACGCGCACGTCCGTGAAGTCGAGGGTTCCGGTGCCGGGGTATGTACTTCCGTCCGAAAGCCTGACGCTCGTCCGGAAGCGATTGCCGGCGGGAAGCTTGAGCTTGCCTGCCTCGACATTGCGGCGGATTGCAAGATGCTCGCGATCCGGTATGCCGAATATCACGTACATCGGATCGGTTTGCGTGACCGTTGTCATGAGCACGTTCGGACCCGACACGAGCGTGCCTTCCGAAATTGCGGCGCGGCTCGCAACGCCGCTGATCGGTGCTTCGACGCGGGTATACCCGAGGTTGAGCTTCGCCTCGTTCAGACGCGCCTGTACGCTCCTCGCCTCCGCTTCCGCTATGCGAACGGCGGACATCGCATCGTCGAGCTCTTTCTGGCTGACGGCTTTCGCCTCGAGCACGGGTTTTAGCCGGGCTACATCACGGCGCGCCTGTTCGAGTCGCGCCGTCGCAACGCCGAGATCGGCTTCGGTGCGTGCGACAGCCACCTGGAAAGGTTCCGGATCGATGCTGAACATCGTTTCGCCCTTGCGCACCGCCGCGCCTTCCTTGTAATTGCGACGAAGGACGATACCGGTTACGCGCGCGCGTACTTCGACTTCACGAAAGCCCGCGGTCTGCCCCATGTATTCGTACGTGACGGGCACTTCTTTCGCTTCGGCCGTTACGACTGTGACCTGGGCAGGCGGCATCCCGCCGTGTTGCTGCTGCGGCTTGGCAGGCCCGCAGGCGCTGACGAGGATCGACAGCGTAAGCGGAATGAATGCGGTTGCTAGGATGCGGGAACGCATGGGAGGTCTCCGGAAGCTCATGCCGTTCCTGGAACGACAGATGGAGTAGACTTCGGGAAGTTTACATACAATCATGTATGTAGGTAAAGTAACACTATGTAGCAGGCATGTTTCAGCGCTGTTTCAGCGCAACTTTGCAGGGGCGTTGCAGGATGAGAAGAACGCGCGACGAAGCGGCTGCGACGCGTAACGGCATACTGGACGCCGCGGAGCGGGTTTTCTCCGAGCGCGGCGTCGCTCACACTTCGCTCGACGATATTGCGAAAGCCGCGGGCGTGTCGCGAGGGGCGATCTACTGGCATTTCCGTAACAAGAGCGAGCTGTTTACCGCAATGGTAAATCGCGTTTCATTGCCGATCGAAGACATGGTCACAAAGAGTGCCGAGGCCGACGTGGCCGACCCCTTGGCGCTGTTGAAAGAGATGGCCGTGGGCGCTCTCAGGCGCACGGCCACCGACCCGCAGTGTCAGCGCGTGTTCGATATCGTCACGCACAAATGCGAATACCTCGAAGACATGGCCGGCGTGAAGACGCGCATAACCGAGATCAAATGCGGTTGCGTCGTGCGCGCCGAAAAAGCGATCAGGCTCGCGATCAAGCGGGGGCAGCTGCCGAAGACTCTGGATGCACGGCTCGCGGCGATCGGTCTCGACGCGATGGTCTTCGGCTTGATCAGCAACTGGCTCGCCGATCGCGATTACGTAAAGCTCGAGCGTGATGCCGAGGCACTGGTCGACCAGTATCTCGGAGGTTTGCGCGCGGAGCCGCACAGACCGACATCGCGTTTACGCGTGAAGCGTGCGACGAAGGCACGCTCGAAAGCGAGCGCGTAATCCGCGCTGCGCAGCGCATGTATTGCGAAGTTTCCGGGTATACCCTAGCCTCTTGCGAACGGGGAGGAGAGCCATGAAACGATTGCTACTGTTGGCACTGGTCGTCAGTGTGTGCAGCGGCATTGCGCACGCGCAGCAAACACGGCTTTCCATATCGACGGGGGGTACTGGCGGCGTCTGGTATCCCATGGGCGGCGCGATGGCAAACGTGCTGTCGAAGTCGCTCCCGAATACCGCTGCCACTGCGGAGGTGACCGGCGGCAGCGTCGACAACATCAAGCTCATCGCAACCGGCCGGAGCGACATCGGATTTTCGATGGTGGACACGGCGTGGGAAGCGGCGACAGGCGCGGGCAAGTTCAAAGAGAAAGTGTCGATGCGCACGCTCGCCGTCGTTCATCCGCTCGTGATGCACGTCGTTACGCTGGACGGCCGCGGCATCGAAAAGATGGCCGACCTCAAAGGCAAGCGCGTATCGACCGGATCGCCGGGAAGCGGCACCGAAGTGATGGCCATCCGGATCCTCGAAGCGTACGGTATCCACTACACGAAAGACATCCGGCAGGAACGCCTGAGCGTGGCGGAGGCCGCGAGCGCGCTGAAAGACCGGAAGATCGATGCGTTTCTCCACGCAGCCGGCGTTCCACTGCCTGCGGTGACGGACGTTGCTGCCACGCCGGGAATCAGGGTGAAGTTGATCGATCACGCGGACGCGGTTGAGCATATGGCCAGGAAATACGGTCCGATCTATGCGCGCGGCAGGATCCCCGCGAAGACCTACGCGGGCCAGGAGCGTGACGCGTCGACCGCGAACGTGTGGGGCGTTCTCTACGTGAACGAGACCATGAGCGAGAAACTCGCCTATGACGTCGTTAAGACTTTGTTCGAGAAGCAAGCCGATCTCGTGATCGCCCACCGTGAATCCGCGAACATGACCCTCGAGAACCAGACGATCGGCGCCTCTCCCGTGCCGTGGCATCCCGGAGCGCTGCGCTTCTTCAGCGAAAAAGGTGTTGCCGCACGTTGACGACTGAGGAACAAGACGTGAAGAAACCGTTTCTCCATCTGCTGCTCACTGCGGCCACGGTCGTGTGTATCGCGCCTGCGCTGGCGCAGAACTATCCGATCCGTCCCATCCGGCTCGTCGTGCCGTCTTCCCCGGGCGGCGGCACCGATATCACGGCGCGCATCATGGCGCCCGAGTTGAGCAAGTTGCTCGGACAACAGGTGGTCGTGGAAAACAGGCCCGGCGCGGGCACGATGATCGGGGGCGAAGTCGTCGCGAAATCTCCGCCAGACGGTCATTCGCTTCTCATGGGCATCAGCACGCTCGCGATCAACCCCGCGGTATACAAAAAAGTACCCTACGACGCGCTGCGCGACCTCGCGCCGATTACGCAGGCGGTCTCCGTGCCGAACGTGGTCGTCGGTCACCCCAGCTTGCCTGCAAAAAATCTGAAAGAGCTGATTGCGCTCGCGCGGTCACGGCCCGGCGAGCTCACGTTCGCTTCTGCAGGGTTGGGAACGAGCCCGCACCTATCGATCGAGCTTCTGCTGTCGATGACGCGCACGAAGATGCTGCACGTCCCGTACAAGGGCTCGGGGCCCGGGATCACGGATCTCATCGCAGGGCAGGTGCAGGTGATGGCGCCGAACATGCTGAGCGGGTACCCGCACATCAAAAGCGGGCGCATGCGCGCTTACGGCGTCACCGGTGTAAAACGCGTATCGAGCGCGCCTGAAATCCCGACGATTGCGGAGGCAGGCGTACCGGGCTACGAAGCGGTGCAATGGTATGGGGTGCTCGCGCCCGCAGGAACGCCGCGGCCGATCATCCAGCGCCTGCACGAAGAGTGCGTCAAAGTCCTGCACCTTCCGAACGTGCGAGAGCTCCTCGTGAGAGACGGCGGCGAACCGGTCGGCAGTACGCCCGAGCAGTTCGCGGCTTTCATCAAGGCCGAGACGATCAAGTGGGCAAAAGTGGTGAAGGACGCCGGGATTCAGCAGGAATAAGCGGGGCGGGCGGCAACCGCGCTGCGTTCGCGCAGCGCATGGGGATGATCGAGCCGTTTCACGTGATGTCGCTGCTCGCGCGCGCGAGGGCGCTCGAAGCACAGGGCCGCTCGATCGTTCACATGGAAATCGGCGAGCCGGATTTTCCGACGCCGCGGCCTGTTTGCGAGGCCGGCATGCGGGCCCTCGAGCGAGGAGATCTCTTCTATACCCCGGCACTCGGCTTGCCAGAGCTTCGCGCCGCTATCGCCGGCTTTTACCGCTCGCGTTACGGTGTGGACGTTTCGCCCGAACGGATTGCTGTCACGTCCGGAGCGTCCGCGGCGCTGCTCCTTGCGTTGGGCGTGCTGATCGATCCCGACGCGGAAGTGCTGCTGACGGATCCCGGGTATCCCGCAAACCGCCATTTCGTGCGGTTGCTGAATGGCCAGCCGCTGAATGTTCCCGTAGGACCGGACAGCGGATATCAGATGACGCCGGAGCTGCTCGAGCATTACTGGACCGGTCGTACCGCCGCCGCGCTCGTTGCAACGCCGTCCAATCCTACCGGCACGCTGATTCCGCACGGTCGTCTTGCGGACATGGCGTCGTTCGCAGCGAAGCGCTCCGGCGTGCTCATCGTGGACGAGATCTACCATGGGCTCGTCTACGGCGGCGAAACGAAGACGGCGGTGGATCTGGGCGAAAACGTTTTCGTCATCAACAGCTTTTCGAAGTACTTCAACATGACCGGCTGGCGTCTGGGGTGGATCGTCGCACCGGAACATTGCATCGGCGAGATCGACAAGCTCGCGCAGAACGTCTACCTCTCCGCGCCTGCACCCGCACAGCACGCGGCGCTGGCGGCTTTCGAACCGGAGACCCTGGCGTTGCTCGATGCCCGGCGCGACGAGTTTCGCGCGCGCCGTGACTATCTCGTGCCCGCGTTGCGTAAGCTCGGCTTCGACATACCGCAGACGCCCGAAGGCGCGTTCTATATCTACGCGAATTGCTCGCGCTTCACGGCGGACAGCTACCAGTTCGCGATCACCCTGCTCGAGCATGCGGGCGTCGCGATCACTCCCGGCATCGATTTCGGCTCGCATCGTGCAGCCGAGCACGTGAGGTTCGCTTACACGAACTCGATCGACCGGCTGGAGGAAGGGGTCTCGCGCATCGCGCGGTTCGTGGAGAGCCGGGCGTGAAGCGATACGCGCTCGCCAGGCGGTGCGAGCTCGACACGCCCGTTGAGCGTATGTGACGCTAAAGGCCTGACGTGCGCTCGAGGCCGACCGCGAGCAACCCGAGCCGCCACAGCGATCTGAACAACTCGCGCGCGAATTGCTCGACATCCTGGACGTTCCCGAGCATGCCGGCGGCGGCGAGGCGTGCAATCATCTCCGAAATCGTCCGGCGGCCGTCGACCTCGCGGAGAAAAGCCGCCTGCACGCGGTTGAGCGGGATACGGCCTCGCGGTCCGGCGATGTGGTCCTGCTCGACGCGCACGAGATGCCGCAGCACCGGCACGTACTCGACGAATTGGCTGCGGCCGAAGTCGATGGTGTACTGGCTCGGCGGGCGATCCGTGCGGCAGGCCATAAAGCAGTGGCACGCGTTCTGTGTCTGCAGCCGCTCCATTGCCGCCCACAATTTCGGTTCGGGCAGCGCGTTGAGCGCCGCGTATACGCTGGAATTGAGCGGGGCGAACATTTCAGGGTAGTAGCAGTCGTGATTCATCCAGCCCTGAAAGACGAGGCCTGCCGACGCCGCGAGGTCCATGCAATCCTCGACCGAGTAGCTGCGGTCGCGGCCGTGCAGAAACGCGTCCACCAGCCCGGCATCGAACTGCAGATCAGGCGCGATCGGAACGTACGGCTGCAGGAGATGTTCGCGCGGCAGCAGCCCGAGCGTCTCCTTGACGAGCTCGAGCGAGGGTTCGTCCTGACGCAGCCCCAGATCGCGAAATACGGCCTGGAGCGCTTCCACGCCGACGCGTCCGTACTTCGCGTACAGCATGACGCCGGCGACACCATCGCGGCTTAGACAGGCGCCGAGCGCTTTCATACCGGCGAGCGGGTCGCTCATGTGGTGCAGCACGCCGGTCGAGACGACGAGGTCGAACTCGCGCCCGAGGTTCGGCGCTTCCTCGATCGGCAGTCGCACAAGCTCGAGGTTCGAAAGGCCGTATTTCTCCTTCAGATGTTGCTCGTGGGCAAGCGATGCTTCGCTCACGTCGATCGCCAGCACGTTCGCGGCGCGATTCCTGTAAGCGAACACCGCCGCCTGATTCGTGCCGCAGCCGGCGATGAGAATGTCGATCCTGGGCGTGTAAGCCCGGTCCGGCCAGAACAGTCGATGACTGATCGACGGATCGAACAATTCATGACGATTTTGCAGCCACGCTTCCAGGTCCTCGATGGGTGGCGGATAACTCCAGCGTTCGTACTGACGGGAAACGACATCCGAAAGCGGAGACTCACTCATCTCATCATCCTGCGCGGGATCGGTCCTGCGGTGGTTACTCGGCCTTCACCCCCGAGGCCTGTACGACTTGCTCGTACTTCCGGATCTCGGATCTGATGTAATCGCCGAACGCCGCCGGCGTCGCTGCAACGAAGGGATAGATACCGACCCCGGCCAGGCGCTCCTTTACGTCGGGGAGATCCAGTATCCGGTTGATCTCCGCGTGCAACTTCGCGACGACCGGTTTCGGCGAGCCGCGCGGCGCCATGAAGCCGTACCAGTTATCTACCGCGAATCCGGGCACGCCGGCTTCAGCGACGGTAGGCCAGTCCGGAAACTGCTCGACGCGCTTCGCGAACGTGATCGCGAGCGGCCGTATTCTGCCGGCTTTGATGCTGCCGAGCGCCGTCGAAACGGTCGCGAAAATAAGCTGCAGGTTGCCGCCCACGAGGTCGAGCATCGCAGGCGCGCCGCCTTTGTAGGGCACGTGAACCATCTTCACGCCTGCGAGCGTGTTGAACAGTTCGCCCGCGAGATGGTCGGCAAAGCCGACCCCTGAAGAGCCGTAGGTCAACCTGGCCGGGTTCGCTTTCGCATGGGCTATGAGCTCCTTCACCGATTTCGCCGGCACCGACGGATGGACGACGAGCACGTTCAGTGCGGAGACGGCGCGCGCTATGGGGTCGAAGTCCCGCACGGGGTCGTACGGCAGTTTCTTGTACAGGCTCGGGTTTACCGCGACCGGGCCGATCGTGCCGAGCACGAGCGTGTAGCCGTCCGGATTGGAGCGTGCGGCGATCTCCATGCCGACGATACCGTTGCCGCCGGGGCGGTTATCTACGATCACCTGCTGGCCCAATGTTTCGGTAAGCTTCTGACCGACCGTGCGCGATGTGATGTCCGCGCCGCCGCCGGGCACGACCAGAATGATCACGCGTATCGGTTTTACCGGATACGATTGCTGTGGAGTCTGCGCGAGCAGCGCCGGCGCGGCGCACAGCAGAACGAGTGCCAGGCTGAAGCGCATGACATGCTCCCTTACATTGGACGCTTGTTATAGTACCTGAATGGACGATCTGCGAGACTGGCAGCCGCGGCCACGGCCTGCGCGAGTCGAGCTGCAAGGAAAATTCTGCAGACTGGAGCCGCTCGACCCGGCCCGGCACGGCGACGAATTGTTCTCGGCCGCCATGGCGCCCGGCGCGGAGGAGCGCTTCCGGTATCTCACCGACGACCCGCAGGATCGCGCCGGCTTCCAGACGTGGCTCGCGCGCTCATCGCAGTCGAGTGACCCGCTGTTCTTCGCGGTGATCGATACCGCAACGGGACGCTGCGAAGGCCGTCAGTCGTTGATGCGGATCACTCCGGAGCACGGCGTGATCGAAGTGGGCCACATTCTCTGGGGACCCGCGATTGCGCGCACGCGCGTTGCCACGGAAGCATTGTTCCTGCATGCGCGCTACATTTTCGAGAGCCTCGGCTATCGTCGTTTCGAATGGAAATGCAACGCGCGGAACGAGCCGTCCAAAAACGCGGCAGCGCGCTTCGGATTCCAGTACGAAGGCACTTTCAGGCAGCACATGGTGCAGAAAGGACAGAGCCGCGACACGACGTGGTTCGCGATGCTCGACTCCGAATGGCCCGCCGTCAGGACCGCGTTCGAGCGATGGCTCGCGCCGGAGAATTTCGACGCAGCGGGACGGCAGAAGGCGAAGCTCTCGGACCTGCGGTCCCGCTCGTCACCCATCACCCGTCACTCGTCACCGCTTTAGATGGCCGAAATTCTTCTCGTGCGCCACGGCGAGACACTGTGGAACCAGCAGGGCCGAATGCAGGGGCAGCACGATAGCCCGCTCACGCCCACAGGCCTGCACCAGGCCCGGCAACTGGGACGGCGCCTTGCGAACGTGCCGTTCACGGCTCTTTACAGCAGCGATCTTGGCCGCGCGCATCAGACCGCACGCTGTATCGCCGATTCCACGGGACACGAGATCGTCACGGATGGGGGTTTGCGCGAGCGTCACTTCGGGATTTTCGAAGGGCTCACCAACAACGAGATCAAGTCGCGTTATCCGGAAGACTACGAGCTCTTCGCCAAGCGCGATCCGGAATACGTCATGAGCGGCGGGGAAAGCGCGGCGCAATTCATGCGACGGGTGGTGGCTACGCTCGATCGAATCGCCGGGGCTCACAACGGCGATACCATCGTCGTGGTGACCCACGGTCTCGTGCTCGATGCGCTTTATCGCACTGCCTGCAACATGGCACTCGAGATCCCGCGCGGGTTCCCGCTGCTCAACTGCAGTCTCAACACGTTCAGGCGCAGCCCGCAAGGCTGGCACGTGGTCAATGTCTGCGACGTGGATCACCTCTCAGCGGAAGAGGTGACACGCTTTTCGGACGCGAGCCTGCAGCAGCCGTCGGGCTCGTCCGGCGCCAAGCCTTAGCCGCTCGACGTTCGGGCTGGGACCTTGCCGCCGGAAAGCGTTGCTTCACACGAAACCGTGCTGCTGGTGCACGGTCTATGGCTCCATCCGATCGCGATGGAGCTCATGCGTCGGCGTCTGCAGCGCTGCGGCTATTCGGTGCGGGCGTATTCGTATCCGACGGTTCGCGTCGATCTGGCAGACAATGTCGAGCGGCTGCGTGAGTACTGCCAGCGCCTGCCGGGCGGAAAGCTGCACCTCGTCGGTCACAGCATGGGCGGAGTCGTGGCGCTCAAAGCCGCGGAGCTCGTACCTCCGGCCTGCCTCGGGCGCGTCGTGCTCGTCGGAACGCCTTTCCGCGACAGCTTTGCCGCACGCGCCCTGCAACGCCTCCCGGGCGGCCGCTGGCTGCTGGGCCGGTGCATGCCGCAGTGGCTGGCCGCGGGTTCTCCGACGCGATTCGATGCCTGCGAGCTGGGCGTGATAGCCGGCGACCGGGGCATCGGTCTGGGCCGGCTGATCGCGCCGGGTCTGCCAAAGCCGCACGACGGCGTCGTGTCGGTGGAGGAGACGCGGGTCCCCGGCATGGCCGATCACATCGTGCTGCGCGTCGGCCACACGGAGATGCTCGTGTCACGTGCCGTGGCGCGCCAGGTCTGCGCCTTCCTGGAGCGTGGGAAATTTGACCGCACGCAGCCCCATCTACCATCAGTAAACTAGTCCGTCGTACCGTTAATGTCCTTTATGGGTTTCTCCTGGCGCATTACTGCGGCGTTTCTTCTCGTAGCGGCGATAGCCGGCTGCGCGAACCTCCCGTATTACCTGCAGTCGGTGCGCGGCCAGCTCGATATCTGGGCCCGGCAGAAAGACATCGAAACGATCATCGCGAATCCGGACACGGCGGCGGCGCTTCGCGAGAAGCTGCGCGCGGTGCTGGCAGTGCGCGAGTTTGCGAGCGCCGAGCTTGCATTACCGCGCAACGCAAGTTATCGCTCGTATGCGAACCTCGAACGTCCGTACGTGGTGTGGAACGTTTTTGCGACGCCGGAGTTTTCGCTCCGTCCGCGGCAGTGGTGTTTCATGTTCGCCGGCTGTGTGAATTACCGCGGTTACTTCGGCAAAGCGGACGCGGACGCATTTGCCGCCGAGGTCTTGTCGCAGAGTTACGATGTCTTCGTGGGCGGCGTTCCCGCTTACTCGCTGCTCGGGTATTTCCCCGACCCGGTCCTGAATACGTTCGTCAACTACCCGACGCCGCATCTCGCGCGCCTCATTTTCCATGAGCTCGCGCACCAGGTCGTCTATGTGCGGGATGACAGCGTCTTCAATGAATCTTTCGCAGTGACCGTCGAGCAGGAAGGTTCGCGTCGCTGGCTCGAGCGCTACGGCACCGACCAGGACCGCCTGCACTACGATCAGATCACTCGCCGGCGTAACGATTTCCTGCGCTTGATCGAGACTTACCGCGGGCACCTGGAGACCCTCTACAGCACGCCGCTGCCGACCGACGTGATGCGCGCCCGCAAAGCCGAGGTGTTTGGCGAGCTCGTCGCGGAATACCGGAAGCTCAAGGAACGCTGGGGCGGATTTGCCGGTTACGACCACTGGTTCGCCCGCGAGCCGAACAATGCGCTCATCGCCTCGGTCGGCCTTTACAGCAAGCGCGTCCCGGCTTTCCAGGCGCTGCTCGCGCGGGAAGAGGGCGACATGGAGCGCTTTTACGCTGCAGCCAAGGCATTGGCCCGCATGAGCAAACCGGAGCGGACCGCGGCCCTGGAAAACCTCATGCCCCGCACGGCCGCCGCTGAAAACCTCGCCCCCGGCATAGCCTCGCCCACCGCGCACTAGAATTGCTTAACCCCCGATAAGGCGGCAGGCCACAGCCCCGGGCGGCACAGCAATAGCCGGACCCGCGGAACGCAAGGCCGGGCCTGCCCGTCCAAGTGATGGCACCTCGGGGGGCGGCGCCTTTTGGCTCTCCGAGGCAAAACCACAGGTAAACAAGAGGGCCCATGCAAATCCAGATCAACAGCGACCATCACATCGTCGCCTCCCCCGAGCTTGCCGGCCGCATCCAGACGCTGGTGCGCGATACGCTTGACCGGTACAGCGACCGTATTACGCGGGTCGAAGTCCACCTGAACGATCTCAACAGCGTGAAAGGCGGCAGCAACGACAAGCGCTGCCTGATGGAAGCACGGCTGTCCGGGCTCGGTCCGGTGGACGTGAACCATGAGGCAGACAATCTCGAGGTGGCGATCGACGCCGCCCTCGAAAAGCTCGAGCGCGCGATCGAGCACAAGCTCGGCAAGGTGGCGATAACCGCAACCGGCCGCCGTACGGGAAAGGGATGATCATGCCGGCAAACCTGAAGGCGAACGTCCATGCGACGGGCAATCATAAGGACATGCCCGTATTCCAGCGTCTGCAGCCGCTGCTCGGCGATCACCCGGCGCCGTGCCTGTCGCTCTATCAGCCGACGTTCAGGCAGTTTCCGGACTCGCAGCAGAACCGCGTGCGTTACAAGAACCTCGTTCGGGAGCTGAAAGCCGCCGTTGAACAAAAGCACCGCGGGATCGATGTCGGGGCGCTACTCGAGCCGCTCGAACAGCTCGCCGATGACCACGATTTCTGGGCGCACCCGCAGGATGGCATTGCGGTTCTCCGCGCGCGGAATTTCTGGCACGTCGAAAAAGTTCAGCGCCGGGTGCCGGAGGTCGTCGTCGTCAACGATCATCTTTTTGTGAAGCCCCTCGTGCGCGTCTTCCAGTCGGAGGACACGTATCAGATCCTGGCGCTCGACCGCCAGGAGATCCGGATGTACCAGGGCAACCGCTATGTGCTCGACGAGATCGTCATGGCGCCGAGCGTACCGCGCACCATCGAAGAGGCATTGGGACCTGCCGTGTCCATTCAGGGCGTGCAGAACAAAGGTGACTACGGCAGCGCGCCCGCGCGGCCGGGCGCACCTACCGGCGCGATGTTTCACGGCCACGGCGGCAAGATGGACGAGCCTCGTCTCGACATGGAGCGTTTTTTCCGTGTCGTCGATCGCGCGGTCACCGACGCGCACTCGAAGCCTTCGACGCTGCCGCTCATACTGGCGGCGCTGCCCGAGTATCACTCGCATTTTCGTGATGTCGGCCACAATCCGTATCTGCTCAACGAAGGCATCCAGGCGAACGGGCTTGCGATGCAGCCGGACGAGCTGCGGATGCAGGCATGGAAACTCATGGAGCCCCGCTATCACGCACGGCTGCAGCAACTCGTCGATGCGTACCATGCGTCGCGGGCGCGCGGCCTCGCGACCGACGATCTGACCCATGCGCTCGAGTTCGCGACCGACGGCCGCGTCGGCACGCTGCTCGTCGAAGCCGACCGGCGCATCCCCGGTCACATGGAAGGGCGCATGCCTCGCTATGCAGACGGGGACGAGCCCGGTGCGAGCGATCTCCTGGACGATCTCGCCGAGCGCGTCCTGCGCACGGGCGGCCAGGTCGTGGCGGTGCCCAAAGGCAGCATGCCAAGCGCGACGGGCCTCGCTGCGGCGTTCAGATACTGAAGCGGACCCGTGATGAAGCTGACGAGCGCCACTTTCATCGACGGCGGCCGGATTCCGGCCGAATTCGCTTTCTGCGACGTCGGCCCGGGCGCCGACCATGTGAAGCTCGGAGGCAACCGCAATCCGCAGCTCGAGTGGGCCGACCTGCCGATGGGCACACGGTCGCTGGTGCTGATCTGCCACGATACCGACGTGCCGTGTGTCCCCGACGACGTGAACAAGGAAGGCAGCACCATACCGGCGTCTCTGCCCCGGATCGACTTTTACCATTGGCTCCTGGTCGATCTCGATCCACACTCGGGGCCGATCCAGGCCGGCGAGTTTTCGAATGGCATAACGCCCAGGGGAAAAAGCGGTCCCCACGGACCGCGAGGTACGCGCCAGGGCATCAACGATTACACGGCATGGTTCGCGAAGACGGAGGAAATGAAAGGCGAGTACTACGGCTACGACGGGCCGTGTCCGCCGTGGAACGACTCGATCGTCCATCACTACGTGTTCACGTTGTATGCGACGGATCTCGAGCGGCTGCCGCTGACAGGCACCTTTCGCGGAGCGGACGTGGTGAACGCGTTGAGAGGGCACGTGCTCGCCGAAGCGACAATCACGGGACTCTACAGCCTGAATCCGCAGGTTGCGGCCTGATTTACGCCCGTGTGTGGTATTAAAGGCCGGCCCGCGCCGGCCTTTTTTATGTTTTCAAGCCTTTGCGTCCTCCGCGTCCTTTGCGGTTAATTTGCCTTTGAAGCTCGACCCCATACAGCGGGCTGCGAATCTGCCGAAGCCCAGGTATCCCGAGGACCTGCCGGTCGTAGCGCGGCGGGAGGAGATCGCGCGCGCAATCGCGGCGCATCAGGTCGTGATCGTCAGCGGCGAGACGGGCTCGGGTAAGACGACGCAGCTTCCGAAGATCTGCCTCGAGATCGGCCGTGGCGTGAATGGCCTCATCGGCCACACGCAGCCGCGGCGTATCGCCGCGCGCACGGTGGCCGCGCGCATCGCCCAGGAGCTCGAAACACCGCTGGGACACGCAGTCGGCTACAAGGTCCGTTTCTCGGACAAGCTCTCGCCGCACACGTACATCAAGGTGATGACCGACGGCATATTGCTCGCCGAAACCCAGGGCGACCGGCTGCTGAAGGCCTACGACACGATCATCATCGACGAAGCGCACGAGCGCAGCCTCAACATCGATTTCCTGCTGGGCTATCTCAAGCGCCTGCTGTCGCGGCGCCCCGATCTCAAAGTGATCGTCACGTCGGCCACGATAGAGACCGAACGCTTTGCGAAGCATTTCGGAGAGGGGGGCCGGCCCGCGCCCGTTATCGAAGTATCCGGGCGGACATATCCCGTATCCGTGCGTTATCGTCCGCTCGAAGCCGAGAACGAAGACGAAGAAGACCAGGACACGGAAGATGCCGTGCTCGATGCCGTGGACGAGCTTGCGCGCGAAGGAAGCGGCGACGTTCTCGTTTTCCTGCCGGGCGAGCGCGAGATCCGGGAGACCGCCGAAGCTTTGCGGAAGCATCACCCGCGCGGGGCCGAAATTCTTCCGCTGTACGCACGACTGTCATTCGAAGAGCAGGACCGCGTGTTCAAGCCGCACGCGGGCCGCCGCATCGTGCTCGCGACGAATGTGGCCGAGACCTCGCTTACGGTACCGGGCATCCGTTACGTCGTGGATACCGGCCTCGCACGAATCAACCGCTATAGCTGGCGCAACAAGGTCGAGCAGCTTCAGATCGAGAAAGTCTCGCGAGCGTCCGCGAACCAGCGGGCGGGCCGCTGCGGGCGCGTGGCGCCGGGCATCTGCGTCCGTCTTTACTCGGAAGACGATTACAACGCACGCCGTGATTTCACCGAGCCCGAGATTCTGCGGTCGTCGCTCGCATCGGTGATTCTGCGCATGAAGTCGCTGCGCATCGGTGATGTCGAGGATTTTCCATTCCTCGATCCGCCGACGCCGCGCATGATTGCCGACGGCTACCAGCTCCTCCAGGAGCTCGGCGCGGTCGACGACAAGAACGATCTCACGCAAACCGGCTGGCAGCTCGCGAAGTTTCCGATCGATCCGCGTATCGCGCGCATGGTGCTGGCCGCACAGCGCGAGAAGTGCCTGAGCGAAGTGCTGATCATCGCCTCCGCGCTGTCGATCCAGGATCCGCGCGAGCGCCCGTTCGAGCGCGCCGACGCCGCGGACCGCGCGCAGGAGCAGTTTCACGAAGAGCGCTCGGATTTCCTGAGCTATCTCAAGCTCTGGGCTTTCTTCGAGGAGGCGCTCAAACACAAGAAATCGAACCGCAAGCTGATCGAGCTCCTGCACGAGCATTTTCTGTCGCACCGCCGCATGCGCGAATGGCGCGACATACACGGGCAGCTCGCGGCACTCGTAGGCGAGCTCGGCATGAAGCAGAACGAAGAGCCGGCGAGCTTCGAGCAGATCCATCGTGCGCTGCTCGCGGGATTGCTCGGCAACATCGGCACCAAGAGCGATGATGGCCCGGAATACATCGGTGCCCGCGGCATCAACTTCCTGATCTTTCCGGGCTCGGTGTTGCGCAAAGGCCAGCCCAAGTGGGTGATGGCCGCCGAGCTGGTCGAAACCACACGTCTGTATGCGCGGAACGTCGCGCGCATAGTGCCCGAATGGATCGAGCCCCTCGCGGTGCACCTGGTCAAGCGCCATTACTCCAATCCGCACTGGGACAAGGACCGCGGCATGGTGATGGTGCACGAGCGCGTGACGCTGCACGGGCTCACGATCGTGCCGAAGCGGCGCGTCCACTACGGCCCGATCAATCCGCTGGAGGCACGTGAGATCTTCATCCATCGCGCGCTCGCCGGCGGCGAGATCGAGACGCGCGGCGAATTCTTTCGGCACAACCGGAAGCTTATCGCGGAGCTGCGCGAGCTCGAGGCGAAGGCGCGCCGGCGCGACGTTCTCGTGGACGAGCACACGATTTACGAGTTTTACGACGCGCGTGTTCCGGCCGAGGTGTACAACACCGCGGGTTTCGAGCGGTGGCGGCGCAAGGCAGAGGCCGAGAATCCGAAACTTCTCTTTCTCACGCGCGAATACCTCATGCAGCATGCGTCCGCCGAGATCAGCGAAGCGCTGTTCCCGGACACGCTGCGCGCCGCCGACTCCGATTTCAAGTTGCGCTATCGCTTCGAACCCGGCCACGCGATGGACGGCGTGACGGTCACGGTGCCGCTGCAGTTGCTGAACAAGCTCGACGGGTCGTCGTTCGAATGGCTCGTGCCTGGTTTTACACGCGAGAAAACCACCTGGGCCATTAAAGCGCTGCCCAAGAACATCCGGCGACAACTTTTCCCGCTGCCGGATCAGGTGAGCGCGTTCCTGGAGGTGAACCCCTCGCCTGTCGGGCGCGCGGCAGAGGTGAGGGAGTCATTCAGCGATGCGCTCCGGAAATTCATTCAGCGGCGCATCGGGGAGCCCATACCCGCCGACGTGTGGCGGGACAAGGAGCTGCCAGCTCACCTCCGCATGAACTTCCGCGTCGTCGATGAAGCCGGGCGCGAGCTCGCAGTCGGCCGCGATCTGCTGGTCCTGAAAGAGCAGCTCGGTCAGGCTGCGCAGCTCACGTTCGCGCAGACGCAGACGGGCATCGAGCGCTCCGGCATTCGCGCGTGGGATTTCGGCGATCTGCCCGGAGAGATCGCGTTCACGCGCGGCGGTCGCAAGCTCACCGGTTACCCCGCGCTTGTCGATGAAGGCGACAGTGTCGCGATCCGGCTGTTCGATCTCGGGCACGCGGCCGACGCAGCGATGCGCGGCGGCGTGCGGCGGCTGCTTCGCATCGCGCTGAAAGAGCAGATGCGCCAGCTTGAAAAAGGTTCGGCCGACTTTCTGCGGCCTGCCCTGCAGCTGCGCAATGCGGCCAATGCCGACGATCTCAGGGAAGATCTCATCGACACGATCGCGGACCGCGCTTTCATCGCTGACGATGCGTTACCTCGCACGCAGAAAGCGTTCGAAGCGCAGCGGGCCCGTGCACGGGCAAGACTTCCCGCCGTAACCGCAGCGGCCATGCGGCTTTTCACGATGATTGCCGAAGAATACCAGCAGGTCGTAGAGCGTCTTTCGTCCATCAAAGGGCCGCTCTCCCGGCCCGCGGCGGACATAGGCGCGCAGCTTTCCCGACTCGTCTACAAAGGCTTTTTCAGCGCGACACCGTGGGAGCGGTTACACGATTTGCCACGCTACTTGAACGCGATGCAGGTGCGTCTCGATAAGTACGGGAACGATCCGGAGCGGGACGCGAAGCATACGGAAAGCATCGCGGCACTCACGAAGCGCCTGGATGAGCGTGCCGAAGCGTTGCGCAGGGCGGGCGTGCGCGATCCTCGCATCGAGGAATTCCGCTGGCATCTCGAGGAGCTGCGCGTGTCGCTGTTCGCGCAGGAGCTGAAGACGCCGTATCCCGTGTCTTACAAGCGCCTCGAAAAAATCTGGAACGCCATTAAGACCTGAAAAGCTTCGACACAAGGGCTTTAGCAGAGCATCAATGCCCGCCGCCGAACTTCGACTTGAGCTCCGTATCGAACTCGCCGTCGATCAGCACGTATAGCATTTTCGCAGGCTTGCCCGAGCGGTTGCTCCATGCGTGGTTCGTTCCGCGCTGGATCACGACGTCGCCCGCTTCGAGGTGTACTTCTTCCTCGTCGACAAGCATCGTGATCTCGCCTTCCAGGACGACTGCGTAATCGATTGTCTCGGTGCGATGCATGAACGGATGCCGCTTGTTCTGGGCGAACGTCGACGCGCTTTCGTTCCCCATTTCCCTGAATGCCGCTTGCGCCTGTTCAGGGCTGATGTTGCGCGTTGCCTCCGTTTCCGGCGGCACTATGGAAATGCGGAACACCGTGCCGTTTGCAACCGGATGCTGTCGCTTGGGCCCCTGAGTAGGATCGGGCTCGGTCGATTTCACGGATACCGGCATTTCTCCAGTCTTCCACATTTCGACCGAAATATGTCCGGGCCGGTGCGGGTTCGTATGCACCGATGGCGCAAATCCGTCTTCGAGAATGACCGCTTTGCCGCTGGCGTCGTGACCGGTGATGACTCTTCTGATCTTTCCCAGCATGTTTTCTCCTTGTGGATCTCCCTCATCCCCAACCCTTCTCCCGAGGGGAGAAGGAGCAAACCCCTCTCCTTCGGGAGAGGGGAAGGGGTGAGGGTAGACTCTATTCGGGCTCTACACCCGCCAGCTTCACCATCTCCGCAAACCGCTTCACCTGCTCGTCCAGAAACGTCCGGAATTCCGCCGGCGTGTTTCCCACGGGCTCCAGTTGCAGACCCGCCAGGCGCTCACGGACCTGCGGTGCTTTCAGAGCCGTCTGTGCCTCGTTATTCAATCGCGTGACGATTG
>Ga0075431_100001784_pt1 | contig 20293 bp, 18 predicted proteins | sample RhiMetdeltSRZDD5_FD_75297 | JGI IMG/M metagenome (GOLD analysis project Ga0075431, IMG submission 75297) | Populus rhizosphere microbial communities from Tennessee, USA - Rhizosphere MetaG P. deltoides SRZDD5 | ecosystem: Host-associated > Plants > Roots > Rhizosphere > Soil | place: USA... | reverse complement strand
TGCTGGTCGAGCAGAACTTCCGCTTCGCGGCCACGGTCGCGGATCGTCATTATGTGGTCGAGCATGGGCGCGTAGTAGACATGATCCCCAACGCGTCGCTGCACGCGAACCGGGAGAAGTTGCAGACCTATCTTGGAGTATGACAGGAGGACATGGAATGCGACGGAGCCTCAAGGCGTGGGCGGCAGTGACCGCACTCTGCGCGGGCGGGGGCTTGGCCCTCGCCGACTACTCGGACGGCGTCATCAAGATCGGCGTCATGAACGACCAGTCGGGCACCTACTCCGACTTGTCGGGCCAGGGCTCGGTGTGGGCCGCGCGCAAGGCGATCGAGGACTTCTGCAAGACGACGACCTGCCACAACAAGATCGAGGTGGTGTTCGCGGATCACCAGAACAAGCCCGACATCGGCTCCAACGTCGTGGGCAAATGGTACGATGTCGACAAGGTCGACGTGGTGGTGGACGTGCCCACCTCGTCGGTCGCACTTGCCGTCAACAACATCACCAAGGAGAAGAACAAGGTGTTCCTGGTGTCGGGCGCGGCCACGGCCGACCTGACAGGAAAAGCCTGCACACCCAACACCATCCATTGGACCTATGACACCTGGGCGCTGGCCAACGGCACCGCCAACGCCATCGTCAAGACGGGCGGCAAGTCCTGGTTCTTCCTGACTGTCGACTATGCCTTCGGCCATGCGCTGGAGCGCGATACCGCCGCGGTCGTCGAGAAGGCGGGCGGCAAGGTGGTGGGCAAGGTGCGCCACCCGTTCCCGGGCCAGGACTTCTCGTCGTTCCTGCTGCAGGCGCAGCAGTCCAAGGCCCAGATCATCGGCCTCGCCAATGCCGGCGCCGATACCATCAACTCCATCAAGCAGGCCGGCGAGTTCGGCATTGTAGCCGGTGGGCAGAACCTGGCCGGGCTCCTGGTATTCATCACCGACGTGCATTCGCTCGGCCTGCAGACCGCGCAGGGCCTGATCTTCACCGAGGCGTGGTACTGGGACGCCAACGATGCCAACCGCGAGTTCTCCAAGGAGTTCGCGGCGGCCAACAAGGGCAACCGGCCCACCATGGTGCAGGCTGGCGTCTACTCGGCGGTCACCCACTATCTCAAGGCGGTGCACGCTCTGAAGTCGGACGCCGACGGCGCCGCCGTTGTCGTCAAGATGAAGGAGATGCCCACCGAGGACAGGCTGTTCGGCAAGGGCAGCATCCGCCAGGACGGCCGCAAGATCCATCCTATGTACCTGTTCGAGGTCAAGAAGCCGGCCGAGAGCAAGGGGCCATGGGACTACTACAAGCTGCGCGCCACCATCCCGGCCGAGGAGGCGTTCCGGCCGCTGGCCGAGGGCGGCTGCCCACTGGTGAAGAAGTAGTCCAGTCGGGGTCAGCCCATCGCCTCCGACCTGGGAGCCTGGGTGACCCCCCGTGAACCTCAAGACCTCTCCCCGCGTCTGGCACAGCGCGGGGAGAGGACTATCAAGAGAGCAGCATGTTCGAGCTCCTCGGGATATCGCCGCAGGCCTTGTTCGGTCAGCTTCTGCTTGGCCTGATCAACGGCTCCTTCTACGCCCTGCTTTCGCTGGGGCTGGCGGTGATCTTCGGCCTGATGAACGTGATCAACTTCACGCACGGCGCCCAGTACATGATGGGTGCCTTTGCGGCGTGGATGCTGCTCAACTATCTCGGCATTCCCTATTGGGGCGCCCTGGTGCTGGCGCCCATCCTGGTCGGTCTCACCGGCGTCGTCGTCGAGCGCCTGTTCATATCGCGCCTCTATCATCTCGACCACCTCTACGGGCTGCTGCTCACGTTCGGCCTGGCGCTGGTGCTGGAGGGCCTGTTCCGCCGCCAATACGGCATCTCGGGGCTGCCCTACGCCAACCCTCTGCCGGGCGGCACCAATCTGGGCTTCATGTTCCTGCCCTGGTATCGGGCCTGGGTGGTAGCGATCTCGCTCGCCGTGTGCCTCGTCACCTGGTTCCTGATCGAGCGGACAAAGCTCGGCTCCTACCTGCGCGCCGCCACAGAGCGGCCCGACCTGGTGCAGGCCTTCGGCATCAACGTGCCGCGCATGATCACGCTCACCTACGGTTTCGGCGTGGGGCTTGCCGCGCTTGCCGGCGTGCTGGCGGCGCCCGTCTACTCCGTCAACCCGATCATGGGTGCCAACCTCATCATCGTCGTGTTCGCCGTGGTCGTGATCGGTGGCATGGGCTCCATCATGGGCTCCATCCTGACCGGGTTCGGCCTGGGCCTTCTGGAGGGGCTGACCAAGGTATTCTATCCGGAGGCCTCCAACACCGTGATCTTCGTGATCATGGCGATCGTATTGATGCTGCGTCCGCAAGGCCTGTTCGGAACGCCGAGGTGACCCCGTCATGAGCGCCTCGCGCAAATCCTGGGACATGCCGGTCTTCGCCGTGCTGGTTGCGCTGGCGCTGGCGGCACCGCAGCTCGCCTACCCCGTGTTCCTCATGCAGGTGCTGTGCTTTGCGCTGTTCGCCTGCGCCTTCAACCTGCTCGTCGGCTATGTCGGGCTCCTGTCGTTCGGCCACGCCATGTTCTTCGGGTTCGCGGCATACATCGCGGGGCACCTGGCCAAGGTCGGCACGATCGAGCTTCCCGTTGGCATCCCGTTCGTCTGGCGCACGTGGGTGACCATCCCGCTGCCGCCGCTTACCCCGGAGCTCGCAATCCTTGCCGGCACTGCCGTTGCGGCACTCCTCGGGCTGATCGTCGGGCTGATCGCCATCCGCCGGCAGGGCATCTACTTTGCCATGGTCACCCTGGCGCTCGCCCAGATGGTGTACTTCCTGTGTGTGCAGGCGCCCTTCACCCACGGCGAGGATGGCATCCAGGCGATCCCGCGCAGACCTCTCTTCGGCGTGCTCGACGTGCACAACGACTTCGTCTTCTACTACGTGGTGCTGGCGATTTTCTGCTTCGGCTTCCTCATCATCTACCGCACCATTCACTCGCCGTTCGGCCAGGTGCTCAAGGCGATCCGCGAGAACGAGGCGCGCGCAGTCTCGCTGGGTTACGCGGTGGACCGTTTCAAGCTGATGGCCTTCGTGCTGTCGGCGACGCTCGCCGGGCTTGCCGGCGCCACCAAGGCCATGGTGTTCCAGCTCGCCTCGCTCACCGACGTGCAGTGGCAGATGTCGGGCGAGGTGGTGCTGATGACGCTGGTTGGCGGGCTCGGCACCGTGTTTGGCCCGATCGTCGGCGCCGGCATCATCCTCGCCATGCAGACTTATCTCGCTTCTGTCGGCGAGCTGGTGCTCGAGATCCGGGGTTTCGTCTTGCGTGTCAATTTCGGCGAATGGGTGCTGGTGATCCAGGGCGTGATCTTCGTCGTCACGGTCCTGATATTCCGTCGCGGCATCGTGGGCGAATTGCTGGCCCTCGCCGACCGGCTTGGTCGGAAGCCGGGCCTGACGCCGCCCTCGCACTGAGGGGTCAGACCCCTTTCCACGCCGCGAGAGGATAGACACCGGCGGCAGCGGAAAGGGGTCTGGCCCCGCCCCTACCCCTCCAGCTCCTTGCGCACGATGGCGGCGCCTTCGGCCATCGCCCGGAGTTTGCCGAAGGCCACCTCGCGGGGCAGGTACTTCATGCCGCAGTCGGGCGCCGGGATCAGCCGCTCGGCCGGCACGTGCTTCAGCCCGCGGCGGATGCGCTCTGCCACCTTCTTCGGCGTCTCCACCTTGATGTCGCCGAGGTCGAGCACGCCCAGGAGGATCTTCTTCGGTGCCAGGTCGCTCAGCACGCCGAGATCGATCTTCGGCTGGGCCGCCTCGATGGAGATCTGCTCCGCCGTCGTGTCGGCAAGCTCGGGCAGGAAGGAGTAGCCCACCGGCTTGGTCTCGCCGGGCACCAGGGCGGCGTAACCGAAGCACAGGTGCACGATGGTGGGCACGCCGACGCCCCGCAGCGCCCGGTTGATGGCCTTGACCGCGATGCGCTTGGCGGCGGCTGGGTCGTTGCGCAGCCACGGCTCGTCGAGCTGGATGATGTCGGCGCCGGCCTTGACGAGGTCCTTGGCCTCCGCGTTCACGGCGACGGCGTAGTCCATCACCATCTCGTCGTCGTCCTTGTAGAAGGCGTTGATGGCCTGCTGGCTCATGGTGAAGGGGCCGGGCAGGGTGATCTTCGCGGGACGGTCGGTGTTGGCGCGCAGGAACCTCATGTCGCGCACCTCGACCGGCCCCTTGCGCTTGATCCTGCCCACCACGCGCGGCACCGCCGTGCGATGGCCGGAGCGCGCCTTGACGTGGCCGGGCTCGGCGAGGTCGATGCCCTCGAGCGCAGTGGCGAAGCGGTTGGAGTAGCTCTCGCGCCGGATCTCGCCGTCCGTGATGATGTCGATGCCGGCCCGCTCCATGTCGCGGATGGCGAGGAGGGTGGCGTCGTCCTGCGCCTGCTCCAGGAGCTCCTCAGGCACGCGCCAGACGTTCATGCGCACGCGCGGCACGGTCTTGGACAGCATCTCGCGGTTCACGAGCCAATCGGGCTGCGGATAGCTGCCGACGACGGTCGTGGGGAGCAGGCGCTCGGGCATGACGTTCACTCTCGGCTGTTCGTTGGCTTCGTGAGCGATCCCGGGTCACTTCTCCGGCCGCCCGTAGTCGCGCTCTACCTTGCAGATCCGAATGAAGTAGTGGCTGTACCAGGTCTCCCGGCCTTTCTTTTTGGCGATCGAGTGCTCGGGATCCCGCGCAAAGGCCAAGATCGAGTCATGGTCCTTCCAATAGACGACAGCCACTCCGGTGCCGTCGGGATTTCGTGCGGGCTCGATACCCAAGTAGCCGTCGTAGCCCCGAGCGACCTCGACCAACCGCTTATACATGGCCGCATGCTCGGTGTGGTCGACGTCGGCATTGATGGATGTAAAGACGACTGCGTAGTAGGGAGGCCTGGGAGTCTTCGAGATGAAAGGCATGCCTCGGTCCCGTCTATCTGAAGCACCCCGCGCCGAGCGTGAAGGGAGGACTTGGGTGCATTCCGAACTGTGACACCTTACGCGGGCGCCGACGCGGCAGCCAACGTCTGCTCGCGCGCGGGCGCACCGCGCTCGCGACGGCCGGCAGACTGCCACACCACCATGCGGCTCTCGATGGCGCGCGCCATCATGTAGTAGGCGATGGCGAGCACCAGGATGGTCAGGATGGCGGCGAACACGCGCGGGCTGTCGAGAATGGTGCGGTTGAGCGTCACGAGATAGCCGATGCCCGCCGAGGAGGTCAGCATCTCCGAGACGACGACGCCGATGATGGTGAGCGCGCCGCCCAGCCGCATCCCGGCGAACACGGTGGGCAGCGACGCCGGGATGATGACGCGCACGATCTGCTGCGGCAGCGTCGCCCCCATGCTGCGGGCGGCCAGCAGGAACTGCGGGTCGATGGTGCGGATGCCGGCCGCGGTCGACAGCATGACCGGGAAGAAGCCGTAGATACCGGCGAACGCGATCTTCGATTGCGAGCCGATGCCGAACCAGGCGGTGAACACCGGGTAGAGGATGACGATGGGGACCGCATAGAGGCTCGAGAAGATCGGCAGGAACAGGTTGCGCAGCGCCGCGAGGCCGCCGACCAGCGCGCCCACCAGGATGCCGCCGCCGCAGGCGATCAGCATCGCCAGCGCAACCTCGTAGAGCGTGACGAGGAGGGCCGCTCCGTAGATGTGGCGGTCGCCCCAGAGGACCGTGAGCGTCTTCGACAGGGCCGGCAGAAACAGCTCCGGCAGGAGGCCCATCGTCGGCACCACCTCCCACAGGATCAGGAGGGTGGCCAGGATCGACCAGCGGACGGCGGCGGGAGGGGGGCGTCGCATCGTTGTCTTCGGGAACCTCGGGGTCAGACCCCTTGCGTTATCGTTGGTGTCTCAATCTCGACCTCGGTGGCAAGGGGTCTGACCCCGTCACTCACCGACTCATCTCAAGCCGATCTGCGGATCTTTTGCCAGATGCGGTCGCGCAGCTGGCCGAACACGTCGGTTGCCATCATCTCGTAGGTGCGGGGCCGCGGCAGCGTGACCTCGATATGGTCGATGATCCGGCCGGGTCGCGCCGACATCACGAGGACCTCGTCGGCGAGATAGACGGCCTCGGTCAGGCTGTGGGTGACGAACACCACCGTCTTGCGCGTGGTCGACCAGATGCGCAACAGCTCGTGGCCCATGGTCATGCGCGTCTGCTCGTCGAGGGCGGCGAACGGCTCGTCCATCAGGAGCACCGGCGGGTCCTGCACCAGCCCGCGCGCGATGGAGACGCGCTGCTTCATGCCGCCCGAGAGCTCGTGCGGATAGCGCTCGCCGAAGCCGTCGAGGCCGACGAGCGACAGCATGGCGCGCGAGCGGCGTTTCCTCTCCTCCTTGGGGGTGCCGCGCAGGCTCAGGGGGAACTCGATGTTGGAGAGCGTGGTGAGCCAGGGGAACAGGCTCGCCTCCTGGAAGATCACGCCGACGCGGTCCGGGTCCGGGTCGGGAATCGACCGCCCGTGGCAGAGGATCGACCCCGCCGTCTGCTGCCGCAGACCGGCCATCATCATCAGGAGCGAGGTCTTGCCGCAGCCGCTGGGGCCGACGATCACGACGAAGCGGCCGGTGCCGACGGTGAGCGAGATGCGCTCGAGCGCCGGCACGCCCCCGTCGGGTCCGGCGTAGACATGGCCCACGCCGCTGACCTCGATTGCGGGTATGCCGGCGTGCCCGTGCACGTCCTTCAAGTCCGCCAGGTGCTGCATCGAGCCTCCAGCCAGCGCACCGTCTCGTTGAACAGGATGGCCACGGTGGCCAGTATGATCACGCCGGCAAACAGCTGCGGCATCTGGAAGTTCTCGCCCCAGTTGGCGATCCTGTGCCCGATCCCCGTGCGCGAGGCGTACATCTCGGCGATCATCACGCCCGTTAAGTTGAAGATCATGGCAATGCGCACCGTCTCGAGCAGCATCGGCAGCATGCTGGGCACGTAGATGCGCAGGAGGATCTGGACGGGCGTGGCGCCGTAGGAGCGGGCCACCATGATGTGGTCGGCGCGCACCGACTCCACCGCCGCCGTGGCGCTCATCAGGACGACGAAGGTCGTGGTGAAGGCGGCATAGGCCACCTTCTGCGGGAAGCCGATGCCGAACACGAGGATGAACAGCGGCAGGAAGATCGACTTCGGCACGCTGAATACGTAGAACAGCATGGGCTTGAAGATCTGGCCCACATACTCGTTCTCGGCGATGACGATGCCGAGCGTGGCGCCGAGCGGGACGGCGATCAGGAAGGCGACGAGGACCTCGCTTGCGGTAACCCCGATCGCCTCCTGCACGTCCGGACGGCCCAGGAGGCCGCCCAGGGTGCCCAGCACCTGGGAGAGCGGCGGCAGCAGAAGCGGGTTGATCGCGCCTGAACGCGGCAGCACCTCCCACGCCCCCAGGACGAGCGCGAGCAGGACGAGCCTGATCAGGACGATGTGCGTGCGCGTCATTGGAGCTCCTCTCCCTCTCCCCGCTTGCGGGGAGAGGGAATACGCGTTTCACGCCGCGGTAGGAACCGGCTTGAACTGGGTGATGAACATCTCGCTCGCCGGGGTCAGGTCCGTCATGCCGATCAGCCGCCCCATGTCGAGGGCGCGTTCCATCCATTCGAGCCGCATCTCGCCGGTCGCCGACAGATTCTTGATATTGCCGTCGAGCTCGCGCGCGGCGACCGCCTCCGGGATCTCGTCGATCTCGGCGATCAGCTTGACGGCGGCAGCCCGGTTAACGTCGGCGCGCAGGAAGGCGACCGCTCCGTAGATGCCGTTGACCGCCTTCTGCACCACCCGCGGCCGTTCCTTGATGATCCGGTCGCTGGCGATCCAGGCCGAGTTGGAGTGGGCCGGGATTGCGGCGCCGTAGTCGATCAGCGGGCGGGCCACGCCCTCGTCGATGACGCGGTAGGTGAGGGGCGAGTAGAGCACAGTGGCGTCGATATTGCCCGTCAGCAGGTTCGGTACCAGGCCACCGCCGCCGAGCGGCACACGCGTGAACTCGAGCTTGTGGTGCGCGCCGGTCCAGCGGGCGCAGATGTCGCTGCCGGAGCCCGCCGAGGTGATGCCGATCTTCTTGCCCGCGATCTGCGCGAGCTCTTTCAAGGGAGAGTCCGTCTTTACCACAAGGTACCAGCCGTAGTAGCCGTTGGCGCCGTTGGCGACGCAGCGCACGTTGACGCCCTTCCTCAGCCCGGCGGCGACGCTGGAGGAGGAGTTGAGGATCAGGTCGGCGGCGCCGGCCGCCAGCGCCTCGAAGCCTTCCGCGCCGCTGCGGTAGATCGTCAGCTGAACGTTCAGGCCTTCCTTCTCGAACAGCTTCTGGCGGATGGCCGTCTCGCAGACGATGGTGGGCCAGTAGGTCCTGGTCGGCACGCCGATGCGGATCGTGTCGGCGCCCTGGGCGAAAGCGATGCGTGGCATGAAGATGCCCGCGGCCCCCGCCACGACGAGCGCACGGCGCTGCAGGTCGGGTCTCTCGTCTCGCGGCTGTTTCGCCATTGGTTTCCTCCCCTGGAAAAGTGCTGTCGCGGACGCGAGATGGGGAGTGTAGTTGAGGCGCGGGGGCGGGCAAGAACAAACGTTCTGTTGTAGGTTGGGTCAAGCGAAGCGCAGACCCAACACCCCCTGTGAGGTCGTGAGATCGGCGACCTTCGATCCGCTTCGAGGATCGTTGGGTCTTCCCCCGGCTTGCGCCGGGGTCGACCCAACCTACGCCGGTGGGACGCTTCCACGCGGCGAACGGGGACATGGCGCGGTACACGCCGGACACGGTGACGCCGGCTCGCTCGAGGGGGAAGCCCGGGAGGAAGGTCAGGACCATGACGAAGGCGAGCGGACCCCGTGGGCGGGCAGCCGAACGAAAGCGGTTGATCCGGCAACGAGCCGCCCGCATCATCACCCTGAGTGGATCGACAACGACAACACTGGAGGGACCGATGCGTCGGGTATCTGGCCGTGGCGTGAGGGGCTGGGCGGCCACGAGGCTCGTTGCGGGCCTTGCGTTGCTCGGCGCGGCGCTCGGCGGCGCGGCCGGTGCGGCGGCACAGGCCGACTGGGACAAGGTCGTCGCCGAGGCCAAGAAGGAGGGCAAGGTCGTCATCTACAACGGCACGAACTTCAAGATCGTGCGCAAGCTCGCCGACCTGTTCGAGAAGCAGTACGGCATCGCGGCCGAGGTGCTCGACGGCCGCGCCACCGAGATCCGCGAGCGCATCCGCACCGAGCAGGCGGCCGGCCGCTTCATCGGCGATGTGAACTACACGGGACGCACGACCGCTGCGGTGCAGGCCCCGGAGGGCCACTTCCAGCCGTATGGCGACCTGCCCCTCGTCAAGACGCTGGCCGAGCCGTTCGTGGCCGACGGCATCTTCCTGCCGGTGATGGCAGGCAACTTCGCGATCCTCGTCAACACCAATCTCGTCAAGGAGGACATCAAGAGCTGGAAGGACCTGGAGGACCCGAAATGGGCCGGCAAGATCCTCTCCGACGATCCGCGCGCGCTCGGTGGCGGCCAGGTCTGGTTCGAGGTGACCTACCGCGCATTCGGTCGCGGCTTCCACGAGAAGATCGCCGCGCACAAGCCGGTGATCAGCCGGGTGTTCGCCGAGAGCAACCGGCGCATCGCCCGCGGCGAGCTCCCGATCTATCTGCCGTTCAACATCTCCGAGTACCAGTCGCTGAAGGGACTGCCGGTCAAGGCGGTCGTTCCGCAGGAGGGCGTCCCCTTCATTCCGCTCGGACCGACCCTTCTGAAGGGCGCGCCGCATCCCAATGCCGGCCGGCTGTTCATCAATTTCCTGCTCGATCCCGGCCCCCAGCTGCTGATCGCGACGGAAGGGTTCCGCCCCGCGGCCAAGGACATGGGGCCGCGCATTCCCGAGGCCATCCGCGCGCTCACCCTGGCCAAGGCCCTGGGCACCACGGAGCCGGGCAAGACCCAGGGCTATCTCGATCTCGCGAAGGAGATCTACAAGTAGGACCGCCCGTCATCCCGGAAGCTGAGGGCGAGCCCGAAGCTATCCGGGACCTCGTCGAACGAGTCGAGCCTTACCCTACACTATCCTCACGAGGTCCCGGATAGCCTCGCCCCGGATCAAGTCCGGGGCTCGGCTTCCGGGATGACGGGTGTCGCTCAATACCCGTAGAGCGCCTTGGCGGTGTCGCGGAACACCTGGGCCTTCTCGCGTGCACCGAGGATGCCGCCGAATACCTGGCGGGGATGGTCGAAGTCCCAGTGCGGGTAGTCGGTCGAGAACATCAGCCGGTCGACCCCGAGCCAGGAGATCACGTCGGCGAGGTCGTCCGGGCGCTCCGGCTCTTCGATCGGCTGGGTGGTGAACCAGACGTTGCGGCGCACGTACTCGGAGGGCAGCAGCTTCAGGTGCGGCACCTCCTCGCGGAAGCGCTTCCACTGGGCGTCGAGGCGCCAGCACAAGGGCGGCACCCAGGCGAAGCCCCCCTCGACCATCACCACTTTGAGGTCCGGGAAGTCCTCGAATACGCCCTCCACCACCAGGCTCGTCAGCAGCGACTGCATGCTGTGCACGTTGGAGTGGTGCTCCTCGATGTAGTAGGAGGGCCAGCCGGTGCCGGTCACGCAGTGGCCGCCCTGGCCGCCGACATGGAGCGCCACCGGGCGCCCGGCAGCGACGGCGGCGGCGAAGATCGGCCGGTAGCGGCGGCGGCCGAGCGGCTCGGCCGTGCGCGGCGGCAGCAGGACCTGCACGAAGCGAGTGTCGGCGGCCCGGCGCTCGATCTCGGCGACGGCGGCCGCCGGGTCCTCGTGCGGCACCAGGATGGACCCGCGCAGGCGCGGCTCCTTGTCGAGCCAGTAGGCGATCTGCCAGTCGTTGAGCGCAGTGCACAGCGCGGCGGCACAGTCGAGATTTCGCTGGTCCGGCCCGCGGGTGGTGAGGGGGATCAGGTTGCCGATCTCCACGCCGTTTGGGTCCAGGTGCTGCAGGCGCATGAACTCCAGGTCCGAGCCAGGCGGCCCGCCGGCGGGCGGCCAGGCATCGGCGCGCGAGATGGCCGGCGCCATGCGCGGGTAGCCGATGGTGTCGGAGTACATCTCGCGCGAGAGGCTGCCGAACGTCGCCATGTGCTGCCGCCAGCGCTGCGGCAGGAACTGCCCAACGTCTGCGGGCGAGCGCGGGTTGGGGTGGATGTCGCAGTCCACCACCATCAGGCGCTCGGCGGCCTCTGCGCGGGGCTCACGAACGGCGACGTTCATTGCGAAACCTCCGTCTGGCTCGGCTGCGGGCGCAGGCGAGTATAGGTCGCGAGCGCGTTCTCGGCGAGCACCTTCGCGCCCAGCCGGTCCGCCAGGACCCTGGGCAGGGCCTGCGTTCCCTCGAAGTGGGCATGCGGGTAGTCGGTGGAGAACAGCAGCATGTCCTCCGAGCCGATCTGGTCGAGGGTGCGGTCCAGCGCCCGGGGATCGGCTGGCGCATCGGTGGGCTGGATGGTGAGCCGCAGATGATGGCGGATGAGGTCGGGCGGGGCCTGCTTCACCCAGGGCACCTCGGCCCGCACTCCGCGCCAGGTCTTGGCCGCCCGCCACATGAAGGGCGGAAGCCAGGCGAACCCCGACTCGATGAACACCACCTTGAGCTCGGGAAATCTGGCGAAGGCCCCCTCGGCGACGAAGCTCAAAAGCTGCGTCTCGAAGGCCGCCGACTGGGCGACGTAGTCCTCCATGAAATAGGAGGGCCAGCCGATCGAGGTCGGCGGGTGGCGGTAGCCGCTGCCGGCGTGCACGCCGATGGGCAGACCGTGCCTCACCGCAGCCTCGTAGATGGGCCAGAAACAGCGGCGGCCGAGCGGCATCCCGCCCATGACGTAGAAGAGCACCTGGACGAAGCGGGGGTCGGCGGCGCAGCGCTCGATTTCCTCCACGGCCAGGCCAGGGCTCTCCAGCGGGATCAGGATCGAGGCGCGCAGGCGCGGGTCGCGGTCGAGCAGCTCGCGCGCGATCCACTGGTTGATGGCCGTGCAGAGCACCGCGCACATGTCCTCGCTGTGCAGGAGCTGGGCCCCATGCATCACGTTGCAGATGGCGAAGCGCGTGCCGAAATCGTCGAGCGCCTGGCGCTGCAGGAGCGCGAGGTCCGTACCTGGCCGTCCACCGGGCGCGCGCCAGTCGGGGCGGACCGAGGCCGGCGCGTTGGCGGGGTAGCTCGTAAGATTGAGCGCGAGGCGGTCGATGCCGCGCAGCGTGATCGTCTGGCGCCACACCTCGTCGAGGTAGGGCAGCAGCGCCCGGATGCTGGGCACCGCGGGGTGAACGTCGCAGTCGATGGGGGCACAGGCGAACGGCGCGCCGACGGCCTCCACGCCTGGCGCTGCGCTGACGTTGTCGCGGGTCATAGGCGTCCCCGTTGATGCTCACCCGTCATCCCGGAAGCCGAGCCCCGGCCCAGGGCCGAGGGCGAGGCTATCCGGGACCCGTGCGTCTGCGATGTTGCCTTGTCGGGAGGTGAAAGTCCAAGCCATGCCGAGGTCGCGCTGCATGTAGGCGAAGGCTACTGCGTCACAGCGAGGCGGGGTGGGAAGCACGTCACGCCCGATAGGATGGCTCGGGTTCGAGTCGTTGCGGGAGGTCCCGGACCCCGGATCAAGTCCGGGGCAGCGCTGCTCGCCTGCGGCGCGCATCGCTCCGTCCGGGATGACGGGTGGAGGGTGTGTTTGCTACCATCCAACAGACTTTGCTCGGGGGCACAGTGACCGGCAGGATTGACGCGTGACGATCGCCGCGGAACGCACTGCGCTGCCGTCGAGGGCTGGCGCGCGCGGCGTCCTCGCCGCGCTCGCGGGGCGCGGCATCGGCCGCCACGCCGGCGTGGCGGCGCTGATCGCCGTCCTCGCTCTCCTCACCGTCTACCCGGTCGCGATGCTGCTTTACGGCAGCCTCTACTCCGCGCCGCCGGGAAGTGCCGGCGAATTCTCCCTGCAAGGCTACCGGGCCATCTTCACGGCGGAGCACCTTGCGGTGCTCGCCAATACGGTGGCGATCTCGCTCGCCAAGACCGTTCCCTCGCTGCTCACGGCGATCCTCCTCGCCTGGATCGTCGCCCGCACCGACACGCCGGCGCGGCGCACTCTGGAGATCCTGATCACGCTCCCGTTCTTCATCCCGCCGATCCTCACGGCCATGGCCTGGGGCATGCTCGGCAACCCGCAGGTGGGCGCGCTCAACCTGGCCTGGAAGTGGCTCACCGGGTCCGAGACCCACATCGTCAACGTCTATTCGTGGGGCGGCGTGGTGTGGCACATGATGCAGTATTCCACCCCGTTCCTGTTCCTGTTCATCGTCGACGCCTTCCGCGCCATGGACCCGGCGCTGGAAGAGTCGAGCCGCATGTGCGGCGCCTCGCGCTGGCAGACGTTCCGGCACATCACGCTCGCCCTGATGCTGCCCGTGCTCACGAGCTCGTTCCTGTTGAGCTTCATCCGCGGCATCGAATCCTTCGAGTCGCCCCTGTTCTTCGGCACGCCCGCCGGCATCACGGTGTTCACGACCGAGCTCTACCAGGCCATCAACCACCGCGCGACGCCCGACTACCAGTACGCCACGGCGCTGAGCCTTGCGGTGCTCGCGGTGATGTTCCTGCTGGTGGTCTGGCAGTGGCGGCTCCTGCAGGGGCGCACGTTCCACACCGTGACCGGCAAGGGCTATGCGCCGAACGTCACCAGGCTCGGGCCCTGGCGCTGGGTCACATTCTCTTTCTGCATCGTTTTCTTCATCGTGGCCGTGGTGCTGCCGGTGGGACAGCTGCTGCTGGGCTCGTTCTTCCGGTTCTTCGGCTTCTACACCTGGGACATGCTGACCTTGGACAACTACGCCAAGGTGTTCCGGAACGGCGAGCTCGCGCGCGCAACATGGAACACCCTCGTGCTCGGGCTGCTCGGCTCCACGGCCACCATGGTGCTGGGCGGCATCGTTGCCTGGGTCTCGGCGCGCACCCGCTGGCGCGGACGGCGCCTCATCGATGCGCTCGCCTGGCTGCCCTGGATGATGCCCGGCATGGTGCTGGGCCTCGGCTTCCTGTGGGCTTTCGCCATGCTGCCGGGCTTCGTGCCCATCTACGGGACGATCTGGGCGCTGCTGCTCGCCTACATGGCGCTCGGCACGCCGGTGGCGGTGCGCGTGATGGCAGGCGCCTACCAGCAGCTCTCCTTCGACCTCGAGGAATGCTCGCGCGTGCACGGCGCCGGCTGGTGGCAGACCCTGTGGCGCATCATGATCGCGCTCGCCTGGCCGTCGTTCGCGGTCGGCTGGATCCTCACGTTCTTCTCGATATTGCGCGAGCTCTCGGCCTCGATTCTCCTGTTCTCGGCGGGCTCGGAGGTGCTGTCCGTCGTGCTGCTCAAGATGTGGATGAACGGCGAGGCGGAGCAGGTGAGCGTCGTCGGGCTCATGATGATGCTGCTCGTCGTCTTCTTCCGCTGGGTGCAGCTGCGCGTGATCGGAGATCGCATCGGCACGCTGTGAAATCAGGCTTCGGGGATCGGGGATGAGAGTGTGGACGCACCTGTAGAGAATGACAAAACCATAGCAGACCAGCGTCACCATGTCGAGATGCTCTGCGGCCGGATGGTTAAGGAAGGGTTGTCCGAGATCCGGTGCACCTCGTGCCCAGGCCGGGGCACCGTTCCCCGATCCCCGATCCTCGATCTGGAGAAGGCATGTCAGGAGTTGTGATCGAGGGTGTCAGCCGCCATTTCGGCGCGGTCGTCGCGGTCGATGCCATCGATCTCGCGGTCGAGCCGGGCGAGTTCGTGACGCTGCTCGGTCCCTCCGGCTGCGGCAAGACCACGACGCTGCGCATGGTGGCGGGGCTCGAGCAAAACACCGCAGGGCGCATCAGCATCGGCGAGCGCGTCGTCAGCGATGCGGCGGCCGGTGTCTTCGTCCCGCCCGACCGGCGCCGGCTGGGCATGGTGTTCCAGTCCTATGCCATCTGGCCGCACATGACCGTGTTCGACAACGTCGCCTACCCTCTGCGCATCCGCCGCCGGCCGAAGGAGGAGACGCGCGAGCGCGTCATGCGCACGCTGAGACTCGTCGAGATGGAGCCCTATGCCGAGCGGCCGGCGCCGGCGCTCTCCGGCGGCCAGCAGCAGCGCGTGGCGATCGCCCGCGCGCTCGTGTTCGAGCCGGAGGTGCTGCTGCTCGACGAGCCCTTGAGCAACCTCGACACGCGGCTGCGCACCCAGATGGGCGACGACTTCCGGGCACTGCAGAAGCGGCTCGGCATCACGAGCCTCTATGTCACGCACGACCAGGAGGAGGCGATGGCGCTGTCCGACCGGGTGGTGGTGATGCAGGCGGGCCGCATCCTGCAGACCGGCGGGCCGGAGGACATCTACCAGCGCCCGCAATCCGAGGCCGTGGCGGCCTTCTTCGGCTCGCCCAACCTGCTCGCGGGGCGGGTGGAGGCGTGCCGTTCCGACGGCCGGGGCTTCTGCCTGCATGTACGCGGCGCGAGCTGGGAAGGCGCCTGCCGGGCCGGTGAGCCCTTTGCACAAGGCGAGCCCGTGATCGTCCTGGTGCGCCCGGAGAACGTCCGCATCGGGGACGCGGACGGCGCCGGCCCCGACGGAGGCATTCGCTGGTCGGGCCGGGTCGAGCACCTGAGCTTCCGCGGGTCCAGGGTCGCGCTTGCCGTGGGGACGCCCGGGGACAGGCTCAACGTGGACTCTCCGGCGCTGCTCGGGGTGCGCGAAGGCGACGCCCTCACCCTCTCGGTGCCGCCGCATGGCGCCTGGGCGATTCGTCCCGGCGCGGCGCGCGCCTGAGGGGAGGCCGGACGGACGCCGGCCGCTCGCGCGGGTGGCCGATCTCCACCGGCTCGCCGTCGGCGACTTTGGCCTGCAACCGGTCGATCAGCCGGTTGAAGGTCTCCACCTCGTGCGGGGTGAGCTCAGACACCAGCTCGCGCTGGCGCTCGAGCGCGACCGGCACCATGCGGTCGTGCAGCGCCCGGCCCTTGGCCGTGAGCGACACATTGTTGCGGCGGCTGTCCACGCCGTCCTCGCGCACGCTGACGATACCCATGCGCTGGAGCACCCGCAGGCTGCGGCTCACCGCACCCTTGTCGAGGTCGGTCGCCCCGCAGATGTGGTTGGCGCGCGTCGCGCTGGCGTGGCCGATGAACATCATCAGGCGCCACTCGACGACGCCGATGCCGTAGCTCTCGCGATAGAAGCGCGAGGCCGAACGCGACAGGCGGTTGGCGAAGATGGCAACCTTGGTCGGGATGTGGCTGTTGAGGTCGACCGAGGGCGTACGCGGTGCCGGGTGCACCTGGGGGCGAGGCAACTTCCTGGACCTCGGCATCACGACCTGCTGCTACTCTGGAAAGAAGAGTTGCACGTCCGAATAGCCGACTGAGCGTGGTCCCGCAAGGTCAGAAGGGCCACAGTTTACAAACGAGACCGCAACGCATCGCCAACGATGGCGCTATGTTTCGCAATGCCGGAATTCGCCGCCCGACGAGAGCGTTCTTCGGCAGCGAGTTGGTCCGGGCACCGGCTCGAGGTGTCGCAATGCCCGTAGCCACGTTTGCTTTGTTGTGATGTCAACACTATGGCGGGCCAGGGCCCTCCGTCCGGAACTCGTTGCCCAGAAACTGTGCAACCGAGGCCTCGAAGCCGAAGCGGCCGCCGCCGGGTCGCGCCCGGAGCGCAGCAGCCAAGGCCAGGGCAGCCCGGAGCGACCGCTCACCCAGGCTGGCGCGCGGACACCAGGACGCCGGGGTTCATGACGCCTCCCGGGTCGACGGCGCTCTTGGCGCCCTGCAGCGCGGCGCCGAACAGCTCGGGGCGCTGGCGCCGGTACCAGGGCATGTGATCACGCCCGACGGCATGGTGGTGGGTGATGGTGCCGCCCAGCGTGTTCAGCACGTCCGAGCAGGCGCGCTTGATGCCCCAGAACTGATCCACCATGCCGCCCTTGCGACCTCTGCCGTAGAAGCTGAAATAGGGGGCTGGCCCGTCCGGATAGACGTGGGTGAAGCGGCAGGAGGCAATGTGGCCAGGACCGCACTCGCGCTCCAGCGCGTCTTTCAGGGTCTCCATGACGCGGGCGTGGAACTCGCCGAAGCGGTCCCAGGTGATCGCCGTCTCGAAGGTGTCGAACAGCACCCCCAGCGGCGTCATGATCTCGCGGTAGAACGGCGCGCGGATGAAGGCGTTGCGCCAGGCGCCGGAGGCCCCCTCGCGATGCCCGCCGGCGGCGGCGAGCTGGTCGAGATCGGGCAGCCCGCCGTGGTCGCGCACGCATTCGAGCGCACGCGACATCCAGGGGGCGACCTCGTGGTCGGAGGATTCGAACGCCAGCACCATCACGTCGGCGCTGCCATCGCCCGCCCCCGTCATCTGCGCCTCCACCCGGTCGAGCAGGCGCACGTTGGAGGGATAGAGCCCGGCCTGCGAGATCGCCCGCACGGCGCCCCACGCCGCCTCGAAGGTGCGAAAGGCCACCGACGTGCCGGTGCGGAAGCGGGGCCTGTCCTGCAGCCGCATCCACGCCTGGGTGATGATGCCGAGCGCGCCTTCCGAGCCGATCGCCAGGCGGTCGGGGCTCGGCCCCGCGCCGGAGCCCGGCAGGCGGAAGCTCTCCCATGCGCCTTTCGGGGTCACCATGCGCACCGACTGCACGAAGTCGTCGATGTGGGTGTAGAGCGTGGCGAAGTGGCCGCCCGACCGGGTCGCGATCCAGCCGCCCAGCGTGGAATACTCGAAGCTCTGCGGGAAGTGGCGCAGCGTGAGGCCGTGCGGCTTCAGCTGCGCTTCGAGATGGGGGCCCAGCACGCCGGCCTGGATGCGCGCCGCCCGGCTCGCCTTGTCGACCTCCAGCACCCTGTCGAGCCGCTGCAGGTTGATGGACACCACCCCCTTGAAGGCATCGCCCACGGCCGGCTCGACGCCGCCCACCACCGAGGAGCCGGCGCCGAACGGGATCACGGCCACGCCCCTGGAGCCCGCCCAGTCGAGCAGGTCGACGATCTCCTGCTCGGAGCCGGGATAGGCCACCACGTCGGGAGCGTTGGGGCTGCGGCGCTCGAAGATGCGCACCGAGTCGATGAACGACTTGCCGTAGGCATGCACGAGACGGTCGATCGGCTCGGCGCTGCAGAAGCGGGCGAGCGAGGTCGGCACCGCCACCCGCGGCGGCCTCAGGGTGAACTCCTCGAGGCGCGGCGGCGTGTCGTCGAGCGCCGTCACGCCGAAGCGGGAGGCGGCAAGGGCGTGCACGCGGGCGCGCTCCTCGGCCGTGGCGCCCTCGCCCTCGAAGCCCCAGCCCCAGAATTTCATGCGGCGCGGCAGATGCCCCGGCATTGCGCGTCCTCCTTGCGATCGGCTCGCCGCCGATCCTGCACGGCGGTGCGCGGCGAGGCAATGTGGCGCCGTGCGAGGGGAAGGGTGGCTCAGGGCGTACGATCGATCCCGCCGAGGAGGCGCACGATCCGGCTGTCGCTCTCTCCGCTCAGGCAACTCGCCGCCGCCCTGAGCGACTCGTAGGTGAAGCTGTGGTCGTCTCCCCGCCGGGACCTGGCCTCGATCATTCGGACGTTGTGCCCCGTCACCTGGAGCAGCTGGGCGTAGCGCAATTGCTGAGCAAACGGCGTGTAGGGGTCAATCGTGTCGCCGATCAGGAATATGCGACGCGAAATGTCCCTCGAGATGCCGGTTACGGCTTTGCGATGCGAGAAGAGGGCCTTTTGCCAGTCTTCTTTCTGTCCCTTGTCGAGCACCCTGCCGACCGCTTCGTACTCGCGAAGTTTCGCTTTCAGCTGCTCTGGATGCTCGTAGCCTCCCGACGCCGCAAGGATGCAATTGCCGGCCTTCATTCCCAGCGACAGCGCGCCCATGATGGCGGATGAGCCTCCCGAGCCTCCGACCAGTGCGACCTTCCTCAACTTGAACCCCGCAACCAGCTTCTCGATTGCCTGGCCGACATGGCGATACTCGACCTCGCCATGCCGCAGTCGATGATCGCCGGTGGAGCCGAAGCGCCCCGGTCTTGCCAGTAGGATGATCGGCACCTTGTCATGTTGGAACGCGCGCGCGGCCTCGCCAATCAAGGTGGCCAAGGCGGCGAACTGCGGCCTCTTCTTGCGAAGCTGCTCGTCCGACAGGTCGCCCCCCAAGAAAAATATTGCCTTGGTGCCGCCGGGTGAACGGCCGTGAACATAGACGGCGAGACACTCCGCCTTCTTTTGGTATTCGACATAGATGGTGCCGCTCTCGCAGTCCTCCTCGCTGGCCGGCCCTTGTGCCGCGGCCTTGCCGGCAGGCTCTTGGGCTGCGGCGCGGGCTAAGCCGTAGAACGCGGGCAGATGCGCGGCGATCCCCAGAAGGCCGGTGGCACACAGAACGAGGAGCGCGAGCTTCAGTGCTCGCGTGCGCAGTGAGAAGCTGGTCTCCTCGCAGGATGCCACACGCCGATCCATGGGCCGCGACCATGCTGTTCAGGGAGGCTCGGGTCGTATTGATGCAGCAGCGCACAATTCGATAGCCGCGGAGCGATCGCTCGTCGGGCGGCGGCGTTGCGCGCCACTGCTTTTGGTCCAATATCGGGACGGGGTCAGACCCCTCGCCTCGACGCTGCAATCAACTGCGGACGGTGGAAGCGAGGGGTCTGATCCGTTCGCGTCGGGTCAGGCGGACTTGGCGGCGGGCGAGGCGGCAGCGGCGCGCTGCAGCTGCTCCTTGAAGCCATCGCCGGCGCTCTTCACGTAGGCGGTCTGGTCGGCTTGCAGCTTCTTGGCGGTCTCGAGGCTCGGGAAGGGGCCGTGGATGCTGACGAGGCGCGCCTCGATCTCCGTCCTCACGAAATAGCTGCCCCCGTCGTTGAAGGTGTCCACGTTGGTCGAGACCGTGGTCTTGTCGGTCATAGCGGCTTCTCCTCTCGCTGCGGCACTGCCGGCTGTCCTGCGCTCCGACCGATGGCCCGACGCGCTCCCCGTCTGCGCACTGTCCTGTTCCACAGTACGGCCGCCTCGTGGCGGCGGCGCAGCCTACTTCACCCGAGCCCTGGAAGCGAGATGGCGCGCCGATCGCCGAAGCGGGACACGCCGGCTCGGGAGCCGGCCGGAACGCGGGCCGGGACGCGGGGCGCACGGGGCGCTCTGCTTGCCACTCCTGTCGAACGCAACTATATCGGGCCGGCGCCGGCTGACCGAGGCTCCCTTCGTCTATCGGTTAGGACGTCAGATTTTCAATCTGAAAAGACGGGTTCGACTCCCGTAGGGAGCGCCAG
>Ga0075431_100001783_pt1 | contig 20295 bp, 15 predicted proteins | sample RhiMetdeltSRZDD5_FD_75297 | JGI IMG/M metagenome (GOLD analysis project Ga0075431, IMG submission 75297) | Populus rhizosphere microbial communities from Tennessee, USA - Rhizosphere MetaG P. deltoides SRZDD5 | ecosystem: Host-associated > Plants > Roots > Rhizosphere > Soil | place: USA... | reverse complement strand
ATCCCTTGGGGACGATCACCGCGCGCAATAGGTAATCCACTCGCTGGATGGGAACGGGCTTTTCGTCGAGCCAGGCTTTCCATCCCGCATCGTAATAGATCTCGCTCAACACGAGGAGCGAATTCCCGGGGGAGTTGAGACGCGCGTGTAGCTCCCGCGGCTCGTACTTGGTGATCTCGGCCGTGCCGCCGGTACCCGGATCGATCGCGCCGGGCGACTGGAACACGAGGGCTTCTTGGCGCGGATTCCACGTCGTGTCAGCCAGCGTGGCCAAGTGGACCTTGGGATCGGCGATCACGCGCACCCGATCCACGAACCACAATCGCGGCAGGTACGCATTGTTCCTCATCACGAACTGGTTACGCCGGAACACGGTCTCCAGAGGCCCGACTTGGTACTCACGATCCGCGACCAAGTACTTCATGTTGAGCATGCTCACCACATTGAAGTTTCCCGCCCGGAGAGTCTTGACGATCCCTACCGGTCCTTGGTCGTCAATCACGTCCTGCACGATCTTGAGCTTGGCTGGGTGGTAACCGAGGATGCTTGGCACCTTGAAGTAGGCGAACCAGTTGTTGTTGAGCCCGTCGCCGGTCAAGGGCAGGATTCGGTAGTGCTCCTGGTCCTGCTTGAGGAAGTTCACCGCTTGGGTGGGCTGAAACGTCTGCCCGCGGCCCCGCGGATAGTAATGCGCGGGACGAGAGTCAACGTTCCACAGATCGAGCACGGTGAGCACGAGGATTCCGACCCCCGCCGCGGCCGCGGTCATGTTGCCGCGCAACCGCGCTCGTAAGAGCAAGGTCCCCAGAACCAACGCCAAGAGCACGACCGCTACGTCTCGGCCGACCATACCCTTGATCTGGGCAAGCTGCTGGCGGGCGAAGGCCGGCGCGCTCGCGGGAGGCACTCCGTAGGTGCCGGAGTTTGCGGCCAGTTTCATGGCCATGGTGTTGTCCAACACTCCCGCCAGCACCAGAATGCCAATGAACGCGGCCGCGCCCCCCAGAACGAAGGTCAGCTTCCGCAAACGCCGCCAGTAGACGGCCCGCTCCGCCCCGGTTGCCTTGAGCAGGCCATCCAGGCCGAACGCGGCCAGACACGCCATTGCGAACTGCAGAAGAACGAGCATCATGCTCGGCACGCGGAACTTGTTGAAATAAGGAATCACCTCGAAAAAGAGGTTGTAGAGGAGCGGTACATGGCGGCCGAACGCGAGCAACAACGCCAGGCACGCCAGCACGACCAGAAACACATTGACTCTGTCTCGCGGCCAGGTGACCACGGTGAACAAGGCCAAGAGCAAGACAAGAATGCCCATGTAGTGCGGGAAGTCCGTGAACGGCATCCACCCCCAGTAGGACGCTTTCCCGAAGCCCATGAAGGACGGCAGAACCCACGTGATCATCTCGAGCGGATGGAAGCTCCAGTTGGTCGCGTAGTCATATTTCAGTCCCCCTTCGGTGCCGCCGCGGATCGAATGCGCCGCGTACTCGTGCACCGAAAGAAAGATGACCGAGCTGGCCATGATGCCGAGTCCCAGTCCCACACCCCACGCAATCCAACGGCGCAACATGGCGAACGCCCCATCCTTCGCCCGGATCGCGAACACCGTGGCCACGATAAGAAATATTCCGGAGGCGAAGAGCGTGTAGTAAGCGATCTGGAGATGAGAGGACACGAGCATCGTGCCCACGGCCAGGGCAAGAATCGAGACCCAGCGCAAGCTGGGCGCGCGCCAGATCTCGTCGGTCGCGAGCAGCACCAAGGGCAAGAAGATCAGGGTGGCAATCTTCGAATTGTGCCCGAACATGATCATGGTAATCACGTGGGCGCAGAACACGAACGAAACCGCGCCAAAGAGCGAGGCCACGACGCTCAAGCCGTGCCGGCGCAAGTAGAGCCAGGTAAAGAGGCCGAGCAGAAGATAATAGGTGATGACCTTGAACACGCCATGGATGGGAGTCAAAAGCAAGCTCATCGGGTTCGTGTAAGGCGCGGCGATCAAACTCCCGAAAGACGGCATTCCTCCGAAGATGTACGGGGTCCATAACGGATAGCGCTGCAACAAGGACCCCGAGGACGCAAACGCTTCCTTGATGTAGGGCTGATGCGCCACGCTCGCGATTTGATCGGGCGCTTCGAAGGTCTTGCCGGCAAAAAAGACCGGGGCAAAGAAAATGACGAGGAGAAGGGCCAAGCCGGCCAGGGAAAGCCAAAACCCCCGGCGTTCCAGGGCCAAGGCCCACTCCGGTTCGGGTTTCTGCGGCTTCTCGCGCTCCGTCTTGTCCTTACGCGCCATGACGCTCCTTAGCCGGCGGCGAGCACTTCGCCGAGCACTCCGGCGAGATCCCGCGCCCGTTCGCGGCGACTCTGCCGCTCTGTCATTTCCAGGTCACCGCGATACATTGTGCTTCCGTTCGCCAGCCATTCCAGATACAGCTCGAGTATCGCGCCTGCGATTCCCTCCACGTCGTTACGGGCGAGAACCCGGCCCGCCCCGACCGACCGCACAAGCTCCGCCACGTCCCCGTCCGGTCCCACGGCAAGGACCGGACGCCTCGCTCCCAGGTACTCGAACACTTTGCCCGGGACAATGTGCTCCGATCCGGGCACGTCGTCCACCACCAGAAGAAGAGCGTGCGCTCCCAGTAGCTCGGACACACTCTGGGCGTGGGGCAAGTAACCGCGCTCTTCCACGACGTGGGCTACGTCGGGGTTTCGAAACATCGCCCGCACGTCCTCGCCGAATCGGCCGATGAACCGGATTCGCACGCGATCGGGATCCATGTCTCCTCGGGCGAGCAAGCGCCCCACCGCTTCCAGAAGCGTTTCCGGGTTTCGCACTCCGTAGAGCGACCCGGTATAAACCACGGTGAACTGCGAGTTCTGCACCGGCTCCACTCCTGACATGTCCTCGGCATCGTAGCCGTTGGGGACGAGACGGAACTTGGAGGCGTCCTCGTCCGGATACTTGCCGCGAAGATCGGCGGCAATTCCCGACCACGCAATCACGAGCCGCGGCGCATCGTGATACACGCTTCGCTCGAGCCGACGATCGAAGCCGCGAGCCGGCTCGGGTCGTCTAGGCGCGCTCAAGAACTCGGTCCAGGGATCGCGGAGCTCCGGAACCCACGGGATGCCGGCGCCGCGGGCAATGGATCGCCCAAGCAAAGCGCACGTGTAAGGAGGCGATGATGAATACACGATGTCCGCTCCGAACTCGCGGGCGAACCGGATGCCCGGACCGACTCCGGTCAAGAGCCAGCCTACGCGTGCATCGGGCACGAAGAGAGTGCCGCGCACCCATTCGGCCATGCGCTCCGAAGCGGACACACGTTGACCTCGAGGTCGGTTCACGTTCACGTCAACTGCCGAACCCTTTTTCTTTCCGGTGAGCTTGCGGTAGAGCCCATAGGGTTCGGGAATGCGCGTGCGCAGCACCGGCACGTTGGCGGGAATCTCCTTGAGGAGCGATTCGTCCCGGGCCGGATAATCCCCTTCCTGAACGGTCAGGACGGCCGGATCGAATCCGAACTCGGGAAGATACTTCACGAACTTGAGAATGCGCTGCACGCCGGGGCCGCCCGAGGGGGGGAAGTAATAACTGACCACGAGCACGCGCTTGCGACCGGATTGCATCAGGCCGCCGGATGCGTGGGCTCGCCGGCGATGCGCTCCAGCGCGCCGACGAGCGTGTTCCAGGAGTAGCGCTCTTTTTCGCGGGCGACATTAGGGGCGTAACGTGCTTCATGCCCGTCATCGAAATACGCCCCGAGCGCGGCGGCAAGCGCTGGGGGGTCTCCGGGGGGAACGATGTCGCCGGTCTGTCCCGGGCGAACCATCTCCGGCAATCCACCCACGTCGGTGGCGATGACGGGAAGATCGAAGCTCATCGCGATCTGAGCGATGCCGCTTTGGGTCGCGCTGGTGTAGGGCAGCACGGCCACATTGGCGGCGGTGAAGAAATCGGCGACTTCCTCGTTGGCCACGTAGCGCAGGTGCAACACGACTCGGTCGGCGATGCCGAGCTCCCGCACCGCCTCGCGGTAGGGCGTCTCATCACCGTAGACTTCACCCCCCACTAGAAGCTGGAAGTCCCGGTCCCGGGGGACGAGGGCCACGGCTCGCATGAGGTCGAGCAACCCCTTGTACGGACGAATGAATCCAAAAAAGAGGGCAACCTCGCGCGCGGACACGCCAAGATTTCGGCGAGATCTTTCCCGATCCCGCCGTTCGCCGAAGAGATCATAAATGGGATGCGGCACGAGGAGACACGGCGTTCCGGGACGAAACTGCTCGAGATCGCGCACCACCGCTTCCGACTGGGCAATGAACGCATCCACCGGTCCCAGCGCGTAACGGGTGAGCGGTACGTCCATCCATCGGCGCTCGTGGGGCAGAACGTTGTCGAGCAAGAAACAGGTCCGTACTTTCTTGCGCTTCAACACGCGCAGGATCGATCCGTAGGCCGGCGCGAAGAATGGCATCCAATACTTGAACACGACCAGATCGGGTTGCCACTCGGCAATGCGATTGCCCGCGCCCAGCCAGGTCCATGGACCCATGGTGTCGATGAGCCGCTCCGAGTCCACGCGCACCTCGACCGGGCCTTCCTCATCCTGGCTCTTTCCTGGAAACAGGAGGTTCGGATACTGGCGGCGGAAGGACACCACCCGCACCTCGTGCCCCGCCGCTTCCAGAGCCCGGGCGAGGAGCGCGATGTAGTGCGCGATGCCGCCCCGGTGAGGATAGGCCGTCCCCACGAGCACGAACTTCAAGCGGATATGCTCCAGGTCTCCAGTCCCCCCTCGGTGAACGAGAAGGGAACCACGTTCGCGTCCGCTTCGCTCAACACTTGTGCCACCTTGTGCTTGCGAATGAAGGGCACGAAAAGAAGCAGATAACCGCCACCCCCGGCGCCGAGAATCTTTCCTCCCACCGCGCCATGACGGCGAGCGAGCTGATACAAGTTGTCGATGCGGCTCGAGGAAATCTTGGCGTCGAGCTGTTTCTTCTCCGTCCAGGCGAGATGCAGCGCCCGCCCCAAGGCGAGGAGATCGCCAACCAAGAGGGACCGTTTCATGAGATCGGTGAGCTCTTTCATGCGATCCAACGCATCGATGACCGGTTGCTTCCCGGAGATGAACGCCTCGGTCTGGCTGGCCACGATATTGGCGGAAAGCCGCGTCTGGCCGGTATAGCAAAGCAGCAGGCTGTACTCGAGCTCGTTTCGGATCTCGGACCGGATGCGGAGCGGATTGACGATCGTGGTGTCCTTCAGGAACTCGATGTAGTTGAACCCGCCGAAGGTGGCCGCATACTGATCCTGCTTGCCGCCGGCAATGGCCAGCTCCTTGCGTTCGATCTCGTAGGTGATCTCGGCGATCTCGTAGTTGGTGAGCGGAAGATTGAGCCACTCCTTGAACACACCGACCAGCGCCACGCACATGGTGGATGAGGATCCCAATCCCGAACCGGGTGGCGCATCGGCATGGATGAACAAATCCGCCCCGGTGGGCATGTCGAACCGACGAGCCACGGCCTTCACCAGATCGAGCTCGCCGTCGTAAGCGAGTTTCTCGCGGTGGTAGTCCACCTGGATGTCGTAGTCCAGGGACTGGATCTTCAAGCGATCGTCTTTACGCGGCCTCAGGCTCGCATAGGCGAACTTGTCGATGGTGGTGGACAGCACCGCCCCGCCTTTTTCCTCGGGATACGGCGACACGTCGGTGCCGCCGCCGCAAAAGGAAATGCGAAGCGGCGCCTTGGCTCGGAAGATCTTGGCCGTCAATCGTCCTCCCGGAACGCAATCACCGGTCGCGACTGACCCTTCACCACCAACTCGCCCAAGAGACCTAGGGAGATGAACTGGATGGCCAGGATGATGAGAATGAGGGCAATGAAGAAGATAGGACGCGTGTGAATGGCATGACCGAGGAGCCAGCTCACCACGAACCCGGTGAAGATGCCGCCGCCGACCAGGCCCAGCAACAAGCCGATGCGCCCGAATACGTGCAATGGAGACAGCCGCCCCGAATGCACGAAGGTGACGGTGAGGAGATCAAGGAACCCGTTCACGAAGCGGCTCGAGCCGAACTTGCTCGAGCCGTGACGGCGGGCATGATGCTGCACCGGCATCTCGGTCACGCGGTAGCCGCGCCAGTGAGCGACGGCGGGGAGAAACCGGTGAAGCTCGCCATAGACCGGCAGGTCACGAGCCACATCGCCACGATAGGCCTTGAGACCACAGTTGAAGTCGTGCAGGCGTAGTCCGGATACCGAACCCGTCACCGAATTGAACAGTCGTGACGGCAGGCGTTTGCTCAGCGGATCCTGGCGCACGCGCTTCCATCCGGACACGAGGTCCCAACCCTGATCGAGTTTCTCGAGCAGCATGGGGATCTCGTCCGGATCGTCCTGAAGATCGGCATCCATGGTGATGATGCGGTCACCTTGGGCAAGCTCGAATCCCACGGCCAGTGCAGCGGACTTTCCGTAGTTGCGCAGGAAGGAGCGATGGCGGAGCTCAGGGACGTGGGCGGCGAGGGATTTCAGCACCTCGCGCGTGGCGTCGGTCGAGCCATCGTCGACGATCAGAATCTCCCACGTACGCCCGCGCGGCGCGAGCGCCGATCGAATGCGTTCGACCAGCTCGGGCAAGCTGTCCGCTTCGTTGTAGGCGGGGACCACCACCGAAACGTCCACCGTCATCCGTCCTTTTCGATCGCAAGCGGACCCTCGGGTCCGGAGAACCAGCGGGCTTCTTCGCGAAGGGCTACCTCCAGGGGCACGCGGGGCGAGTATCCCAGATCGCGTTCGGCCCGGCGGAGGTCCGCCGCCGTGCGCATGGGATCCCCTTCCGCACGCACGAGCTCTCGCACCTGCAGTTTCCGTCCGGCGAACTCCTCGAGAAGCGTCATCGCCGTGCGAAGACTCTGGGGCGTTCCGCCACCGATGTTGTACACCCCGCCCGGCCGGCCGCGCTCCGCGGCGAGAAGGTTCGCTTCCACAGCATCGCTCACGTACGTGAAGTCGCGTTCCTGCCGGCCATCGCCGTTTTGCAGAAATTCCTCGCCGCGATGGAGCGCGCGGAGCATGCGATGAAACGCCATGTCGGGACGCTGACGGGGACCGCACACGGTGAAGTACCGCAAGCACACCGTGGGAAGTGAGAACTCGCGGTGATAGACCTGCACCAGCTCTTCCGAGGCGAGCTTGCTCACTCCGTAGGGCGACAGGGGCCGAAGGGGCGCATCCTCCCCAATCATGCCTTCGGGGACGTTGCCGTAAACCGACGAGGACGATGCGAATACGAACGCGGTCACGTTGGCCCGGCGCGCCGCCTCGAGCAACCGATGGGTGGCGAGCAGGTTGTTTTCCACGTAGCTGGTGAATCCGCTGTCCCAGGATGCGCGCACACCCGGCTGCGCGGCCTGATGAAAGATCCATGACCGCCCTTCGACGAGGGCGGTCAGATCGTGACGAACTAGATCCACGTCATGAAATTGAAACTGCGGGTGCCGTCGCAATCCGGAAAGGTTGGCTTCTTTGAGGCGCCGGGAGTAATAGGGCGTGAAGCAGTCCACTCCGGTAACGCCGTGGCCGCGTTCCAAGAGCAATTCGGCCAGGTGCGACCCCAGAAAACCGGCGACCCCGGTCACCAGCGCGGCCGGGGACGCGGTCATTTCTCCTGGCTCCCCGGTGGCGGAGGCGGCGCCTTCGTGGTGTCGTTCTTCGGGGGCGTCGAACGCGTGAGCGATTGGCGCAACTCTTCGTAGATCGCCTTCACGTTCGTATCGTCAGGATGGAGCACGAGCCAGCGTTCGAGAATATTGGCCGCCTTGTCGTAGCGGTTGAGCTGGTAGTACACCCCGGCGAGTCCCTGATATGGATAGTACTGAGTAGCCGGCGCGCGCTGGATCGCGGCTTCGTAGAATGGGATGGATTCCTCGAGTTTCTTGGTCTTGGCTTCCGCCTTCAACGAATCCGCCTGGCGGCTCAAGCATTCGCCCATGCGGTAGAGAAGCTGCCAGTCTCCGGGGTCCACGGCCAATTGTTTGCGATAGAACGCCTCGGCTTCCTCCAGGCGCCCCACCTGTTCCAGAAGAACACCGTACGTGACCATGCCGCCCGTGAAGTCAGGAGAGATCGCGATTGCCCGCTGCATTTGCTGCAGCGCTTCCTCGTAATGACTTTGCTCCATGAGCTGGATGGCGACCCGCGTGTAGGCGGCGGCGTAATTCTGGGTGAGCCGCGATGCGTTGTCGTCCTTGTACACCAGCGTGTCGTGCACCCACTGGTTGGGATCGGTGCGAGAAGGCAGCACCAGACCGTCGAATCGGTAAACCTCGTTCAGGTTCTTGAGCGTGCGTTCGACGTTGAGCTCGATCTTCGAGGATTCTTCTTTGTTGACCCGGTAGGCCAGACCTTCCATGGAGAGGTTCTTGTCGAGTCCCATGAGGTCGGGAACGGTAACGGCAATGTAGACCGGCTTCTTCCAGGCGTTGGTCTTCAAGATGTCGTAGGTGGCAATGTCCTTGACCAGCCAGATCCGTCCCGACTTGTCGCGGAACGGATACAAGTCATCGATTTGGGCGTCTTTGAACGAGATCGGCACCTTGGGATCGAGGTCACGCAGCTGCTTGATGTACCAATCGGTGTTGAGGAGGGACAGGTTCACCACCCGCACGTCCTTGCGGATCCCCTCCACTTCCTGCAGATACCAGAGCGGGAAGGTGTCATTGTCCCCGTTGGTGAAAATGATGGCGTCCTGGTCCAGCCCCATCAGCATGTTGTAGGCATAGTCGCGAGCGATTAGGAATCCGCGCCGGTCATGGGACGCCCAGTTGAGCTTCACGGGGTAGAGCGACATGACGATCACCAGCACCGTGGCCAGCGCCGCCGCACCGCGGGCAAGCTGGGGCTTGCGGAACTGTTCTCGTGCCCACTCAACCGCCCAGGCAGCCCCGATCCCGGTCCAGATCCCCATGAACATGAAGTTCTGCATGAAGAAGTAGTCGCGCTCCCGAACCTCGCCCTGCCGGAAGTTGAGATAGAAGGCCATGATCGGACCCAGGAGCATGAACAACGCCAGAAGCATGAGGGCGCTTTTCCGCTCGCGCTTCAAGTGCACCAGCGCTCCCACGATGGTCAAAATCATCGGCGGCTGGAAGAGCCCGCGCAGGAAATGACGCAAATGATAGAGGCCATCGGGCAACTGCTCGCCGGTCAGGGTGAAGTTCCACCACATGTACCGGAGCCACATCGTATCGAGCTGATACCAGAGAGTTGCTTTGCGCTGGAAGAGCGAGGCGGGTTTGTATTGGTCGCGGATGAGGTCTTTCCAGAGCGCGGTCCACGTCTCCGGCGCGGCCTCGTTGATCATGGGATGCAAGTTCGATCGAATGATCAGGTAGAGATGAACCGACACGCCGATGATGAAGAGCAGGGATGACCACAAGGCGAGCTGGCGCAACTTTCCCGTGGTGAGCCACACCAGCAGGGTCAAGACGAGTACGACCGGCGCAACGAGGAACGCGGGTAAGTGGACACCGGTGGCCAGGGACAGGGTGACCATCCCCCAGCCCAGGTAGTCCCACCGGGAGAGGTAATACGGCCGGGTGAGGAAGACGTACACCACGGCCGCCCAGGCCGCGATTGCCACGCCGAGGTGGATCCCGATCCCCAGTCCCACCAGATAGGTGATGATGAGGAGGAGGCCGTCCTCGTTCCCTTCGTCCAACCGCTCGCGCCAAAGGAAAGCGAGCCAGATCACCAGCGCCATGAGGGCGCTGGCGCCGGCGTACACTTCGGCCTCGACGGAACTGTCCCAAAACGTGGTCGCAAACCCGGTAATGAACGCCGCCACGATTCCGGCCAGATAGCCCAGGTAGCGGTTCTGACGTTTTTCTTCCCACGGAAAAACGAACCGCGCCACCTTGACCGTGATCAAGTAGATGAACACGAGCGCGATCGCGGACGAGATCGCGGACATCCAGTTCACACGCTCCGCCACGGAGGCAATGGGAAAGAGCGTGAACACCCGGCCGATCAGAACGTAGAGCGGCGTTCCGGGGGCGTGTGGCACCCCGAGGCTGTAGGCGGTGGCGATGAATTCACCGCCGTCCCAGAAGGGGGTGCTCGGGGTGAGGGTGATCGTATAAACGATCAGCGTGAACAGGAAGACGAACGAGGCGGTAATCGCGTTTTCGGGATCGCCGAGGTACTGGCGGATCGTGTTCACACAATGCTCCGCGCGGAGCGACCGAGCATTTCGTCGATCAAGGCCAGGGTCTTTTCCGCCGAGCGTTCCCAGCTGAACGTGCTCGCCCAGCGCACCCCCTCTTCGGCCATCCCTTGCGCCAGCGCATCATCGGTCAAGAGGGTCACGATCTTCTCCCCCAAATCGTGAATGTCTCCGTGTCGGACCAGGAAGCCGGTTTTCTCATGGACGACCGATTCCCTGAGTCCCGGAGAGTCGCTGGCCACGACCGGGGTGGCACAGGCGTTCGCCTCGATCACCGAAAGTCCCCAGCCTTCCTTGGGAGACGTATAGGTGAGAACTCGGGATTCTTGCAACAGGCGGACTTTGTCCTTCCCCCCCATGAACCCGGGGAAACGGACATGGTCCTCTACTCCCTGGCGCTTGGCAATACGTGCCAGTTCATCCCGGTAATCCCCCTCGCCGACGATCCAGTACTCTGCGTCCGGTACCCGGCCAAGCACCGCGGGTAGAGCAAGAATGGGGTGTTCAATACACTTGTATTTCTTGAGCCGGCCCAGATAAATGAGCCGCTTGGTTCGGTTTCGGACGGGAACCGCACTCGGTTGGTAGAGCGCATGGTCCATCCCGCTGTGAATCACCCGGATCCGGTTCGGGGACAACCCGCGCTTGATGAGATCGTCCCGCGTCGTCTCGGACAGAACCGAAAACATGCAGCCGCGATAGACGAGCGGAATGAATCGCTCGTAGAAATAGACGTACGACGCGATGGGAATGGATGCCTGCTGGAACACCGTCGTGCCAAAAAGATGCGGAACGATGGCCAGAACGGGGAGCTTGGTAAAGAGCGGCATGAAGAACGGGATCTTGTTCAGGTCCTCGGCTACCAGATCGAAGCCTTGCGACTCGAGGTGCCGCTTGAAGTAACGGGGGCCGGCCAGGTTGAAGTTATAGGTGTTGCCGGTGCGGTGGATATCGAGGCTGCCGATCCGATCTCGCGTCTTCCCCCCCGGGAAGTTGCCGGTCACGAGCGTGATTTCGTGCCCGTGGGCGGCAATGCGCTCCATCACTTCCTGGATGATGACCTCGGCTCCGCCCGCCTCCGGATGCTTCATGTCCCGATACGAAATCACGCAGATCCGGTGTTTAGACAACGTCTATCGCTTCTTTCCCACGACGCCGATCATGGCGAAGGTCCAGGGAGCGAGCGAGGTCTTGCGGAACCACTGACGCCAGTTGTTGCCGAGTCGGTCCAGGATGAAAACTTTGGGGTGAAGCGGAAGCACGAGGCCCAAGGGGCGCAACGTGTAACGAAACGCGCGGTAGAAAAATCCGGGCACCATCCAGTCGCCGAAGGTGGCGGTGACTTCGAACCCCTGCCGCTCCACGAGCGTTCGGAGCTCTCGGATGGAATACTCGGTTTCCCAGCCCGCAAACCAGCGATTCATGGAAATCATGACCTTCTTGCCTACCGTGTAAATGTGCCAGCGCTGGGGAACATCAATGACCACGTGTCCGCCCGGACGAAGCACGCGGCGGTTGTCGGTGAGAAGCGGCTTGGGATCGCGGAAGTGCTCCATGAGCCCCTGGTGAAAGACGACGTCGAACGTGTCATCCGGAAACGGCATGCGGGTCCCATCGCCGCACACGAGCTCGATATGGACGCCCGCCTTGGCCGCATTCTTCGCCACCACGGTCAAGGATGAGGGCACGTAATCGATAACCGTAACCTGGGCTCCCTGCCGGGCCAGCTCGATGGAATCGCGGCCGGAGCCGGCCCCGACTTCCAGGATGCGTTTCCCCCGCACGTTCCCCAAGGCCAGGATCGGAGTAAGAATGCGATCGTCGTTGTCGTAGGTGGCGTGGGGATCGCCGTGCTTTTGCCAGTATGCGTCCCAGTGGGATTTAGTGGAGGCTCGGGTCATGCGAGGGGAAAAACCATCCTCTCCAGGTGATTGAAGCGGAAGAGGATAGCATCCTGGGACAGGCCGGGCCAAGCGCTTTGCCTGGATGGCGTGAGGCCTGTCTGGAGTATCAGACCCATGATGCGCCGGCTGGCCGTTCCGGTCCTCACATCCTTACTTCTCGCCGGAGTTCTTAGCGCTTCGTTTGCCGACGAGGCCCCTCCTCTGGAAGCCGTATGGCATTTGCCCGCCTCGGTGGTTGCTGAGCCAACACTCCCTGCCGGTATCGCGTCCGGTTCCGATGGTTCGGTCTACGTTGTCGAGGTGGGCATCAACCGTGTGTTGAAATTCGATCCCGAAGGCCAATTGCTGGAACGCTGGGGCGCTCCGGCCGGAGAGGCGGGCGCTCTCGAGAAACCATTCGGGGTCGCGGTGGGACCGGATGACTCCGTGTATGTGACGGAGATGGGTCGCGCGCAGGTCCGTCATTTCGATGCCCAAGGTGGAGAGCTCGGGGCGTGGGGAGGGTCCGGCGTTCAGAATGGGCATTTCCGCGAGGTGCGAGGGATTGCCGTCAACGCGGAGGGCCAGGTCTATGTCGTGGACGGACAAAACCGGCGCGTTCAATGTTTCAACGCAACCGGCGGATTCCTGAACGCGTGGGGCGATGAAGTGCTCGAGTCTCCAATTGGCGTTGCCGTGACTCCGGCGGGCGATATTCTGGTGACGGACGTTGGATGTCGATGCGTGCATCGATTCACCGGTCAAGGAATATGGGTCGCAAGCTGGCGACCTACGGATGGTTTCCGGGCATTTGATTTCTGGCCGCAAGGGGTGGCGGTCGCTTCGGATGGATCCGTGTTCGTGTGCGATCCCTGGGCGGAACAAGTGCTCGAATTTTCGTCCGAGGGCCTCTTCTTGCGACGATGGCCGGATCCCAATACCCAACCGAGTTCGTTCCGCATCGTTCCCATGCACCGACTCGGCGAAGTGATGTCGCCGCTCGCCGATCAAAACGCGTCCCCAGACCGGCTGGAGTTGCGGACTCCCCTCGCGGTGGGTGTGGACCCCGCCCAGCGCCTCCTCGTGCTCGATCGCGGGCTGGCTCAGGTACGTATCTATAAACCCTGAGCCGCTTTACAAGATATTTAGTTGCGCGGTAAACGTTTGCCGGCCGATCGACGACGTTATGGATGACGAGGCTATCCCGGCGGACGTCCGGGAGGGGGGAAAGTGACCGACCCCAATATGGATTCACAAGGAAACCCGGATCTCGAGCTCGCCCGGCGCGCCGCCGCGGGCGACGAAGCCGCCTGGAGAGCGATTTACGTCGCCACCCGGGAGAGGCTGTTCAGCTTGCTGGCCTACCAACTTGGCAGCCGCGAGGAGGCCATGGACGTGCTCCAGGACACCTACGTGAGCGCGATCCGAGGCATTGGAAGTTACCGCGGTGAAGGCAGCCTGGAAGCGTGGATGGCCGGCATCGCCTTTCACCAGGCACAGAGCTGGAAACGACGCTTCTTGAAAAAGCGCAAACAAACCGATCCGTTACCGGAGACGCTGGAGACCGCTGCGCCTCTGGGAGGGGATCCCGAAGCGAGGCGGCAGTTGATCGCCGCACTCGCAAAGCTTTCAGAACGACAACGGCGGGCCGTGCTCTTGCACGAATGGATGGGGTACTCGTTCGCCGAAGTCGGTTCAATTCTGGGAACGAGCGAAGCTACCGCTCGCGTTCACGCCTTTCGAGGCCGCGACACGTTGCGCGCGTTACTGGGGGACTCTTCCGCGTCCGACGCCGCAGCCTCACTCATGGAGCAACGATCATGAAAGAACTTTTCGAACGCCACCGCGACCATTTGACGCCCGAGGAAGATCAGGCGATCTGGGGGCACGTGGAGCAGAAGCTCAGCGTAGAGCGGTCTTTCTGGAAGAGCTGGAGATTTCCGATGTCGATCGCCGCCACCGCGAGCGCGGCGCTCGTTGTTTTCACGTTGACGCGCGGCTCTCATGAGCTGGCGACGGTCCAGTCGATCGAGCCACCGCGTGAAGCTTTGCACGTGACCCCGTTCATCCCGCCACCTGCGGCCCAACCGCGTGGAACGGAAATGCAGCCGGTTCCAAGTGCCCTGAAAGACAAAAAAGTGCAGGTCACGGAGAAGGAGCAGGCTGAAGAACACCTTCCTTCGGGATCGTCGGTGACCTCAGAGTCCCGGTTGACGGCGAATCAGGCCTCCCCAGCCGTTCCGAATGACGCATCCGTTGAGACAATGTCAGATCTCGCGGGGGTGGTGTCCGAACAAAACAAGTTGGACGACTCCTACTCCCGCGCAAGGGAACGGAATGTAGCTCAAGAGGGGTCCCAGCTTGGTGGTCAAAGCCTGCAAACCCCAAGTACGGCTGCGACTCCGAGTCCTAGCATGCCCACTCCGTCATCGCAGACGGCCGGGAAGAGATCATTGGATGCTCGGGCCAAGAGCTCACGAAGCGTAATGACCGACATGGCTCCACAAGCCCTAATGTCTCCTCCCCCTGCGTTGCGCAAGGACGAATCCGGCGCGCCGAATTCTGTCGGGGGCACGACTCCGGTGAACGGCCAGGCCTTCGACGCGATGTTCTTCCAACACTACGGCGTGAACCCGTTCATCGATCCCGAAGATGACAAGTTCGCGACCTTCGCCGTGGACGTGGATAACGCCTCCTACACGCTCACCCGCTCTTACCTGGAACGCAACGCGCTGCCACCTGCTGAAGCGGTGCGCGTCGAGGAGTTCGTGAACGCGATGCGCCACGACTACGCTCCTCCGCGGAACGCCGATCTCAGCGCCGACCGTGAGTGGGGACCGTCCGAGCACGGCACGTTCGCCATCCACCTGGAAGCCGCGCCCTCGCCGTTCGGCCCCGGGCTCGTGCTCTTCCGCGTGGGTCTCAAAGGCAAGGAAATTGCGGTCAGCGAGCGCAAGCCGGCCAACCTGACCTTCGTGGTGGACGTTTCGGGCTCAATGCAGCGCGAGAACCGGCTCGAGCTGGTAAAGCGCTCCCTCTTCTACTTGCTCGACCAAATGAACAACCGTGATCGGGTAGCGCTGGTGGTGTACGGCACCGACGCGCGCGTGGTCCTGCCTTCGACGTCGCTTCGGGATCGTAAGAGCATCGAGGATGCGATCGTACGTCTGCGGCCCGAAGGTTCAACCAACGCGGAAGCGGGACTTCGTGAGGGATACGCCGTTGCGAACGAGTCGTTCAATGCTCGGACGAACAACCGCATCATCCTCTGCACGGACGGCGTGGCCAACGTTGGCCTCACCGATGGCGACGATATTCTCGACACCATCGGCCGCTCGGCGCGACGCGGCATCGCCCTAACTGCGATCGGCGTCGGCATGGGCAACTACAACGACGTGCTGATCGAGAAGCTGGCCGACAAGGGCGACGGCAACTACTACTATGTGGACGATCTGCCCGAGGCCAAGAAAGTGTTCGTCGAGAACTTGACCGGGACGCTGCAGACGATCGCCAAGGACACCAAGATTCAGGTCGAGTTCGTGTCCGATGCGGTTCGACGCTACAGATTGCTCGGATATGAGAACCGCGACGTCGCGGACCGCGACTTCCGAAACAACGCCGTGGACGCGGGCGAAGTAGGTGCTGGCCATGAAGTCACGGCCCTGTTCGAGATGAAGCTCGATCGCGATGCGACTCGGGGCCCGGTGGCCACGGTGCGGATCCGCTACCAGGATCCGGAAACGGGGCGCGTGACCGAAGAGGCGCGTACGCTGCGGGCCGAGGACATCCTCTCCCGGATCCAGAACGCGGACCCCACGTTCAAGATGGACGCCGCGGTGGCGGAGTTCGCGGAGATTCTCCGTCACTCCTACTGGGCCAAGGATGGAAACCTGGGGAGCGCGCGTGACCTCGCTCAAAACGCCACGCGGTCGATGGACTCGCCCAAGGACGCGAAGGAAGTCGTGTCTCTTATTGGCACTGCGGAGCAGCTGTGGCAGCACAGTCAGCCGGAGCGCTGGAATGATGACGTGCGTCCCCAGTGGGAACCGGGGCAAGACAACGACGAGCGGTGATCTTGCAGCGAGCGGCGGTTCCCATGACGGCGGTCACGGCCTTGGTCGTGACCGCCACTTTTTTTGCCCTGGCAGCTATCCAAGTCCTTCATATAACATGGATCAATTGATACCACGCGATTCTGATCCTTGAGTGATTGGAGAAAACGTGAGACGCATCATTGCCGCCAGATTAATTGCCATTTTGGGGATGTTCACAATGTTGTTCTCTCTTGGCCTGGACGGGTGCGCGCGAGACAAGCGGGCTCAAACGTCCGTGAACACGGATACTACTCAGACCTCCGGGAACACGGATGCCACGCCAGTACCAACGTCCGCCAGTCCGGATTCTCACGTCGTGGTGTTGAAACAGGGTCAGTCCTCTCCCCTTCCCCAGCACCCCGATGATGCTTTGTCGTTCGTCGATGTTCCACAGGAGTCGCGCTGTCCAATTGGGGTGCAGTGTGTCTGGGAAGGGGATGCCAACGTCGTGTTAGCGGTCTCGCAAGCCGGGACCTCCGATACGACGCGCATTGAGCTCCACACCAGCAGCAAGTTCGCTACTCAGGCAACGTACAAGGATTTGACCATCAGCCTACAGAGGCTGGACCCGTATCCGCACAAAGACTCGAAGATTTCGCTCGCGGACTACGTCGCCACCCTGGCGATCACGCGCCACTGAGTTGGCGAACTGGTTTTAAAACCAGTTGATTATGTAAAGTAGCGCGGAAAGGGCAAGTTACCTGGCTACGTTACCAGTCGCCGCATTTTCCAAGGTTTCGCGGTAAGCTAGACGCATGAACGAAGCAGAGGTTCCACCCAAAACTAAAGTTTTCCCGCCGCTCTACTTTCTTGCTTCCCTGTTGCTCATGCTGGGGTTGCACTACGTACTTCCCGGCCCACGTATCATTTCTGGATCGGCTCGATATTTAGGGATAGTTCTCATTGGAGCAGGACTTGGCTTCGGCCTATGGGCGCGAATGCTGTTCGTGCAGGTAGGCACAACCGTGAAGCCGTTTCAGGAATCTTCCGAGCTCGTGGTCCAGGGCCCGTTTCACGTCACCCGCAATCCCATGTATCTCAGCCTGACCATGCTCCTCCTCGGGGTCGCCGTACTCCTGGGCTCCCTCACCCCGCTTTTCGTTATTCCTTTCTTCGTGCTGATCGTCAATCGACGTTTCATTCCGGTCGAGGAGGCCATGCTCGAGCGGCACTTCGGCGAGTCTTACCGGAGCTACAAGACGCGGGTGCGTCGCTGGATTTGACCCGGCACTGGATTTAAAACCAGTCGATTATGTAAAGTAGAGACTCTTGAAAGAAGCGGAATTGTTTCGCGGCCGGTCGGAGTACAGCAAAAATACGCGGGGCTCCATGAAATACCCGAAACATCGAATCCTCAATGGCGCTTTGCTCTGTTTTGCCCTTGCCGTCTTGGGCACGGTCGCTTGTCGGCGTTCGAAGGAGGTTAATCCTACAGCTGCCTCTTCCACAGTTCAGCTCACCCTGAAGCTCAACCAAACCGTGATGGGAACAACAGGCTGGGACTATCGTCATTTCATTACCTTTGACAGCGTTTTGTCGAATTCCAGGTCCCATATAGAAACCCCTCACTCCGAGCAGGGCGATGCTGTCGTGAAGCTTCTTGTCGGCTCGGAACCTAGGGTGTCAAGCCGGTGGTGTCCAGACCCAATTCCGCTCGTTCTCCATACTGATCCACGCTTTGCCGGATCTCAAACGTACCGAGGGTACCAATTCTATCTAGATGACTTGCTTCCGAACCCACGGCAGGGAGCGATAGCGAGCCCAGAATCGTATACAGCCAAAGTGAGGATCGTTGCCACCGGGTTACAACCCTTCACACTGATGCAGGTACAAGGCGACGCCTTTCGGCTGCCAGGCGAACTGGTTTTAAAACCAGTGGATTATGTAAAATAGGCCAGCCAGCCTCGTGTTACGGTTTGGGCGTGATGAACCGGACGTTCGGGACCGCGACCTTTGCCCTCGTTTTGATTCCATCGCTAGCGATGGCCCGGACCTGGCACATTGCCGCATATGGCCCCAGCGATGCCCCTTCTGTGCAAGCCGGCATTGATAGCGCCGCGGCCGGCGACACGGTCCTGGTCGGAATCGGAACATATTTCGAAACGATCAATTTCAAAGGCAAGAACATCGTCGTGAAGAGCGCCGAAGGACCCGAGCAAACGTTTTTGAATGGGTCTGGTAAGGCCGGGAGGGTTGTCTCCTTCGTCTCTGGCGAAGGCAGATCAGCCTTGTTGGAGGGGTTTACCATTACAGCGGGTCAAGGGGGAATAATCATTCTAAATTCTGAGCCAACACTCACTGAAAATAAGATCACTGGAAACTCGGGAGCTCAGGATGGTGGTGGAGTTTGGTGTGGAGGTGTGATTACAGAGGAATGGTCGCCGCTGATAGAAAATAACGTAATAACAGACAATATCGCCCAGAGTTTGGCAGGCGGGGTTGGGGCAGATATCATGAAGTGTGAGGTGCTTAATAATCGTATAGAGCGAAATGAAGCCACCAATGGAGATGGAGGCGGAATCTATTACCGTAGTATATACCCAGGTGCTAAATTCACGGGAAATATAATTGACAGTAATGTTGCCGGTGATCACGGTGGTGGCATATACGTGGGCCGTTTTGGTGATGGTGTCCTTGACCTTGAAGTAGCTAATAACCTGGTTTTAAACAATCACGCTAAAGGCCAAGCGATGACTGGAGAAAGCGGAGGCGGTATTTGGCTTTGGGAGACAAATGCTTGGGTTCACCACAATACGGTCGTCGGGAATTGGGGGGAGGGACCAAACAACGCGTACGGAGGAGGCATCGTGATTGAACAATTGGGTAGCCCGATAATTGAGCAGAACATTATTGCTTTCAGCGCAACAGGGGGCGGAGTCTGGTGCGGAGGAGGAGCTTCCCCTACGATCAGAAACAATTTGGCTTGGCAAAATAGCGGAGGTGATGGGGTGCAAGACTGTCAGACTTGGTGGCAGTCCAACGGAAACATCGTCGACAACCCCTACTTCTGCGACATGGCCGGTGGCGATTTTCGGGTGGCGGAGAACTCAGGTGTGATCACGCATCCCGCGGGCCCGCTGGGTGCCTTCCCAATCCCTGGTTGCGGACCAGTAAGCATCCTTCCCTCTACTTGGGGGTCGCTCAAGGCGAAGTACGGAGACCACTGAAGCAAGCTGTCAGGCGGTAGGCTGACCGACGACTCGCCCCAAGGCGAGTTGTGAAGCACACCGGAACTGGTTTCAAAACGAGTGGATTATGTAAAGTAGCGGGCCCTTTCCTGTAAACTTGTCGAGAAACCTTTCTGGGACGGGAAACACTTTCTTACCGACATCCGTCTAATAGGGTAACTATGCCAGCACCACTGGGCGGGAAAATACTAGTTCGTCTATTGGCTATGGCCGCAATGGCCCTCGGAACGCTTTCTTGCGACGACGACGCCCCAACGGCTCCCAACCTGACCTATCCAACCACCTACGCACCCTTATCCTCGCATGACCTCGGCCTTCTGATCGCTCGATTCGAGAGCGAAAATCCCGGTAACTGTACGACTCTCGATGCTTACGGATTCACGAAGATTTCGTCGGTTTGCAACCGCGATGCCGGGCCAGTAACGTGCTCAAACTCCGATCAACTCATTGAGCGGGCCAAGGCCGATGTCGCTCGCAATCATCGATTCACCGGCGTGCTCCATGCCGAGGAACTACGGGTTCGGCGCTACACGTGTGAGGACTCCCTGTACTTTCCCGGCATCCATATCCGTTTCGAGGACCAGCTCTGGGATGGTATGGAGGTTTTCGGTACGGACATGATCGTGCATATGAATGACGATGGAGTCTGGTCGATCTATGGACACCATTATCCCGAGATTTCCGTACCGGCCCCAGTTGTTTCCGCGGCGGCAGCAGAGACCAGCATTGTGGGGATGAGGCTCACGTTTTACGGTTGGGACGGACTTCACGAATACTACGTGGAGGAAGATTGGTTCGTCGGCGAGCCATTCCGGGTCATTTACCCATACATGGTTGGTGACCGAATCGAACTTCGTGTCACGTGGAGTATTAACGTAGCCGAT
>Ga0075431_100001778_pt1 | contig 20318 bp, 19 predicted proteins | sample RhiMetdeltSRZDD5_FD_75297 | JGI IMG/M metagenome (GOLD analysis project Ga0075431, IMG submission 75297) | Populus rhizosphere microbial communities from Tennessee, USA - Rhizosphere MetaG P. deltoides SRZDD5 | ecosystem: Host-associated > Plants > Roots > Rhizosphere > Soil | place: USA... | reverse complement strand
AGGAACTGGCTCGGATCCATCGCTTTGAACGGATCCTGGTTCTTCAGCTGCGCGATCATGAGCTCGAGGAACTCGGCCTGGCCGAGCTGATCCTTTTTCTTGAGCCCGCTGCCCTGCGACGCGCTGCCTGCCGCGCCGGTGCCGTTGATGATGTCTGCGATTGACATGCTTACTTCCGATTACTGGCCGAGCCGCAGGGTGGCGAGCATCATTTCCTTCGCCGTGTTCATGACTTCGACGTTGTTCTGGTACGAGCGCGACGCGGAGATCATGTCGACCATCTCTTCGACCGTGTTCACGTTCGGTGCGAACACGTAGCCGTTCGCGTCCGCGAGCGGATTGCCGGGCTCGTAGCGCGCCGTCGGCGCAGCCTGGTTCTCGACGATGCCCTTCACTGCAACGCCCGAGCTCGCCGCGTTCGAGCCGAGGCTCGCGCGGATCGCTTCGAACAGCGGATGCTTCGCCCTGTAGACCTGATTCGGATCGCCGCTGACGCTGTCCGCGTTGGCGAGATTGCTGGCGGTGGTGTTGAGGCGCACCGACTGCGCGCTCATGCCGCTGCCGGCGATTTCGAAGATCTTGAACGATGACATGGTGGTTACTGCCCTGTGATCGCCGTCATCAATGCCCGGAACTTCGAGCTGATGAACGACAGAGTCGCCTGGTATCGCACGGTGTTCTCTGCGAATGCCGCCTGCTCGAGCTGCCCGTCGACGGTGTTGCCGTCGAGCGCCGGCGCGAGCGGCACGCGGTACTTCAGTTCGGGAGCAGGTGTGCCGTCAGGAGCTGCAGCGCCGATGTGGCCAGCGCGCGTCGTCGCGAGATGGACGCCGCTGGTCTGGCCGCTGGCCGCGGCGAGCGCGCCTTTGAAATCGATGTCACGGGCGCGATAGCCCGGCGTATCCGCATTCGCGAGATTCGCCGCCAGCACCTCGGTGCGCTGCGAGCGCAGCTTCAGCGCCGCCGCGTGCACTCCGAGATAGTTGTCGATGCTCGATGGCATGTGCCTGTCCGTCAGAAAACCGTCTGCCGAGGGACGTTGCACGGGACGTGCCAGGGAGGTGCAGCAGCTATCTATCGGGCCGCAGAGGCAAATTGTTGTGAGAGAGGTCACGCAGGTGGCGGCAAGAGCTTGCCGCTGCGGCAATGGTTCGGGCTCTACCCCGGCTCTCCTGCTCTGACCCCATATATATGTATCCGCTCTGTGTGCCCCCCTTCACACTTTGCGAACCGGTTCGCGGCGCTGGCATTCAGCTTGCTTGATGCTCAGTGCCGTCAAAGCGATGGCGTCATCGTCCAGCAGTCGTGAAGAGAATCGGCTCGCACCTCCTAGTCCTCGTTTGCGCGTTGTTCGCAGCGACAGCGTTTGCCACGACCCAATCGCTCGACGAAGTGCAGTCCGCCGCAGAAGCATTCGTGCGCTCGCGTTTACCTGCGAGCCCGGCGAAGCAGTTCGTCACAGCAGCGAAGCTCGATCCGCGGCTGCGGATCGAAGCTTGCGATCAGCCGCTGCAGACTTTCGAACAAAGCGCGACGACGCTCGGTGAGCGCGTGACCGTCGGCGTGCGCTGCGCAGCGGCGAATACCTGGACTCTGTACGTGCCGGTTACCGTCGAAATTGAAATTCCCGTGCTGGTGCTGCGTCGGGCCCTGGCGCGTCGCGCGCGAGTCGCGATCATCGACGTCGAGCCAGAGACGCGCCGCGTGCCTGGCACGGCTGCCACTTTTCTCCTGGATACGGCCAGCCTGCAGGGTCATCGATTGAAGCGCTCGCTGCCCGCGGGCACTGCGTTGACCGTCGACATGCTCGTTCCCGATGTGCTGGTTCGCCGCGGGCAGCAAGTCACCCTGATCGCCGCGACCGGCCCGGTCGAGATCCGGGCCCAAGGGCATGCCCTGACCGAGGGCGGAGTCGCCGACCGCGTCCGGGTGCAGAACATGAGCTCGCTCAAGGTCGTGGAAGGCGTGGTCGAAAGCGACAGCGTGGTCCGCGTGGGGCTGTGAGCGCACCGTGCAGGCGCATTTAACCTATTGTCATAGCGAACATTTTCTCCTGGGCAGATCCCTTAAGCGCTCGTACGGTCGTCGCCGACGGCAATCCTAAAGTTCTGAGAACTACTGCCGTTATAAGGCTCGTACGGAGTCGGGCTGGAGCCTGACCCACACAGGAGACAGGTCCGTGACGAACAAGATCGGTGGCTATGGCAATCGCCCGGTGCAGACCGGGACCGGCAAGTCGGTATCGCGTGAACGCGATGCGGGCACGTCGGCGTCGCAATCTGCCGAAGGCAGCAAAGCCACGAAGCCAGTCCAGATCACGGAGCAGGCTCGCCAGCTCGCGGCCCTCGAACGCGCCGTGAGCGACGCGCCGGTGGTCAACGAAGCGCGCGTCGCTGCGGTTCGCCTCGCGGTCGAGGAAGGCCGCTACGAAGTCGTGCCGGAGCGCATCGCGGACAAGCTGCTGCGCATGGAACAAGAGTTGCGCCTGACGGAGAAGTAAGGAAGTGGATCCGGGAGTCTGTCGCGAGCATCTGCAGAAACTGCTCGCCGAAGAATTCAACGCGCTGACGCAGCTGGAAACGCTGCTCGAGCGCGAGCACGAGCTGTTGCTCGCCAATGACGTCGACGGTCTCGATCGCGCCGGCGAATCGCGCCAGATGTGCGTCGCCGAGTTGCTGCGCATCGAAGATGAACGCCGCTCGCTGTGCCGGATGATGAACGTTCCCACCGACGCGCAGGGACTGGAGAGACTGCTGCGCTGGTGCGATCCCTCGAACTCGATGCAGCGCCGCCTGGTCGATTGCCATGAGCGTGCAGCTCGCTGCCGCGAGCTCAACGAACGCAACGGCGCACTGGTCACGGCGCGACTCAAGAAGGTCGAGGGAATGCTCGACGTCCTGACCGGCCGCGCGAATCAGCCGAAGGTGTATGGCAGACAGGGAATGTTCCAGCAGCCCAAGCCCAACGCCCGGGTCTTGGCGAGCGCTTAGAGCGCGCCCATTCCCCGCAGCGCCGACTCGATCACTTCCGCATTCTTCTTCGACGCAGGCTTGCCCTGCTTCGCTATCGCCTCGGCGTGCGCGAACAGCGGCTGGAACAGGCCGAGCTTGTCCACTGGTCCCAGTAGCGTGACGCTGCCGCGCTCGGCGAACACCTTGGCCCAACGGTCGCGCACCTGATCCCAGAACTCTTTCGTGCGCTCGTAGTACTGATCCGCCGCAGCGAAGTCGGCGTCGCGAATGCGCTCGTAGCGCGCGACACCGTACTCGCGGCCGACGTACGGACGCGATGGATCCAGTTCGCGCGCTTTCGTCAGGACGGCCTTGAGATTGTTCTCTTCCTGTACCCAGCCGGTTGCGAGAATCGTATGGCGATTCGTGCCGGCCAGTACCTGGTAATCGTCGCGGACGCTCCACTCACGCCGCGGTAACGGCCGCCACGTTTCCTCGCTCAGCCAACTCGAGAAACTACCGGAGTGCACCCAGGTGCCGAGGCCCGCATAGCGCGGCGATTCGTCCACCTGATAGACGGTCTGCGACCATCGTTGCGATGTCTGCGTCAACGCCAACAGGCGGCGTTCCCAGCGATCGTTGCCCTGGTATCTGATGACGTGCGTGGGCTGATACGTCCAATCCTGCCGCCAGTGCTTCGTCACCATCGGCTCGCTGACCTTGCCGTCCGGCTGCACGATGCGCATCTCGAGAATGTGCACGAGGCTGATGAACTCGCCCTTGTCGCTGTCGACGTAGACCTTCTCCGTGCCCCACGACTGATACGGCGCCTTCGGCTTATCGTCACCGCCAAACGGCGTGACTTCGAGGAAGTCGAATGTCACACGATACGTGCCAGCCATTGCGAGAATCGCGCGGCGATCGCGCTCCAGATCCTTCAGCCCTTTCTCCTGCAGGCGCTGCCACGCCTGCGATTCGCTCTTGTCGAGCGTGACTGCCGGACCCTTCGTAGTGCCACCGCGCGGCATGAGCCCGCTGCCATCGAGTGGCCACGAGAACGTGTAGCGCGGCGGACTGACCGGCGGCGTGTCGGTCGCGAACAGCGGTGCGCAAGAGAGCACGGCCACGAGGGCCAGTGCAGAGCGGATGAGGTTCACTCGAACTCCTTCAGCACTCCGGGACGTTGACCGCGAGACCGCCGAGCGATGTCTCCTTGTAGGAGTCGTGCATGTCGGCACCGGTCCGGCGCATCGTCTCGATGACGCGATCGAGAGTGACGTGGTGAGTGCCGTCGCCCATCAGCGCGAGCCGCGAGGCATCGATCGCTTTCACTGCGCCCATCGCGTTGCGCTCGATGCAGGGGATCTGCACCAGCCCGCGGATAGGATCGCACGTGAGCCCGAGGTTGTGTTCCATGCCGATTTCGGCGGCGTTCTCGATCTGTCCATTGGTGCCGCCCTGCGCCGCCGCGAGGCCGCCCGCAGCCATCGAACAGGCGACGCCGATCTCGCCCTGACAACCCATCTCAGCAGCCGAGAGGCTCGCATTGCGTTTGTAGAGCGAGCCGATCGCGGCCGCGGTCAGCAGAAAGGTGTGCCTGCCCTGCTGCGTGCCGTCACAAAAACGATCGTAGTAGCGCAGCACTGCGGGAACAACACCTGCTGCGCCGTTGGTCGGTGCGGTCACGACCTTGCCACCTGCCGCATTCTCCTCGTTGACCGCCAACGCCCATACGTTGATCCAGTCCATTGCGACCAGTGGGTCCACTTTCTTGTCGCGCTCGCGCTGTTCCAATGCTTCACGCAGCTTGACGGCGCGGCGCTTGACGTTCAGACCTCCGGGCAGCACGCCCTCCTGGCGCAGGCCGCGATCGATGCAAGAGCTCATCGCATTCCAGATGTGATCCAGCCCGCTACGCACTTCCTGTTCGCTACGCACGGCACACTCGTTACGCAGCATGATGTCCGCGATGCTCAGCTTCTCGCGCTCGGCGATTTCGAGCAGCTGTGCGGCATTGCCGAACGGGAACGGGACTGCGGGCCCCGCGGCCAGCGCTCCTGGCGATTGCGCTTCCGCTTCCGTCACGACGAAGCCGCCGCCGATGGAATAGAACGTGCCCTCGTGCACCGGGCGATCCTGCGCGTCGTACGCATGCAGCGTCAGCGCGTTCGGGTGATACGGCAGGCTTTCCTTGTAGTGCCAGTGAATGTCGCGATCGATCCGGAACTCGATCGATTGCGAGCCGGCCAGCGTCAGCTTGCCGTGCTGCCGGACTTGCTCGATCAACTTCGCGGCCGCATCGGGGTCGACTTGCGCCGGCAACCAGCCGGCGAGGCCCAACGTCACGGCGGTATCGGTCGCGTGCCCCTTACCCGTCAGCGCAAGCGAGCCGTACAGATCGACCGTCACACGCACGACCTGCGCGAGCTGACCGCGTTCCTGGACCTCGCGAATGAAACGGCACGCAGCGGTCATCGGCCCCATCGTGTGGGAGCTCGACGGCCCGATACCGATCTTGAAGAGGTCGAAGACGCTGACGTTCAACTGCAGGCACTCCGTTGGGTCGGGAGGCGAATGATAGTCCATTCCGACCTGCAGTAGATGGAGGCGAACTTACTCCTTTAGAAGGCCCAGCTTTGGTAATCCGGGTAGGCCTGGCGCTGATCGAGGTATTTCAGGCCTTTGACGCAGCGGATGATCCACCACACCGCGATCACGAAGAACAGCAGGATGCCGATCAAGACAAACGTCAGGATGCCGGCGATCACGCCGTACAGCAGGCAAATCCAGAACAAACGAATCTGCGCTTCGTAGTGCGTGCGCAGCCACTCCGGCGCGTCGTCCTTATATACGTACGCCATGACCAGGCCGACGATGGCGGTGATGCCGTTCGCGAGGCCGATCAGGTACAGGACATAGATGATCTTCGCCATGTCCGGATTGCCGGTACGCTCAGCCGTGACTTCGTTCATCGCTGGCCCTCGATGTGCTGGCAGCACCTCGCTGCGTGGAAGTCATTGTCCGCGCTCGACTTGAGGCTAACAACTGATTTCACCGGCGAAAGACCGCGGTTCGCCGTTGACGTCACACCGGTGCGACTTCAAATGCCGGATCGACGTCGCGTGCCCAAGCCAGCAATCCGCCTTCGAGGTGCGCGATATCTTCGACGCCAGCGCGGCTGGCTAGCGCTGCGGCAGTGAGGCTGCGAGCGCCGCTCCGGCAAACGAACACGACAAGCCCTTTCGGCAGCGAGCCCATGCGAGTGTGCAACTCACCGACCGGGATGTTCGTCGCTCCCGGCAGATGCGAAGCGGAGAACTCGCGCGGCTCGCGAACATCGACGATCGACGCTCGCCCTCCTCGCTCCTTCAGCAGCGCGCTCAGCTCGGGCGCGTCGAGCGTACGGACATTCGCGAGTGCTTCAGCCGTGCAGAGTTGCGGGGCGTCCTGCGGCACGGTGATCGTCGGTTGATCGCCGCACACGGCGCAGTCTGCACGTCGCTTGAAGCGAAACTCGTCGAAGCGCATGGCGAGTGCGTCGTACGTGAGCAGTCGGCCGAGCAGCGGCTCGCCCGCACCGACGATCAACTTGATGGCTTCCGTCGCCTGGATCGTGCCCATCACGCCCGGCAGCACGCCGAGCACGCCGGCCTCCGCGCAATTCGGCACGAGGCCCTCGCCCGGCGGCGCGGGAAACAAGCAGCGATAGCACGGCCCACGGTCCGGCACGTACGTCATCGCTTGTCCTTCGAAGCGATGAATGGCCGCGGAGACGAGCGGCTTGCGCAAGATCACGCACGCGTCGTTCGCGAGATAACGCGTGCCGAAGCGATCGGTGCCGTCGAGCACTACGTCGTAACCTTGGAACAGTTGCAGCACGTTGTCGGCACGCAGCTCGACTTGGTGCGCGATGAGCTCGATCTGAGGGTTGAGCGCGAGCAAACGTTCGCGCGCTGCCGTCGCTTTGGGCGTGCCGACGCTCGCGGTGTCGTAGATCACCTGGCGCTGCAGGTTCGACATGTCGACGTTGTCGCAGTCGATCACGCCGATCGTGCCGACGCCGGAGGCCGCGAGGTAAAGCGCTGAGGGCGAGCCGAGCCCACCGGCCCCGATGACGAGCACTCGCGCGGCTTTGAGCTTTTCCTGGCCCGCGACGCCGATCTCCCGCAGGACCAGATGGCGGCTATAGCGTTCGCGGTCGGCGGGCGTGAGCATGGTCCGCCGATTGTAGGTCAAAAAAAGGCGCCGCTACGTTCGCAGGCGTAGCGGCGCCAATTCTGACTCAGTCTGAGTCTCGCCGTTGACGGAAAGCTGCGGCGTGAGATTTCTCAAGGTGGACGAACCTTTTCATCAACCTCTCGCAGGAGAACCTGACCGCCGCAGCTTCCGTGTCCTGCTAGAACTTGACGGTCATACCGCCGAAGATGAAACGACCCAGGGCGTCGTACACCTGCGGATACGTATTGCCGTTGCCCGTCGTGCCGACGCTGGCATTGATCTGCGGATCGTTGTCGAGCACGTTGTTGACGCCCAGACGCACGTTGGCCGAGTCGGTGAGCATCCAGCTGCCGAACAGATCGAAGTAGTTCTCATGCGAGAAGTTCCGATCGATACGGTTGGCCGCAGCGCCTTCCTGGCTGACCGGGCCGATGTAGCGATGCGTGAGAGCCAGGTCGACGTTCCACGGCGTCTGCCAGCCGATACGGAAGCGCGTGCGGATCTCCGGATTCGCGGCCGTCGTCAGGCTGCTGACGCAAGCCCCCGCGTGCAGGCCCGCGCAGTCGAACGCCGGGAAGCCCGCGCTGCCCGGATCCGTGATCAGCTCCTTCAGGTACGTGCCGGTCAGGTTGAACGTCAGGGTACCCATGCTGCCGATGTCGAAGCCGGTGTAGTTGAGGTTCAGGTCGACGCCGGAGGTTTCGAGACCGCCGATGTTGATGTTGGTGTCGTCGACGTTGCCCGTACCGATCCACAGCTGGCCGTTCTGATTGCGATGAATGCGGCTGCACGCGCCGGCATCGCCGAACTGGTAGCACGCATCCAGCGAATTGGCCGCACCGAAGGTCGAGATCAGGTCTTCCACGTCGATGTCGAAGTAGTCGATCGACATGCTCAGCCCCGGTGCGAAGCGCGGCGTGAACACGATGCCGTAGGAGTACGTGTTCGACGTCTCAGGCTTCAGGCCCGTGTTGCCGCCTCCATTGAAGTTGTACTGACCCGCCGGGCTGTCGAGGGCGGCACTGCGCAGCTGAGACTGCGTGAGGCCGGAGTCCAGACAGGCCTGGTCCGGGGCAGCACCGGCCTTGCCGGCCAGAGCAGCGCCGCACGGATCGCCGTCCATGTCGAACAGGCCGAAGCCCCGCGCGGTAAACAGCTCGACGATGTTCGGCGCGCGCACCGCGCGCTGGTAGCTGGCGCGGAAACGCACGTCTTCGAGCGGCGCGTAGTCCACACCGAACTTGTAGGTGTCCGTCGTGATGCCGGAGCTGTAGTCCGAGTAGCGATATGCAGTGTCGAACGATAGCTGTTCGACACCCGTCTTGCCTTGCACCAGCGGAATGCTCGCTTCCATGAACACATCGTTCACGTTGGTCGAGCCGGCGATGCCGATCGTCGGCCCCCCCGAACCGCCGAGCAGAGCGTTGGTCAGAAGGAAGTCGGGGATGTTCTCCACCTTGTCACGGCGGTTCTCGACACCGAACGCGACTTTGACCGGCTCGTCCGCCCACGGCAGCTTGGCGCCGATGGTGCCCAGGTCGCCGGTGATGACGCCGGTGATGACGTTCTGGTCGATCACGCCCGTCTGCACGGCCGGCACTTGCAGGTAAGCCAGCGCCTGAGGAGTCACGCCGCCGATGCCGAACGGGTTGTAGGGGACGCAGGCCGGGTCGCTGCCGTCGACCACTGACTGGCAGACGATGTTGTTCGGGTTGTTCGGATCGCGGACAGCGTGCAGAGCGTTCTGCAGATTCGGCACCACGAAGTCGTTGGAGTTGGAATTGCTCGTGCTCACTCGCGAGTACTGGACGGTGACGTCGTAGTCCCAGCCATCGGCGAAGTCGCCACGGGAACCGACGAGAGCGCGGAACGAGGAGTTGTGGAACCCCGCCTGACGACCACCGCCTTCGATGTTGCGGCGGCCGATGTACATCGGAACGACGTTGGGATCGGCCAGGTACGGCTGCCCCGTGGCCGGGTTGATGGTTGTCGCCGCTGCCTGAGCCGCAGCACCGCAGCCGATCGTCGTCGCTTGCTGCGCCGACAAGAACGGGTTGTCGCAATTGATGGTGCCGAGGTTGAAGAAGCTGCCGCCGGGCGCGATCTGCGCGACCGAGCGGACGTCCGTGAACATCAGCTGCGTGTACACGTCGGCAAAGGGCGCGAGCTCGTAGTGGCCCATCGCACCCAGGGTGTAGCGCGTGTCCGGACGCAGATAGAAGTTCAACGGACCGAAGTTGTACTGATCCGTGTTGGTGTTGAAGGGCCGGAAGTTGCCCGTGGCCTGGTCAACCGTGGAATTGAACGACGGCAGCGGATTGGTATCCGGAATGTCGTCGGCCGTTCCCTTGATTTTGTCCGGACCCGCGGCTGAGTTGTCGTTGCCGCCGAAGTCCGTGAACGTTCCCGGGAACGCGGTGCCGGAGCCGCCGCAGGCAAACGACACCGTCGGGTTCGCAGCCAGCGCGCACGCCGAGTAGTCACGGTCGCGCTCGAGCACTGCCTTCGAATCCTGATACCCCACGTAAGCGGTGATGTTGCCGCGGCCGTCTTCGCTGTTGACGCCAACCATGAGGGTGGCCTGCACGCCGTTGCCGTCGGTGACGTTGTCATCCGGCAGATTGAACTGCGACGGGTTGGTCGCATGACGCCCTGCGATCACGTCGCGCAGCTTCACCGCGCCCGGTCCACCGAAGTCGTTGTTGTGCTGATAGAGGCTGTACTGGCCATCGAACTGCACGCCTTCGAAGTCTTTCTTCATAATGAAGTTGACGACGCCGGCAATTGCGTCCGAACCGTACACGGCGGATGCGCCGCCGGTCAGCACTTCGACGCGCTCGACCAGCGCCGTCGGGATCTGGTTCAGGTCCGCGGCAGCGGAAGCGGGCGTCACACCGCCGTACGGCAAGCGCCGGCCGTCAACCAGCACCAGGGTGCGGGTTGAGCCGAGGCCGCGCAGGTTCACTGTCGCGGTGCCGGTGGCGCCGTTGGACACCGTGCCGTTCTGAGCGGCGAATGCCTGCGGCAGCTGGTTGACCAGGTCTTCGATCTTCGTCACGCCCTGCGTGATCACGTCCTCCGCGGTCACTTGCGTAACAGGGCTAGTGGTCTCGAGATTCGGCTGCGCGATGCGCGAGCCGGTCACGACGACTTCCTGAATGGTTTGATCGGCCGCCTGCGTCGGCAGAACGGTCGCGGCCGCCCCCGCGGCGCTCGCCAGTAGTGCGTACCTGACGGCACGCTGTAATGAACGATTCTGAGTTGCCATTGTCAGCCTCCTGAAATGGCGCCACTCCGAGCTGCGGCGCCTGAGTGCAATCCACCCGAGCAGAACAAAGAGCGGTCGCTGACTGCCGTTGCCAGTGCAACGTTGTTGTAATTGAGCATCAGAGCGCCCCTCGGTCGAGTGTTGCGAAATAGTTAAGCGTCGTTGCGCATTTCTTGCGCACCCGTTAAGACGCGATCAGCCGAAACGGACGAGGAGAATCCGCGGGCGAAGTGGCCCAGCATCCGCGCCAAATATGGCTTTCCGCTGCACATTCAGATCGCCTAGAGCATGATTGGATGGACTGAGGTGGCGCATCGCTGGCACACGGTGGGGTGATTCGTTGTATTCTCGGCACAGCAGCAGCTGCATGCGTGGAGGCAACAACATGAGTTCCGTAAGCGAACCCGTCCTCAAAAGCGCCCCTGCATCGGACGGTCACTCCACGATCACCGTCGCGATCAACTCATTTCAGCCCGGACTCATGCAGATCCCCGCGTTGCCCTACGCGATCGTCTGCATGCATCTCGGCCCCTCAGTGGAAGTCACGTGCTCGCGCGGCGGCCGCTTGCGTCATGGACGCGAGGTCGCTGGCGACCTCGACATCATTCCGGCGCGCACGCCGTCGGCTTGGGAGACCAAGCAAGGCGGCACTACCTTGATCATGCGAGTGCCGGACACGCTGCTGAAGGCAGTCGCCAGTGAGCTCGAGGTCAATCCAGGCAGCATCGAGATCGCGGATCGCTTTCAGCTGCGCGACCCGGTGATCGAGCACATCGCGTGGGCGCTGAAGGCCGACATCGACGCCGGCAGCATCAGCGGACGAATGTTTCGCGAAAGCCTGGGCAAGGCGCTCGCCGCCCGGCTCCTGCAGCGGCACAACCAGCGCTCGCTGCCGATGCGCGAGGTCCCGGGTGGGTTCGGCTCATGGAAGCTGAAACAGGTGATCTCTTATATCGAGGACAATCTCGAGAGCGAGCTGTCGCTCGCGGAGATCGCCTCGGTCGCTGGCGTCAGCGTGTCGCACTTGAAGACGCTGTTCCGGCAATCGACCGGCATGCCGGTGCATCAGTACGTGCTGCGTCGGCGCGTCGAGCGCGCGAAGCTGCTGCTGCAGGATCGAAGCCTATCGATCGCGCAAGTGGCGTTCGCGGCAGGCTTTGCTCACCAGAGCCACTTGGCGCGGCACATGCGGAAGATTCTCGGAATGACGCCCGCAGTCGTGCGCCAAGAACTGATGAGCCACGTCCAGTAGCGCTGTAGGTCGGGCTTTAGCCCGACTCTTAGGCTGTCTTCTCCTCGCTCACCGCGAGCTCCTGGCTCATCTCCTGGCGCATCAGGTATTTCTGGATCTTCCCCGTGACCGTCATCGGGAACTGCTCCACGAAGCGGATGTGCTGCGGCACCTTGTAGTGCGCAATCTGCTCGCGACAGAACGTCCGGATCGCTTCTGCGTCCGCCTTCTCGCCCGCCTTCAGCTTGATCCACGCACACACCACTTCGCCGTAGCGGCGGTCCGGCACGCCGAAGACCTGCACGTCCTGGATCTTCGGATGGCGATACAGGAACTCCTCGATCTCGCGCGGCGAGATGTTCTCGCCACCGCGGATGATCAGGTCCTTCACGCGGCCGACGATATTGCAGTAGCCCGCTGCGTCGAGCGTCGCGAGGTCGCCGGTGTGCATCCAGCCTTGCGCGTCGATGGCCTGCTTGGTCTTGTCGTCATCGTCCCAGTAGCCGTGCATCACGCTGTAACCGCGCGTCAGCAACTCGCCCCGCTCGCCGCGCGGCGTGACGCGACCTTCGGTGTCGACGACCTTCACTTCGAGATGCGGGTGGATCGAGCCGACCGTCGTCACGCGTTGCTCCAGCGTGTCGTCGCGGTTGCTCTGGAAGCTGACCGGACTGGTCTCCGTCATGCCGTAGCAGATCGTGACTTCCTTCATGTGCATGTCGGAGATGACGCGCTTCATGATTTCGACCGGGCACGGCGCGCCCGCCATCACGCCAGTGCGCAGCGTGCGCAAGTCATAGCGCTTGAACTCCGCATGCTCCAGCTCCGCGATGAACATCGTCGGCACGCCGTACAACGCCGTGCAGCGCTCCGCCTCGACCGCCTCCAACAGACTCTTCGGTTCGAAAGCCTCGCCGGCGAAAACCATCGCGGCACCGTGCGTCGCGCAACCGAGCACTCCCATCACCATGCCGAAGCAGTGATACAGCGGGACGGGAATGCACAGGCGATCGTTCTCGGTGAACGTCATGCGCTTCGCGACGAAGTAGCCGTTGTTGACGATGTTGTGATGAGACAGCGTCGCGCCCTTCGGCAGGCCGGTCGTGCCGCTGGTGAACTGGATGTTGATCGCGTCTTCCGGCTGCAGCTGCGATCGCAGCTCGCGCACACGAGCGAGATCCTCGGCCGTGCCCGACGACGCCACATCGGCATAGCGAACAAAGCCGGGACGCGGCGCGTCGTCCGTCAGAATCGCCGCACGCAGCAGCGGGACCTTCGGGCGGATCTGTTCGAGCATCGCAGCGTAGTCGCTGGTCTTGAAGCTGGGCGCGAGCACGAGCGCTTTGCAGCCGACTTTGTTGAGCGCGTATTCGAGCTCGGAGGTTCGGTACGCGGGATTGATCGTGACGAGAATCAGGCCGGCCTTCGCCGTGGCGAATTGCGTGACGACCCACTCGTAGCGGTTCGGCGCCCAGATGCCGATGCGGTCGCCGGGCACGAGCCCCAAGTGGAGGAAGCCCGCTGCCAGGCGATCCGCAGCCTCGTCGAGCTCGCGATAGGTCCAGCGGATGTTCTGATGCCGGACGATGAGCGCCTCGCGCTCGCCCCAACGCGCCGCTGCTTCCTCCAGCACGGCCCCGACCGTCTTGTACAGCAGCGGCTCGCTGCCGACGCCGCATACATAGCTCAGGTTCGTCATTGCGTTGCTCAGCTCCCCGGTCAATGATTGCCGCGCCCGAATATGAGTATCGAATCCCGAACAACGAGAACGACAGTATGCCGAATTCTTTGCACTTATCCCGCCGCACGTTGCTCACGGGTATCGCTGCCGCCGCCGGCGCGTCGACCGTGAAGTCGCTAGCCGCCGAGCGCGACCAACAAGGCGGGACCGCAGTGCAAGCCGGCCGTCGCGACGTGATCGTGATCGGCGCCGGCGTGTTCGGAGCCTGGACCGCATGGCATCTGCTCAAGCTCGGCCGCAAGGTGCTGCTGCTCGATGCCTGGGGCCCAGCTCACGCCCGAGCTTCGTCCGGCGGCGAATCCCGCATGACGCGCACCGTCTACGGGCGGGACGAAATCTACACGCGCTTCGCCTGGGAATCATTGGACGAATGGCGGTGGCTGTCGGGCCGCTCCGGCCTGCCGATCTTCCATCCAACCGGGGTTGTATTTTTCTTCGGTCGCCGCGAGCCGTACGCCACGCAGGCCATCGAAGTGCATCAACGCGCCGGCATTTCGCTGGATGTGTTGGAGCGCGCCGAGCTGGCCAAGCGCTTTCCGCAGATCGCGTGGGAGGGCGTCGAGTTCGGTCTGTATGAGCCCGACCGCGGTGTCCTTATGGCACGGCGGGCGGTGCAAACACTCGTGCAGGAGTTCGTGGCGGCCGGCGGGGAATACGCCCAAGCCGCAATCCTGCCGCCGAAGCCGGATGCGTCGTTCGATTCCATCCGCACTGCCGATGGCGGATCGTTCAGCGCCACGCGCTTCGTGTTCGCCTGCGGTCCCTGGCTGCCGAAGGTTTTCCCGGAAGTACTCGGTCAGCGCATTTTCCCGACGCGCCAGGAGGTCTTCTTCTTCGCGCCCGAGGGGGGCGACACTCGCTTCGAACCCGCTCACCTGCCCGGCTGGGCCGACTTCAACGACGGCGACATCTTCTACGGCATGCCGGATCTCGAGTCCCGCGGCTTCAAGATCGCGCACGATCAGCACGGCGCGCCGATCGATCCGGACGTCGGCGACCGCACGCCGAGCGCGAAGGGGATCGCGGATGTGCGCGAGTACCTGAAGCGGCGCTTTCCCGCGCTCGCGGACCGGCCGCTGGTCGAATCGCGCGTGTGCCAGTACGAGAACAGCTCGAACGGCGATCTGCTGATCGACCGCCATCCGCAGTGGGACAACGTCTTTCTGGTCGGCGCCGGATCAGGTCACGGGTTCAAGCACGGGCCGGCGGTTGGACGTTACGCAGCGCAACTGGCGAACGGGACCAACAAGAACATCGAGCCGAGGTTCAGCCTGCAGAGTAAGGCGGCTCAGCAGCGCCGGGACGTGCACTGAGCTCGAGCGCGTCAGGCGAATGCCACGCTGACGGCTGCAAACTCATGGTGAGCGCCGAGCCGCCGCGAAAATTCAGCACGATCTGATCCGCGGCGCGCGCTACGTCGTTGACCGAGCGCCCGACAATGGACGCAAGCGCGACGCGACCAGCTGGAGAGTTCGACAGCTGCTGACCGTCGAGCGCGACAGCATTGTTCAAGGTCAGCACGGCGCCGCTGTGAAAGCGCAGCTGGACGTAGTCGTGAATCAGCTCTGCGTCGCGTACGACTGCGTTGATCAGCTCGTCGAGCTGTTGCAGGTGTCGTACCGCCGGCGTGGCTGTCATGCTCTCATTCGTTCTTGGCTACGAACCTGCGTTGCTCTCGATCTTTGGTGACTTCGTCGCCGCGGAACACGCGGCCGTTCATCGCGACGTATACACCTGCGGGCAAGGTTTGGACAGCGGCGAACGCCAACCCGATGTTGAATGTTGCGTCGCTGTCGCTGAAGCGAGCTGGCGACAGCGCGCCGGTCAGGACGATCGTCTTGCCGGGGATCGCGGCCAGTACCGCTGCCGAGTCCGTCATCGTGTCGGTGCCGTGCGTGATCACGACGCGCTTCGCGTCGAGCGCCGCGACGGCGTCCTTGAGCCGCTGCCGGTCCTCGTCGGTCAGCTCGAGGCTGTCCTTACGCAACAGCTCGACGATCCGGTAGGGATGGGTGACGTTGGCGGTATCCAGGACCTTCTTCACGACCGGCTCGCCGATCTGGTACGTGCTCAACGCGTCGAAGTAGGCTTTGTCGATCGTGCCGCCCGTGGTCACGATCACGATGGGCTCGGGTCCTTGCATGGCCGGCAACGATACACGAGCCCGGCGTGGCTTACGAAAGTCAGCGCCGCGGGCCCGACGACCGGACAATGTCTTCGCCGCGACGACCAGCGTAGAGTCCGCAGCTTCCTTTGCCCGATTCACGCATTTTTCACGACGGCTCAAACCTCAGGCTCACGATCCGGACCTATAACGGCCTCGGGTCTCAATTTCAAAGCCCCAGGGAGAATCCTCTATGCGCCACCGCTCGTTGTGCCTCGTTGCACTCGCGCTGGGCCTGGCAACGTCCCCGTTGTACGCCCAAGTCCCCGTCCACAAACACTACGAACCCACCGATCAGTTCAATACGGCCTCTGAATCCGGCGCACGCGCGCCGCGGCTGCAGAAGGTCGGCAAGCACGCGTTCCCGGTCACGACCAAGTCCGAGCAAGCCCAGCTGTTCATGAACCAGGGCCTGAACCTGGCCTACGGCTTCAACCATGCCGAGGCCGGCCGCGCGTTCGCGGAAGCGGCGCGTCTGGATCCGAATCTCGCGATGGCCCACTGGGGCATGGCGCTGGTTCTGGGTCCGAACATCAACGCGCCGATGGCGCCGGAAGAGGAGCCGAAAGCGCTCGATCACCTGAAACAGGCGCAGGCGTTGAAGTCGAAGGCGTCGCCGCGCGAGCGCGACTACATCGACGCACTCGCCGCGCGCTACACAGGCAAGGCCGAGAATCGCGTTGCGGCCGATCAGGCCTACGCGGGCGCGATGAAGGCGCTGTTTCAGAAGTATCCGGATGATGAGGACGCCGCGACGCTGTATGCCGAGGCGCTGATGGACCTGAGCCCGTGGAATTACTGGAGTCGTGCCGGCGTGCCCTATGAGCGCACCGCCGACATCACTGCGGCGCTCGAGAAGGCGCTGAAAGAAGACCCAGACCACACCGGCGCGCTGCACTTGTGGATCCACTTGTGGGAAGCGAGTAACACGCCGGAGCGCGCCGAGGCCGCCGCCGATCGGTTGCTGCCGCTCGCGCCTGCCGCGGGTCATCTGGTCCACATGCCGGGACATCTGTTCCAGCGCGTTGGCCGCTACAACGATGCCGTGAAGGCCAATCAGCTGGCTGTCGTCGCTGACGAGGACTACATCTCGCAGTGCAGGGCGCAGGGCCTGTACCCGATGGCCTACTACCCGCACAACATCCACTTCCTGTGGTTCGCTGCGACCATGGCGGGCGAGAGCAAGCTGGCGATCGACGCCGCCGACAAGACGACCAAGTCGATCCCGGTCGAAGCCCTGAAGGACGTCCCGCTGCTGCAGACGTTCCTCCTGGCGCACGACTACTCGCTGATTCGCTTCGGCAAGTGGGATGAAATCCTCGCCCTGCCGGCACCGCGGGCCGACACGCTGTTCACGCGCGCCACGCGCAGCTACGCGCGCGGCATGGCGCTCATCCGCAAGAAGGACTTCGCGGGTGCGGCGAAGGAGATCGACACGATCAAGAAGATCGCGGGCGATCCGAAGCTCGTCGCTGCGCCGACGTCGATGTCGCTGAACCTCGCGGACTCGGTGCTGCGCGTCGGTATCGAGGTGCTCAGTGGCGAGCTCGCAGCCGCACAGGGCAACTTCGACACGGCGATCGCGCACCTGGACCGCGCCGTGCGGTACGAGGACGCGCTGATCTACACCGAGCCGGACGATTGGCATCAGCCCGTGCGCCACAACCTCGGCGCGGTGCTGTTGCAGGCGGGCCGTCCCGTCGAGGCCGAGAGCGTTTACTGGGATGATCTGCGTCGCCATCCGAAGAACGGCTGGGCGTTGTTCGGGCTTGCTCAGGCGCTGCGCGCTCAGAACAAGACGGACGAAGCGAAGCTCATCGAAGCCGACTTCAAGAAGGCTTGGGCGGATGCCGACGTGCAGCTGACCGCGTCACGGTTCTGATGCAACGCTCGCGTACTTGGCTGGCCGTGATCGCGCTGCTCGGCGCGGTCACGGCCGCTTACGCCGATGGTCCGGGCGGCTACCGGCCGAAGGACCGCGGCGCCGCGCCGTTGTCGGAGCAACGTGCGATCGATGCTTACACAGCGGGCTACGCGTCCATTCTCCGCGCCGAGCATGCGGAGAACCTCGCAGCAGCGTCGACGAATGAGACGGAGCGCAAGGCTGCGCTCAGTAGTGCGCAGGAAGCGTACCGACTGTCGCTGCCGCACTTCACCGAAGCTGCGCGGCTGGATAGCTCGATGCACGAAGCCTACACGTACCTCGGCTTCGCAAATCGCAAGCTCGGACGCTACGACGAGTCGCTAAGGGCCTACGAGCAGGCGCTGAAGATCAATCCTGATGCGGTTCATGCGATCGAGTATCAAGCCGAGGCGTTGCTTGGGCTGAATCGCCTCGAGGAAGTGCGCTTCAACTATTTGCGTCTGTTCGCGCTCGATCAACAGCAAGCAGCGAAGCTGCTGCAGGCGATGCGCACGTGGCTGGAAGCGAATAAGGGAAAGCCGCCAGCGGGCATCGACATGCCAGCACTGGCGGCTTGGGTCGAGAGTCAGGCAGCGAGTTTGCAGGCGGACATCAATCAGCGCTGGTAACCCGGGCCGCGCACGACTTGACCTGGCTTGGCACCGGTGTGCTCGCCATCGCGCAGGACCTGAGTGCCGTTCACGAACACGTGCACCATGCCGACCGCGTATTGGTGCGGCTTGTCGAACGTCGCGAGGTCGTTGACCTTCGCCGGGTCGAAGACCGCGATGTCGGCGAAACATCCCTTGTCCAGACAGCCGCGATCTTTCAGCTTGAAGCTCTCGGCCGGCAGGCGCGTCAGGCGGCGAATGGCGTCCTGCAGCGTCGTGACCTTCTGATCGCGCACATAGCGGCCAAGGAAGCGAGCGAACGTGCCGTAAGCGCGCGGATGCGGATTGCTCAGCAGGAACGGGCCTTCCGGCGCCGACGCCTCGGCGTCCGAACCGATGTTCACCCACGGCTGCGACAAGCCGAGCTTCACGTTCTCCTCCGACATCAGGAAGTAGGCCGTGCCGACGCGCGTGTGATCTTCGATCACGAGATCGATCGCCGCATCTTCCGGTGAGACGCCGCGCATCTTCGCGACCTCGGCGAGCGTCTTGCCGGTGAGCGGCTTGAGCTTGTCGGTCTTGAAGCCGATCAGGAGCACGCGGTCCGGTGAGCCCGCTGCGAGCAACAGGCTTTCCCACTTCGCATTGGGATCGCGCATTTCGGCGATGACCTTCTTGCGAATGTCCGGCTTCTTGAGCTGCGCGACCCAGCCGTCGATGCCGCCCTGCTGCACCCACGTCGGCATCGCCGCGTCGAGACCGGTTGCGCCGGCGGTGTACGCGTACATATCGGCGGTGATCGGCAGACCTTCCTTGCGCGCGGCTTCGATCTTCGCGATCGCCTGAGCCATCTTCGGCCAGTTCTTCTGTCCGGCGGCCTTCAGGTGATAGGCCTGCGCATGCACCTTCGCTTCGCGGGAAATCCGGATCAGCTCGTCGAGCGCTTCCAGAAAACGGTCGCCTTCGCTGCGCATGTGCGAGATGTAGCCGCCGCCAAACTCGCCGGCGGCCTTGCACAACGCGATGAGCTCGTCGGTCTTGGCATAGGACGCGGGTGCGTAGATCAGCGAGCTGCCGACGCCGAGCGCGCCTTCACGCATCGCCTGGCGCACCAGGTCCTGCATCTGCTTGAGCTGTTGCGGCGACGGTGCGACATCGTCGAACCCGACCACATTCTCGCGCACCGTGGTGGCGCCCACGAACGACGCGACGTTCGGCGAAACGCCCTTCTTGACGAGGAAGTCGAGATACTCGCCGAGCGTCTTCCACGTGACGTCGTAGCGGATGTCGCCCTGCGTCTTGATCATCTCCTCGCGGACGCGGTCGTTGACCGGCCCCATGGAGTTGCCTTCGCCGAAGATCTCGAGCGTGACGCCCTGCTTGATTTCGCTCATGCCGCGGCCGTCGTAGATCAGCGATTCGACGGACCACGAGAGGGTGTTGATGAAACCGGGTGCGACCGCGAGCCCATTCGCGTTCACTTCTTTGTCGGCGGTGTAATCCTGCAGCTTGCCGGTGGCGACCACGCGCCCGGCTTTCACGGCCACGTCGCCGCGGATCGGCGTGCCGCCGCGACCGTCGTAGATCGTGCCGTCGCGGATGATGAGATCGACTCGTTCGGCGGCTTGAGCTCCGCCGGCGAGCGTCGCGAGCAATACAAAGCAAAGCAGCCGCGTACGCGGCAGGAGACCAGTGCGCACTCTTCCCCCTTGGCTACGTCTTCGGGTTGGAGCGCGCACTCTAATTCTCTGGTCGAAAGCGGCCAAGGCCCTTTCGACGAAATCGCCCGGCAAAAGACGCGACTTTTGCCGGACTACATCTCAAAAGGTTACGCGGCGGCCTTCTCCAGCGCCTTGTCGATCAGCGCGACGAGGTCCGCTTTGCGCGGCAGGCCGACCTTCTGGGCGAAAACTTCGCCGTTCTTGAACAAAACCACCGTCGGCACCGCGCGGACGCCCAGGCGGTACACAGTTTGCTGGTTGTTCTCGATGTCGACCGTCGCCACGGTCAGCCGGCCGGAGTATTCGTTGGCGATCTCGTCGACCATCGGCTTCATCGCCTTGCACGGACCGCACCAGTCGGCTTCGAACTTCACCAGCACGGGCGAAGTGCTGCCGAGCACCTGCTCGGCAAACGTGGCGTCGGTCACGGGAACTAGCTTACTAGTGGGCTTGCTATCGCTCATCGAACCCTCCGGGTTTGCAACGGCTACAAAGCTGCGCTCATCGGGC
>Ga0075431_100001777_pt1 | contig 20318 bp, 16 predicted proteins | sample RhiMetdeltSRZDD5_FD_75297 | JGI IMG/M metagenome (GOLD analysis project Ga0075431, IMG submission 75297) | Populus rhizosphere microbial communities from Tennessee, USA - Rhizosphere MetaG P. deltoides SRZDD5 | ecosystem: Host-associated > Plants > Roots > Rhizosphere > Soil | place: USA... | reverse complement strand
CGACCCGGCTGTCCCAGTTGCACCTTAAACGACCTGTAGGCGTAGTGTACACCTGCGAAGATGCGAATGCCGTAGCGCGCAAATCGCTGTTGGGTGACGCGGAGGTACTCAAATGGAGTCTCTTCGGTGCCAAACTCTAGCCGCGCCCACCGCAAGCCGATCTGCTTGAGGAAGAGCAAGTCGTCCTCTGTGATGCTGCGCGCGTTCAACCGATGTGCCAGCTTTGTGTTGGCGGGATCGTCTTCGTCGCTGCGCTTCGGAGATCCAGTCTTGGCTGCCACGGTCGCCTGCGCGAACAGCGCCGGCTGAAGTCGCGGCCAGAACGTACCCGCTCCAGCGGCCAGCCCAATAAAATCTCGTCGGCGTAGGGACGGACTGGTTCTCATGTTCATGGTCACCTCCAGTTCTTTCTGGCACGGAATCTCGCAGCGCCACTTTGGGGAATTCTAGAAAGGGCCAGAGCCGTTGCTCACTCAGCTGGCAGGAAACCCGACCACGTCAACCTGATACGAGAACCATATCTCGCTACGTCGCAAACTTCCATCACTTCAGATTTCGACGACGATCTCCAACTCTTGGACCGGCTGGTCAGCAATTCGGAAGGCCCGTACCCGAGGCGTGCTGGAGTCCTTCAACGAAACGATGAAATAGGCACAGTCCGGATAGAAAGACTGTTGAATGTCGATAGTCGAGGGATAGGCTTCCGAATGAGGGTGGGAATGATAGATGCCCAGATGCTTGCGCTGGGTGGCACGCAGGTCCCTGAAAAACTGGAAGAGCTCAAAAGGCTCGATCTCGTAACGGCTCTCGCTCCGCGCGCTGTTCCGCATCGGGTGGTGCTGCGTGATCAAGCCCGCCTCTCCGCTCAGCAAACCGCAGCATTCCAGCGGCGATTCGGCCTGGGCGTGGCACAGAATGGCTTCGAGGACGGCCCTTCGAATTCGAACCGTGGCCATCATGGGGCGGAAAGGCCAACAGTGCAGGAACGGCTACCCACACGCTTGTCCTGATGACTGATTTCTTTCGCCTGGGCTTCGGGAGGCGCTCACTCTCTGTAATCCCTCACTGCGTGAGGCCAGAAACCAAACCTAGACGAGACACTTCTCACCCGGCGGGGCGGGGAAGGAAAGGACCCGGGTAAGCGGATACGGCGAAGACCCTAGTCGACAAGTTTCCGGCGCAAGAATGCTGGAACTTCCAGATCGTTTTTGTCGAACAGGTTCGGATTCGGAGGCAGCGTCTCCTGCATAGGCACGACGATAGCACCGCCACTCGCCTTGGCGGCGTGTACCATTGGCACCGGTTCCGTGCGAACCTCAGCAGCCCTTGCATCGACCCTGTGTGACGACGCCTCGGAGGCAGACTTAGAGTCCTTCTTGTCAAACCCGGTCGCGATGACGGTAATCTTGACTTCGTCCGACATGCCATCGTCCAATACAGCGCCAAAGATGATGTTGGCCTCTTCGTCGGCCGCGCGATGAATAATAGAAGCAGCTTCGCTCACTTCGTGCAACAACAGGCCGCCAGCGCCCGTGATGTTCATTAGCACGCCTCGTGCGCCCTGGATAGAAGCTTCTTCCAGCAACGGCGAAGATATCGCCTTCTTAGCCGCGTCGGCAGCCCGATGTTCGCCGCGTGCCGTTCCCGTGCCCATCAAAGCCATGCCCATGCCCTGCATGATTGTCTTGACATCTGCAAAGTCGACGTTGATGACGCCCGGAACCTGGATAATGTCGGAGATGCCTTGAACACCCTGGCGCAGGATGTCGTCTGCGATTCGGAAGGCATCTTGAAGACTCGTGCCGCGCTGCACGGTCTGCAGCAGACGCTCGTTGGGAATGGTGATCACTGTATCGACACACTCGCGTAGCTCGGCCAGTCCTTGATCTGCCTGCAGGCCGCGTTTCTTGCCTTCAAAAGCGAACGGCTTGGTTACGATGGCTACGGTCAAAGCTCCGAGTTCAGCAGCTAGGCTCGCGATGATGGGCGCGGCGCCCGTCCCAGTGCCGCCTCCGAGGCCAGCCGTAACGAAGACCATGTCGGCCCCCTCCAGTGTTTCGATGATCTTTTCAGTGTCCTCCAAAGCTGCCTTGCGGCCCACGTCAGGATTGGCGCCTGCGCCCAGACCACCCGTCAGCTTCTGCCCGATTTGGATTTTCACTGGGGCATTCGACATCTTAAGAGCCTGAAGATCCGTGTTGACCACGATGAACTCTACGCCCTTCACCTGCGCGGCAATCATTCGGTTCACAGCGTTACTGCCACCTCCACCAACTCCGATGACCTTGATCACTGCGCCGTTAGGTGGACCTTCTTCCAGCAGGTACTTCACACCTTGACTCGAGCTTTCCAGTTTCATTAGACAACTCCTTTTCAAGAGGCCCAAAGCCTTCGGCTCCAGGCCAAGAAACCTCAAATGAAAGATAATGACGAATGTGACGTTGCTGCCCGAAAGCTCGATGCAGCGCGCCCTTTCAGGCAACGGCCCAAAAGACGAATCGAAATAAGGCTTGCAGGCACAAGATAATGGGTGAAAATGAAAACTTCAAGCGAAAAATGCACAAGATTTTGTGTTTTTGGGCTCAAAGTTGACGAAATCAGCCAGGAGACTGCCGGGCCTTTCGGTGGCATTAGGACAGCCTGCCTCTGATCCAGGAAAGCCCTCTAGAGAGTAAGCTCCCATTCGCCTGAGCCTTCGCCCACCGCAGCGTATGCGTCCTGTAGCCGTACAGCACCAAGCCAATGCCAGTTGAGTAGACCGGATTGGACAGCGCGTCTCCCATTTTTCCAATGCCAGATGGGCTTCCCTGACGCACGGGCAAGTCAAAAATAGGCTCGGCCAGATCGACCAAGCCTTCCAAAAGCACCGTGCCGCCAGTAAGCACTACGCCGCCAGTTATCGACTTTTCGAACCCGGCCTGCTTGATGTCTTCCTTCACAAGACTAATTATCTCTTCCACGCGGGGCTGAATGATCTCGCAGAGAATTTTCTTGCTGATCGACTTCGGCTGTCGCCCTCCAACACTCGGGACCTCAAAAGAAATGTCCTCCCTGATGAGCGTGGACACCGCACAGCCGTATTGCCGTTTGATCTTCTCCGCCTCCGGGATCGTGGTGCGCAGGCCGACAGCTATGTCGTTGGTGATCTGATCTCCGCCCAATGGCAGAATCGAGGTATGACGGATGGCACCCTGGGTAAAGACAGCGAGGTCGGTGGTTCCGCCTCCGATATCCAGAAGTGCTACGCCTAGTTCTTTGTCGTCAGCACTCAAGGTGCTCTCAGCCGAAGCCAGTTGCTGCAAGATGGTGTCTGCGACGATGATGCCACTGCGATTCACGGCCGTGACGATGTTTTGGGCCGCCGTGGTTGAACTGGTGACAATGTGACAGTTCACCTCAAGCCGCGTGCCCAGCAGTCCCATTGGATCGCCGATGCCCTCCTGCCCATCCACAACAAACTCCTGCGGGAGCACATGTACAATCTCGCGGTCTGTGGGAAGCGACACTGCCTTAGCCGTTTCGATGACACGGCGAATGTCTTCCTTTCCGATCTCCCGGTTGTGTCCGGTTACAGCCACGGCACCACGGCTGTTGAAGCTTTTTACATGGACACCAGAGAGACCTACAAAAACCGATTCCACCGTGGTTCCGGCACCCTTTTCAGCGTCTTCCACCGCCCGCTTGATGGAACTGACCGTCGAATCCAGGTTTACGACCACACCTTTACGTAAGCCCTTAGATTCGGAACATCCCAGACCCACAACTGCAAGTTGTTCTTTGTCATTCAGCTCACAAATAATGGCGCAGGTCTTGGTCGTCCCGACGTCTAGGCCAACAATATACTTGTCTTTCTTGGCCAACTTCTCCTCCGCATAACCCGTTTCGGCAGGGCCAGATTATAGCCGAAGGAATCTGCAGGTGTCCTCTCCAATCTGCGCTCGTTTGCGCGACCGGCGGGTTCTCCCATTGTGTTCAGGCCTAGTTCGATGGAGCCGACGCAATCTTTTCGCTGTTAGTATTGATGACCAGCTGGTTTTCGAAGCGGAGATCGACCGAATCAAGCAAAGGGTATTTCTGCTTCAGCTCCCGGCTCATGGCGAGATAGCGGCGAAACTTTTCCTGAAACTGGTCGGCGCCCAAGTGAACCAGCACGGTGTCGTCGTTCAAGATGACGGAAATACCATCCGCGTCTTGCACATGCACCTCAGAAACGTCCCTGCTCAATCCAGTTCCATTGTCATCGAGGGAGGCCATAAGCCGTTTGTAGAGAGCGATCCTCTTTCTGTTCCGAGCCAAGACCTCAGATTCAAAGCCCGCTTCGAATCCCACGATCACTGGAAAGTCGAACTCTGAGAACTGTTCTGACCTGGTTTCTAGAAGTGTGCCCTCTTCGTCGACCAGCCAAGTGGAATCATCCACTCGGGCGAAAGCGATGGGAACACGCTCAGCGACCTGGATCAGAAGCTTGTCGGGTAGGGCCCGCCTCACAATAGCCCTTTTCACCCAGGGCAGAAGTTCGAGCGACCTGCGCAGGCGATCAATGTCCAAGGCCATCAGATTTCTATTGCGTTCCTCGATCTCTTTCACTTTCATCAACACCTGGTTCTGCCGAACATAGTGGAGACCATCAATCTCCTTAATTGCGATGTGGAACCTGGGCGAGCGCAGCAAGTAGCTGCGAATACCCAGGATTGCGGTTAAAGCCATCACGAGAAACGCGGCACCGGCCACGATCTTGAACCCTAGAATGGCGAACTCCTTGAAGGTTCTGGCTCTCTTGAAATCGAGTGCCTTTCGCTGGCCCAGAGTAAGCCTGGGACGCTGAGACAGATAAGGCGTCAGGTTTCTAGAGATGCGTCTTTCCATACCTGATTCTTGGGTTGTCTGGTTACCGAGATTCCACAGGGCCGAGGACAAAGGCGAAACGGGTCACGGATATAGGTTCCAAGGCATCAGTCGCAACGACTGCTGCGAGGCCACTGCATCAATTCAGACCAGCCGTTCCTTCTCTACCGCTGGAGGCTTGGCGCTCCGCTGCGCTTGACCCTTGACCTTTGGTCTTGACCTCACTTCAGGCGCTGTAACAGTTCCTCTCCAACTTTCCACACGTTCCCGGCGCCCATGGTGATGACCACGTCGCCCGGCTTCAGCTCAGGCTCCAGGGTTTGTCCAATTTCTGAAAGGTCTCCAACATAACGAGCATTCTTGTGCCCGTAGGACTTGATGGTTTCCACGAGTCGTTCCGAGTCGATCCCCTCTAGTGCATCTTCGCCTGCCGCGTAGATGTCGGAAATGACCAGCATATCTGCCTGATAGAAGGATCGGGCCAACTCTTCGAAGCAATACTGGGTGCGCGAGTAGCGATGCGGTTGAAAAACGACCACTAAGCGATGGTCGCCAAGCTGACGGCCTGCTTCCAGTGCCGCCCTGATCTCCGTAGGATGGTGAGCATAGTCATCGATGACGGTGATGCCGTTTGCCCTGCCTTTGACCTGGAAGCGTCGATCGGGGCCGCTGAAACTCTCCAGGGCACTTTTCAAGACTTCAATAGCAATTCCCAAGTCCAGTCCCACAGCGACTGCGGCGGTAGCATTCAGGACGTTGTGCCTCCCGGGGATGTTCAGGCAGAAATCTCCCAGTAGCTCGCTGTGATAACGCAATTGGTATCGAGATTGAAACCCATTGTAAGTCGGATTCGCAATGTTGAGATCTGCCTGCCCGCTGAAACCATAGCTGACGATACGCCGCTTGATCTTTGGAATAATCGACTGCAGGTTCGGCTCGTCCAGACACAGGATGACAGCACCATAGAACGGTACCTTGTTCACAAAGCGAACAAACACCTCTTTGAGATCATCAAGACCGGCGTAGCTTTCCATGTGGTCTTCATCGATGTTTGTCACGATGGCAACTGTCGGCGAAAGCAAGAGAAACGAGCGGTCACTCTCGTCGGCCTCCACTACCATGAAATCACCGGCTCCCAGCTTGGCATTGCTTCCGAAAGCATTCAGGCGACCGCCAACGACGACGGTCGGATCCATCCCGGCGTGTTGAAGGAGAACTGCGACCATCGAGGTTGTCGTGGTCTTCCCATGTGTCCCAGCTATCGTAATGCCGTACTTCAGACGCATGAGTTCCGCGAGCATTTCAGCACGCGGGATAATGGGAATCTGACGTTGGTGGGCCGCCATCACTTCCGGGTTCGTTGGCTTCACCGCGGAGGAGGTCACGACCACATCGATTGCTTCGAGGTGTTCTGGGCTGTGACCTTCGAAGATTCGCGCGCCTAATTTCGTCAGCCGATCGGTGACCGATGAGAACTTCAAATCGGACCCGCTGACTGCGTATCCTTGGTTCAGCAGCACTTCAGCGATGCCGCTCATGCCTACGCCGCCAATACCGACGAAATGGATCTTTTGAATCTTCTTAAACATGCGTCATTCCACCAAGAAAACAGGAAGGAGCACCAAGGCGACCTTTTGCGTGGACTACGTTTCGTGCTCCAACGCGTCACTTCGTGGATAACTGACTCCCTCACTCGCCAAGCTCTTCGATGAGATCCGCAATCCGCTCCGTTGCGTCAGGGCGGCCCAGCTCGCGGCTATTGTTCTCCATCCGACTCAAAGCGTCGCGGTTTTGGAGAAAGTACCGAATGCGATCCGCCAGCCGTGGCCCATCCAGATCCTTCTGAAGAAGCATCTCGGCAGCTCCTGCCCGGACCAAGGCTTCTGCATTCTTTCGTTGATGATCGTCGGCAGCCTGCGGAAAAGGCACCAGGAGAGCCGCTTTTCCAGCGACTGTAATTTCAGCCAGTGTCGTTGCTCCTGAGCGGCAGATGAGCAAGTGGGCTTTGGCAAATTGCTCCGGCATGTCGTTAAAGAAAGGACGCACGTCTGCAGACGCGCCTGCGCCTTGATAAGCTTGCAAGACCATTTTGTGGTCCTGCTCTCCGGTTTGGTGAATCCAGTGTAATTTCTCGAGATTCGGCGTCATGATTTGTAACCCATCGACCACTGCCTGGTTGATCGCCTGCGACCCCCGACTGCCGCCTGAGATCAAGAGGGTGAAGCGGGCAGACTCCTGCGGCTGCTGGATTTTTGAAAACCCAGAGCGAACTGGATTGCCAGTCACGACTGTTTTGGAGCCAAAGTAGACCGTCGCTTCCTTGAAGCCGGCGGCGACTCTGCGGACAAATCGCCCCAGCAGCCGGTTGGTGAGCCCCGGCAGCGCATTCTGTTCCTGCAGCATCGCCGGAATTCCCATCAGGACTGCCATGAGCACCGGCGGGCCGGAGGCATAGCCTCCGACACCAATCACGACCGAGGGTCGAAATCGTCGAAGGATCTGGCATGATTCCCACAGGCTCTTGGGGATAGCCATCGAGTTCGTGAGCTGCCTGAGTCCACCCATTCCTTTCAAACCTGCCAGAGTGATTCTCTCCAGACGAAATCCTTCGTTTGGGACAATCCGGCTCTCCAATCCACGTTCGGTCCCGACAAACAAAAACTGCGAGTGCGGATGCCGCCGCTGAAGCTCCTTCGCAATCGCAATTCCAGGGTAGATGTGTCCTCCCGTCCCACCGCCGGCGATTAAGACCCTCAGTTGATTCTGGCTCTTGCGCATCCGATTCTAAATCATGAAGCAATGAAGAAATGAAACGGGTGCCTGATTGTTTCATTGGTCAGGTATGCAGAAGCCTAGCAACGAAGTATGACAATTGAGAAGCGAGCGATAACAAGTCCTCTTCACCCTGCTTTCCTTTCACCCCTCATTCCCGTACTGTGAGATGTTGAGCAGAATTCCGACGCCCAAGAGATTGATCATCAGCGAAGAGCCTCCCGAACTGATGAACGGCAATGGAAGACCCTTGGTGGGCAGGAGGCTCATGACCACACTCATGTTGATGAAGGCTTGGCACACCACCATCATTGTGAGCCCCACACCGAGGTATCGGCCAAATGGATCGGGCGCGCGTAGGGACAATCGCAAACCCCTCCAGAGAAAGACTGCAAAAAGAAGCGCGATGGCTAAAGTCCCTATGAGCCCGCGCTCTTCACCGATCACGGCAAAGATGAAGTCAGTGTGGGGTTCGGGCAAGTAAAAGAGCTTTTGTTTGCCTTCCATCAGACCAAGCCCAAGGAGACCCCCTGAGCCCAGCGCGATCAAGGATTGAATAATTTGAAACCCGGCGCCCAATGGATCTTTCCAAGGATCGAGAAAGACTAGCACCCGTCTCATTCGGTACTCGAAGAAATAGATCAGACAAAACATCGGCGGGATCACTGAAAGCACGGCGGCAGCTACATACCGGTATCGCAACCCGGCAGTAAACAGAACCACGAACGCCACTGTCCCAATACAGACGGAGGTACCGAAGTCCGGTTCAGCCACGATCAGGCCGACGAAGATCAGCAAGACAACTAGGCAAGGTAACAACGTCTGGCGAAAGTCGTTAATCTGCCCTTTGCGCTTCTCAAGGAAAAAGGCGAGAAAAACCACGACGAACAGCTTGCTTAACTCCGAAGGCTGAAATGACAAGAAGCCCACGCGAATCCACCGATGAGTATTGTGGTTCTTATCAAGGAAGAAGACCGCCACGAGGAGCGCGACGCAGACGAACAGGCCGCTAAAAATCACCAAAGGCCGGCCATACCGGTGATAGTCAACATGCATCAGGACCGACATCGCGGCCAGCCCCAGCAATGCCCAGATCCCTTGGCGGATGAGAAAGTATGTGGGGCTCTGAAACTTCTCGTTGGCCAGAACCGCTGAGGCGCTAAATACCATGATCACCCCGCTTAACACGAGCACGACGGTCACTGCAAACAGCCACTTATCCGCGCTCAACTTTCTGGCCATAGCTTTCTCTGGTTCCTCTGTGAACCGTCCTCGCCCACCGAGGTCGTCCTCTGCTCGATGCCGAGGGGAAGAGAACAGCTCAACGACGAAGGATCAACCGTTGTGGTGTCGTTACAGCACATTGGCGTCAACGGACCACCGGGTCTTCTCATGGTCTTGCTTCACTCGCGACCTTGGATCAGATCTCTTACGGCTATTTTGAACGCTCTTCCGCGATGCTCATAGTTCTGAAACATATCGAAGCTGGCACAAGCAGGGGCCAGTAAGACCGTGTCTCCGGATTTGGCCTGTTGAAATGAGAGACGAACCGCATCTTTCATGTTTCCAGCTTGCAGCATCGGTGCTGTTCCAGTCAGCTGCGACCGAATCGTGCTACTGGCTTCACCCAGTAGCACAAGGCTTCTCACCCGCTGCCGAATGAGTGGGGATAGAACGCGAAAATTTCCCCCTTTGTCTCGACCACCTAGAATCAGTATTACTCCTGAGTCGAAGGCCTCCAAGGCTTTGATCGTCGCATCCACATTCGTGGCTTTCGAGTCGTTAAAAAAATGAACTCCCCGGAACTCGGCGACAGGCTCCAGACGATGCTCGACAGCCTTGAAGTTTCCGATACCGTCAGCAATCCCGGCGGGGGCCACACCTGCCAGATGAGCCACGACCATTGCAGCAGCAACGTTCTCAATATTATGGCTGCCTTTCAAAGGAACCTCACCACGAGCGACAATGGACTCGCTCCGATCAGGCGACTTCAACACGATGTGGCTGCCATCGAAGTAAGCTCCACGGGTAACTTCTCGACTGGCACTGAACCAGAGCACCGGCGACCGCAACCTGTCTGCTACCCGACGCAAATTGGGATCTTCCTGGTTGAGCACGGCAAAGTCAGACTCCGTCTGGTTCCGAAAGACTTGGAACTTTGCTTCCGCGTATGCTTCGAACGAAGCATAGCGATCCAAGTGGTCGGGGGTAAGGTTGAGAATGACGGCGATGTGAGGTCGAAAACTCGGAACCGCTTCTAGCTGGAAACTACTGACCTCAACAACACTCCACGTCTGAGGCGTTGAAGATTCCACCAGCGAAATCAAGGGTGTACCGATGTTGCCACCCACTAGCACTGGGAAACCCGCGGTCTTGAGGATCTCTCCAACGAGCGTGGTGGTCGTCGTCTTGCCGTTGGTTCCGGTAATGGCGATGATTTTCCCCTCAAGATAGCGCGAGGCCAGTTCGATCTCGCTGATAATTTCTATTCCCGCCTCCCGGGCGCTCTGCAGCACCGGCAGTGTCAGCGGAACACCTGGGCTCACAACAATCAATTCCGCTTTCGAAAACACCTTGTCAGTATGTCCGCCGGCTTCCCAGTCGATGCGGGATTCCTTAAGAAGCTGGATTTCCGGGCCCAGCGCCTCTGCAGGGCGATTGTCAGAAACCACTACGACTGCGCCCTGCCTCGCGAGAAACTCGACAGCTCCAAGCCCACTGCGAGCCATGCCCACGACAAGAACCGATTTTCCGCTCAATTCCGTACGCATATCGCAGCAAGAGGACACCGCGAACCTGCTCCAGATCCTGTATTGCCCAAGGGCCTCGGTTACCTCAGCTTCAACGTCGTCAGACTGAACAAAGCAAAGACCAAAGCAACTATCCAGAAACGCACTACCACTTTGGTCTCGTTCCAACCCATTAACTCGAAGTGATGATGTAGCGGCGCCATCTTAAAAACCCGCTTGCCTCGGAATTTGAAGGAAGCGACTTGGATCATCACTGACAGCCCTTCCAGAACAAAAACACCGCCGATCGCCACCAGCAGAATTTCCTGCTTGATAATCACAGCCACAGTCCCAATTGCCCCGCCGAGAGCCAGCGAGCCTACATCTCCCATGAAGACTTCCGCGGGGTGGCAGTTGTACCAAAGGAAACCCAGCGACGCTCCCATTAGAGCCCCGCAAAAGATCGTCACTTCAGAGACCTGTGGCAGATGCTGAAGGTCGAGGTAGGCTGCAAACCGGCCGTGCGCGGTGGTATACGTCAGAACGGTCAAAGCCCCGCTTGCGATGATGATGCACCCGATGGCCAGCCCGTCCAGTCCATCCGTGAGATTGACGGTGTTAGAAGAGCCGACTATGACAATAGAGACGAAGATCAAGAACGGGACAAACGCAACAAGATAAAGGTAAGGTGACGAGGGGAGGCCTTCAAGCACCAGGCTGGGCGTGAACTGCTTAAAGAATGGAACAATTAGGTTCGTCTTGTACATCCCTGCTGTCGTTAGCCAAACGAGCCCCACGCCCAGGGCGAAGCTGAGGCTGAACTGAAACGCCAGCTTCATTTTTCCAGTGAGTCCCAAGCTTCGCCTGCGCACAATCTTGATATAGTCATCGGCAAACCCGATTGCCCCAAATCCAACGGTGGAAACGAGCACAATCCAGACAAAGGGATTCGTCAAATCAGCCCACAAGAACGTAGGCAATACAGTGCTGATGACGATCAGAACACCTCCCATCGTGGGCGTCCCGGCTTTCACTTGATGGTGCGAGGGGCCCTCTTCTCGGATCTGTTGGCCGATCTGAAAGAGTCTGAGCCGCTCGATCAACCAAGGCCCCATGATCAAGCCAAGCGCCAGCGCCGTCAGGCTCGCATAGGCCGTACGGAATGTGTTGTACCGGAAGACGTTCAGAACAGAATAGGACGGGTAGGTCTGATACAACCATTCGTAGAGTAAGTGGTAAAGCATTCTGTTGAATTGCTGCTTGTGAGTGCTCAGCTGCTAGTAGTCAGCTTTCAATTGTCCTTATCGGACTGCATGGTCTCTCTTCAAGACTTCAATCACCTTCTCCGTCTGGACGCCGCGCGATCCCTTGACCACGATGAAGTCTCCGCCTGTTACCTGCTGGGTCAACCACTCCCCGGCTTCCATTGAATTCTCGAAGAAGAAGGTGTCGGCAGAAGGGTGCCCGGCTTCTCGAGCCGCTTGGCAAAGGGCCGCACCCAACCCTCGGACACCGACAATCCAGTCAATTCGAGCAGCGGCCGCCAGCCGACCACAGCTCCGGTGAAATTGCTCGGCACTTGCCCCGAGCTCCAACATTTCGCCTGCAACCAGAATTTTCCGCCGGTAGCCGAAAACTCTCTTCAAGAACCTGATGATGGCTTCCAGCGCCGCCGGGTTCGAATTGTAGCTATCGTCCAGAACCGAAAACCCTTCCTTAAAATGCAAGACTTCCCCGCGACCGGCTACCGGCTTCAGCTGCCGTAGGCTTTGGTCGATGGTTTCAAAGCCAACGCCCAGATGATGGGCTACGGCAATGGCTGGAAGGCAATTATAGATGTTGTGTTCGCCAATGAGCGGCAGTTTCAAAAGATGACCCTTGGACCGGTAGTCCAAGCGAAACTCGTTGCCGTCCAGGCCTTGAAACCGGATCTCACTTACACGGTAAGTGGCTGGGGCTTCCACCCCAAAGGTGATAACTCTTCCCGGGAAGCTCCGTCCGAACTTTCGCACTTGAGCGTCGTCGTTGTTCAAGACTGCGATGCCATCAGGTGGCAGGGCTTCAATGAGCTCACGTTTGGCCGAGGCGATGGCTTGGAGCGATTTGAAATTCTCCAGGTGAACCGTCCTGACATTGGTGACGATCCCGATGTTCGGCTGGGCGACGCCACAGAGGCGCTGAATCTCTCTGGCGCGAGACATTCCTATTTCGAGTATTGCCAAGTCGTGCGTTTCTCCCAGCCGCAATATTGAGAGTGGCAACCCGTAGTCGTTGTTCAAGTTTCCGAATGACCGACAAACTTGGAAACGCGTCTGCAACAGGGCACCGAGGATTTCCTTGGTGGTTGTCTTGCCAGAACTGCCAGTCACGGCAATGACCGTCTTACCCCACTTTTGCCGGACATGATGAGCCAACTGCTGCAGTGCTACCCGGGTGTCATCTACAAAGATGACGGGCCAACCAGGTTCAACTGGAAACTGAGTGTCAGCGGCGGCGATAACAAGGTCTGCACCCTGCCGGAGGGCAGCAGGGATGAATTGATGACCATCAAAATTGGGCCCTCGAATGGCGATGAAACAATCGCCCACCCGCAAGGTTCGCGAATCAATTGAATAGCCTGCCGGAACGATGCCGTCGACCGCAGTGCGACGGATTGCCCCGACCGCGTCGGCAATCACCTGCGAGCTGACGTTCACGAAGTTGCTCCCATTTCTCGCAGGGCTAGCCTTGTTTCTTCCCGATCGTCGAAATGGATCGTGCGATCCGCCAGGATCTGATAGGTTTCATGTCCCTTTCCTGCCACAACCACGATGTCTCCGGGCTTGGCATGGCGCAAGATCGCTTGGATTGCCTTTCTGCGGTCAGGCTCCACGTGATACTTTTTTGGCCGAGTCTGAAATCCCGACTCAATTTCCGAAATGATCCGGAGGGGATCTTCGCCGCGAGGGTTATCGGAAGTAATCCAGGAGAAGTCGCTTAGGCCGTCGGCAACTTTTCCCATGGCGGGACGCTTACTCCGGTCCCGTTCTCCGCCACAACCAAACAGAGCCAACAGACGCTTCGGTGCAAGTTCCCGAGCTGTTTGTAGCACTTTCTCCAAAGCATCCGGCGTGTGGGCGTAATCGACAAATACGTGAAACGGCTGTCCGCAATCAACCGCCTCGAAGCGGCCAGGGATCGGCTGACAATCTTCGATTCCCTGCTTGACCTGATGGGGACGAACACCCAAATCAAGGCCCACTGCGACGGCAGCGAGGAGGTTGGACACGTTGGGTTTTCCCAACAGTCGCGTCTGCAATTCCAGTTCGCCCTCGAGTGTCCTGAGGCGGACCCAAGTTCCCTGCCGCTCCCTTCGCGAATCCAGGAGCTCAACGTCAGCCTTGCGCTCCGTCGAGTAGGTAAGACAGCGGCCCGAACAAATCCTTTCCAGGTCGGCCCCGCGCGGATCATCGCGGTTGAGGATCGACTGTTGCGGCGGATTCAATCCGGTCCCCAGAAACAACCGTTTCTTAGCGTCGAAGTAGTTTTCCAGAGTCTGGTGATAATCGAGGTGGTCCCGAGTTAAGTTTGTGAAAACCGCCGATCTAAATTGGCAGCAGTGAACACGTTCCATGGCAAGGGCATGGGAAGAGACCTCCATCACGACGTAGCGGCAACCCTGTTCAACAAATTGTCGAAACAAGGCCTGTAGATCCAAGCTCTCGGGAGTCGTCCGGTCGGCAGGCATCTTCCCCTGCGGACCGCGGTACTCAATGGTACTGATGACCCCGACTCTAGCCCGAGCCAACAGGATGGATTCAATCAAATACGCAGTCGAAGTTTTTCCGTTCGTTCCCGTGATTCCGATCAGGTCCAATTTCTCCGTGGGGCGCCCAAAAAAATTGGCAGCCGCCGTCGCAAGAGCCTGGCGCGCGTTCTGCACTTGAACCCAGCAACCGTGAAACTCCGCAGGTGTCGTATTTTCCGACAGTATAGCGACCGCGCCGCGTTGAGCAGCTTGTTCCACAAACAGGTTTCCATCGGTCTTTTCGCCCTTGATCGCAGCAAAGACAAAGTTGCGTTGGACTTTCCGGGAGTCATAGGCCAGACCTTCGATCTCGAAATCTGGAACTGGAGCTGACGAGCTCCTGGAGATGTCTTGAATCACCTGTGAGAGCCGCATGCGGGTGAAGCCGGGCAAATTCAACCAATTCTACTTGGGCGGCACATAGGGTGTAAGGTTCCTGCGGTCACTCCAGTGCAGCGGACCTTCAGACACCCCTAAGCTTACAACTGCCGGTTGAGTTTGATCATGACCTTTGAACCGGGCTCCACTCTCGAAGCGGGAGCCGGCGACTGTTCAACGATCAAGCCGGATCCGAAGGCACCGAGTTGCAAGCCCAATTTCGAGCTCTCCGTCATGGCTACTCGAAGCGATTTCCCGCGAAAGTCCGGAACCTCAACGCTGGCTGCCTCGCTAAGAACTGCCGGGTCGTCCACAGTCGTTACAATTTCGGGAATGCTGGTCGTGGAAGCCGCCAGGTCGGCTGGCTGCCGTTCAAGCACGTCTCCCTCCCAGTTGGATTCGATAGGTTCAAACTGATCGTTTGCCAAATCTCGCATTGGGGTTGCCTCAAGCTGTCGACGCCTGGCTAGCTGCTTCAGAGTCAACTCCTGGTCGGGAGAGATCGCCAGGTAACGGAGCGACTTTTCTGCAATGTTTCTGAAAACCGGCGCTGCTACTTCTCCCCCGTAGTATTTTCCATGCGGCTCATCGATCGTCACGACAATGGCAATCGCGGGGCGTTCCGTCGGGGCGAAACCGGCAAAGGAGGCGATGAAACGCGAATGCGAATATCGTCCGTTGGGATCAATTTTCTGAGCCGTCCCCGTTTTTCCGGCTGCACTGAATCCTTCCAACTGCGAGCCTTTGGCAGTTCCCTTTTTGACGACTCCCGTCAACATCTCGGTCATTTCAGCCGCGGTCTTGCTGCTGAGAACTCGGAGTCGAGGTTGTTCCGGATCGTAGCGCACCTTTTCCAAAGCATCCGAAGGTCTCTGCTGCACAATGTGCGGCTTCACGCGATATCCGCCATTGGCAATTGCACTGACTGCCGTAACCAACTGTAGTGGCGTGACGCTGATCCCTTGCCCCATCGAAATATTCGCCAAAGTGATTGTGGGCCATTCGGACGAAGGCCGCAGCAAACCTTTGGCCTCACCTGGCAATTCAATCTCCGTGTTGACGCCAAAGCCAAACAGGCGAATGTATTTTTCGAAACGCTCTTTGCCGATCCGAAATCCTAGCTGGACAGCACCCACATTGCTGGAGTAGGCGACCACTTCACGGACCGACAAAATGCCATAGCGTTTGTGATCCCGAATGCGGCGCTTCCCCACACGGATGTTGCCATTCATACAGTTGATCGACTCATCCGGTTCTGCGAGGTGCTCCTCCAAAGCGGCGGCGGCGGTGAAGATCTTGAAAGTGGAACCCGGCTCATAAATCGAAACAATCGCTCGGTTTTTCCAGTGCTCGGGCGGATATTTCGCGTAGTGATTCGGATTGAAAGATGGGTAACTGGCCATGGCCAGAATTCGGCCCGAATGCGGTTCCATGACGATCGCCGTACCACTGAGAGCTTGCGACTTTCTGACCTGGGCTGCTAGCTCCTGCTCGGTTAGGTACTGCATAGTCTGATCGATCGTGAGAAATAGGTCTTGTCCCGGGTTGGGGGCCTTCTCGACGCTGCTGAACGAACGTTGCTTGGCATCGGTCATCAGCAGCATGCGGCCTGGCGACCCGCCTATTTCCTTCTGGTAGGAAAACTCTAGGCCGCTCAAACCCTCGTTGTCTAATCCCACATAGCCTAGAGCGTGTGCGGCAAGCTCGCGATTCGGGTAAAAGCGTTTACTTTCCTTTTCAAAATAGATTCCCGGGAGCTCCAGAGCCTTGACTCTTGCGACTTCCAGGTAGTCTACTTTCCGCTTCAGCCACGCGAAACCGCGGTTGGCTGTTAGTCTGGCCAAGAGATCGTGGCGCTTCAGCTTCAAGGCGTGCGCCAGTTGGTCGGCCGCCAATTCCTTGTCGGGAATCTCTGAAGGGACCGCGTAAACCGAGTCGACGCTCACACTGATCGCCAGTTCGCGACCGTGTCGATCGTAGATGGTTCCACGCTGAGGACTGATTTCAAAGGAACGACTCTGTTGCCGCTTTGCCCGAGCGCTGAGGTCAGTGTACTGAAAGACCTGCAAGTTGACCAGCCGGAACACCAGCAAAAGGAACCAAATCAAAAAGAGGGCACAGAGAATGAAGACTCTCGACGAGAACGAATCCTTGGACTTTGCCGGCATGGGTTGTCACCCATTGGAGGAAACAGATGCGTTGGTTGATGAGTGAGCTCAGAAAGAATGCCCGGCAACCTCAGCGAATGACAGAAAGCTTGGCCAGAACGGGCCCCACGGTCATCCCGTCTGATTTGGCCAGGATTGTGAAGGGAGGCTCACTGGGAAAGGGTGCAGAAAGAACCACAAGCTGATCGTGGGCCGGTGCACATAACCCCAACTTTCTGGCAATTGGGTCGATTCTTTGCGGGCTGCGCAAGGAAGCCCGCTCTAGTTTGAGTTGATGACTCTCTTCGCTTAGTTGGGCCATTTCCCGCTTCAATACCTCGCTCTCGTAGCCATCCCGGATGATCTCGAAGTGCTGCCATGCCAGGAACAGAAATATGAGGAGGCAAAAGAACCCCAAAGTCATCAACCACAAACACTCCCGTGTCCGGTGGTAGTCAATTTCCTTGGTCAAGCGGGTATTATCGATCTGCTTCACGATGTAAATCTCCGTCATGGAGCCTCCTCATCCGCCCCGATGCTCGTAGCCTATTGATCAAAAGCTGTGAATTGAACTGATGGATGGACTCAAATCTTCTCGGCCACACGCAGTTTGGCGCTGCGCGAGCGAGGATTTCTTTCTATCTCTGCCTGAGAAGGAACTACGGGCTTCTTCGTCACCAGCTTCAGCCATCGCCGATTGCCGCATTGACACAATGGTATCTCCGGCGGACAGACGCAGTTCCGACTTAGTTTGCGAAAACATTCCTTGACGACTCGATCTTCCAACGAATGAAAGCTGATAATGGCAATCCGACCGCCGCTGGCAAGCAGGTCAGCTGCGGCCTGGATAAACTTCGAAATTTGTGCCAGCTCATCGTTTACAAAAATTCTCAAGGCCTGAAAGGTGCGCGTCGCCGCATGAATCTGTTGATGTGCCCGGAACCGAGCCGCTTTGGCGATCACCTCCGCCAGGACCTTCGTGCTGCGCAAGGGCCGGGCTTTGACGATCGCGCGAGCGATGCGCCGGGAGTGACGCTCTTCGCCATAAGTAAAGATCAAGTTCGCCAGATCCCGTTCTGGGTAGTGATTCACGATTTCACCTGCTGTCAGGTCCAAACCCCGGTCCATTCGCATGTCCAGCGGACCTTCCCTCTGAAAGCTGAACCCTCTCTCTGGAGAATCCAGTTGCAGTGATGAAACTCCCAAATCAGCCAGAATTCCCTGAAAGCTCTCAATCCCCTTTTGAGCTGCAATTTCGCGAATCTCCGAAAACCTCCCATGGACCAATTGATACTGCCCCCGGAAGCGGGCCAATCGTTCTGCCGCCAAATGCAGCGCCTCAACATCGCGATCAATTCCCAGCAAATGCCCGGCAGGGCCTGCCACATCCAGAATGGCGCTCGCATGTCCACCCAGCCCGATGGTGGCGTCTAGAACGAGTCCGCGCCGCTGTGGTTCGAGAAACTGCAGGACTTCTTCGAGCAAGACTGGCACGTGAACAGATCGAGTCGGTTGACTTGCCATATCCCCGCTCTTGGGCGGGCCTAACGGTGGGACAAAATGGAGCCGTCTTGCTGCCGCAATTCGCATCGTAACCTTAGATTCCCAACTGAGAGAGTTCTCGGGCATCGTCTCGACTGAAAGGCTGGTTGAGCCGCTTGGCCTTGTAATTCTCATCATTCCAGATCGAAAGGAATCGCATCTTACCCATCACATTCACTTCGTCGCGAATCTGAACCGCCTCCCGTAAACGCTGCGGAATCAGGATCCTCCCTTGGCTGTCCATGCTCACTTCAGCCCCGTAGTAACCGGTGATGTCCATGAATTTGTCAAGCGAGGGATTCGTCATGGGGAGATTGGTCATCTTCCGCTCGACCTCCTCCCACACTGGAAGGGGATATAACTGAGCCGAATCGAGCTCAAGACTGGCCGTGATGTAGAATCTTGTGCCGTACTCTTCCTCGATTTTGGCACGAAAATCCGATGGAAGCTTCAATCGCCCCTTTTCGTCGACTTTTGCAGGGTGACTGCCTCTCAGCATGGATATCCACCAACCAACGAGACTTCTTCCTTCAAATGACCTGAAAAATGAGGTCAATTTAGGAGTATTCGCCCACTTTTATCCACTTTATTCCACCGGGCGAATATACAGACGCGTTATCGGCAAAGTCAAGGGGATTTTTAGTTTTTTTTTAAATTTGTCGGCGAAATTCTATGATGGACAGCGCGGATACGGGTCACAAGGCGCTGATGTCGATGGACAGTAGAGATCGATCGTCAACACCAAGAATGATAGGGTCCTTCATCCTTCATGTGGATAGAACACATTGGACAGTTTGGGGAGGATTTCTCGGCCCTTCTGACTTTGTGCTAAGATGGCGCGCCTTGTTAGGTGTTGGTCGTCTTGACACCTGAAGTAGAGGCACTGTCTGTATTTCGCGCGGAAGGCGGAGAACGCTGGTGAAGACCGGAATCATCGGATTTCCTCTGGTTGGAAAGACAACCCTTTTCAAGATCCTGACCAAATCTCACGTTGATACCGCCAAGTTCTCCAGTGGCAAGGCTGAGGCTCATGTGGGTGTGGCGACGGTGCCAGACCAGCGGCTAGAGGAGCTGGCTGCTCTTTTCAGACCGAAGAAGACGACCCATGCCACCGTCGAGTACATCGACGTAGCTGGCGTGGTCAAAGGCAACGCCGACAATGCTGCCGGGCTTGGGAATCTGAAGAATGTGGATGCGTTAGTGAACGTGGTCAGGGCGTTCGAGGCTGACTCAATTCCCCACTCGGAGGGTGCCCTGGATCCCAGACGCGACATCGGCAGTCTCGAACTGGAGCTGATTCTCTCTGACCTCAGCATTATCGACAAACGCATCGATCGCCTAGCCAAGGACATCAGGAAACTGAAGAATCCGGACTTAGAGAAGGAGCTGGAACTACTCCAGCAATGCAAAGTATGGCTGGAAATGGAAAAGCCGCTTCGTGCAACGACTCTCACCGACGATCAAAAGCGGATCCTGAGGGGCTTCATGTTACTGTCGGAAAAGCCCATCCTGCATGTCCTGAATCTGGCAGACGTCGATGGCGCAAGAGTCGATCAAGTTGTCGAGGTATATCAACTGCAGCAAACTGCCGCTTTGGCCAACGTGGGGATCACCGCCGTCTGTGGCAAAGTGGAAGCGGAACTTGTGGAGCTTTCCGGTGACGATGCGCAGGCTTTCCTGGCCAACTACGGGTTGAGAGAGTCGGGGCTCGACCGCCTGATTCGCGCAACTTACGACCTGCTGGGGTTGATCTCGTTCTTCACTGTGGGAGAAGACGAGTGCCGCGCCTGGACAATCAAGCGAGGCACACCGGCGCTGAAAGCAGCCGGGGCAATTCACTCAGATATTGAGCGCTGTTTCATCCGTGCCGAAGTCGTACATTACGACAAGCTATTGGAACTGAGGAACCTGGCTGCCGCCCGCGAGAAAGCCGTTCTGAAGGTGGAAGGTAAGGAATATATAGTCCAGGACGGCGACGTCATCAATTTCCGCCACAGCGGATAGCCCAATTCATGATTGCAGATTGTCGATTGCCGATTTCAGGCGCTTGATTGCTGCGGTGACGGTCTGCACCAAATATGCCAGGGGCCTCCTCGATATCGTGTTCGTTACTTTCAA
>Ga0075431_100001776_pt1 | contig 20321 bp, 18 predicted proteins | sample RhiMetdeltSRZDD5_FD_75297 | JGI IMG/M metagenome (GOLD analysis project Ga0075431, IMG submission 75297) | Populus rhizosphere microbial communities from Tennessee, USA - Rhizosphere MetaG P. deltoides SRZDD5 | ecosystem: Host-associated > Plants > Roots > Rhizosphere > Soil | place: USA... | reverse complement strand
GCCGGGTCGACGCCGATCATCGGCAGATACCAGTGGGGCTGGCTCGGATGATATCCAGCCATCTGCTCAAAGACGGCGGATACTTGCTCCAGCCGATCGGCGCCCACGCTCTCCTGCATGACTGCCCCGAGCGCCTCCTGGTCCGGGTTGACGCCGGGCGGGAGCCAGAGCGCAGCGCCGCGAAATCCGCTCACCTGGTGACCGGTGCCTTGCTCGAAAGCCTTCCCGCCGAAAGCCCGCACGATTTTCGGGAAATGAGTGAGGAACTGGTAAGGATCGGGGTAAGTCCAGCGTGCTGCCGGGTCGGAGCTGAAGGCGAGACTGATTACCGCCACAGCCTGTTCCACCTCTGACGGCGTTATGGCCGCCACTGCTAACGTCGTTATTGCTTCCGTGCTCATGTCGATGCTTCGCCTCTTCTAATCCATTTTATGCGGGTTTGGCTGAAGGGCATTACGGTAAGGTCCAGTATCCCTCGCGCGTTTTTGCTTGAAACTCCGGTCTGTTCTTCACTGCGACCCGGAGGGCAACCACGGCCGTTTCCCCGGCGTCGGCGGCAAGCAACTGTGTAAACAGAATGCCGCTGCCCCCCAGCTTGTCGAGCACGGCGCCGGAATTCGCGCTGGTCTGCACCGCCACTACCAGGTCGATCGGATACATCGTCCAATCCATCTTTACCGCTTGCGGCACAACTGTTGTCGTAGCCACGCGGGGTAAGCTAGCAGGGCTACGAGGGCGGCGAGCTGCATCCGCAAGAGTGTGGCAGGTCTCGGTCAACAACCTCAAATACCAACCAGTTGGTATCTTATTAGGAAGGAGGAGATCGTGGCAACGAAAAAGCGTGAAAGAATCGAGATCGAAAATGTGAAACAGCCGGGGAAGCTCACTCCCGTCGATGCGGACATGTACGAGGCAATGAAACGGGCGTTCCTGAAAGTTCTTCCGAAAAGATCGCCGGGATTGACCCGGGAGGAAATTTGCGATCGGGTAGTCGCCCACCTGCCCGAGAGGCTATTTCCGCAAGGCGCGAAAGCCGGCTGGTGGTCGAAGGCCGTTCAGCTCGATCTGGAAGCGAAAGCCATTATTGCGCGCGAGAAAACAAGTCCGCTCCGCTGGCGCAAGGCATAATAGCCGGCTCCCAGCAGTCAAACGGCGTCAGAATTGGTAGCGCAGCATCATCTGCATGCTGCGCGGGCTGTTGTTTAGTCCGCCGATCTGGCCGAAGTTGGGATTGATGCGATATCCCGCGACGCTAGTGTCTAGCAGCGTTAAATTCGGCGCGCCGAACTGGATGCGATTGAACAGGTTGTACATCTCTGCCCGGAACTGCAGTTCATGGCCGCGGTCCTTGCCGAAGAGCTTCGTGTTCTTGACGAATACGATGTCGAAATTTTTCTGACCATGCAGCCGGAACGTGTTACGGCCGAGCGATCCAACGAGTCCCGTTCCCGGGTGAAACGGATAGCTGCGATTGGGGACATTGGCGGCGTTCGGGAAGAACGCTGAAGTCGGCACTTGATCCATGGCGAATTGCCGGCCCGTCGATGGATTGATGCGGGCGTTATCCATCGATTTGAATAGGACGCTCGAATCGACCAGAAATGGCCTGTCGCCGCCGGTCCCGTCGGCGTTCATATCGTAACCGAGCACAACAGTCACCGGATTGCCCATGCCCATCGTCACGACGCCATTCATCTCCCATCCGCCGATTACGCGCCCGAGAATTCCGGGCTGTCCTTTGCCGAAGGGAAACTGGTAGGTGTAGCTGGCGACGAAACGCTGGGGCTGATCAAGGCGGGACGGACCCCGATTGCCGCGGGCGCCTTGCACCTCGCTGACGAGAAAGTTGGTATCGCCGGCCCCAACGAACGTGGCTTCCGATCCGGTGTCGATGTTCTTCGACCAGGTGTAGCTCAACTGAGCCGAGAGTCCCTGCGACAGCCGCTTGGTCCAAAGCGTCTGCAGGGCGTTGTAGTAGCTCCAGGCATTGTTGGTGATGCCGAAGATTGCGCCGTATCGCCCATCGGGACGGCGCACGTTGGTCCGCAGTTGACTGAGAGATATGAAACCAGGGGCAGGAGTCGAGTTGAACAGGTCGGGATCGACTTTGTCGAAGCGAATGCCGGTGAAATTTGTGCCGGCATAGGATGTCGGAACAGTCGAGGTGACGGGAAATTGAGGGCGGTTGCGCCCATCGTACTGAATGAAACCGATGCCGCGATTTCCGAGATAGGATATCGACAGACCCGAGTTCCACGGCAGCGCCCGCTCGATGGTGAGGTTCCACTGCTGCGTGTACGGGTTGTGCAGATTAGGATCGGGAACGACAAGCGAAACCTGGCTGGTGGGCGGACCCGGGCGAAAAACATAGTTGCCCAGCGGATTCGCGACGGACATATTGGGATCCTGGAATGTGACGGTGGCGCCTTGCGGTGGATTGAATCGCACAGTCACACCGCCCTGCGCAAAGATCGACTGGAAGATACGGCCGTGGAAGATCCCGTATCCACCGCGGATCACGAGATTCCCCTGACCGCCGCTCAACTTGCCGAGCAAGCCACTTTGCCAGTCAGGCGAGTAGGCGAACCCAAAGCGCGGCTCGATGTAGGAATCGGCGCCGTAGCCGATGTCGACCAGGTTGTTTACCTCAGTCGGCTTGCCGACGCGCTCGAAGCGGGCGCCCAAGTCCAGGCTGAGGGTTCGGCTAACCCGGAACTGGTCCTGTATATAAAGGTTCACCTCCGTCGTGCGATACCCGTTGTACTTCGGCCCGAAGCCCTGTTGGTAAACCTGCATGACGCCCCGCGCGAAGTTGTCGAGCGTAGAGAACGCGCCGTCCGCGCGGAAAGTCCACTGCCCTCGATGCGTCTGCTCGATGTTCTCGTTGAGGTGGAATCGGCGTGTGTCAGTCCCGAAGCGAAGATTATGACGGCCGATCTGCGCCGCGACATTGTAGACATATTGGAAATCGTTTTGCACTCGCGTCAACGGATACTGACCGGCGTTGCCGATGTTGGACGGTGTGTTGGCCCCCGTGAACGAGACGATCGGGGTGTTTGGGCCGTCGACAAGTCCTACCAGCATGTCGCGACGGCCGAAGCCGACGCGGCCTTCGCCGGTCCAGCGCGGGGAGAATACGTGCGTCCAGGTTAGTCCGGCGTTCTGGAACAAATGGTCCTGCTTCGCATTTGTGCCGCGCACGATCTCGCCCGTCTCGATCAACGTGTCGCCGATCTGGTAGCGGCCATAGAGGAAATCCTTATCGCTGATGTTGTAGTCGACGCGTCCGGTCACGTCGCGGTTCTCATTGGTGCGTTTTACGGCGGCGGTGTAGCCGTAAGGATTGGTGACGGTATTGTTAGGGGTGACGTCCGGATAGCGCGCGACGACGCTATTGATGAAGGCGACGCGGGCGGCGGCGTCCGGCAGGCTTGGGTCGACACGCGCAGTGCGATATTCGCGCGGGAACAAGCTGACTGTGGACGTCGTGAACCCCGGCGCCCAGAACTTCTCGTAGCTGCCGAAAAAGAACGCCTTGTTTTTGACGATGGGTCCGCCGAGAACGCCTCCGGCGCGGTGTGTCTTCGAGGCTGTCGTCGGCACGTTCGGCACACTCTGGCCGGTGACGGGATCGATGCGCCTGCCGGCGGCGTTCGCAAAATAGCTGCGAGCGTTCAACGCCGAGTTGGTGGTCAGCCAGTATCCTTCGCCGTGGAAATCGTTGTCGCCGCTCTTGGTTTGAACCAGTACGACGGCTCCTGCGCCGCGCCCGAACTCGGCTGTGAAGTTGTTGGTCAGTACCTGAAATTCCCTGATCGTGCTGATATTCACGCCTTGGCGATTCTGGTTCTCGGAATTGTCGTCATTGGCGATGCCGTCGGTCTGAAATGTCGCTGAGCGCGTGCCTGTGCCATTGAATGACGCCGAGCTGCCGCTGGACAAAGTGAAGTTGTCCTGGCCGGCGGTGGGATTGGTCTGGTAACCCGGGATAATGCGGAACAATTGGCGGAAGTCGCGGCCGGCGATGGGAATCGTGTCGATCAGCTCTTCACTGACGGAGCGGCGGAGCTGCCCGCTGGTTACGTCGACAATCGGCGCCGCGTCGTTGACGGTGACAGCCTGCTGCGTTCCCGCAAGCGCGAGATTGAGATTGAGGACGGTCGTCCTGTTCAGCTCGATGGCGGCGCGGGCGGTCAGCGGCTGAAATCCGGCGGCTTCGATCGAGACCTCGTAGGCGCCCAGGGCCAGGTAGGGAATCTGGTAAAGTCCCTCGGCATTCGTTTCTGAGGAGCGAGCGGTGCCGGTATTGACTTCTTTGATCTTGACTTGCACGCCCGGAACGACGGCTCCGGCGGGATCGGTGACACGTCCTTCCAAAGTTCCAGTGACCGTCTGAGCGGCGGCAGACGCGGCAAACAGGGCTATCCCGAATAGAATACGAAGCACGAGCGAGACCTCCTAGTAGATGGCTTTCATTATAGAGGCGTTTAGCTCAACTCCTCAAGATTCTTTATTCTGAGGCAACCCGTGGGCTCATCAATTAGGAACCGTGCCGAGCGTTCTATCGGTTATGGCATTCATCCAGCAAGGGCATGGGCGCCGAAATGCCTTGGTCGCGGAGAATATCGTAAGCCGCAGCTCGGACCATGTACGTGGCGCAGGCGGTTTTACTCGACATATCCCACCGATAAGCTTCCGGGTCCCCTAGGAGGGACATGAGCATTTGGGTACTCACTTCGCCACGATAGCTTCGTAACATGAAAGCGCCCCGCGTTCGGTCCGCCATATCGTTCGAGCGGCACAAATTCAATGCTTCTTGCTGCAATTGCGGATAAGCCGGCACGATCACAAATTCCCTTTGCGAAATCTTGAGCAAGACCGACCCCTTCGGCGATATGTGGAGCGGGCCGCTTGCCAGCGTTTTTGTGCGGCTGAAGTCTTCTGCCTTTAGGTTTAGCGGGGAGATACCGTTCGCCCGCATGTAATCTCGTTCGGCTTCGATAGCTGCTAGAATCGTCGCAGTTCTTTCGGCTTTACTTCCGGTCGCAGTATTCCACGATCCATTTTGGAAGAGATCGGCGCGCATGGTCCATTGGATTGAATTGGAATCGCCCTGACTGAAATCGCGTGAGGCACGGTTTAGCCAGAAAAACATCTGAAAATCAAAGTTGACGTTCGGCTGCTCCTTCTCCTGCTCCAACCAATATTTCATGTAGATCCGTCGGTTAGGCTTCCATCGGAAGGTTAAGGAGGTTTCGCCGAACTCTCCGGCCACCACTCTTTGCACTTTAATGGTGACATCTTCCTCGAAGCGGGAGTCATCTTTGCGAACGGCATCCGGGTAAACGCTGATGGGTCGCCCGATAACGATCAGTTCACTCGTTCGGGTCGCCCACTCTAGACTTTCGGTGACGTTTGTTGGGGGCGGAGAGGTCCCTTTTGCGCCAGAAATTGCCAGGATAAGGAGAACAATCAAACGGCAATAGGGTCCTAGCATTCTGCATCGAATAGGAAGTGTGTCAGCGTTCATTTCCATTTCAATCGCAGCGTACCTTGCCGCGCATCTTCTCAATTGTGGTTGTATATACGCCGGCATTTCGTTTGAGTGAACGTGAGTTCATTGTACCGGTTCCATCTCCAGAGCAATCGCTCCACACTGTGGGATACTCGGCTAAAAAGGAGCGTCGTGCGATGGATGCCGCGGACTTTCGCCGGATTGCGCTGAGCCTGGAAGGCGCGGAAGAAGGCTCCCACATGGGGGCGGTCGACTTCCGGGTCGGGGGCAGGATATTCGCTACTCTCGCGTCGCAAAAGCAGGGCTACGGCAACCTGATGCTTACGCCTGACCAGCAGGCCGAGTTCATTCAGGACCAGCCGGACCTCTTCCTGCCCATTCATGGCGGATGGGGAAGGATGGGGATGACCCACATCCGGCTAGCCGAGGCTGACGAGGACGTGCTCGCGGGCGCTCTGCGCACGGCATGGCAACTACGGATCGACAAGAACGGAAAGGCTAGCGGGAAAAAGCGGGTGTCGGCGGCGCGCCGAAAGACAGTATGAATCGTGTTACTCGTCGAGCTCTCCTTGCCGCTGCCGCTGCAGCCACAGGATGCCGCAACACGCCGCAGGCGGAAGCGCCAAAGGGAAGTCCGCCGTCCAAGTCCGAGAGGTTCTCGGAAAAGCTGATGGAAGATCTGGGCGCCGGTTTGCGCGCTCCGCTCAGCTACATGGGAGATCGGCTCGGCATCTTCAAGGCGATGGCTGGTTCAGGCCCGGTGACGTCCGGCGAGCTTGCGCAGAGGACCGGACTCAACGCGCGCTACATGCGGGCGTGGCTGGAAGCGATGACCGCGGCGGAGTATATCGAATACCAGCCGGGCAGCAAGCAGTTTCTGCTGCCGCCGGAGCACGCCGCCATTCTCGCCGACGAAGAGTCGCCGCTATTCATGGCCGGGGCGCTGGAGGGTCTGGTTCCGGCGGCAATAGTGACGCCGAAGGTTCAAGAAGCCTTCCGAACAGGCAAAGGCGTCGCCTATAGCGAATACATGCCGGAGTTCTTTGAATCGATTGCTCGCTGGTCAGCCCCTGGATTCAAACACCAGCTCGTCCAGAAGTGGATTCCGGCTATGCCTCAGGTTGAGCAGCGACTACGCGAAGGCGGAACGGCGGCGGACGTGGGATGCGGCCAGGGTGTAGCGTCCATCCGGATGGCGAGAGCTTTTCAGCAGTCGCGATTCTGGGGTTACGATGCCCATCGCCCCTCGATCGAACGAGCGCGCGCCGAGGCGCAGGCCGCCGGACTCGCTGGTCGCGTCACCTTCGAGGTTGTGGACGGAACCCGAATGCCGGCGCGCAAATTCGATCTGATTTCCACATTTGATGTATTGCACGACTCCGCCGATCCCGCGGCAATCGTACGCTCCGTGCGTTCGGCGCTCGCGCCCGATGGCAGCTATCTCGCGTCCGAGCCGAGTCTCTCTTCGAAGCTGGAGGAGAATATCAACCCGATGGGCCGGATGTTCTATGCCGCCGCCATGCTCTACTGTATGAGCGTCTCACTAGGTCAGGGTGGCCCCGGCATCGGCTCCGACATCAACCCGGACATGGTGCGGCAGTGGGGCCAGGCGGCAGGATTCAACCGCATCCGCAGCCTGCCTATCGACGACGGCGCTTTCCTCGAGATGCGCATCTAGTAGACCGTCCCGGTTCCGTTAGTGAAGGAGGCAAGAGCCAGTCAAAGCCTGACCGTCAAATCTGTGTAAAAGAAGAATGTCTGCACCCGACAGCAATGCCAATCGGAGGGCGCATTGCTGTCGGGTGCACAACCCTTACTTTCTTCTTGTTCCTCGCAGCGCTGGAACGCTAACGTATTCAGCGCGGCCGACGCGGCGGATACATCGTCGCGACCACTTCATCGAGTACATCCCCGGACATCTGCACATTTAGCACAATCGATTTTTCCTTCTGCTCGACCTTGATTCCGTCGAACGCGCGCAGCAGCTCCGGCTGTTTCTCGGGCACGCTCAGGCGGCCGAGCGCCACAAAACCACGCACGGTATCCGATATCGACTTGGCGTCCTGCTCGGTTCTGCACGCCCCGTTGATGACCGCCGCAATGCCGGAGCGCACATCGACAGTCATCGTGAGGTTCTCGATCGACTGGAAGAGGCGGCCGAAGTTGGAAATATTGCCGCCCTGCTGGGCCAGCTCCTGGGGTAGCTTTCCCAATCCGTTCGACACCAGCCAGATCTGCGGCGATCCGGGCAATGATTTGGCGCGGTCCAGGAGCGCTGTGGGGCCGGGGCGGCCGCTCTGTTTCTGGTCGATGATTTTGCGCACGGCTCGATCGGCGCCGGCGACCGCGATGGTCGGATCGAGAATCGCGTAGACGCCTTCGTCTTGCCCGTAAATCGTCACGCCCTTATAGGTCGACTGCTTCAGTCCGGCGGGAGGCTGCGGTTTGAAATTGCCGCGCGCGAGCAGCGCGTTGTCAACGCCGTCGGAGGCGATCAGTAACGTGTTGACGTCTTTCCGCGGATCGAAGTTGGTCTTTTTGGCGAAATCGTCGAGGCTGGAGAGGCCCAGCAGCAGCTTCTTGTAGAGAGCGGTGGAGCGCAGGTCCGCCATCCGAACGCCGGAAAGCATGATGGTGTCGGCAGGCACAAGCGCGGCGAGCGCCGGATCGATGCGCTGATTTTCGAGCTGAGCGGAGCTGCAGCCGGCGATCGCTAAAACGATGGTAAGGAGAGAAACTTTCGGCATCTGTTATTTCCTACGCGGCTCGAACCCTCTAAGTTCAACCTCATTATGGCAAACTGGTCTTTCGAGGATTCCCAATGTTGCGGACAATGGCAGTGCTGCTCGGAATGGTGTCGGTGGCTTGGTGCGAAAATTCGCTCACCCGCCAGGAGCGCAAAGACGGATTCCAGCGGCTTTTCGACGGCAAGACCATATCCCAATGGCACTCGATCAAGCTGCGTCCGGATGCCGGACCGTGGCGTGTGCGGAAGGGCGTCCTCACATACGAAACCGGCGAAAGCTGGCTTGCGACGGAAGAAACCTATTACGATTTCGTGCTTCGTCTCGATTACCGGACCGGCGACTCCAGTGACAGCGGCGTCTTTCTGCGATCTGCGCCTGCAGGCGTCCCGGCGCGAACGGGGATGGAATTTCAGATCCTGAACGATGCGGGCAAGCCTGCCAGCGTGAACAGTACCGGCGCGTTGTGGGGGGTCGCGCCGCCGGCGCGCAATATGGCCAAGCCGGCGGGTGAGTGGAATCAAGTGGAGATCACCGTCGTCAAGCGGCAGGTAACCGCTTTGCTTAACGGCGAAAAGATCATCGATGCGAATCTCGACGATCCGCAGTATGCCGACACGAAGGAGCCGCCGCTCGCCGGTCGTCTCGCCTACGGTCATATCGGGCTGCAGGCGCATGCGAACGGAACGCCGGTAGAGTTCCGTAACCTGCGAATCAAGGTTCTCAAGATCGGGCCGCACTTTGTGCCCGAAAAATGAGAATCGACGCACACCAGCACTTCTGGGATCTGGACCGCTTGGAGTACCCGTGGATGCCGCCCGAGCCGTCGGTGCTGCGGCAGAATTTCCTGCCGGATAGGTTGGCGCGGATACTGGAGCGGAACCGTTTCGAGGGATCGGTCGCGGTGCAGGCCACGACGTCGCTTGCCGAGACGCGCTGGTTGTTGGAGCTGGCCGAGGCGAACGAATTCATCCGCGGCGTAGTGGGATGGGTCGATCTGACCGATCCGCGTCTTGGCGATGTTCTGGACGATCTGCAGCGGCATCCCAAATTCAAGGGCGTGCGCCATCCGGTCCATGATGAATCGGATGACGAATGGCTGTTGCGACCCGATGTCGCGGTGGGACTTGCCGAGTTAGCGCAACGCGATCTGCCCTACGATCTTCTGATCCGCCCGCGGCATCTGACGCAAGTAATGCGCATTGTGGATCGGGCGCCAGAGCTACGGATGGTGATCGATCATATCGCCAAGCCGATGATTGCCACGCAGTCGCTGGAGCCATGGGCGCGAGATCTTGAAGCGGTATCCAAACTGCCGCAGGTTTTCTGCAAACTGTCCGGCATGATTACAGAGGCGGAATCATGCGATGCGTTGCGTCTGCGTCCGTACGTTGCTCATGTGATGCGGATTTTCGGGCCTGATCGTTTGATGTTCGGCAGCGACTGGCCGGTTTGCCTGCTCGCGGGAAGCTGGAAGGAAGCGCTGGCAGCATTCACACAGTCGATTGGAGCGCAGTCGATAGAGGCGCGAGAGAAGCTGCTGGGCGGGACGGCGCAGAAGTTCTACGGGATATGATGGCTCTCACGGCCTGTTCACGATCGGGGTGAACATCTCATCGAGAACGCGTCCTGCCGAACCGCTGGGGATTTCCACTTCCAGCAGCGTGGCTAGAGTTGGGGCGATATCGTTTGGCGCGGCGCGAATATTGTACTTTCCAGGCTTAATCCCAGGTCCCATGAAGATCAACGGCACGTGCGTATCGTAGCTGTACGCACTCCCGTGGTTGGTCCCGTCCCCGCTGTACATCCAGTAAGGATCGAGAACGATGATCAGATCGCTGCCGCGCACCGGGTGAAAGCTGTTCACTACGCGCTGGCCGATCGCATCGCCCATTGCGCGGTTCGACAATAGCTGTTCGCGTGTATAGACGCGCGCTACGTGAGGAACGCTGCGCGCTGCGTCCGCCGCCACGCGCTCGACATCGGCGGCATCGAGCTTCTTCTGCCGGATCAGATTGCGATCGAAGAAGATAAATTCGGCGTTGGCGTCCAGAATCCATTTGGCTTTTCCGAAGCGCTCGTCGAGCTTGGCCTGCACTGTGTCCGACACGAGGCGAGGCGGCATGCGGCCGCCCCCAATTTTGCGCTGAATCGAGAGCTCAGGCAGCGGTGCGACGCCGTGATCGGCGGTCATGACCACCAGCACATTCTGCATTCCAATTCGCGTTTCAAGGAAGCGAAAAAGCTTGTCGAACACCTTGTCGGTTCGTACGGAGGTGTCGTGAGACTCGGGCGAATCGGGACCATACCGGTGGCCGACATAGTCGTTACCGGAAAAACTGATCGCAAGCAGATCGGTCGCCGGGCCCTCTCCCAGCTTTTCGGCCATGACCACCCGTTCGGCCATGAGCCCGATCAGCTCGTTGGAAAAAGGCGTGTAGGGTAAATTTGTGTAGAAGCGCTCCTGACCGGCCGTCAGCAGCTTGTGCCCCAGCCATTCGATCCCGGAGTATTTGTCCGCCGGCTTGGATTTGTTCAGATCTTTGACCCAGGCAGGAAGATCGGCAAAGTAATAGGAACTGCTGACGATGTTCCCGGTCTTGGCCTCCACCCAGAAAGCGCCGTCGGCCATTTTCCCGGCGGGAAGGATGGCCGAGCGATCTTTGAGTGAAACGGAGAACACGCGTGATTTGCCGCTCGTGGCGATTTTCAGCTCATCGCCGACGGTGTTCACCAGCAGGCGGTGCGGCGAAGAGCCGCCTTCGGTCGCGCCGCCCAGCAGCTTGACCGCGTCATCCGACACGCTGGTGACCCGCTTGCCGGAAGCGGGCTCGAACCACTCATTGCCGATAATCCCGCTGACACTCGGGAAGGCGCCGCTCAAAAATGTGGAATGGCCGGGCGCAGTCACGGTATAGAAATGCTCGTAGTTCGCATTTGTATAAACAGCTCCCCGGGTTAGCAATCGATTTAGGCCAGTAGTGTATTCGCTTCGGTAGCGCGTTAAAAAGTCATAGCGAAACTGATCGACCGTGATCGCCAGAACCAGTTTCGGCTTACGTGGAATCGGGGCTTGCTGGGCGGCGAGCGCCGCCGACAGTAGAAGAATAAGCACAAAGATTCGTCTTAGAACAGGCAATGGAGAGGGCATGAGAAAGAGTTCATGGTACCAAAGTTAGCGGATCTGATATCCTTATCTAGTTGTCACAATTCGACTCCGCGAACTTACGTTCGTTAAGTTTCGGTCCATCGACGCCGCCAGGGCGAGAGATGACTCCGCGCCGGGGCCGTCTTCTCATCGCGGTCCAGCGGGAGGAGTTGTTTCGCCGTTTCGAGACTCACATTGGGGGGGCCGGACGCGCTGGACAGGATCTGCGCCCCCAGCACTGCCTTCCCGATCAACTTGATTCCCAGATTCGTGACTATGAAACTGACGCTGTAATCGTAATCGAGCCGCGCTTTCACGATGGACTCCCGGCGTCTGTTCGGCAATGGAAACTGCTGCGTCCGGAGCTGCAAGTCCTGTTCATCTTCCGACGGCTGCCGCATACGCGAGCGCTGGTGGAGCTGGTGCGATCGGGCGCATTCGATGTCGTCGACACCGAAATCGAAGCCATCGGAGCGCCGCTGATCCAACAGGTCTTGAACGACCTCGCACGGCGGCTCGACGAGGTCCGTTTCGGCGGCATTGAGCGCGATCAGGCTCGCGGCGCGATGGCCGGCGTCGGGTTGATTGGTGAATCGCTCGACATGCAGAACCTGTTCGTGCAGATCCTGCAGGCAGCGCGCTTGAGCTGTCCGGTGCTGATTTCCGGGGAGCCGGGATCGGGTAAGCGGCTCGTCGCGCACGCGATTCATTCGCTCGGGATCCGCAGCGGCGCGCAGATCGTGACCGTGGACTGCGTGTCGCTCTCACCGGCGCTGCTGGCGATGTCGCTGTTCGGCGCGAATTCCAATCACGGGGGCAGGGGACCGGCATTTGGGGCTGCCGAGCGAGGCACACTTTTCCTCAACCAGATATCGGAGATGCCCCACGTCGTTCAAGCGCAACTGCAGAAGGCGCTCGAATCCGGCGATGGCGACGATACGTCCGACGTGCGGCTGATCTCGACAACCAGCAGCCGAATGGAGCAGCTCGTCCAGACCAAAAGTTTCCGCGCCGATCTCTGCTACCGGCTGAACGTTCTCCCGATCGAGGTTCCGCCACTGCGCCGTCGATTGCAGGATGTGCCGCTGCTGGCTCGCTATTTTCTTTCGCGGTTCGAACGCGAGGGCCGCGGCCTTAAGTTGACCGACGCGGCTGCGGCTGCGCTTGGCCGGTATCACTGGCCGGGTAATGTGGGTGAGCTCAAGGCCGCGCTGTCGCTGGCTGTGTCGCGCTCGGTGGACGACCAAATCGCGCCTTCCCATCTTCCGGATGCCGTTACCAGCGGCCAGCGGGATGGCAATCGGGATCAGAGCTTCGCTTCGAGTGAGCTGAATCTCGAGCGGCTGGAGAGGCAGGCGATCCTGCGCGCGCTGCAAATCTCCGGGTTCGACAAGTCCAAGGCGGCGCGGCTGCTGGGCATCGGCAAGACGACGATGTACCGCAAGCTGAAAGAGATGAGTGGAAAGGCCCGCCAATAGCGGGTATCCTGGTAGTTATCCATTCAGGTCCGTCATGCGTGAACTCAGATATTCCACTCGCAGCGGTATCGCCGTCACCCGCGTTGTCTCGAAGGTCAGCTTCAAAAAGGGACTCACCAGTCTCTTAAAAGACCTGGATACGCATCGCGGCATATACCTCTCCTCCGGTTATGAATTCCCCGGGAGATACTCGCGCTGGGACGTGGCTGCGACGCGCCCGCCGCTCGAGATCGTCGCGGTTGATCGGGAAGTCGAGTTTCGAGCGCTGAATCTGCGCGGACAGATGCTGAACCGGATGCTGTATCCGATCCTGGCGCGGCATCCGCACTGGGAATCGTTTGGTCCGGACGCCGGCGGACTGCGCGGACGCCTGCAGCCGCTGCCCAAGCTGTTTTCCGAGGAGGAGCGCAGCAAACAGCCTTCGGCCTTTTCCATTTTGCGCGCCCTGATCGAGGAGTTCCGAAACGAGGAAGACTCGCGGCTGGCGCTGGTCGGGGCGTTTGGATATGATCTGCTGTTCCAGTTCGAGCCGATCGAAAAGAAGCTGCCTCGCAGCGGTCACAAGGACATGCACCTGTTCCTCTGCGATGACATCTACTTCATGGATCGCAAGAAGGAGCAGATCGAACGCTATCAGTACGACTTCGAGTTCGAAAGTATCTCCACTCTCGCGCTCGACCGCTCGGCCGAGCCGGTGAGCAAGCCGGCGGCGGCCAAAACGGCTCCCTCGGGTATCGTTTCCGATCACACGCCCGAAGAGTATATGGCCGGCGTGGAAGCGGTTCGCAAAGGCATGGCGCGCGGCGATTACTATGAAGTCGTACTGCGTCAGACCTTCAGAGCGCCGTACTCGGGGAAGGCTTCGAAGCTGTTCTTGCGGATGCAGGAGGCGAGTCCCAGTCCGTATGAGTTTCTGATTCAGTTCGGGGACGAGCAGCTTATCGGCGCTTCTCCGGAGATGTTCGTGCGGATCGAGGGGAATCGAGTCGAGACCTGTCCTATCGCCGGCACCGCGCGACGGACGGGAGATCCGTTCCGCGACGCCTTGAACATCCGCGAGCTGCTGAACTCACCCAAGGAGGAATCCGAGCTGACGATGTGCACGGACGTCGATCGAAACGATAAATCGCGAGTCTGTGAGCCGGGGACGGTGAAAGTGATTGGAAGGCGGCTAATCGAATCGTACGTGAGCCTGTTCCATGCCGTGGATCATGTCGAGGGCTATCTCAAAGAGGGCTTCGACTCACTCGACGCGTTTCTGAGTCATATGTGGGCAGTGACGGTGATCGGCGCTCCGAAAAAGGCCGCAGCACAGGCGATTGAGAATTTGGAAAAGGATGCTCGCGGGTGGTACGCCGGCGCCGTCGGGATGTTGAAGTTGAACGGCGACATCAATACCGGCATTCTCATCCGCACGACCTACTTGCGCGACGGAATCGCCAGGTATCCAGCGGGAGCGACGCTGCTTTATGACTCCGTCCCGGCGATGGAGGAGCAAGAAACCAGGCTCAAGGCCACCGGCTTCTTCCGCATTCTTGAGCCCGCCAAAAAAGCCGAGCAGTCGGCTGTCGTGAAAGAGCGGCCGGCGGACGGGATGAAGATGCTGCTGGTCGATAACGACGACTGCTTCATTCATACGCTGGCAAATTATGCGCGGCAGACTGGAGCGGAAGTAGTGACATATCGCGCCGGCTTTCCGCCTGAGCTGATGGCGAAGATCGCACCAAGCATCGTCCTGATTTCGCCAGGCCCCGGCAGGCCCGCGGATTTCGGTGTCAGCGACGTCGTGAAGGAAGCCGTGCGCCAAGGCGTCCCCGTGTTCGGCGTCTGTCTGGGGTTGCAAGGAATCGTCGAAACATTTGGCGGGACGCTGGGCGTTCTCGACTATCCCATGCACGGAAAATCATCCTGGATCACACATAGTGGAACAGGTGTCTTCGAAGGATTACCCGATCGATTCCAGGTGGGTCGCTATCATTCACTCTTCGCGAACAAGGAAACTTTCCCGGCCTGCCTCGAAGTGACCGCCGAATCCGATGACGGCGTCATCATGGCGGTGCGTCATAAGACGCTGCCCGTTGCGGCGGTGCAGTTCCACCCGGAATCGATTCTCACGGCAGAGGGCGACTGCGGAATCCGCCTGATGGAGAATGTCGTTCGACTATTCCGCGGCTCGCATTCGCACGCGGCGAGATGAATCAGGTAGCGGTCAGTCGCGGCGAATTCGTTACTATTGCTGAACCCTGCGGTGACGTCTTCAGAAACAACTGGGATACGTGGCAGGCACGAGTGCCCGCGCCACAACGTCTTGTTAACTAATTCAGCGCGACACGCCACTAGTAGAAGAACAGCGTCTGCGGGATGATCCGGAAGTCCTGCTCCTCACACAGACCACACGCGGTTTTATAGCTTGCCGATATAGTTCGCACGACTTTGGGTATATTTTCCGCATCTGTAGTGGTGTGATAGGCGCAGATGGCCATGCGGGGATGGTCTTTCGAGATGGTTTTCGTGGCGCCTTTCAGTGCATTTTGTTCGGCGCCTTCGATATCCATCTTGATGAAATCGACGCGCGGCAGGTTTAAGCGGATAGCCAGCTTGTCGATGGTCGTCAATGGAACCTCGATTGTAATCGGGCGCGTCGTCTCCGGATGCAGCAACGTATTTCCTGCTGAGTTGGTTGGATCCATATGAAACGGGAGCTTGCCGTCCTCATGCCACACGCCTTCGGGGACAATCACCACACGGCCGGCGGCGATCTCGGGAGCCATGTTCCTGCGGAGGCATTCCAGGTTCTTAGGCGCCGGCTCGATCGCGACCACCAGCTTCGCTCCGGCTTCAATTGCTACGCGGGTGAATACTCCGATGTGAGCGCCGGCGTCGAGCACGACGTCGCCTGCGCGAACAGCGTGCTCGCCGGATCCGTAAATATGTTGATCCTGCTCCGCCAGTAATGACGCCAACAGCTCGCCTTGATTCTTCGGCAGCCAGAATCTCCCTTTCGGCGTTTCCCATAACTCGAGTCCCGCTTCCCGATCGTCGCTAACCAGGCGGCTGGAAGCGGAATACCTCTTCATGAGCGTTGAGTGCGCATCCATCATGGAGCGCGTCTTGAGAGCCTTCGCCAGCGGACACCCGGTCGACCGGCCAGCCATTGAGAGCGCAACAACGCGAAAGGGCGCGATGAGGAAGAACGCGGCAGTCAAAAGGACCGAGGCGGCAAAAACGCCGGCGAACAAGTCTAAAAGAGACCGCTTTTTTTGTGGCATCTCGATGACTATCGGCCGTTTTCCCGTCTTTGGTTAATGGAAGTTGCGGCGAGGTCAGTTGAGGGTGGTCTGAGACTGCGTATGGCACAGAAGACAAGCGACTTGCGGGTCTCTTGGGGAGGAACAAGCAATCAGATACTCTTGCCCGCGCATCCGCCACGAGAATAGCTGTGCGTTCTGGACGGATTCGGCAGGCCCGAACCGATGCGCCTCGCTGGCCACATCAACCCGACCCGACCGTCGTGACACAAGTAACGTGGCCGCGCTGGTTCCGACGAGGTAGGAAACGGCGGCGACGGGTTTTCCACCAAGCTCCAGCAAACTTGCGCCCAGCAGCCGGATTCCCAGCCGTCCGGATGCCGGACGCTCGGACGGCAATGCGATATCGATGTCCGCCTTCGCTTTCACCCAATTTCGGATTTCCAATGGATCGTCGGACTGAAACTCGCACTGGGCTCCGTGAAGCTCCTGCAAGGCAAGAGTCTGCATGGTGGCGCCTGCGTCGCGAATCACGTCGGCTCGCCACAGGATTCCGGCAGACGCCATAAGGATCACTGCTGCCGCTACCGGCCACACCGGCAGTTGAAAGGATCGTACGGGCGGCGAAACACGGCGTCCCTCGATTCGCTCCCACAACGCATCCGGGGCAGCGACGCCGCCGAGCTGCCGGATCAGTTCGGTTTCGAGCCACGGAGCGACGGGCAGTTCAGGCATGGCCACCTCCCGTTTTCCCGACGATACGCGACAGCCGGCGCTCGAGCAGCTTGTGCGTTCGATTCAGCCTCGACGCCACGGTTCCTACCGAGCATCCGAGGGCTGCGGCGATCTCGTCGTAACTTAAGCCTTGCGTGTATCGCAGAACAATAACGATGCGCTGTTCGGCAGGCAGCGCAGCGACTACGGAGCGCACGCGGCTACTGAGCTCGGCGCGCAGCACCTCCTCCATGACGCCGGCGCCGGGCGCCTGAATCACGTCGAGCAGCTCGTCGATGAGCGGCATGAAGCGGCGGGCTCTCCGCTTCTGGTCGAGACAACTGTTCACAACCAGCCGGTAAAGCCACGATTCGAAGCTGGAATCGCCGCGGAAGCCTCGGATCGAAGAGAACAGCTTGAGGAATGTATCCTGCGCAATGTCCATGGCGACGGATTCATCGCCGCTGTAGCGGAACGCGATCGAGTAGACCTTGTCCTTGTGTCTTTCAAACAGCGCGCGAAAACCTTCGCGTTCGCCACGCTGACATGCTTCGACGAGTTCGCGCTCCGTCTGTTCCGCCACCATTTGCCGATACACTTGCTCCCTATTAGACGCCGGAAGCCCTCCGATCCTTCCCAGTTTGTTATAGGCGGTTAGCCATGAAAAAGCTGATCCTCATTCTCTCGACGGCGACGGCTGTTCTCTTCGCGACGGCGCACCACGATGCGAAGCTCGAAAAGGACGTTCTGGCTGCGCTCGAATCCTGGAAGCAGGCGACGATACACAAGGATCGCGCCGGGTTCGAGAAAGTCTACCATTCTGACCTCAAGTATGGCCATCCCAACGGTCTCATCGAAACCAAAGCGCAGGCCATTAAGCATAGTGTGGAGGGCAAGGCCGCCGCCAGTCTACGCGGCCGCCGGCTCCTTAACAACTTGAGGTTCCCGTTTTTGCTCAATGGCCACAAAAGTGCCCTCGAAAATCGCGGAGACGTATGCGAGAACTTACAAAATCATTCTTTAGTTTCTCTTTAGCCGGCTCACTATTCACTCTCAAGCAGATGGGAAATCTGCTGACGCCGAGAGACCTCGATGAGGACAAGCACCCTGCGAGCAAGGCTTTCGATTCGGCTACTCACGCCCTTACCGATCAGTTTGAGGAGACGCTAAGCTCCACATTTCGAACACTCGACAATATACAGAGAGGCATGGTCAGCCTCATGTTCAGCTTCCTTGGGGCTGGGTCGACGCCGCGAAGGGAGGGAGAGCGCGAGCTGCGTCGGGAGAGCTCCGACCCGCGCGTTGTGACTGAGATTAACTGGCGTTCCGAACCGGCGGCGCGCACTCCACTGACGTCCGACGATCTGAGAACCGGCACTTACTAAAGCGGATGCAGGCAAATTACGGTAAGACGGCATCGGTTTGGATGGAGGAGACGGAGGTCCCGTGCTTCGAATCTCTGTCCGGCGATTTGCAGACGGAAGTCTGCGTGGTCGGAGCCGGTATCGTCGGATTGTCCACTGCTTACCTGCTGGCTCAAGAAGGTAAGTCTGTTGTTTTGTTGGAAGCAGGCGTGATCGGACGCGGTGAGACGTCGCGAACGACCGCGCATCTCTCGAACGCTTTGGATGACCGCTACTACGAGATCGAGCGCCTGTTTGGAGAAGACGGCGCAGCCCGCGCCCAGCAGAGCCACGCGCAGGCGGTCGACTTGATTGAGAAGATTATCCGCAACCGAAGTATCGATTGTGACTTTACGAGGGTCGATGGATTTCTTTTCCTGTCCCCCGGGCAGTCTGAGGATGAACTGGATCGGGAGTTGAACGCAGCCCGTCGAGCGGGTGTGATTGGGGTTGATCGGATTGCACGCGCCCCGATCGATTTCGAAACGGGACCGTGTCTGCGATTCCCGAATCAGGCTCAGTTTCATCCGCTGAAATACCTCACCGGTCTGGCGAACGCTTTCACTGACCTCGGTGGACGCATTTTTACGAATACTCGCGTGGAAAATGTTCACGGAGGCTCACAACCCAGGACCAAAACGCTCAAAGGGCATACCGTGCGGTCCCAAGCCATTGTGCTCGGCACGAATATCCCGATCGACGACAATCTCACGATTCACGCGCGGCAAGCCTGCTACCGGACCTACGTAATTGGCGCTCGGATTCCTTGGGGCGCCATCCCGCGGGCGCTCTACTGGGACACCGTCGATCCGTATCACTATGTCCGTCTCAAGAGCGCACGCGCGCCGGACAACCCGGCCGGTTTCGACACTCTCATCGTTGGCGGGGAGGATCATAAACAGGGTGAGTCCGACGATGGCGAGGGCAGGTTCGAACGGCTCGAAAAGTGGACGCGAGCCCGCTTCCCCATCGAAGAGGTGACGTCCCGCTGGTCGGGAATGGTTTGTGAGTCAGCTGACGGCCTGGCGTTTCTCGGCCGTGACAATGTGGAAGAAAACGTCTACATTGCAACTGGCGATTCGGGCCAAGGAATGACTCACGGCGCAATCGCCGGGATGCTGATAACAGATCAGATCTGCAATCGGCAGAACGGTTGGACGGCGCTCTACAATCCGAGCCGGGTGACAGCGCGGGCCGTAGGGGAGTACCTGAAAGGGAACGCCGATGTTGTCTCCGAGCTACTCGAATGGTTGACACCAGGAGCGGTTAAATCGGAGGACTCGATCGCTCCGGGAAGCGGCGCGATTGTGCGGCGCGGATTAGGAAAGGTCGCGGTATATCGCGACGAGCAAGGGGAGTTTCATGAGTGTTCGGCGACCTGCACCCATCTCGGCTGCATTGTGTCGTGGAACTCTACCGAGCGGTCGTGGGATTGTCCTTGCCATGGGTCCAGATTCGATACGGATGGCAAAGTATTGCGCGGACCGGCGACACACGACCTGGAAAAAGCGGAGTAGGAGACTGCCTCGAACGAACAAGCTAAAGCTTGTTCCACAGTGATGGCGACTTTCTTGAGATGCTGTTGTGGAAGAAGCTTTAGCTTGTTCGAGCCTTTTCGAACGCGTCGGCGAGGCGGAACATGCGGCTCTCGTCGAAGTGATTTGCCAGAATCTGCATGCCCACCGGCAGCCCTTCCGACGTAGTTCCGCACGGCACGCTCATGCACGGGATACCGGCCAGGTCACCTGTAATCGTATAGATGTCGGAGAGATACATTGACAGGGGATCGTCGATCTTCTCTCCGAGTTTGAAGGCCGGGAATGGAGAGACCGGAGCGATAATCGCGTCGACTTCAGCGAAGGCCTTGGTGAAATCGCGGGCGATCAGCGCACGCACTTTTTGCGCCTTCAAGTAATAGGCGTCGTAGTAGCCGGCGCTGAGGACATAGGTTCCGAGCATGATACGGCGCTTACACTCGGCGCCGAATCCCTCGCCTCGCGTATTCCGGTACATATCGCTCAGCGTTTCCGATTTAGTCGACCTGAAGGTGTAACGGACACCGTCGTAACGC
>Ga0075431_100001774_pt1 | contig 20342 bp, 15 predicted proteins | sample RhiMetdeltSRZDD5_FD_75297 | JGI IMG/M metagenome (GOLD analysis project Ga0075431, IMG submission 75297) | Populus rhizosphere microbial communities from Tennessee, USA - Rhizosphere MetaG P. deltoides SRZDD5 | ecosystem: Host-associated > Plants > Roots > Rhizosphere > Soil | place: USA... | reverse complement strand
AAGGCTCTAGCATGAGCCTGTTTGCTGATCGCCATATTTTGGTTACCGGCTCGACCCGCGGTCTCGGATATGCAGCAGCTCTCAAATTTCTCGAGCAGGCGGGGTCTGTCGTCATTCACGGGCGAAACATGAAAGGAGTTGAGGCGACGGCCTCCGCTCTTGCGCGGCAACATCCAGGCAGGGTGCGCGGCATAGCCGCCGATCTTGCTGATCGAAAGGCGCAAGACCACCTTGCTGCCGAGTCAGGAGAGATCGATGTCCTCGTCAATTGCGCCGGCGTTTTTCGCGATCAGTTGCTGCAACATGCCGGCGAATCTGACTGGCGGGATATGATCGAGGTCAATGTCACGGCACCTTGGCGTCTTTCACGCGCGCTCCTTCCGGTCATGCGACGGAGGCAGGGCGTCATCGTCAACGTGGGCTCCGATGCGGCGCTGCTCGGTTATGCCGGCTCAGCTGCCTACTGCGCGTCAAAGGGTGCTCTCGCCGGCCTGACGCGGGCGCTGGCGACGGAGCTGGCGCCCGAAGTCCGCGCCCTCTGTGTCTGTCCCGGTCCAATCGACACCGACATGATGCGCGAAAGCGTTGCATCTCATCCCGATCCTGCCGCAGCCCGCCGGCTGTGGGAGTCATACCCACTGCTCGGGCGTATCGCCGATCCTGCCGAAATTGCCGAAGCCATCCTATTTGCCGCCTCGCCCGCCTGCACCTTTCAGACGGGCGCGTTGATCATCGTCGATGGCGGGGCAACGGCAGGGCGAAGGCCGTAAACCATATACTTTAACAACTTTACGCGCACGGAACTTTAACCTGAAGCTTGGCGTTGGAGGCTCAGGTTTTCCTGAAGGAGACAATGCCATGTTTGCGAAGAAAGCTGTGTTAGCTGCCGCCCTGGCGGCGCCCCTGGTCCTGCTGGCCTCGCCTGCTTCGGCCGACGACATCGATGTGGACTTCCGCGTCGGCATCGGCACGCCTTATTACGGCTATGGCGCCTATCCGGACGCGTACTATCCCTATCACCGCCGCAAGCTGAGTTGCTGGCAGGCGCGTGAACTGGTGCGCGATCGCGGCTTCAACCGCGTGCGGACCATTGAGTGCTTCGGCCGGGTCTACACCTTCCGCGCACTGCGCCGAGGCAGGCCCGTGACCATCAACGTCAACGCCAGGACGGGAGCGATGTGGCGCGCCTGACGGTTCGCTGATACCGAGGCTGCTCCGGCAGCCTCATTGGCGCATGAACGGCTGAGCATGCCATAGTGGCGGCTCGGCCGTTCCCTTTTTTGACCCTGCGAGCCATGGGCAGTCTCAGGACGTACCGCGAGAAGCGCGACTTTCGAAAAACCTCCGAGCCTTCGCCACGCCGTGGCGGAAAAGGCGGCAACCAATTCGTCGTTCAGAAACATGATGCGCGCCGTCTCCACTTCGACCTGCGCCTCGAACTGGACGGAGTGCTGAAGAGCTGGGCTGTTACGCGGGGGCCCAGCCTCGTTCCCGGCGAAAAGCGCCTCGCCGTTCAGACGGAAGATCATCCCATGGAGTATCTCGAATGGGAGGGCGTGATTCCCAAAGGCGAATACGGCGGCGGCACCATGATCGTGTGGGATCGCGGCACATGGGAAGCCGATGGCGACGCTCGCAAAGGCCTGGCCAAGGGCAAGCTCGACTTCTCTCTCGCCGGCCGGCGTCTCAAGGGCCGCTGGCATCTCGTTCGCATGCGCCGGCGCCCGTCAGAAAGCAAGGATCAATGGCTTCTCATCAAGGGGTCCGACGAATTCGCCAGACAGCCTGGAGATCCCGAGATTGTCGAGGAAGAACACACCTCCGTACTGACGAAGCGGACAAACGTCGATCTGGCCGAACTCGGCGACATTCGCGCCGACCATGCCGACCGGCAGAAGAAGAAGGCGGCGAGTGAGGTCAAAGGCCCGCTCGTCGCCAAGCTGAAAGGTGCACGCAAAGCCATCCTGCCGGTCTTCGTCGAGCCAAGCCTCGCAATGCTCAGGGATCGCCCCCCGAGCGGCGCCAAATGGATTCACGAGATCAAATTCGACGGCTATCGCCTTCAGGCGAGGATATCAGGCACGAAAATACAGCTTCTGACCCGTCGCGGTCTCGACTGGACGAACCGCTTTCCGACGATCACTCGTGCTCTTCAGCGTCTTCCTGGCGGTTCGGCACTGATTGACGGCGAACTCATCGTTCAGGACGAGAGAGGCCTATCGAGTTTCAGTGGCTTGCAGTCCGACCTCAAGTCTGGCCGATACGACCGCATGTCCTATTTCGTCTTCGATCTTCTCTATTTCGAAGGCCGCGATCTTCGCGGCCTCGATCTGGGCGAGCGCCGCCGAATTCTCCACGAACTGACAAATAGCCTTCCCGCCGACTCGGTCGTGCGCTTCAGTGAGCACTTGGAAGGCGAGGGCAGCCAAATTCTCCAGCACGCCTGCAAGCTGGGGCTGGAGGGCATCGTTTCGAAGCGAATCGATCTGCCCTATGTGTCCGGCAGGGGCGAGCATTGGATCAAGACGAAATGCGTCGAGGGCCAGGAATTCGTGCTCTTGGGCTATGTCCCTTCCACTGCCTTGCCGGGCGCCGTGGGCTCACTCGTTCTAGGCTACTACGAACGCGGCCGGCTGATCCATGCTGGCCGTGCTGGAACAGGCTTCTCTGCCGACCAGGCGACCGCCCTGCGACGGCAGCTTGACAGCCTCCCGCGCCAGATGCCGAGCTTTGCCAATGAGGTCCCGCGCTCCGTTCTCAAGGACGTGAGATGGATTGCGCCGAAGCTGGTTGCCGACATCGAATACCGCGGCTGGAGCGCCGATGGCTTGCTTCGCCAAGCTTCTTTCAAAGGTCTGCGTGAAGACAAGTCGCCCGAAGAGGTCCGCCTCGAAAAACAGCGCTCGGGTGTGACTTCGCGCAGTCCCGCCTCGATCCGTCTCACCCATCCCGAGCGCATATTGTGGGAGGATCAGGGCGTCACCAAACAGGGCCTCGCCGATTTTTACGTGGCGATCGCTCCCTGGATTCTCCCTCATTTGATCGACCGGGTATTGAGTCTGGTACGCTGCCCATCTGGCGTGGGCAAGGATTGCTTCTATGCCAAGCATGCGTGGGGAGGCCTGAGCAGCAGCATCCGTCGCGTCGACGTGGGCGAAGACCAGCCGATGTTGGCGATCGACGATCTCGATGGTTTGATCGCTCTCGTGCAGGCAGGCGTCCTCGAGATCCATCCCTGGGGATCGCGCACCGGCGATCTCGAACGTCCGGACCGTATCATTTTCGATCTCGATCCCGGCGAAGGCGTCGAATGGAGGAGCGTGATATCGGCGGCTTTCGAAGTTCGCGACCGCCTGCGGGAACGCAAGCTGAAGAGCTTCGTCAAAACGACGGGTGGCAAGGGTCTTCACGTCGTAGCGCCGATTGCGCCGAGAGCTGGCTGGGACGAGGTAAAGGAATTCAGCCAGCGTCTCGCCGAGGACATGGCAGCAGATAGTCCGAAGCTGTATGTCACCAAGATGACGAAGACTCTCCGCCGCGAACGCATCTTCGTTGACTTCCTGCGCAACGGGCGCGGCGCTACTGCCGTAGCCGCCTATTCGACGCGCGCGAGACGCGGAGCTCCGGTTTCTACTCCATTGAGCTGGGATGAGCTTTCGGAGGATATCGGCCCGAGCCACTACGCGCTGACGAATCTGCAGCAGCGTCTCGATCATCTTCCCAAAGACCCCTGGGCGGGATTTTTTTCGATCAAGCAGCCACTGCCGGCGCTTGCAAAAAGCGCCGGCACCAGGAGACACCGTCCCAAAATCTAGAAAGGCTGCTTGAGCCTGCATCTGCGTGCGAAGTGGCCGAGCACACGCTCCGAAGCATCAACAATTTGCACATTTCCGAGTTCCATTTCGGCGAAAGCCAATCGGCGTCTCGGGATGGAACCAGTGGCGTGTAATGGCGTTGTGAAACAAACTGCTGGTTCCGTTCCGGAACAACCCTCTAACTTACAAGGATTTCATAGATGCGTCGTTTGAATGCTGCAGTTGCGCCTGCTGTGTCCAACCTCCGGCGTCCGGTAACGTTGATGTGCCTGTCGCATCTGCGCTGGAATTTTGTCTGGCAGCGTCCCCAGCACCTCTTGTCGCGCGCTGCATCCGATTATGATGTGCTTTTTATTGAGGAACCGATTTTCGAAGCTCAGGCAAAGCCGCGCATGGAGTGGCGGGTGGAGTCATCCGGCGTTCACATCGGAGTTCCCGTGCTGCCCGAGGGGAGCACGCCTTCTGCCATAACGCTTCTGCAGCGCAAGCTTATCGACGAGACTCTGAGCAGTCGTCCGCACAGCCAGTTCGTCCTCTGGTACTACACGCCGATGGCGCTCCCCTTCACCCTCCACCTGCGACCCGACATTTGCATATACGACAATATGGACGAGCTCTCTGCCTTCCGCGGAGCCTCACCGCGTCTCGTAGCCCTCGAGCGTCGCTTGTTCCAGCGCGCGGATGTTGTGTTTACTGGCGGTCACAGCCTCTATGAAGCCAAGCGCTCGAAGCATCGCAATATTCATGCCTTTCCCAGCAGCATTGATGCGGCCCATTTTCGCGTCGCCCGGCTCAAGCGCTCGACACCTGCAGACCAAAGCCAGATCCCCGTGCCCCGCCTGGGTTTCTTCGGCGTCATCGACGAGCGCTTCGATATCGATCTACTCGCCAACGCCGCCGATCTGCGCCGGGATTGGCAATTCATTATGATCGGGCCGGTGGTGAAGATCGATCCGGCCACCCTGCCGAAGCGGCCCAACATCCATTATCTTGGTGGAAAATCATATGACGAGCTTCCCGCCTATCTCTCCGGCTGGAATGTGGGCATCATGCCCTTCGCGATCAACGAAGCCACGCGTTTTATCAGCCCGACCAAAACACCGGAATTCCTCGCCGCAGGCGTGCCCGTCGTTTCCACCCCGATTACCGATGTGATTCGGCCCTACGGTGAGCAGGGTCTCGTCGAGATCGCCCCCACCTCGAAGGAACTTGTCTCCCGCGCTGAGTTCCTGCTCGAGCGCCCGCACGAAGATTGGCTGCGCAAGGTCGATGCGCACTTGTCGAAAATGTCTTGGGATCGAACTTGGTCCGGAATGCGCAGGGAGATCGATCGTCTCCTGGCGCGTGCACCCAGACGCACTCAGGCCACCATCGGCGCGGGGGAGGAAGCCCGTGTTTGATTGGCTGATCGTCGGCGCCGGCTTCGCCGGCAGTGTCATTGCCCAGCAACTCGCCAGTCAGCGCAATGAGCAGGTTCTGCTGATCGATCGGCGGCCCCATATCGGCGGCAATGCGTTCGACCGCTACAACGATGCGGGCATTCTCATCCACCAATATGGCCCGCATATCTTCCATACCAACTCGGCGATGATCTTCGATTATCTGTCGCAGTTCACCGAATGGCGGTTCTATGAGCATCGCGTTCTGGCCAATGTCGACAACATGCTCCTGCCAATTCCCATCAATCTCGACACGGTGAACCGTCTCTATGGGTTGAATCTCAACTCCGAAGAGCTGGAACGCTGGTTTGCGTCACAGGCGGAGCCGGTTGCGGACATCAGAACTTCGGAAGATGTCGTGGTCAGCAAAGTTGGTCGCGATCTCTACAAGAAGTTCTTCGAGGGTTATACTAAGAAGCAATGGGGCGTTTACCCGAGCGAGCTCGACAAATCGGTAACTTCGCGCGTGCCCACGCGCACCAACCGCGACGACCGCTATTTTAGCGATAAGTATCAGTTCATGCCGGCGGGCGGTTACACACGCATGTTCGAGCGCATGTTATCCCACCCCAACATCAAAATCATGCTGCAGACCGACTATGCCGAGATCAAGAATAAGATTCCCTATCGGCGGATGGTGTTCACCGGCCCGATCGATGAATTCTTTTGTTTCCGCCTTGGCAAGCTCCCCTATCGCTCGTTACATTTTGAGCATGTCACGCTCGACAAGGAATGGCAGCAGTCGGTTGCCGTGGTGAATTACCCCCAGAGCGAGAAATACACCCGGGTGACCGAATACAAGCATCTCACCGGACAGTTGCATCCGAAAACCAGCATCACCTATGAATATCCGAGCGACACCGGAGATCCTTATTATCCCGTTCCGCGCGCGGAAAATCAGGAGCTCTACAAGAAATACGAAGCCCTGGCCTCTTCGACCCGCGACATCTGGTTCGTCGGGCGACTTGCTACCTACCGCTACTACAACATGGATCAGGTGGTGGGCCAGGCATTGGCGACCTTCAGACGCATAGATCAGGCGCTTCCGAGGAGCTTTTCCGGCGAGCGCCGCGTCGCGGCGGTTGCTTGACGACGCGACTGGCGTTTTTCGTAAACTTTACGCGGCGCCCACGAGAAGGGCGCCCTGTAGGCCCGCGCTTTCCACGCCGAGGCTCTGTGCCACGAGCAGGTCGAGCAGGCAGCAGGCGGCCGGGTCGATGCTTGGCGGATCTCGGAAGAGCCTGAAGGTGGATACCAGCACCCGGCCTTTGCCATAACCGCGTTCGACCGAAATCGCCACCGGCTTGTGAATCCAACCCACCACAAGTCCGGCGCTGACGCGGCTCTGGAAGTCCATGAGGTTGCAGCCCGTGATCACGAACTGCGGAATCACGCGGTCGAGCGTTTCGTCGATGAGGGGTCCGCCTGGAATGGCGCTAAACCGGCCGGTCCGCCTGAGCCACGCGAAGGAAGATGCCCAATCCCCGCGCCATAGCGTGCCGTCGCGGTCCTTGACCTTGACCGACTGCCAATGCGGGAAAAAAGGATCGAGCGAAGTGGCGGATTCCGGCAGAAGCAGAAGTCGCATCCCATTTCGGACATCCGCAGCCAGTTCCGCATCGTAGCTGCGCGCGATGACGAGCGAAGCATTCGTTTTCTCGGGCGCAATCTCGTAGCCGAGACCTGTCAAATGGTCGCGAATGTCCGCATCCGGCGACCAGACTTGACCGATCGACCGGTCGGGAGGAAGACGCTCGGCATAGACCGCGACGTCGAGGTAATTGCTGGCGATCACGGAGCCATCGCTTGCCGCGAGTTCAAATTCAACGCGCCGCATTTGCGAATTCGTCACAAAAGGCATGCTCAGCGAAATGACTCCGAGGTCGAGGACACCGCCGGCCTCGACCGCGGGCACCGTTATCGATTGATGCATTCCGAACCGCAAGACAAGAGTGGCATTTTCGATCCTTCGCCCGCCATTTGCGATCGCCACCTCGAAGAGGGCCGTTTCTTCGCTGCGGTAAGATAGTCTCTGCCAGCGCGGCACGATCACGACATCGGAATTGATCGTATGGAAAATGTCGTGGAACACCCGCTTGTTGCGACGCATGTCAAGAAGGCCGTTGCTCTCCCAATGCGTATCGGTGAAGGCGGTGATCACATAGCCAGCAAGCTCGGGTCGCTGACGCATGACCTCGATCTGATACTTGAGCGCGCGGAATTGCTGCCATTGCGCCGCCTCGACGAAGCCCCACAGTTCGCCGAAAGCCCGATCGAGACTCCAGTCGGCGAAGCGATTTTCGATCCCGTGCGGATACATGATGCCTTCGCCCCAGTCGTGACCCGTTTCGAACCACCACGGCTCCCTGCCGTCCTCGTCCTTGAGCTGCTCGGGGTTGGGAAGTCCCCAATTGCCGAATTCCGAGCACATGAGCGGTTCCGTCCCCGCCTGGACTGCATCGCCCTCAAGGCTGAAGAGCCACGGAGGTCTCGAAGCTAGGTCGCGCACGAAACGGTCCCAGGAACGCCGGTTGTCGGGATAGGCCGCATAGAAGTGGTAGTCGGCAATGTCTGCCTGCACGTGAAAACTGGGATAAAGCGGAGAATTATCCACCACCAGCCGGCTCGGATCATAGGCCTTGAGCCAGTTGTATATTCTCTTGAGCCACTCCCGGTGCTCCGCATCGTGGACGAGGTCCACTCCCCAATTCTCGTTGATGATCGTCCAGATGATAATCGAAGGGTGATGTCCGTCCCTGTCGACGATACCCTTGAGCGTCGCCTCCTTGCGCGCCCGTGAGCGTTCCGTCGAGATGCCGCCGTTCGGCAGTTCCGTCCAGATGAGAAGGCCAATACGATCGGCGACGTCGTAGTAACGAGGATCCGGCGCCTTGATGTGGCAGCGCAGGCAGTTAAGACCGAGTTCCTTCGCCTTGCGAAACTCATCCTCGAGAAACTCGACTGATGGCACGGTGCTGATCATCTCGGGATAGTAATCTTGGTCGAGCGCACCTCGGAGATGGAGCGGCTGCCCGTTGAGAAACAGCCGGCCGTCCCGTGTCTCTATGGTGCGAAATCCGAAGCTCTGTTCCACCCGTTCGACTTCTATGCCGTGCCGCCGCATGGTGGCCTCCAGCCGGTAGAGATGAGGCGATTGCGGCGACCAAGGATGAATGTCGGTGAGCTGGAACACGCATTCGAGTTCCGCCTGATTTTCTTCGACGGGATGTGCGGTCTCTTGCACCGCGCCGTCGGGCGCGACGATCTTGAGTTCGATGTTGGAGAGAGATTTGAGCGGTTGGGCGAAGACCAGTCTGGCTCTCACTTGCCCCGTCTCGAGACTCGTGCGGATTCTGATGCGGTCGATGTGGTCGGGGATACGCTGCTCGAGAAAGACCGACTGCCAGATGCCCGACAAAGGGCCGTACCAGCTCTGCTTGCCGAAGGGAATTTCCGTCAGCGGGGCATCGGGGAATTCGCTGATATCGTCGGTCGGGCTCTCGACCTTGACCTTGATCTCATTGCGGCCCTCCACGAGATGTTCCGTCACGTCAAAGGCGAAGGGCAGAAAACCTCCCTCGTGCTTGCCGACGAAAGCTCCGTTTACATACACATAGGCCGTGTGGAAGACGGCGCCGAATCTCAGGAAAGCATTGTCCTTGAGCCAGTCAGGTGGAAGCGCAATTTCCCGACGGTATATGCCCGTACCCCCACGGGTATGGAGATCGTCGAACTGGGCTTGCCATGGCCCCGGCACCGTAATCTGGCGAACCTTTACTGGTTGGGAGACGCGGTCGCTCGAGGAATGAAGGAACTGCCATGTCCCGTCGAGGCTGATGGGTTGCGCGCGCATGAAAAATCCGAATCACTCGTTTGGAAATTGAGGCGATATGCTGCGATCAGGGCAGAAATGTGTGTCGCCGAGCGTCATTGTTCATGGAGATACCTGGCATGCAAATGATTGATGTTCGGTACAGTTGATACGCCAAGAATGGCGTCTCTCCTACTTTGGATCGAGCACGCGTCCAAGCCCTATCAGCGGAACCAGCTTATCGCAACGGTGTTGGTTATGGGGCTTGGGGCCATGCAGGAGACGAAACATGCCAAATAACAAACAGAACCGCGAGAACCAGGGCGGTCGTGGCGGCCAGGGATCGCGTGGCGGCCAAGGCGGCCAAGGCGGCCAAGAGTCGCGTGGCGGCCAGAGCAGCGGCGGCCAGAAGCAGCAATCCGGCAATCGCTCACGCTAAGGGATTGAGGTGCCAGGCTCCAGGGGGATCAAATGACGCGCAACCGGCGCAAGGGGCCCCGGATGGACGGCGCGAGAGCCCCGACCATTTTTGAGTGACCCACAATGTCCCAGACCGCCCTGTCTCTACTGACGCTCGCCCTTCGAAAGGCGCATGGCATGGAAACCCAAGCGCTTGAGCTGCTTGAGCGCCAGGCCGCACGCCTCGAACGTTTTCCGGAGCTCCAGGCGCAGATTCAGCGTCATCTAGGCGAAACTGAACGCCAGCTCGAACGCATCGAGGATTGTCTTGATGCCTTGGGGGAGGACACGCATGAAGTTCCCGGTGGTTCATCCACCGCAGTGCCTGTCCGCTCGGTCGTTCCCGCCAACGGTGATCTCCTTGATGAAACCTTCGCCGATTATGCACTGGAGAACTATGAAATCGCTGCCTACCGATCGCTGCTCACCTTATGCGAGATGGCAGTGCAACGCAGCATCGCACCTTTGCTCCAGGAATCGCTGAAGGAGGAGGAGGCGATGGCCCGGTGGCTCAGAGACAATCTTTCCCGGCTGACGCGCGACTACGTCACTGAATGCGAACGGGATCAGGCCACCGCGGCCTGACGTCGGCGCTCAGCGAGGAGAAGTCCCGGCTTATGGCCAGGGCTCGGTTCAGCTGCCCTGCGACACAAACTTGTTGAACCGGCTGAGCTTCCCGTCCTGCGTGTGCTCCTGAAACAGAAATTCAAGTTTGCGTGAGTCGAAGACTTTGAAGAATTCGTCCCAGGAAACGGGGTTCAACGCCTCGTCGCCGCTCTCATCCCTCTCTTCGAAATCGAAACGCAGGATTTCGGTGCCCTCGACCATCGTCGGCTTGGCCTTTCGCTCCTCCGCCCAGCGGCGAATTTCTTCATGGGCCCGGGTTCGATGGGCCTGACGGTCCGTGCTCGATTTTTTTCTGGCGGTCTGTGCCATGGCCTACCTCCAAAGCTATCACTCGAAAACAGTCCAGATTGCTCTTTAGTTCCGGCACAGCTATCAGCCTCCTGGGGCAAAGAAGGCTGAAGGAAGATGACCAAACATCCGCTGGACCCCTTGGGGCCCGACGAAATAACCCGCGCCGTCGAAATCGCCCGCAAGTCGGGCAGTTTGAGCGCCAATACCTGGTTCGAGACCATCGCCCTGCACGAACCTCTGAAGGAACATCTCCGGCAAGGCAATTGTCTTCGCCTCGCCTATGTCTGCTGCTACGACCCCGATGTCGGTGAGACTTGGGACGGTATCGTCGATCTGGGGCAGGCAAGACTGAAAGAATGGCGCCACGTAAAGGGCGCCCAGGCTCGCATCGTCATAGACGAGTTCATCAAGGGCGGAGAGATCGCCAAAGCCGATCCACGCTTCATCGAGGCTTGTGCGAAGCGCGGCATTACCGACATGGATGAGGTACTGATCGAGCCCTGGGCGGCGGGCCATTTCGGCGTGCCGGAAGAACACGGTGAGCGCCTGGCATACGGCCATTGCTGGCTCAGGAACAGCATAGGCGACAATCCTTATGCCAGACCTATCGCCAATCTTCACCCCGTTGTCGACTTGCGCCGCATGAAGCTCGTGCGCGTCGACGATTTCGGCGTGGTGCCGCTGCCGCCCGAAAGTACCTCGTTCATCCATCCTTCGCCGCGCACCGACCTGAGGCCGCTCGAGATCGAGCAGAAGGAAGGTCCAAGCTTCATGGTCGAGGGCAATCTCGTTCGCTGGCAGAAATGGCAATTCCGCTTGGGCTTCCATGTTCGCGACGGGCTCATACTTCATACCATCGGCTATGAAGATCAAGGCATGCTTAGGCCGATCATGCATCGCGCCTCGCTTGCCGAGATGGTCGTGCCCTATGGCGATCCGACGGGCTCTTATTATCGACGCAATGCTTTCGATACCGGCGAATATGGCGTCGGTCAGTTTCTCGATTCGCTTACGCTCGGCTGCGATTGTTTGGGAGAGATCCATTATTTCGATGCGTGGAGCCACGATTGGCACGGCGAGCCGAAGAAGATCGCCAACGCCATTTGCATGCATGAGGAAGACTATGGCGTGCTGTGGAAATTCTCAGACCTGCAGACAGGCAAAGTCACCGTCAAGCGCTCCCGCCGTCTGGTCGTGTCCTGTTTCGCCACCATCGGCAATTATGTCTATGGCTTCTTCTGGTACTTCTATCAGGATGGAACGATCGGTGTGGAGGTGAAGGCGACAGGCATTCCCCTGGTCAGCGGCAGGGCTGTAGGCGAGCGCTCGCTTTACGGTGCTCTCGTCGCCCCGGGCATTGACGCGCATGTGCATCAGCACGTGTTCTCATTCCGCTTCGACATGTCGGTGGATGGAGAGCGCAATTCTGTCTCGGAGGTGAATTTTTCGTCGCTGCCCTTGGGGCCCGACAATCGCCACGGCAATGCCATCGGCATCACCGAAACCCAGTTTTCAAGCGAGAAGGAGGCCCAGCGCGTCATCGATCTTGCCTCTTCGCGTTACTGGCGGGTCATCAATCCGAATGTGAAGAATGCTTTGGGCGAGCCCGTGGGTTACAGGTTAGTCCCCGGGGTTAATGCACTTCCCTTTCTGCACCCCGACGCTCCGGTGGCGAAACGTGCAGGTTTCATGTTCAAGCATTTCTGGGCGACGCGCTTTGCCCCCGACGAGTTCTATCCCGCGGGCCATTTCCCCAATCAGCACCAAGGCGGCGACGGTCTTTCCGCCTGGACGGCGGCCGACCGTTCTCTCGACAATGAGAACATCGTCGTCTGGTACACGCTGAACTACCATCACCTCCCGAGGCCCGAGGATTGGCCGGTGCAGCCCTGCGTCTACGCCGGTTTCCATTGGATGCCTTCGGGATTCTTCGACGCCAACCCCTCCCTCGACGTTCCCTCGCCTGAGGCCAAATGCTGCTGACTTGACGACCTATGTTCAACTTGAGCAGCAATTTGCGCCGGGCTGTCGCCTGGGTAGCCGCAATCAATCTCGCCTATTTCGGCGTGGAGTTTTCGGCGGCCCTTTACCTTGGTTCCGTGTCTCTCTTTGCCGACTCGATCGATTTTCTTGAAGACTCCTCCATCAACCTTCTCATCCTGATCGGGCTGGGCTGGAGTGCAGCCAAGCGCTCCATACTGGGCCAGGTGCTGGCGGCGGTCATTCTCGTGCCGGGGATCGCCACGCTCTGGCAGGCCTGGGAGAAGTTCAATTTCCCCATTGCTCCTGAGCCTCTTCCTCTTTCTGTAGTGGGCGCTGGCGCATTCGCGGCTAACCTCGTCTGTGCGCTCATACTGGTCCGCTATCGCAGCGAGGCTGGCAGCCTCACCCGCGCCGCTTTCCTATCGGCGCGGAACGACGTATTCGCCAATATGGCGATCGTCGGCGCCGGCATAGCGACTGCGTTCACGACATCCGCATGGCCCGATCTGATTGTCGGCCTTGGCATTGCCGTTCTCAACGCCGATGCCGCACGAGATGTCTTTCGCGCCGCTCGTAGCGAGGCAGACCCGCACAGCTGAGCTCATATTTGATTTGACAGTGGCGGCGCGCTGGAGGTGAATGCCCACCCTAAAAACGGTGAGGATGATCGATGAACCCCGTCGTACATTTCGAAATGCCGGCCGAAGACCGCAAGCGCATGTCCGAATTCTATTCGAAAACATTTGGCTGGCAGACACAGCAGCTCGGACCCGAGATGGGCAACTATGTGCTCGCCATGACGACCGAGTCGGACGACAATGGACCAAAAAAGCCGGGCACCATCAATGGCGGCTTTTTTACTAAATCGGACGATATGCCGGCGCAATATCCATCCGTCGTGATTGCCGTCGACGACATTGGCCAGTCGATGAAAAAAGTTGCGCAATCGGGCGGCAGGGTTCTGGGCGAGCCGATGGATATTCCAGGCGTCGGCAAATACGTGTCTTTCTTTGACACCGAGGGCAATCGCGTCAGCATGCTTGAGCCAAGCATGGCGGCGCGCGGCCGGAAATGAGCTGCCTTAGCCCCCGTCGATCTGCTTGCCGATGAGGGCAATGGCCCGCTGGTAGACGCTTGCCGCGTTCCAGCCTTGGATGGCGCCAAAATTGGGCTCGCCTGGCTGGTAGCCGGCGCCCGCCACCCAGCCATGGCCTTTCAGGAATTTCGCCGTCGAAGCGAGCGCATCCGCCTTGCCGTTGAGATTGACGCCGCCATTACCGTCCCCGTCGGCACCATAGAGCAGGATGTTCTTCGGCAGGAATTGCGTTTGCCCGACCTCTCCATGCATGGCGCCCTTGGTGCCGGCCGAAAGAGTGCCCCGGTCAATGAGCTTCAGCGCCGCATAGAGATGATCGGTGAAATAGTCGGGTCTCCGACAGTCATACGCGAGCGTGGCCACGGCCGAGAGCGTATTCTGGTTGCCGGTGAAGCCGCCGAAACCGGTCTCCATCCCCCAGATGGCGAGAAGCGGTCCGGGCGGCACGCCATACTTGCGCTCGATAGATTTGAACAGGGCCGCATTCGATCGTTTCAAACTCTTGCCCCTGGCAGCAATGGTTGGCCCACCCCGCTTCTGCATGAAGGCGGCAAGCGACAGCTTGAAGCTTTTCTGGCTGCGGTCGGCCTGGATCGTCGCGGCCGAGTAGCTCGTGCGCATGAGCGCAGCGATCCCCTTGGCCTTGACCCCGTTCGCCTTGGCCTCCAGAGCAAATTCTTTTTTCCACGATTCGAAGCCCTTGGCACTTTTGCCGCATTGGGCCGCCTGCGCTGCGCCCGCCATCGTCAAAACCGCATAGGTCGCGACGAGCATACCGAACTTGAATGAGATCATCGCCTGAAGTCCAGTGAATTAGGATCGCCGCTCTGTGCCATCGAACCACGGTTGCCTGTCGGAGTAAAGTCGTTGACGTGGGCAGGTTCCGTCCTACTATCCCCTCGCTCCGAACGCTCCTCATGGCCTCCATCTCACTCGAAGATCGTATCCGCAAGCTCCCGTGCTGGACAGGCCGCGTGGAACTTGAGCCGTTGAAAGGCGGTATCAGCAACACGTCCTTCACCGTCACCGATCCCAAGGGTCGTTTCGTCGCCCGCTGCGGCGGCGATATCGCCGTTCACCATGTTTTCCGCGACCGCGAGCGTGCGGCGAGCGAGGCTGCGCATCAGGCAGGGCTCTCCCCCGAACTCATCTATGCCGAGCCCGGCATCATGGTCTTTCGCTATGTCGCCGGCAGGACCTTTAACGAGGCCGACATGCGTGCCAATGTTGAGCGCATTGTGCCGCTGCTCTCTCGGTGCCACCGCGCCGTCGGCCGGCTGCTGACCGGCCCGCCCCAGATATTCTGGGTGTTCCATGTGGTCCGCGACTATGCAAGCACCCTCCGCAAGGAAAAGGCCCGCAATGGCCGAGACCTTGCTCACTATGTGGAACTCGCAAACAAGCTCGAGGATCACCAGCTTCCGCAGCCGATCGTCTTCGGGCACCACGATCTGCTCCCGGGCAATTTTCTGGATGATGGTGACCGCCTCTGGCTCATCGACTGGGAATATGGCGGCTTCGGTACCCCACTTTTCGACCTTGCCAACGTCGCCGCCAACGGCAGTTTCGCCGGGGAACAGGAGCAGGCGCTCCTCGCCCGCTACTATGGCGACAAGCCATCCCCCGAACTGCAGCGCTCATTTGATGCGATGAAGATCGCATCCTCTCTGCGCGAGGCACTCTGGGCGATGGTCTCCGACATTCACCTGAGTGCCCCGGGTGCGGATTATGTCGCTCATGCCGAAGAATATCTGAGGCGCACCCATAAAGCTGTCGAACGCTTCAATGAGCGTCATGGCCGCCTATGACCGCGCTTCCCGCCCACGCGGAAATCATCGTCATCGGCGGCGGGATCATCGGCTGCTCCGTCACCTACCACCTTGCAAGGGACCATAAAGCTGATGTCCTGCTGCTGGAACGTGGCAGGCTGACGTCCGGCTCGACTTGGCATGCTGCAGGTCTCGTCGGACAATTGCGCTCGTCGGCCTCGATCACTCAGGTGTTGCGCTACTCCGTCGACCTTTACAAACGTCTCGCCGGCGAAACGGGTCTGGAAACCGGCTGGAAAATGACTGGCTGCCTTCGTCTCGCCATGAATGACGAGCGCTGGATCGAATACCGCCGCCTTGCCACGACGGCGCAGAGCTTCGGCCTCGAAATGTACCTGCTGTCGCCAAGCGAAGTGAAATCCATGTGGCCGCTGCTGGAAACGGGCGATCTCGTCGGCGCAAGCTTTCTGCCGACGGACGGCCAGGCCAGCCCTTCCGACATTACCCAATCTCTCGCCAAGGGCGCCCGCATGCACGGCGCCGACATTCGCGAGAACGTGTCCGTCATGGGCTTCGAGGTGAAGAACGGCCGCGTCACATCGGTGATGACCACCGCGGGTGCCATATCCTGCGACAAGCTCGTGCTGTGCGCGGGCCTCTGGTCAAGGCAGATCGCGGCCAAGGCTGGAGTCAGAGTGCCGATCCAGCCGGTGAAGCATCAATATGTCGTCACCGAGAAGATTGACGGCGTATCACCGGGTCTTGCCACCATTCGCGATCCCGACCGGCGGACCTATTTCAAGGAGGAGGTGGGCGGTCTCGTCTTTGGCGGATACGAGCCCAACCCGATCGCCTGGGCGACGGGAGACTTGCCCGACAGTTTCGAATTCCAGCTCTTCGAAGATGATTGGGACCATTTCGAGCAGCACATGAGCCAGGCCCTCGCCCGCGTTCCCGCCCTTGATCGCGCGGGCATCAAGCAGATGATCAATGGGCCGGAGAGTTTCACGCCGGATGGCAATTTCATCCTGGGGCGCGCGCCGGAGCTTGCCAATTTCTTCGTCGGTTGCGGCTTCAACGCCTTCGGCATCGCCTCGGGCGGCGGCGCCGGGTGGGTGTTGGCCGAATGGGTACGATCCAGCGAAGCTCCCCTCGATCTGTGGGTCGTTGATATACGCCGCTTCTCCTCCCTTCACGACGACAGGGAATGGGTGAAGGACCGCACGCTGGAAGCCTATGGCAGGCATTACACCATTTCCTATCCGCACGAGGAATATGAAAGCGGTCGGCCCCGCATCGTTTCGCCCCTCTACGAACGCCTTGGGAAATACGGCGCCGTCTTCGGCTCGAAACTCGGCTGGGAGCGCCCGAATTGGTTCGCCCGCAATGAGGAGGAGCCGCGTGACCTATACTCCATGGGCAGGCAGAATTGGTTCGCCGCCGTCGGCCGCGAGCACGAGCGCGTGCGCCGCCATGCGGGCCTGTTCGATCAATCTTCCTTCGCCAAATACGAGCTGCGCGGGCGCGACGCAGAGAAGGCTCTGTCGTTCATTTGTGCCAATGACATCGCCAGATCGGCGGGGAGGCTCACCTACACGCAGATGCTCAACAGCCGGGGCGGCATCGAATGCGATCTGACCGTCGCCAGGCTGACCGACGATCACTTCTATATCGTCACCGGCACCGGCTTTCGCACGCATGACGCAGGTTGGATCGCTGATCACATCGATCGAGGGCTCGACGCGACGCTCATCGACGTCACCGAAAACTACGGCACGCTCTCCCTCATGGGGCCGCAGGCTCGCAAAATACTCGCCGCGGCCTGCCGCGAGGATGTCTCGAACCAGGCCTTTCCCTTCGGCCATGTGCGGACGATCACCATCGCGGGGCATAGGCTGCGCGCGCTGCGCGTGACCTATGTCGGCGAACTCGGTTGGGAGCTGCACATGCCCATCGAAGCGCTGGGTGAGGTCTTCGACCTGCTGATGGAAAGGGGGAAACCTGTTGGCCTCGAACCCGTAGGCTATCGGGCGCTCGAATCGCTGAGACTCGAGAAATTCTACCGAGCTTGGGGCTCCGACATCACCCCCAATGACAATCCCTTCGAGGCAGGATTGGGTTGGGCGGTCAAGCTCAAAAGCTCGACCCATTTCCTTGGCCGGGAGGCCATGGAGAAACAGGCCAACAGTAGGCTGACGAAAAGGCTTGCCGGTTTCGTCTGCGACGATCCTGAAGTGGTGTTGCTCGGCCGTGAAACCATACTGCGCAACGGAGAGCAGGTCGGCTATTTGACGAGCGGCGGCTTCGGCTACACGGTCGGCAAGCCGGTGGGCCTGGGCTACGTCCGCAAGGCTGACGGGCTCGATGAGGACTTTATCCGCGCCGGACGCTATGAACTAGTCGTCGCTCAGACGCGGATACCCTGCACGTTGTCCTTGGCTCCTCTCTATGATCCCTTGAACGCGCGCGTGAGAGCCTGAACGAAGATGACCTTTAGGGCCGATCGTCACGTCAGCATTCTCATCATTGGCGGCGGTGCCATCGGCACCTCGCTCGCCTATCACCTGGGCCGCGATGGCGCCAAGGACGTGCTTCTGGTCGAGAAGGCGCAGCTCACCCATGGCTGCACCTGGCATGCGGCGGGCCTCGTTGGCCAGCTGCGTGGCAAGCGAAATCTCACGCGTCTCATGCAGAATTCCGTCGCCGTCTTCGACCGGCTCGAAGCCGAGACGGGGCAGGCGATTCAATGGCGCAAGGTAGGCTCGCTGCGTCTTGCTTCGTCGAAATCGCGTTGGAGCGAAATCAGAAGGTCGATGACCCAGGCCAAGAGTTTCGGCGTGGAATGCCAATCGCTGTCGGCCGCTGAAGCCCGATCGCACTTTCCCTATCTCGCGGTGGAGGGGGTCGAAGGAGCGGCTCTCATTTTGGGTGACGGCTACATCGATCCCTACTCTTTGACCATGGCTTATGCCAAGGGCGCCCGCCTGCACGGCGTGAGAATCGAGGAGAACACGTCCGTCGCGGAGATTGCCGTCGAAGGCCGCCGCGTCGCAGGCGTCGTCACCAATGGCGGTAATATTGCATGTGACGTTCTCGTCAATTGCGCTGGCCTGTGGGCCAAGCGTGTGGGAAAAATGGCCGGCGTGTCCCTTGCCGCGGGCGTGGTCGAACACCAGTATTTTCTGACCGAGAAGAAGCTCTCCTTCGACTCCTCGCTCACCACGCTGCGCGATCCCGACAAGAATTTCTATCTGAAGCCCGATGTCGGATCGTTCGCCATCGGCGGTTGGGAGCAGGGGACGAGGGGATGCTGGCGAGGCCTTCCGCCGCTCGACTTTGCCCGCGAGCTCTTCCCGCCCAACATGGAACGGCTCGAATTATTTGCATTGCCTGCCGCCGAGCGTCTGCCCATCCTGAACGACATCGGCATTCAAACGATCATCAATGGTCCCATACCCGTTTCTGCCGACGGCGAGCCCATCATGGGCTTAGCGCCCGAACTCGACAATTGCTTCCTCGCCTGCGCCTTCACGGCCGGCATCGCGGCTTCGGGCGGCGCCGGCCAAGCCATGGCGAACTGGATCCTCCACGGCGACCCGGGCATGGATCTGTGGTCCTTCGATGTGCGACGCTTCGGCCCGCTGCACGCGCAGGAGCGTTATCTTGAGGCCAGGGCTGTCGAGGCCTATGGCGCCTACTACCACATTCACTGGCCGGGTGAGGAGCAGAAGGCGGCGCGGGGCTTGCGTCGCAGCCCTCTGCACGAACCTCTCCTGAGACAAGGGGCCGTGATGGGTTCCAAGTTTGGCTGGGAACGTCCAAATTGGTTCGCAAGAGCAGGAGAAGCGGCCGAGGACCGCCCAAGCTTCGAAGACAAGCCCAACTGGTTCGACGCCGTTGCCCGGGAGCATCGGGCGATCCGCGAGCAAGTGGCGCTCATCGACCAAACCTCCTTTGCTAAGTTCAAGATCAGTGGCGAAGGCGCCCTTCATGCGATGAATCGAATTGCCGCCAATGATCTGAGCGGACCTCCGGGCAAAGCCGTCTACACCCAGCTGTGCAACGCTGAGGGCGGCATCGAAGCCGACGTGACAGTCGTGCATCTGAGCGACGACCTGCTCTATATGATCACGGGCTCAGGTTTTGGTCTGCGCGATAGCACATGGGTCCGCCGGCATCTTCCTCAAGACGAGAGCATCGAACTCCACGAGGTGACCAACGCCTGGTCCACGATCAATCTCTGCGGTCCTCGCGCCCGCGATGTGCTCCAGTCGGTTACCGACGAGGATCTCTCCAATGATGCTTTTCCTTATCTGACCGCCGCCGTCGTGGGGTTGGGCTATGCGTCCGTGATAGCCGTTCGCATTGGATATGTCGGCGAACTGGGATACGAACTCTACGTGCCCCAGGAATACGCCGCCCATGTCTATGAGACCCTATCGGAAGCAGGCAAAGAAGAGGGCATTGTCGATGTCGGCTACCGCGCCATCGATAGCTGCCGCCTGGAGAAGGGCTATCTCTACTGGTCGGGCGACATAAGTCCCGACCACAATCCCTATGAAGCGGGTCTTGGTTTCGCCGTCGCCCTGGGCAAAAGCGATTTCATCGGACGTGATGCGTTGATCAAGATAAAGGAAATGGGTGTCCGCCGCCGGCTCTCTTCTTTCACCGTCGGTGGCTTTGCACCCTTCCATGGCGGCGAGGCGATTTATTGCGCGGAGCAGCTCATCGGCTGGACCACGAGCGCGGGCTTCGGCCATACGCTTCAAACGACCATCGCCTTCGGTTATGTACCGGTTGAATTCGCAAATGAGACCCACTTCGAAATTGAGGCCTTCGGCAGACGCTACCCGGCCCGCCGCAGCCGCCGCTGCCTTTATGATCCAGGCATGGAGCGTTTGAAAACATAATGGCAGCAAGCGACCACGAAGAAGCGAAAGCTGTGCTGGCGCGCTTGAATCTCTTTGCGGGGGCCGAGGTGGCCGGGGCGCGTGTGTCCCGGCTCGGTGGCCTCACCAATCGCGTCTTCCGCATCGATCTGGCGCGCAAGAC
>Ga0075431_100001770_pt1 | contig 20352 bp, 18 predicted proteins | sample RhiMetdeltSRZDD5_FD_75297 | JGI IMG/M metagenome (GOLD analysis project Ga0075431, IMG submission 75297) | Populus rhizosphere microbial communities from Tennessee, USA - Rhizosphere MetaG P. deltoides SRZDD5 | ecosystem: Host-associated > Plants > Roots > Rhizosphere > Soil | place: USA... | reverse complement strand
GGTGACGCAGCAGTCGAGTGCCTCGGTGCCGGCGGGCAGTGTGATCAGTCAGAGTCCGTTGGCGGCGGCGAGTGTGGCGCCGGGGTCGGCGGTGAGCCTGGTGGTGTCGACGGGTCCGGCGGTCGACACGCAGCCGCCGTCTGCGCCACTGAACCTCAGCGGAACCAGCTCCAACACACAAGTGCACTTAGCCTGGCAGTCGTCAACGGACAACGTGGGAGTCGTTGGCTACATCATTTATCGATCAAAGAAGGCGGGTGTGTTGGGCCCGCAGGTCGCAACTACATCGAGTACGGAGTGGATCGACACGGCCGTAGCGGTCGCGGATAAGTTCACCTATGCGATCAAGGCGTACGATGCGGCTGGCAACGTCAGTGCCCGATCCAATTGGGAAAGAGTGACAGTACGATGAACTTGCGTACGTCCTCAGGCCTCCGCAATTGGAAGGTACCAAATACGGCCTCGCGCCAGCGCACGCGTCATCACCAAGACCTCGATGAATGCCCGTATGCGCGTTCAACTAGGTTTCGAACCCGCCTTAAGAACTGATTGTGGATCGGACCGAAAAGCTGCCAGGCGAGCCTTTTCGCTCCTTCTAGTTGCACCACCGGCTCGGTCAGATCTGAGTAGTGGTGCTTGAATATGTTCCTGTGCGCGCGCGGGTCGGTCGGGGGGAAAATGCTGTAGGTGAGTCCGAGGTCGTCCACGGCATCGGCGACACGATGCGGACAGTGTTCAAGCAGGGGCGTAATCGCCAATGTGTACGCGATAGGTCCAGTGAGACAAAAAACCCCCGTTCTGCCGGTGCCCAACAGGATCGGGTTATAGCTTTGGATATTGCGCAGCACGCGTTGAATCACAGCTCTAAGAAAAGGATGTCCGGGAGCGGCAATGATGTGCCACTGCTGAAACTCGTTACCTCCCACATGTCGCAGGCGTTGATGCTTTCCCCAGCCTTCAAATGCGTCACCAGGGCGATTGCGCCAACGCGACAAGATATAGACATCGTCAGGCCTCAGAACGTTGTCCAGTGACTTCTCCACGGATGCCTTGATATCGAGATAGACCCCGCCGCGGCTATACATGAGGAGGTAGCGAAACATGTCGGCTCGCGCTGCCCCGTACTTCGGATTTATGCGATTGAAGTGGGCGAGCACCTGCGGGCCATACACGGACTCAATGAACCGCCCCATGTCATCGTCATCGTACAGTCGATGCTCCCAGCCAGGATTTTGAGCGACAATCTTCCGGACGTTTGCGGCAATCGCGGTTGGCAGTGCCTTGGTATGAAATGTCTGATGAATGACCCGGGGAATATTGGATGCGGGTTGCACCATGGGAAGATGTAGCTGACGGTGGCGATCTGGAGCCAACATGGCAAGCTGTCAGAGGCTGGTCCGTGTGAAGAAGAATTCCGCCACAATGTTGCAGTGACCTGGCCGCATAGCCGCGGACCACCGCTGCGCGAATTTCAGCCGCAAGAGAGACGCATTAGATGGTACCGCGCCGCTACTTGGTCGGCGAGACTGATCCGCACCTTGCAGACAGGTCACGACACAACTGGTCTCGGCGAAGCCATGCGGAGAAAGCGCGGGATCGTAGGTGAACCGTACATTCCGCAAGTGTCTGGTGGTGCAGGACCTAAGTCCAGCATTGACGACAGACGAGCCTGCGGCGTTCTGCGCTTGCTTTGCGGCACGATGTGGTGAGGACGGGACAGAAGATATGAATGCATGACTGGAGCAACGCGATTCGAACGCTTGATCGGCACCGCGGTCACACCAGAAGCCTTCAAAGCCCAGGCCATTCGCGGCAGCGCCTATGTCATGGCGGCGGAGGGTTTGGAGGTTTTGCTCCGTGTCGGCTCGATGGCGATTCTTGCCCGCCTGCTGGTTCCCGAACACTTCGGGCTGGTAGGAATGGTGACGGCGATTACGGCGGTCGCCGAGCGCTTCAAGGATGTCGGGCTGTCTGTCGCCACCGTGCAGCGCAAGGACATCACGCACGAGCAGGTGAGCACGCTTTTCTGGCTCAATTCCGCGCTTGGCCTCCTGGTGTTCGGATTGTTCGCAGCGCTGGCGCCACCCATTGCGCGATTCTATGGAGATCTCCGGCTGTTCCCGATCACGCTCGCGATTGCGTCAAGCTTTCTCTGGTCCGGAGTTACCATTCAGCATCAGGCTTTGCTGCGTCGGCAAATGATGTTCGGGCGCCTTGCCGGCATCCAAGTTAGTGCCAGCCTGCTGAGTATCGTACTAGCCGTGATACTAGCGAAGATGGGCGCGGGCTACTGGGCATTGGTAGCTCGTGAAGTGTCCCGCAACGCATTCCAGGCCGTCGGTTCGTGGGCCGCTATACCATGGATTCCCGGACGCGCATCGCGGCAGGCGAACATCAAATCGATGCTTGCATTCGGCGGCGACGTGACAGCCTTCAATCTCATCTGGTACATGGCCTTCAATCTGGACCAACTTGTAATCGGAAAGGTGTTTGGCGCCACCCCGCTCGGCCTCTACAGGCAAGCCAGCAGCTTGACGATGCCCCTCCTGCAGTTCAGTTCGGCAATTAGTTCGGTCGCGGAGTCGGCGCTAAGTCGCCTGCAGGGTTCGCGAGCCGAATACCGGAGTTACTACCTTCGGATCGTGAATGTTCTTGCCTTTGTGACCGTGCCGATTGCGCTGTTCTTGGCAATCTTCGCTGAAGAGGTGGTACTGGTTGTGCTGGGCCAGTCCTGGAAGGCTGCGAGCGGGCTGGTCAGAATCCTTGCCATAGCCGCTGCCGTCAGAACGTTGGCAGGTACGGCCGGATTTGTGATGGTTACATGCGGGTTCTCGCGACGCTACGTCAAGTGGGGAGCCCTCAACTCCCTGGGGTTGGCGTTCTTCATTTTCATCGGCATGCGTGAGGGTCCAACAGGCGTGGCATTTGCCCACGTTGCGGCAAGTTTCCTCCTGCTCGCTCCCGCGCTATTTTGGGGATTCAAGAACACCCCTGTGCGAGTCGCCGATTTCCTGCGGGCCATTCGCCGGGCGGTCATGGCTAGCTTGCTGATGTCCGGCGGTGTCTTGCTTGTGAAGCAGGCCGCGTCGTCTCATCAAAACGCGCTATCTGTTTTTCTGTTGGGGCTCGCGCTTGGGATACCCGCCTATCTGGTTGCTTGGCTTGTGCTGCCCGGCGGTCGAGACGAGTTGAAGCGCACGATAGGGAACCTCCGATCGTTGTTCACCGCTGTTGGACGGTAGACACAAAGTTCAGCAGCGATTCTTCGGCGTCCACCAGCGTCACTCCAAACCAAATACGACCGGAAGTCTGTCAATGCACTTACGGAAAGAGTTTGATCATGACCGCCCGATCAGTCATCCACGCGTCGGATTCTCATTGGCTGTGATCTGCCTGTTGTTTGAGTTTCACCAGCCAACATGCGCTGCACCGGAAGGCATTCGCGTTGTCGCGGTTGAGGCGCCTCCAATCGCCGGCCCGCTCAGGGTGAGCATTGCCAATCCTCGATACTTTTGCGATGCGAAGGATCGGATCGTTTACCTTACTGGATCACACAACTGGAGAAATTTGCTGGACTGGAGAACAAGCCCAGAATTTGACTACACCGGCTATTTGGATCTTCTTCAGTTTTACCATCACAACTTGATCCGACTTTGGTCGCGGGAGGGCTCCTCGTACGGAACGGGCAACGCACTCAAAGGCAGCTATCCTGAACTTTATTTGCGAACCGGCCCCGGGTTGGCCCTGGACGGCAGGCCAAAGTTTGACCTGGGCAAACTCAATCCCGCTTACTTCGACAGGCTTCGGCTTAGAGTCCGGGAAGCGCACGACCGCAGAATCTACGTCATGGTAATGCTCTTTCATGGCTTCGCCGTCCACAACAAGGGGGGCGGCCGCGTAAATCCATGGCCCGGACATCCCTTCAATGCCAACAACAACGTCAACGGCATAGACGGGGACGCGAATGGGAACGGAGAAGGCGAAGAACTGCACACTCTGCAGGTATCCGCCGCAACAAAGCTGCAGGAGGCTTACGTTCGAAAGGTAGTGGAAACTGTAAATGATCTAGATGTCATCTACGAGATATCCAACGAGAGCCACCGGGGATCTGTCGCGTGGCAGTACCACATGATTGACTTAATACATGAGGTCGAGAAGTCAAAACTCAGGCAGAACCCGGTGCTGATGAGCGCCATGCTCGACGGAGAAGGCGATACAGGTGCGGACAATTCCGCTCTCTTTGCCAGTCCCGCAGAAGCTGTTTCCCCCGGCCCTGGGGTAATGCGAGCTTATCGAGAAAACCCCCCGCCTTCGGACGGTAGCAAAGTCGTCATAAGCGACACCGATCATCTGTGGGGCGTGGGAGGCGATGTCGACTGGGTCTGGAAGAGTTTCTTGCGAGGGCTGAATCCGATCTTCATGGACCCCCTCGAAGATCCAACCAGGGCTGATGTCCGTCGCGCCTTGGGTCTGAGTCTGGTAATCGCGAACCGCGTCAATCTGGCAAAGATGGCACCCAGAACAGATCTAGCTTCCAGCGCCTATTGCCTGACTAACCTTGGCTCGGAGTATCTTGTCTATCTGCCGTCAGACTCTCATTGGCTCGAGTCCCGTATCAAGTCATGGATGCAATCCATTTACCTTGTCAGGCGGTTCTCTCGTGTGGCGGAGTATGTCAGGCCGTTCGTCAAGCTGTCGGTTGAGGTAGACCTTTCGCTGGGGCCGGATCGACTCAATGTGACGTGGTTTAATCCGTCAGCGGGTACGGTTCAGCCGGGCGGCCAGGCTACGGGCGGGCGCCCGATGAAATTCACCGCTCCATTTAAGGGTCCTGCGCTTCTACACTTGACGGCAGCTCGCGCCACTGCACCATGATCTTGTTATGGGCATCCCCCAGCACCTCCGGCAAAGCGTGGCGAAGTCGCCGATGGCGACCGTCGCGGGTCGATGCGCCGAAGTTCTTCAAGGCGATCGAGGCCGAGCCGCAACCGTACCGGGCGTATTGGCAGACGATGATCCTGGTCGGTCCGCGCGGCAGCGAGTTGCGCCGCCTGCTGTGGCGCGACGTCGCGGGCGACACCCCTCACGTTCCGCGACACGAAGAACCGCGAGACGCACGAGATCCAGACATCGGAGGCCGGTCGCGGTGCTGAGCAACGTCCTAAGGACGCACAGAGCAGCGACCTCGTGTTCGGGTTCGACCGTCCGAAGGACAGCTGGGTGCGTGTGTTGAAGCATTCCGGCCTGACAGGGCTGCGCCCGCACGATGTGCGCCGCAGTGTCGGCTCGTGGCTCGGCGCGGCCGGGCTGACGTCGAACCAGGTCGGCGCGTTGCTCAATCACAACACGTCGAAGGTGTACGTGCAGTTGGGCGATGACGAGGCGACGAAGGCCCTCTGACCCGTGTACTGAGAGCGCGGCTATCCAGTTTTGAGTCCTCTGGTCAAGGCGCAGGCTGCGCCGCTCGGCGGCTACCGTGGCGCGGAACTCGGGCACGGTACGCCGGAGGTGCGCGAGGCACGCCGGAACGAGTACCGTCGCCGGTACGTCATCAATGCGGCACGTCTACCCGACGCAGGGCGCGGACAACCGGCTGTGACAGAGGGCGTTTGGAAAGGCTATCCTCCGCTTGTACTTCCACTTCAAAACGCTTTGTGTTGCGGAAGGGTGCGTGTCGTGGTGACCGCGGCTTAGGATCGAATCGAAGCGCCCGATTTAACAGCATCAAGCGCAGAGTCCCTAAGGGTTTCCATGGGGCTGGCTTGAGAAAGCTCGCATAATCGTGGCAAGGATCAGATGGAATATGGTTGGCGCGAAGCATGTCGGCAAAATCAGGCGGCAACTTCGATCCGCGTTCAGTGTTTTAAGAGGTCTTCGACTTCTACTCTATCCGTTTCAGCTGTGGCGTTTTCATGCCTTGGGCCTGCTTAGCCGTGCGATCTCCGATGTCGACGTTCTTTCCTTCGTCAGTCGAAAGCACTATCTCTCGCGATTTTTCGACCTGCAGCAACGCTCGAATAACGTACTCGCGCACTACCAATACGAGCAAAGTCACTTCAACGACAAGTATCAAGAGACCGTCCATGGAGGGAACGGTCTGGCCTTGTGGGAGGAGCGTATTGACGATACTCATATCTCCATGCGTCTTTTTTCGTCGCGCGGGTACCGAGTCGAAGGCGAGCTGAGTATTTGCTTAAATGTCAACGAGCATTTCACGGGCTGCATCTCTTACAGCTACATTGACGGTGCGAGCCTTGGGACGCTGCCCGGAACGATCCTTTTTGTCTCGAGAATTCAAGTGATTCGGGGTCACGGGCTTGAGCTTTTTCGGCAGTGCTACCCTCAGCATTCGCCGCAATACTTCTGTTTGGCCGCCGTTATGGGAGTCGCCAAGGCAAACGATGCTACGGCTATAGCGGTCATTGCGGGCAAGGCGCAAGTAAACTACGCACCGCAATTCGAAAGTGGCTTTCTTAACTCCTATTGCAATTTCTGGCATCAGTTTGGAGCGCGTTCGCTCAATCAGCAGGCTTATATTTTGGACGTACCTCTTCAACTGCCACCAATGGCTTCGGTAGCGACCAAGCATCGAGGACGTGCTTCTAAGCGGCGTCGACTCTGGAGTACGATCACAACCCAGAGTGAGGCTGCGATAAGGGCGCATCGATTCGGGGAACTAGCCTATCTTGCAGCCGGCCGCTCGGCTGTTCTGTTCAGTATCTTGATCCAGACGTTCGATAGCCTCGCGTAACGCAGCCGAGTTTTTGATATGCGTCCCTTTTCAACGCGAAAGCAGTGAGACATCCTCCCGTTACCGCGCGGTGCGGAAATGATTATTTTGATTGGCTCCGGCACGTGGATTCGAACCACGGACCCGCTGATTAACAGTCAGCTGCTCTACCGCTGAGCTATGCCGGAACCGGAAAAGGGGCGGAATTCTGCGGATTTGCCCCGGGGGAGTCAACCCAGAGCGCCAGCGATGCGCCGCAGCGCCTCGGCCAGCAATTCGCGACTGGTTGCAAACGAGAATCGGATGTGCCCGGATCCGCCGAACCCAGAGCCCGGCACGCCCGCCACGCCGGACCGCTCAAGAAGGTGTTCGGCAAAGGAATCGTCGTCGCGCAAACCCAGTCGCCGGACTGCGTCGGTCACGTCGCACCACGCATAGAACGTGCCGGCCGCCGGCAGCACCTTGAACCCCGGCAGACGATTGAGCCCGTCATTGAAATAATCGTGACGAGCCTTAAAGTGACCGTTCATCTCGGCCACGCAGGACTGGTCGCCAAGCAGGGCCGCCGTCGCCGCCTTCTGCGCGATCGAGCTCGGATTGGTCGTGCTCTGACTCTGGATCGTGGCCATGGCCTCGACGATTTCGGCAGGCCCGCCACAGTAGCCAATCCGCCAACCTGTCATGGCATAGCTTTTCGAAACGCCGTTGACCGTGACGGTTCGATCGTACAACCCCGGTACTGCGGTCAACAGGCTGCAGAACGGCTCCCGGCCCCAGTAAATATGCTCATACATGTCGTCCGTACAGATCAGCACGCGGGGATGGCGCAGCAGGACATCGCCCAGCGCCTGGAGCTCGCTTCTTGTATAGGCGGCGCCCGTCGGGTTGTTCGGGCTGTTGAGAATGAAGAGCCGGGTTCGCGGCGTTATCGCCGATTCGAGCTGTGCGGGCGTGACCTTGTAGCCATGCTCGGGACCGCAATATGGGAGGACCGGCACGCCGTCCGCGAGCAGAACCATGTCCGGGTACGAGACCCAGTACGGGGCGGGTATGACGGCTTCGTCTCCGGGGTTCATCACCGACATCGCCATGTTGTAGATGGTCTGCTTCGCACCGGTGGAGACCAGGATCTGGGATCGCGAATACTCGAGCCCGTTGTCGCGGCGGAATTTGACCGCGATCGCGTCCTTGAGCTCCGCCGTCCCCTCGACCGGCGTGTAACGGGTGAAGCCCCCACGAATGGCGGCGACACCGGCATCCGCAATGTGCGGCGGTGTATCGAAGTCGGGCTCGCCCACGCCAAGCCCGATGATGTCGCGCCCCTCGGCGCGCAGTCGAACGACGCGGCCGTTGAGGGCGACCGTAGGCGAGGGCTTTACGCGCTTGACTCGCTCCGCAAGGACGACGGGCACTGGTGGGGTTTCCGCGAACGCAGCGTGGCAGGTTATCTTAGACGATTCCCATGAGCGACACCGAACGACCCTTCCGACTTCGCGCCGACTACCGGCCAGCCGGCGATCAGCCGGAGGCAATCGCTCGCCTAGTCGCTGGGCTGAAGGACGGGCTCGCACACCAGACCCTTCTTGGAGTGACCGGCAGCGGTAAGACTTTTTCGATTGCAAACGTTATCGAGCGCTTGCAGCGGCCGACGTTGGTCATGGCGCACAACAAGACGCTCGCCGCTCAGCTGTACGGAGAGTTTCGGGAATTTTTTCCGGGCAGCGCCGTCGAGTACTTCGTCAGCTATTACGACTACTACCAGCCGGAAGCCTATGTGCCGTCATCCGACACGTATATCGAAAAGGACGCCTCGATCAACGCGCACATCGAGCAGATGCGACTGTCGGCAACCAAGGCACTGCTCGAGCGACCGGACGCCATTATCGTCGCGACCGTGTCCTCGATCTACGGACTCGGCGATCCGGAAGCCTATCTGAGCATGGTGCTGCACCTGGATCGCGGTGACCGACTCGACCAGCGAAAGGTCCTGCGCCGCCTCGCGGACATGCAGTACACGCGCAACGAGCTGGACCTGTCGCAGGGGACGTACCGGGTACGCGGCGACGTGATCGACATCTTTCCGGCAGAGTCGGAGCGCGAGGCGCTCCGCGTGGAGCTGTTCGACGACGAGATCGAGTCCTTGTCCCTGTTAGACCCGCTCACGGGCGAGCTTCTGCGCAAGCTCCCGCGATACACGGTGTATCCGTCGACGCATTACGTGACGCCACGGGAGCGCGTTAATTCGGCCGTCGACGAGATACGAGAGGAGCTGCGGGACCGGCTGAACACGCTTCGCGGCGCCGGGAAGCTGCTCGAGGCCCAGCGGCTGGAGCAGCGGACGACCTTCGACCTCGAGATGATGATGGAGATGGGCTACTGCGCGGGTATCGAGAACTACTCGCGATATCTCTCGGGGCGTAGCGCTGGCGAGCCCCCACCGTGCCTGTTCGACTATCTGCCGAAAAATGCCTTGCTCGTCGTGGACGAGAGCCACGTGACCGTCCCGCAGATCGGCGGGATGTATCGCGGGGACAGGTCGCGCAAGGAGACGCTGGTGGAGTACGGATTCCGGCTGCCGTCGGCGCTCGACAACCGACCGCTCCGGTTCGACGAATGGGAGGCCCTCGCGCCGCAGATGATCTTCGTCTCCGCGACGCCCGGGCCTTACGAGCTACGACTGTCCGGTGACATCGTCGAGCAGGTCGTGCGCCCGACCGGGCTCGTCGACCCAGGCGTGGAGATTCGCCCGGTCCGGACCCAGGTCGACGACGTGCTGTCCGAGATCAACCGCTGCGCTGCGCGCGACGAACGGGTGCTGATCACGACGTTGACCAAGCGTATGGCCGAGGACCTCACCGAGTACCTGCACGATCACGGCGTGCGCGTGCGATATCTTCACTCGGATATAGAGACCGTCGAGCGAGTGGAGATCATCCGAGACCTGCGGCTTGGAAAGTTCGATGTCCTCGTCGGAATCAACTTGTTGCGCGAAGGCCTGGACATGCCGGAGGTGTCCCTGGTCGCGATTCTCGATGCCGACAAGGAGGGCTTTCTGCGGTCCGAAGGGTCCCTGATCCAGACCATCGGTCGCGCGGCGCGTCACGTGAACGGCCGCGCCATTCTTTACGCAGACCGGGTGACGGGTTCGATCGACCGCGCCGTGGGCGAGACAAATCGACGTCGCGCGAAGCAGCTCGAATACAACGCCGCGCATGGCATCACGCCGCAGTCGATCCGCAAGGCGGTCACGGACGTCATGGAGGGAGCGCGATCGGCGGAGGAGCGCGGCGCTGATCGCTCCCTGACCGGCGGCGATATGCGGCCGGAGCAGGGCGCAAAGGCGATCAAGCGGCTAGAGGCGCAGATGTACCGCCATGCCCGGAACCTGGAATTCGAGGAGGCGGCCCAGATCCGGGATGAGATCGAGCGGCTCCGCCAGGCTACATTTGGGGTCACAGCGGCTGGGACAAGCTGACAATGGAACGATCCTTTCCAGCCGGCGCCGGCTTCGTGTATCGTTCGCCGCCCGAACGTGGGCGCGTAGCTCAGCGGTAGAGCACTACCTTGACATGGTAGGGGTCCCTGGTTCGATCCCAGGCGCGCCCACCACGATTCTTGAGAAGCCCGCCGCACGTGCTGACTTGTTGACGGCATGGACGCAAGCCCATAAGGCAAATAGAATCAATCGCATGGGGGCCGAATCGTCGTCGGCGCCTTAACTACGGGTCAATGGAACTGGAAATTCAGGTCGTCCGGGATCCCTGTCACGATCTCGCCAAGCACCGCATACGCGTCTTCGGCCCCAGCGGCGGGAACATCGGGCGGTCACCGGGCAACTACTGGTCCCTTCCGGACCCGAACTGCTATGTCTCCGGTCAGCACTGCCAGATCGAGTTCCGCGACGGGGAATTCTGGCTCCGGGATACAAGTCGTAACGGCGTCTTCGTCAACCAGGCCACGGAGCGGGTCGGCTACGGAGGCTGGGTTCGCCTGGGCGACGGTGATCACCTGCGCCTTGGGTTGTACGAGCTGGCCGTGCGGCTGCGGGAGCACGGACGGCCGATCCACCCGCCCATCGATGGAACGGGTGGGCAACATACGCAGAGCCCGGATGCGCCACAGGCCTCACAGACCGTCAGTTTTGATGCATTGCCAACTCTCGATACGCTGGCCGAGGCACCGGTCGGCGCCGGCGAACCTGCAACCGCGAGGCCGGAGTCGGCTCTGCCGCTCTCTGAAGCCGGCGCACACCGGGTCGTGCGTTTCGACAAAGCGAGGCTGCTCGAAATCGGACTGCTGCCTCCGGAGTCCCAGGAGCGGCTCGTAGCAAACCAGTTTCGGCAGATAAAGCGAACGCTGCTCGCAAACGCGCTTGGCAAGGGCGTCCCGGCGGTGGCTCACGGCCGGCTTCTCATGATGACCAGTGCGTTGCCCGGGGAAGGCAAGACGTTCAGTACACTCAACCTCGCACTGAGCCTGGCGCGCGAAAGGGATCTTGAGATCCTGGTGGTCGATGCAGACGTCGCAAAGCCACAGGTCAGCGGTCTTTTCAACATGGATGCAACGCCCGGCCTGTTGGAGGCGGTCGCGGACGACTCTATCGACATCGAGTCGCTGATCCTCCGCACCGACGTTCCTGGCCTGTATTTCCTGCCCGCGGGACGTTGCGAAGGAGATGTTGCGACCGAGTTGCTCGCCAGTGCACAGATGCAGGACGTCATGTTGCGACTGGAGTCGCACGCCACCAACCGCATAATCCTCTTCGATTCGCCACCGTTGCTGCTGACAAACGAAGCTCGTGTCCTCACGTCAATCGTTGGGCAGATCATCCTGGTCGTGCGCGCGGGGGTGACGCCGCAGCAGGCGGTACTCGAGGCAATCGGATACATCGGCGAGGACAAGCCAATCGGTCTCGTGCTCAACCAGAGCAAGGCGAGCAAGCCCGGAAGTTACTACGGCTACGGCGCATACGGGTACGGTGGGTACGGCAAAGATTCAGCTAGAGAGGACCGATAGATCCACTAGTCCGGCGACATCAGCGCGCTGCAATCATCTCCGCGACCAATTCTGCGATAGCAAGCGACGCGGTGAGGCCCGGTGATTCGATGCCAAACAGATTGATGACGCCACGGATGCCGTGCCGCGCTGGCCCATCGATCCGGAAATCTGCCGGGGCCTGGCCCGGGCCCGAGATCTTTGCCCGGATTCCTGCGTACGCCGGCAGCAGCGAATCATCCGGAAGTCCGGGCCAGTATTTTCGAATTGCAGCGTAGAACCTGTCCGACCGTCCAGCATCGACATCGTAGTTTATGGTGTCGACCCACTGTACATCCGGACCGAAGCGTCCGCGGCCCGCCATATCGAGTGTCAGGTGCACGCCCAGTCCGCCCGGCTCCGGGACTGGATACACCAGGTGACGAAACGGCGTGGGTCGGGCGAGCGAGAAATAACTGCCCTTTGCCAAGTACGCCTGAGGAACGTAGTTGGACGGAAAGCCCGTTAACCCGCGGGCGAGGTCAACGGCGTTCAGGCCGGCTGAATTGACCAGCCACCGCGCGCGGATCTGAGAACCGCTTGCGTCCTCGCATCGCACCTGAATTCCGCGCCTGACTAGTTTCAGCTCTGAAACTGAACTTCGAAATACACACGTAGCACCGAAACGTTCTGCGTCCGCAAGGAGTGCCAGCATGAGGCCGTGCGAATCGACGATGCCGGTGGAGGGAGAACGCAGCGCACCTGCACATGCAAGCGCCGGTTCGAGTCGTTGGGCTTCCATCGCACTGAGCATGTCGATGTCCTCGACCCCGTTTCGCATCGCGGCGGTCCGGATTCCTTCGAGTTGCTCCAGTTGCGACGCCGCTGTCGCGACAATCAGTTTTCCGCAGCGTCGATAGGGAACGCCTACCTGGTCGCAATATGCGTAGAGCAGCGTTCGGCCACGGACGCATGTCCTGGTCTTCAGTGACCCGCTCGGGTAGTACAGGCCAGCGTGGATCACCTCTGAGTTTCGCGAGCTGGTTTCCTCGCCCACCCTGTCGTGGCGCTCCAAAAGCACGGTCTCATGTCCGACCGCCGCGAGTGCGCGGGCGACAGCAAGCCCGACAACACCAGCGCCGATAACCACACAGTCGGCCGTGTATGTCGTTGAAAACTTCCGAGGGGCGGCACCGCGTGACATAATGTGTTGAGCTGCGCCTCGCTGTATCTAGCGGCAACCTGTATTCCGCTTGCCTGCTACACTAACTGATCGGCGGAAAACAACGCGGGACAAAGAATGCCGATTACCGAATCAGTCAGGTTGGGCGCGGACGTACGTATCTTCCATCCATCCCTTGTCAACCTATATGGCTGCTCGATCGGGGATGGGACGCGCATCGGCGCTTTCGTCGAGATCCAGAAGGACGCAACAGTCGGCGCCCGATGCAAAATCTCTTCGCATAGCTTCATTTGTGAAGGGGTCTCGATCGAAGACGAGGTGTTTGTTGGTCATGGCGTGATGTTCACCAACGATCGACTGCCACGCGCCACGAACGCCGACGGCAGCCCGCAATCCGAGGCAGACTGGAAAGTGGAACCGACGATCGTGAGGAAGCGGGCGGCGATCGGCTCGAATGTCACGATCGTTGCCGGGGTGACGATCGGCGTCGAGTCGCTGGTTGGGGCGGGCGCCGTCGTGACACGCGACGTGCCGGACTACGCAATCGTAGCCGGAGTTCCGGCTCGAGTCATCGGCGACACGCGCAAAAGATAGCGGCACAATGGGTCTGTCAGGAACGAAGGACAGACACGACGAAGTAATTAGGCCAGGAGGCCAGGGGTTGGAGTGGTCAGAATTGGGGTCGTCGGTTATGGCTATTGGGGTCCGAATCTCGTGCGAAATTTCGCCGAGACGCCGGGAGCCGCCCTTGCCGCTGTGGCGGATCTGGACGCGCGGAAGCTCGAAATAGTCCAGCGCCGCTATCCGGTCGTCAAGACGACGACCCGGTTCCAGGATCTCCTTGAAGATCCGGACATCGACGCGATCGCGATCGCTACACCGGTCAACACGCACTTCGAGCTCGGCATGGCGGCCTTGAAGGCTGGCAAACATCTGTGGCTCGAGAAACCCATGGCCGAGACCTCACTCCAGGCCCGAAAGCTGATCGACGAAGCCGATAAGCGGAAACGCGTCCTGCTCGTGGACCACACGTTCATTTACACCGGCGCCGTGCGCAAGGTGGCCGAGATCATCAAGGCCGGCGACCTCGGGCGCGTCTATTACTACGATTCGGTCCGGGTCAACCTGGGTCTCTTTCAGCGCGACGTCAGCGTGATTTCGGACCTGGCGGTGCACGATTTCGCCATCCTCGAGCATCTGCTCGGCGAGCATCCGACGGCGGTGTCGGCGAGCGGGGTAAATCACTTTCCCGGTACGCCCGAGAACCTGGCGTTCATCACCCTGTTTTATGAATCGGGCACGATTGCCCACGTAAACGTGAACTGGCTGGCACCGGTGAAGGTGCGGCAGATTCTGGTGGGCGGCAGCAAGAAGATGATTACTTACGACGACCTCGAGCCCAGCGAGAAGATCAAAATCTACGACAAGGGAGTCAGCTTCACTGACGATCCGCAGCAGATATACGAGATGCGGGTCGGGTACCGGACCGGTGACATGTGGGCGCCGAAGCTCGACGGGACCGAGGCACTGAGCGTGGAGGGCGAGCACTTCGTGCAATGCATCACCAATGCGGCTGTTCCGCAGACCGACGGCTGGCTCGGCCTGCGCGTGGTCGAGCTGATCGAGGCCGCCACCAGCTCGATGCGCGGCAAGGGTGAAACCGTGTACGTGCCCAGAAAGGGGAAAGAATCGTGATTCCATTTGTCGATTTGAAGGCCCAGTACGCCTCGATCAGGGAGGAAGTGAACGCTGCCATCCAGGGAGTTCTGGATTCCTGTCAGTTCACCCTGGGTCCCGAGGTTGCGAAATTCGAGGAAGAGTTCGCCGCGTTCTCCGGCGCCCCGATCGGCATCGGAGTCAATACCGGTACAAGCGCGCTGCACCTGGCTCTGCTCGCGGCCGACGTCGGGCCGGGGGACGAGGTGATCACGGTGCCGTTCACCTTTGTCGCGACCGTGTCGGCGATCTGCTACACCGGAGCGCGACCCGTTTTCGTCGATGTCGACCCGCGCACATTGACGATGGATCCGGCGGCGATCAATGCGGCGATCACGCCCCGCACCAAGGCCATCATCCCGGTGCACCTCTACGGTCAAACTGCGGACATGGACCCGATCATGGCTGTGGCCCGCACGCACGGTCTCATCGTCATCGAGGACGCCTGCCAGGCCCACGGTGCGGAATACAAGGGCCGCCGTGCCGGCAGCATGGGCGACATGGGCTGCTTCAGCTTCTATCCGGGCAAAAACCTGGGCGCCTACGGTGAGGGCGGCATGGTCGTGACCGGCAATACCGGCTACGCCCGCACGATCCGCATGCTGCGTGACTGGGGCGCCGAGAAAAAGTACGAGCACGTGCTCAAGGGGTACAACTTCCGACTGGAGGGGATCCAGGGGGCTGTGCTCCGCGTGAAACTGCGACACCTCGAAGCCTGGACAGAGGCGCGACGCCGCGTGGCCGGCGCCTATGGCGAGATGCTGGGCGGCGTGGTGCCGACGCCCGAGGCCCTGCTGCACAATCGTCACGTTTACCACGTCTATGCGATCCGCACGGGCGAACGTGCCGCATGGCAACAGACGCTGGCAGCCGCCGGGGTCCAGACCGGCATCCACTACCCGACGCCGATCCATCTCTTGCCGGCGCATGCCGACCTGGGGTACCGCAAGGGTCAGTTCCCGCACTCGGAGCGCGCGGCGCAGGAGGTGTTGTCGCTGCCGATGTTTGCCGAATTGACCGAGGGTCAGATAGGGATCGTGGGCGACTCGATTCGGGAGCTCGCGAAGCACCCGATCAAGCGCTTCGGCTGACGCGGCGCTGTGGCGCGCGGTGTCGAAAAATCTTACAGGTTGCATTTCCGCAGTGATGCAATACTCTAAATACGCAGTCCCGGCAGCAGGTTGGACGACCAGGTCAGGCGTGGCACGGGCGTTGCATTGCTGCCTTTGGACACGGACGACCGTAGCAACAGGTGCTTGGGTTCGGGTCTCGCACCTGTGAAGTACTAAGGCAGCTATGCCAAATCTGGCGCACGATTTGCTCGGTGATGCTCCGCGATCCGATGGATTCCGCGGCGAACGGGTTGCCGACGAGGCGGCCGCATCCGGCGTTTACATGCGCCTGACCGTCAACCCTACGAGCGCGAGCCACATGCTGCCGAAGAGTCAGTTCTTCAGACAGCTCCAGCTCGAAAAGCGCCGCACGGATCGTTCGAAAGCGCCCCTTTCCATGATCGTCTTCCACACTGGTGCTGCAGATCGACAACGCATACAAACCCTCAAGCATCTCGCTGACGTCCTCCAACGCAGCAAGCGGGAAACCGACATCCTCGGGTACCTCGGAGAACATCGGCTGGCACTGCTTCTACCCGACACAAACGGTGTCGGCGTCGAGACTCTGACTCGTAATCTCAGCGGCCGCGCCGGCGATCTTAAGTACTCCACGAGCAGCGGCACCTACCCGGATCAGTTGTTCGACAGTCTCCTGGCACCCCAGAAAGCACCTACCGAGATCTTTCCGCTGCTGATCGAAGACAGCCCGCAGACGTCGACGGTTTCCGCACTTCTGAAGCGGGCGGTCGACCTGGCGGGGGCGACCGCATTGATCGTACTGCTGTCCCCGTTGATGGTTGCGGCAGCGTTGGCAATTGTCACGACGTCTCCTGGGCCGATTATCTTTCGCCAGGTCCGGCTGGGCCGACGTGGGGCGCCATTCGTCTTCTACAAGTTCCGGTCGATGGTCACCAATGCGGACGACCAGATCCATCGAGAGTATGTGCAGAGTCTCATTGATGGTAAGCACCGCGAATTCAATCAGGGCAATCCTGAAAATCCGTTCTACAAGCTTAGATCGGACCCCCGAATCACTAGATTCGGCGCGGTCATTCGCGCAACCAGCATTGATGAGCTGCCCCAGCTGTTCAACGTGGTGAAGGGCGACATGAGCCTGGTAGGTCCACGCCCTCCGCTTCTCTACGAGGCAGAGAAATACCAGTCGTGGCACCTGCGCCGAATCCTTGACATCCGTCCGGGCATCACTGGCCTCTGGCAGGTCGAGGGACGAAGCAGGACATCCTTCGATGATATGGTACGGCTGGATCTCAGATATATCCGCAACTGTTCACCATGGCTGGACCTCAGGATACTGTTGAAGACGGTTCTAGTCGTGCTACGGCGCGACGGCGCATCCTGACGCGAATGTGCAGATTGACAGCGTGGTGGCCTTCGCGCGAGGCGTCGGCGGCCTTAGCGCGAAACTAACGCGCATGCCTACCAAAGAGTTCCCTCTCGTTTCTATTCTGATCCCGGCTTTCAATGCCGAGCCGTGGATTTGCGACACCATACGCTCGGCGCTGGCGCAAACCTGGCCAAACAAGGAAATCATAGTAGTTGACGATGGTTCTACAGATCGCACGCTCGCCTTAGCCCGGAAGTTTGAGTCTGACAGCGTCACGGTCATAGCTAAGGCCAACGAGGGCGCCGCGGCCACCAGAAACCGCTCATACCTGCTCAGCAAGGGCGACTACATTCAGTGGCTTGACGCTGACGATCTGCTTTCGCCGGACAAGATCGAGCGGCAACTCGCCTCGTTGCGGGGCAGGGACGACCGATACACGCTGCTGTCGTCGGCTTGGGCGCCTTTTGCGCATCGCCCGAATCTTGCAAAGTTCGTTCCGACGTCACTCTGGCACGACCTCGCACCCGTCGAGTGGCTCGTGCATAAGATGAGTGAAAACCTCCACATGCAGACTGCAACGTGGTTGACCAGTCGTGAAGTTGCGGATGTGGCCGGACCCTGGGATACACGGTTACTTGTTGACGACGATGGCGAGTACTTCTGTCGCGCGCTGTTGGCAAGCAATGGCGTCCGTTTCGTCCCGGAGAGTAAGGTTTTCTATCGTCGCGCTCCGTCTACGAGCCGCTTAAGTTACATTGGCATGTCGAACGGTAAGATGGATGCAATGCTGCTCTCCATGAAGCTGCATATCCAGTACCTTCGGTCTCTGGAGGACAGCCCGCGCGTGCGTAACGCGTGTCTCAGTTACCTGCGGAGCTGGTCGAGCACCTTTCATCCCGAACGCCAGGACATCGGTGTGGAGTTGATGGCGCTCGCGTCGGCAATTGGGGGCCCGATCGAGTTCCCCAGCCTGCGCTGGAAGTACGCTTGGCTACGGCCAATCCTAGGGCAGGATGCTGCATGGCGCATACAACTCGTCTTGCCAGAGTTCAAGGCCAATATGCTGTTTGCATTGGATAAGCTAATGCACTATCTGCAGCGCACGCGGCGTTCGTTGCCTGACGGGAGATGCAGTCATTAACTTCGGATATGCGGCGGGTTCTTTTCAGACGAAAAAATGTGCCTCCTGAAGATTCCACAAGACTGCTGACCGAAGCGCGCTGTCGATTGAGGCAATCGGAGTTGGGACAACGTGATTTGCTCTCCGCGGAAGTCATGCCGGATCAATAAGCATGCATGACTTGATAATTGAAGCGGGCAGGACAGAGCGCCAGTATTGGCGGGACCTGTGGCGGTATCGGGAGCTGTTCCTTTTCCTGGCCTGGCGCGATCTACTCGTCCGGTATCGGCAGACCGTCATCGGTGTGGCATGGTCTCTACTCCGGCCCTTGCTGACCATGCTTATTCTGACCATGGTATTCGGGAAACTCGGAAAAATGCCCTCAGGGGGCGTGCCTTATGCCCTCCTGGTCTTCTGCGGCATCTTGCCATGGCAGTTCTTTGCCTCAGCGATAGCTGAAAGCGGCAACAGCCTTGTAACGAATTCCCAGCTCATTTCGAAAGTATATTTTCCTCGGCTTCTCATACCGGCCGGCAGCCTGGTAACCGCACTGGCTGATTTCCTGATTTCTCTTGGCCTTCTAGCCGTCTTAATGTTCTGGTATCGGTGGATTCCACCCATTCAAATCGTCACGTTGCCGCTATTTGTCTTGCTGGCGAGCGCAGCGTCATTCGGGGCCGGCGCCTGGATCGCCGCACTCATGGTTGCGTATCGGGATTTTCGATTTATTGTCCCTTTTGTGGTTCAGTTTGGACTGTACGTCTCACCAGTCGGGTTTTTGAGCGGCGTCGTGCCCGCGGAATATCGACTGTTTTTTTCGCTCAATCCAATCGTCGGTGTCATTGACGGTTTTCGGTGGTGTGTACTAGGTGGGGAGCATTTGATCTATTGGCCTGGTTTGATCGCATCCGTCTTGGTGACCGCGTCTATTCTCGTCACGGGTATTCGATACTTCCGCCGAACAGAGCGGACATTCGCCGACATCATCTGAACGTTACGCCACACTAATGCAGTCGTCGAAATGAGTGATGCAATTAATGTCGAGAACCTGGGGAAGAAATACGTAATCAGTCACCAGCGCGCAAAAGGAGAAGGCCTGCGTCATGTAATCGAAGACGCGGTCCGAGCTCCGCTTAGGTTGGCTCGCTTTCGCCGTCGGCAGACTAGGAAGATTTCAGAGGAGTTCTGGGCACTTCGCGGCGTTTCTTTCTCCATCGAGCATGGCGAGGCCGTAGGAATTGTCGGAAGGAATGGCGCGGGCAAATCCACCCTGCTGAAGCTTCTCAGCCGAATTACGGAACCGACGACCGGGCAGATTAGATACCGGGGTAGGGTTGCCAGTCTCCTGGAGGTTGGAACTGGATTTCACGCGGAACTGACGGGCCGCGAGAATATCTCTCTAAACGCCGCGATTCTCGGGATGACGCGCGCAAACGTTGCCCGAAAATTCGACGAGATCGTCGCGTTTTCCGAGGTCGAGAAGTTCCTCGATACACCGGTCAAACGCTACTCGAGCGGGATGTACGTGCGCCTTGCCTTTGGTGTAGCAGCCCATCTCGAGCCGGACATACTGCTAGTGGACGAGGTTCTGGCTGTCGGTGACGCAGCCTTCCAACAGAAATGCCTCGGCAAGATGGGCAGTGTCGTTCAGGAAGGGAGGACCGTATTGTTCGTGAGCCACAACATGGCCGCAATCAGCTCACTGTGCACGCGGGCACTCCTGTTTGAAAGTGGTCGCCTTCGGAGTTCCGGTGCGCCAGATTCGGTTATCAAGGAATACCTCGCTACCGGGCGCGATCGGGCGCGCGTCGCTGTTTCCGCGCGCACCGATCGACAAGGCTCCGGCCGGATTCGGTTTACGAACGTGTTGATCCTCAACGATTGCGGCGAGACAACGGAAACCGTGCGTTCCGGTGCAGATATATCAATTGCCTTTGAGTACAGTATCTGTGGCGCGGATCGACTGGACAATGCGGTCGTCCAGATCAAGTTCTTCGGCGCGCTTGGTCAGCCGCTGTTCGCGTGCCTGTCTCGGGCTGCGCGGCTCGAATCTCTTACCCTGGTGGCCGGTTTCCGCTTGGTCTGTAACATTCCGAGATTGCCTCTTGTTCCAGGTGCATACACGTTTACTATCTGGTGCACCATTGGCGAGAATCTGGAAGATTATGTCTC
>Ga0075431_100001769_pt1 | contig 20352 bp, 16 predicted proteins | sample RhiMetdeltSRZDD5_FD_75297 | JGI IMG/M metagenome (GOLD analysis project Ga0075431, IMG submission 75297) | Populus rhizosphere microbial communities from Tennessee, USA - Rhizosphere MetaG P. deltoides SRZDD5 | ecosystem: Host-associated > Plants > Roots > Rhizosphere > Soil | place: USA... | reverse complement strand
CGCAAAGGAGGGATGGAACAGAGACCCTTGCCCCTCGACGATATCCCAGTGATCGTCATCGTTCGCCGGCGTGAGCCATTCTGCGGCGCCGGCGATGAAGTCCGCTACTACGGCATCGATCGCGACACCCCGGCCAGAAATGAATACGCCCGTCTGGCCCGTTGCACGAAACTCGGCTTTGAGCCCGCGCGCCTGCATCTCCTTTTCAAGGGCGAGCGCGGTGTACTTCTTGCCCACCGAACAATCGGTGCCCACGGTGAGGAGTCGCATGCCCGGGCGTTTTGTGCCCTTGCCGGTGGCAAACTCCATGTCGCTGAACCGCACGTCGTGAAGGTTACGCTTATGCCTCTCGGCAGCCTCGGCGATTTTCGGGATCGAAGCGAGACGCTTGTGAAGCCCCGTCGCCACATCGAGACCGGCATGGAGCGCTTCGACGATACTGTCGATCCAGTGATCGGGGAGAACGCCGCCTGCGTTCACGACGCCGACCACCATGGTCTTGGCGCCCTTCACGACCGCGTCCTTTATGGTGAGGTCCTCAAGACCGCAATCTGCCTTGCATCCTTGCAGGCGCAACTGCCCCATGCACCACTCCGGCCGCCAGTCGACGATGCCATGGGCCGTTTTTGCGGCGAGCTGGTCAGGAACATCGCCGAGGAACAATAGATAGGGCCTGTCGATTTCCATAGGCATGCCTGCGCGTTGACTCGCCCGTGGGAGCAAGGCGCACGCTCGACTAGCTTGCCAATCTGCCGCTTGCCTGGGCGAGCATCAGATAAAGCTTACCGCTTTCCGATGCAAGACACGCGTCGACGAGCTGCTCCCCCTGGGGCGTTTCAGACACGGTGTCGAGCAATCGCTCAAACAGGTGCACATAGCTGTCGATCCGATCGCATATCATCTGCTCGTTGACATACCGGTCGACGAGCAGGTCGAGCATCTTTTTTCCGCGCCCCTGATAAAGACGATGGGTATAGACATGCTGCTCGCCGGAGGAATACCGACGTTCGAGGTCCCCCGGAAGCTTGCCATCAATGGCTTCGACGAGGTTGCGGGCGGCGGCGTTGAGCTTTCCGACCAATGCTTCCGTCTCCCGCGAGACGGATCCGGATTCGGATTTCTTTCGTGGCTTGACGGTGGGAAGCTTGGTCTCTTCCGTTTTCAGCTGCGGCAATAGGTTGCTCGACCCTTTGGGCGTCGCGCTTTCCAGTAGAGCGGAAACCGAACGCCCCCTGATGGTCGTGCTGGATTCTGTTTCCTCATTCTGGACGCGCCTCGGATTCGCTTCGGCGCCACCGGTCGGAAGTGCCGTTCGTTCCTGTCTGGCTCCGATGGCAGGCTCCTTGCGATCCGGCATGTAGATGCCGGGCCCGCTCAGATCGAGCCCGGTGGTCTGGCGCTTCACAACCTCGGCCAGAGCGGTGAGCGCTTCGATCTGATCGGCAACCGCCTTGCGCATCGCCGCCGCATTGGAGCGTGTCTCCTCTGGCAAGTCGAGAATAGCCTGCCTCAGCTCATTGCGGGTCGATTCGATGTCGCGCACCACTTGCTGTGCCGTCACCCGCATGTCCTGTGCTGTCTGCGTGAACTCGCCCGCCGTCATCGACAGCATCTCGTTCATCGTGTTGACGGCGCGTTCATACTGCTCCCGCAGTTGCCGCGCGGCTGCGGCGATCTGCGTGTCCGTCGTCTGCTCGAGCTGTCTGATCTGATGTTCGAGATTGTTGGTCGCTGTATCCGCGTGGCCGGCAATGACCCGGCCGATCTCGCGCGAGCGCGATTCCGCCTTGTTCAGGGATTCCTCGATCAGCACCATGTAGTTGCGCATCATGCTGTCGACGTCCTCGGCTTTCTTGCCGAGCTTTCCGATGAGGTCCCCCAGAACGTCCTCGCGGCTGTGGAGTACGCGTTCGATATCGAGGTTGAAGCGGTCTACGGACTTTTCGACGAGCAGGCTCACATCTTCGAGCCGTTCGGAAAGCTTCGTTCCCGTCGCCTCGAGTTTGCCCGTCAACTGCAGGCTGATCGACTCGAGCTTCTCGTCGAGATGCGTCGCAGCTTCGCCCAGGTGGTCGGCGAAGAACTTGTTCGCCGACTGGATGTGGCCGGCAAACTTGTCGCCGGCCTCTTCGATGCGCCGGGCCGAATCGTCGGTGCGCAACTGCAGCGCGCCCGTGGCTTCGTCGAGCCTGCCGACGAGCCGGGCCGTGGTGTGCTCGAACTGGCCTGTCACCTCATCGGCGCTGGACGATAATCCGTTGGCCAGGGCGACGCTGGCCCTGCCGAGGTGCGTTACAATGCCGGCGCTCATCTCGTCGATGAGCTTCGTGAACTCGCTGCGCGTGCCATCGAGCTTGCCGGAGATCGAGATCGTGGCCCTGTTCATCACCTCGCTAAAGGAGGCCGAGGTGCCCTCCATCCGGCCGGTGATGTCGCTCGTGACGCGCTCCAGAAGCTCGGTTGCGATATCGAATCTTTCACCCAGATTGCGTGCCGTCGTATCGATGCGGACGAACATGCCGCTGCCGGCATGCTCCAGCTTTTGGGCGACTTCATTCGAGGTTGCATCGAGGCGTGCGAAAATGCTGCTGTTCGACCTTTCGACATCCTCGAACAGGCGCGTCGTCGTTTCCGATAGACGCCCCGTGAGCTCGGTCGATGCTTGGTCCAGCTGCTCCGTGACCCGTTCGGTCGTATTGACGAGTTGGTTCGTCATCGTGTTCGACACCTGCTCGATCTTGCCGAAGAGCTGGTTCGTTGTTTCCTCGAGCCTCATCGTCAGAGCTCCGGAGCTTTCCTCCAGATAGTTGAAGAGTTCGCTTCGCGCTCGCGTTACATTTTGTATGAAGTCGTTGGACGTCGTGAGTACGCGCTGAGCCAGATTGTCGCCCGAGACCTGGATTTGCTGCGTTACCTCCACGCCCGACTTCTCCAGCTGCTGGCCGACTTCCGTCGTGGTGGCCTTGAGATGATAGGTGACGTTGGCGCTCGTCCCCTGCAGCAGCTCGGCGAATTGCTGGCTGGTGGTTTGCAGCTGTTCCGAGATCGTGCTCGTCATTCGGTCAACCGAGCGCTGGACTTCACTGTGAAGTCCGGTGAGCTCGGCAATGCTCTGCCGAAGGGTGTGCAGCACATTGGATTCGAGCGTCTGCACCGTCTGGCCAAACGACGTGCCCTCGATGTTGAGACTGCTGGTCGATTGGGTGAGAATTTCGACCTGGCCGTTCAGATGGTCGGAGAAGCCGTGAACCTCGTTGAGCAGGAGCCCGGACATCTGCTCCATCCGGGCTGTCTGGGTGCCGATTTGATCGCCGACCGAAGCGGCCCGCGCGGCAACCTCCTCGATCGTGCGGGCGAGCTCATCGGTTGATGATTTTAGCCCTTGTTCCAGCGCTGCCAGTGTTCCCTGAGCGGCGTTGATGACACCATCGAGATGATGCGTGTTCTCCTCGAGCCTGTTGACGAGGGGTGCGGCTTCCGAGCCGATGACGAAGCCCGCCTGCTGCAGTGCCTTACGTTGGCCCTCGAGGCCGGAAAGGAGCGTCCGGATGCGTTCCTCGTTGCTGCCGAACGCGCGTTCGATTGCGGCCATCTCCTTATGAACGATTTCTTCGAGCTGCCCGGCGCGCTGCACGGCCTGCTCGACGCCACCCACGAGCAGATTGACTTCCTCGCGAATGGTTTGAGCAACGGAGGAGAGTCCTTCGGTTGCAATGTCCTGCGGCTTGATGAGGCGCAGCGCCGTTTGCATCAGCCCTTCGGAAACGTATCTGAGCTGCTGGGCGCGGTAGAGGAAATAGGCAGTCGTCCACGCCAGGCCGATGGGCAGGAACATTCCGAACAACGCAGTGAGAACCTTGGGCAGACCGGAGGAGCTGAACAGGCTCGCCTCGCGCGAAAGAGACGGGCCAAAAATTGCCGCGCCCGCGAATATCCAGAGCAGAGATAAGGCGAAGGCTACCCAGAAAGGAGTGAAGGAAGGCCGTCGCTTGAGATTGGAAACGAGGATGGCCCCGCCGGGATCGTTCTCGTTGGCGGGGACGCCTCGGACCGGCATGCGGGCGCCGGCAAATGACTCCTGTGGAACTGGTTCTGTGTGCCGTTCTGCCTCTCGACGGCTAGCGCGCCGAATCCTGCGAGGTTCGCCGGTGTTTGTCGCCATCAAATGTACCCCTGCCGCATTTCATGTTTGACAGCATAGCCTCCCAGTCTTTGATTCTGACCAGTTTTTAGCCATGCTTCCCGATTTCAGTGGATGCCTTCCGCCTCTGCCCTGCCGCCTTTGGGATCACAACCGGCCAAGGGGCCGCCGCAAATCACCCCCGACTCACCTTTTGCTCCCACTCGCGCGAAAGGTCCAGTGCAAATGCCCGTCCACAGGGGCAGGGGGCCCGCTTAACTGTTGATATCCGTTAAGGAATTGGCCTCCCGAGGAACGATGCCTCGAGCCTTTGAAAAAAGGGCTCATCCCGCATTAAAGGAAAATACCAGATTGGCGGGCTACGAATTTGCCTAGATGAGAGAGGAGTGATGAACCGCAAGGCAGCCGATCACTCGAAATCCGCACCTGCGGGAGTCCGCCAAGGCTCCTGCCTCGATCTGCAACATCTCCGCCGCTACACGGCAGATGACCGCACGCTCGAGGTCGAACTTCTATCGCTGTTCAAGGTGCAGGCTCGACTGCAGGCTCAGTTGATTTCCATGGCCAAGCTGGCGAGCGACTATCAAAGAGCTCTCCATACGCTCAAGGGTGCTGCCCTTGCCATCGGCGCCAATGCCGTGGCGAGGACAGCGATAGAACTTGAGGCCATAGCATTGGGAGCGGAGCCCGCCGCCCGCCGAAACCTCATCGACAGGTTGGGTCAGGAAATTGCGGCTGTCGAGGCTGAGATCGAGACTCTGATCGGCTGAGGCCGCATACATGCCGTGCAATGCCGCTGCAAGGATGGCGCATTGTGTTTGTCTTGGGGATACCCTAAGAAACCTCCCGTTTTTACAGCATTGAACGGTTCTGTACTCGCACTTGATGGCCAAAATAACCTACATCCAGCACAACGGCACGTCCCAAAGCGTCGAGGCGCAAGCCGGTATGACGGTCATGGAAGCGGCCGTGAAAAACTTGGTGCCAGGGATCGATGCAGATTGTGGCGGGGCCTGTGCCTGCGCGACCTGTCATGTGTTCGTCAACCCTGAATGGCTGGACCGCACGGGCAAGCGCAGTGACATGGAAGAAGACATGCTCGATTTTGCTTTTGACGTCCGCGACAACAGCCGCTTGTCCTGCCAGATAAAGGTAACGGATCAGCTCGATGGACTGGTTGTGCAAGTCCCGGAAAAGCAGTTCTGACTTTCATCTATTCAGGAACCGATGCAGATGAGCTCCGAAATTGTCACGACCGATGCTGTCATTGTGGGCGCAGGGCCGTGCGGCCTCTTCGCCGTCTTCGAATTGGGGCTGCTCGATATACGCTGCGAAGTGATCGACATACTCGATCGTCCCGGCGGTCAATGCGCCGAGCTTTACCCCGAGAAGCCGATCTACGACATACCGGCTCTTCCCTATGTAACCGGCCAAGAGCTCGTCGACCGGCTCTTGCAGCAGATCAAGCCCTTCAAGGCGGGATTCCATTTCAATCAAATGGTGACCGAGTTCCGCAAAACCGAGGCCGGCGATTTCGAACTAAAGACCGATGGCGGTCTGACTTTTCGCGCGAAGCTTGTAGTCATCGCCGCGGGTGGCGGCAGTTTCCAGCCGAAGAAACCGCCAATTCCCGGCATCGAGGGCTATGAGAGTAAGTCCGTCTTTTACTCGGTCAAGAAGATGCAGACCTTCAGCGGCAAGGACATCCTGATTGTTGGCGGCGGCGACAGCGCGCTCGACTGGACCCTCAATCTCCAGCCGGTCGCACGAAGCCTGACGCTCCTGCATCGTCGGGACGATTTCCGCGCTGCACCCGATAGCGTCAACAAGATGCGAAGCCTGGTGGCTGAGGGCAAGATGCAGTTCAAGCTGGGACAGGTGACCGGGCTTACCGGAACCGGCGGTTACCTTCAGTCCGTGCAGGTCAAAGGGCCGGAAGGCGCTTTCGACATCGCCGCCAATACGCTGCTGCCATTCTTCGGGCTCACGATGAAGCTTGGTCCCGTGGCGAACTGGGGCATCAATCTCCACGAAAATCTCATTCCCGTGGACACTGCGAAATTCGAAACCTCCGTCCCCGGCTTGTTCGCCATCGGTGATATCAACACCTATCCGGGCAAGCTCAAGCTCATCCTATCGGGATTTCACGAAGCGGCCCTCATGGCCCAGGAAGCTTTCCACATCAAGAATCCCGGCGAGAAGCTCCTTTTCCAGTACACGACCTCGAGCTCGAGCTTGCAGAAGAAGCTTGGAGTAGCCTGAGGCCGTGCTCCCTCTAGCCTGGAAAGCGACGCCTTCGGGCAAGATCAGGGCACGCGGTCTTGGGTTGCCCCTTCCCGGTTGTCCCGGTCCTGGCAACTGCATCACCGATCTTGGCGTCGAGGTTGGCTATTCGACACTCAATCTGGGCGACAGCGTCCGAACCGGGGTGACGGCCATCCTTCCTCGCGGTCGGGCGCTTGCCGAGGTGCCTTGTGCTGCGGGGAGCTTTTCGTTCAACGGCAGCGGAGAAATGACGGGCCTCCTTTGGATCGAGGAATCGGGCGAACTCCAGACTCCCATCACCATCACCAACACCCATTCCCTGGGAACGGCCCGTGACGCCACGATTGAATGGATGGTGAAGCGAGGGATTGGAATGGCGGAGGCTTGGGGCCTGCCCGTGGCCGCCGAGACGTATGATGGTGAGCTCAACGACATCAACGGCTTCCACGTGAAATCGGAGCATGTGATGGCAGCCCTTGATTCCGCTCACGCCGCCCCGATTGAACTTGGCAGCGTTGGGGGCGGCACCGGCATGATCTGCTACGATTTCAAGGGCGGTTCGGGCAGCGCCTCCCGGAAAGTTCAGACGCCAAGCGGCGACTTTCTCGTCGGGTGCTTCGTTCAATCGAACTTCGGCATTCGCCCGGAACTGACCATACTCGGCGTCCCAGTCGGCCGAGCGATGCCGGGCGGTGAGGTCAGGAGCAAGCCTGCAGGTTCGATCATCGCCATTGTGGCCACCGACGCTCCGCTCCTTCCCCACCAGTTGAAGCGCCTGTCGCGCCGCGTGCCCATGGGGCTTGCCCGCACGGGGGCGATTGGCCACAACAGTTCGGGAGATATCTTCCTGAGTTTCTCCACGGCGAACGAGTCTACCTTCAGCTCGCATGCCGGCATGAGAAGCATGGAGTTCCTGCCCAATACGGAGCTGGATGATCTTTTCGAGGCCGTCGTCGAGAGCACCGAAGAAGCTGTGATCGATTCGATGGTCGCCAACGAGGCCATGACCGGGCTCGGAGGATGCAAGGTCCAAGCGCTACCCCATGCCAGGTTGCTCGAGCTTCTGAGCCGCGCCGGGCGCCTATAGCCGGTAACTAGGCAGGACGCAGCCGTGGCAGCCTTGCTGCGCCCAGCATGCCGGCAAGCATTGCGATGATGAAGATCACGGGCTCCGGCGACAAGGTTACCAAGCTGGCGATGGCTGGTCCCGGACAAAAGCCTGACAAGCCCCACCCCAGGCCGAAAAGGGCCGACCCTCCGATCAGCCGCCCGTCCAGGTCCTTGGACGTTGGGAGGTGGAAGCGATCAGCGAAAATGGGCGCATGCCGCTTGAGGACGAGCCGATAGCCGATAAGCGTCACCGGCAGCGCTCCCGCCATGACGAGCGCAAGGCTAGGATCGAAGCTTCCGAACGCGTCGAAGAAATTGAGGACCTTGGCAGGATTGGCCATTCCGGAGATGGCAAGCCCCAGGCCAAAGAGAATTCCCGACAGAAGAGCGATGATGACTTGCATGCTGCCTCACAAGATGTGTCGCGTGATGAAGACCACGACGAATGCGACTGCCATGAAGATACAAGTGGCGACGAGCGAACGGGGCGACAGGCGCGCGAGGCCACAGATACCATGACCGCTCGTGCACCCACCCCCGACCGATGTGCCTGCGCCCACGAGCAGGCCTGCAATGGCCGCCAGGAGACCGGTGGCTGGAAAGCGGACCGTCCCCGGGTCGAAGAGGCCCGCCAGGACTGCAATGGCTGCGCCTCCCAAGAGCCCGGCGATGAACGCGATGCGCCATGAGCTCCCATTCTCCGGACTGCGCAGCAGTCCGGCGACGATGCCGCTCACTCCCGCGATTTGCCCGCTTCCCACCATGATCAAGATGGCGGCGGAGCCGATGAGCAACCCTCCGATCAACGATGCAAATGGCGTGAATTCCGTTTCCACAGAACCTCCGTCAGCTCTGCCGGCCACCCATGACCATGGGCCGCAGGATGCTGCCGTCGATTAACGCCAAACCTGCGCCGATGGCAAGCAGCCCCGCGATATCCGATGCGGAGATGCTTTCGCCGAGGAAGACCGCGCCGAGCAGCACAGCACTGGGAACAACCAGTAAAGTCACGAGCATGATATTGGTCGCCCCCGATCTCTTCAGAATGGCGAAATAGAGACCATAGGCGAATGCCGTCGACAGAACGCCGAGACAGGCCGCCGCTGCCCACGCACTCGCTTCGGCCGACGGACCCCGCCAGGGTGCATCGATCCAAAGCGCGAGCGGTGCCATGATGAGACTTGAGGCGGTCACTTGGCCCGCCGCCGTCACCATCGGGGGAATCTGCGCAAATTTCCTTCCCCAGACGCTGGCGAGAGCATAGGAGATCGACGCTCCAAGGACGGCGACCTCGGCCCAGAGATGCTGACCTGCCATTCGGAACTCGCCCGTCCCCATGATGAGAACCACGCCGAGCAGGCCCACGAACACGCCGACGAGCCGCGTGACGGTGAGTTTTTCATCCGGCAGCGCCAGATTGGCCGCCAGCACGGCGAATAGTGGCGTTGTCGCATTGAGAATCGAAGCAAGCCCCGAGGTGATATATTGCTGTCCCCACACAATGAGCGTGAATGGAATCGCATTGTTGAGAATTCCCATCACGAAAAAGCGCCGCCAGACGCGCAAGTCGCGCGGAATGGCATAGCCCATGACAAGGATGATCAGCCAGAGACTGGCGGCACCTGTTATCACCCTGAGCGTCACGACGGTGAGAGGAGGAAAGCCGTGCAGCGCCACCGCATTGAACAGGAAGGACCCACCCCAGATCAGGCTGAGCGACAGCAACATGGCCCACTCCATAGGGCCCATCGTTCTTCGAATGGCGGTCATCCCAGGTTGCTAATCCCGGAGCGACACTCTGCTCCACCCGATTCTTGCGGTCGCTTACAGGTCCTTGCACAGTCTTATGGCGTCATAGATCGCCGCATGGATGTTCCGCGACGCGACCGCATCACCGATCCGGTAAAGCTGGAATGAGCCTTGTCCGCCTCCTGGGGGCTGCGGTCGACCTTCGATCAATCCTTCGTAATCGACGCTGCCCTTGTTGCTCGACAGCGGTTTGAGCGCGAAATAGAGATCAGCCATCGGCAATGTCGCATTCTCGACCACCACCTGGTCGACCAGCCGCTTGCCTGTATCTCTTTCCGCATAGGGGCTCCACAGGATGGCGGCGATCTTGTTGCCTTCTCGCCCAAGGGCGCGAACGCGGGTCATGGTGGTGATGACGACCTTGTGCGTCTCGAAGATCTTCATATAGGGCACGAGGTTGAGCCCACCCATTTCCGGTGCGAAATATCTCTCCGGGCTAACGAGTTCGAGATGCGTGCCGCGTTCGGCGATGAATTCCGCCGCTGCAAGCCCCGGATGAGCGCCATTGTCGTCGAACAGCAGAACGTCCTCGGCGGGCTTTGCCTCGCCGGAGAGAATATCCCAACTTGAAACGGCGAGTTCGGCTCCTTCTTCGATCGCCTGTTTGGTCGGCACGCCGCCGGTCGCGATGATCACCACGTCAGGCTCGAGAGCGGTGACGTCGGAAGCTTCGGCAAAGCTGTTGAACCTGAAATCGACTTTCAGCCTCTGGCACTGCTGCAGGCGCCAGTCGACGATACCGATGATCTCCCGGCGCCGCTTCACCTGTGTTGCGAGGCGCACCTGGCCTCCAGCCTCATTCGCGGCCTCGAATAGCGTCACGCTGTGGCCCCGTTCGGCCGCGACCCGGGCTGCTTCGAGCCCGGCAGGACCCGCACCGACGACCACCACCGACTTCTTCTTGCCTCGGGTCGGGACAATCACATGCGGGATGGTGGCTTCGCGACCCGTCGCCGGATTGTGAATGCACAGGGCTTCGAGGCCTTCATAGATGCGGTCGAGGCAATAGGTTGCCCCGACGCAGGGTCGTATGTCCGCCTCTCGGCCGGATGCGACTTTGGCCGCAATGTGCGGATCGGCGATATGCGCCCGCGTCATTCCCACCATGTCGAGCTTGCCCGCGGCGATCGCATGGCGGGCCGTCGCCACGTCATTGATGCGGGCGGCGTGGAATACGGGAAATTTCGTCTCCGCCCGCACCTCGCCGGCAAAATCGAGATGTGGCGCGGACGCCATGCCGGTGACGGGGACGATGCGCGACAGCGGCGTATCATGGTCGATGTGACCGCGGATCACGTTCAGGAAGTCGACCCATCCACTGGCGATCAGCCGCCGGCAGATTTCGAGACCCTCCTCGCGCGAGAGCCCTTTTTCCCAATCCTCATCGACCACCAGCCGGCAGCCGACGATGAACTGCGGCCCAACCGCCTTGCGTACTGCTTCCAGCACCCGGAATGTGAAATGCAGCTTGTTGTCGAGCGACCCGCCATACTCGTCCTGGCGCTTATTCGTTGCCGGCGACCAGAACTGGTCCATCAAATGTCCGTAGCACTCGAACTCAATTCCATCGATTTGGGCGGCCTTCATGCGCTGGGCGGCGGCCGCATAATCCTTGATGATGCGCTCGATATCCCAATCCTCGATCTCCTTGGGCATCGCGCGATGCGCAGGTTCGCGCACGGGCGAGGGCGCCAGAACCGGCAGCCAGTCGGCCTTGTTCCAATTGGTCCGCCGTCCGAGATGCGTGAGCTGGATCATGACTGCTGCGCCATGCTCGTGGCATTCCTCCGCGAGCTTCCGCATCCACCCAACGATCTCGTCCTTGTAGACATGGAGATTTCCGAAGGCGGGCGCTGAATCGCGCGACACAACTGCCGAGCCCGCCGTCATGGTGAGCGCAATTCCTCCCTTGGCCCTCTCCACGTGATAGAGCCGGTAGCGATCCTTCGGCATGCCGTCTTCGTGGTAATTGGGCTCATGCGCGGTGGACATGATCCGGTTGCGCAAGGTGAGATGCTTGAGCCTGAACGGTTGGAGCAGGGGATCGCTGGAGCGGATCAGAGTCTGCGCCATCGCTCACTCCGCCGCGGCGAAGCGTGAGCGTTGTGACCACACGACCTCACGCCCAGGCTCCGGGTCGCGTGGCACCAGAAAGGATAAGACCAGAGCGACGCCGGCCATCCCCGATCCGATCACAAATACGACGGCGGGGTTCAGGTCCCAGAGGATTCCAAGCGGGATGGGAATTGTGACGGCGGCGATGTGATTGATGGAAAAGGCGACGCCCGCCGTAGGCGCGATGTCGGCGGGATCGGCAATCTTCTGAAAATACGTGCGGTGCGAAATCGCCAGGAAAAAGAAGGCATTGTCGAGCACGTAAAGGCCCGCGGCGATCCAGGGATTCATCACCACCGCGTAGAGCAGAAAGATGACGATCAGACCGATGTTCTCGACGATCATCGTATATCGGTCGCCCCACTTGCCGATGAGCGAGCCGAGCTTCGGCGCAATGAGCGTGTTGATGAGGGCGTTGGCCAGCATCAAGAGCGTGATCTGGCTCACGTCGTAGTCGAACTTCTGAACCATCAGCAATACGGCGAAGATGATGAAGATCTGTCGCCGTCCCCCGCCCATGAAGGTCAAGGCGTAATAGAGCCAGTAGCGCGAGCGCAGCACGAGCCGGCGGTGCTGAGGCACTTCCTCGCGGAAATAAGGAAACCAAATAACGGCGAAGATGGCGACCGCCACGGTCAGCAGACCCCCTGCCAGGAAAACGAATTTGTAGTCGAGCTCGAGATATTTCCAGGTGAAGAAGATCACCCCATAGGCGGCGATGGTGGCGAAAGAGGCCGCCGAAACGGTCTTGCCGATACCGACCGAAGCCGTCGATTTCTCGAACCATTGGAGTGCCAATGACTGGTTCACCGTCTCGTAATAGTGGAAGCCGAGGGATTTGATCATGGTGGTGGCGTAAAAGCCGAAGGCGGTCGGGAAGAACCCCGTCAGCGCCACCCCGAGCCCCACCGTCAGGAGCGATAGAATGCCGAGTGACTGCTCGCGCATGATCAGGAGGAAGAACACGGCAGCAAAGGACAAGAAGCCCGGAATTTCACGCAGAGTGTGGAGTGTCCCCATCTCCTGGCCGCCGAAACCCACGACCTCGATGGCGAAATTTGTGTGCAGGGCGTTCCATGTCGCAAAACCGAACTGATTGGCAATTGCCATCAGCATGAGCGCCAAAACCGGGCGCTTCCAATGACTTACCGATGAGATCGCAACGGAGGGCCGCCTGAACATTCGGCCGATATAGCATGGCTGGACAGCGTCTTGGCATTCGCATCGCTCATGATAGGCTTTTCGAGCGTTGCACAATCAGAACTTTAGTGATATGAATCGCACCACTTATAGTAGAAAAAGACTACTTCCAGTGGGGATAAGTTAAGGTGAAATCATTGTTGGCTTGATCCAACGAAAAAGGCATGCGCAACCGCAAGCTGACGCGCCTACTGCTGCTGTCGTCCGCGCTCAGCATCACTGTTCTGGGCTTGGCAGCGCTGCCAATGCCGACAAGGGCCGCCTGCACGAGCTATGCGCCAACCGCCGGAATGATCGTGACCTGTTCGGGCACGAGTAACACCTCAATCAACCCATCGGCGGACGTCACGATCAACTTCGAGGATGGAGCGCAACACTCGGTCACGGGAGGCGGCGCCATGGTGCTCGAAAACAGTGAGATCAATCTCTATGGCTCAGCCGCGGTGACGACGAGTTCAACTGGCTTGCAGATCAATTGGTCAGGGAGTGGCAACACCAACTCAACAATCACATTGTACGGCTCTAGCTCGGTATCCAGCAGTGGATCGGGAGCTACGATAATCGTCAACGGTAGTCATTCGAACGTCATTCTCAACGATCAGAGCACCGTGACGAACACGGATTCCGGCGATGCCATTGCCTTTACCGGCACCACCACGGTCAGCGGCAGCAACACCCTCATTGTCGGGCAAAATGCCTCTGTTACGGCGACAGGCAGTTCCGCCGATGCTGTCGATTTCTTTCTCGGATCTAACACGCTCATCAATTACGGAATGCTCAGCAGCGTTGGCATCACCGTTGATGGTAGCAACCCAAGTTCGACGTCCGATACGATTTACAATTATGGGGCCATCACCAGCAGCTCCGGTGCGGCGATAGCTCTCCGTGGCGGAAACGACCGCCTGACCCTGGGTACCGGTTCTATGATTGATGGCAGCATCGATGGCGGCGACGGCACCGACGATCTCACTCTCGCAGGCTGGGGCGTGGAGGACAGCAATTTCTCCAATTTCGAGTCCCTCACCATGGCGGGGACGGAATGGGTGCTGTCCGGAACAAGCAGCTTCGGCAGCATAGCAGTGGACACCGGCATTTTGCGCCTGAATGGAGCCGTTACCGGCGATGTGCAAGTTGCCGCCGGAGGCACACTTGGCGGCACAGGTACGATCTATGGCGATGTCACGAGCTTCGGCACGCTCTCGGCCGGCAATTCCGTAGGTACGGCAACGATTGTTGGGGATCTCGTGCAGACTGGCGGGAGTTTCGTCGAATTCGATGCTGGTGGGGTCGACCGCTGGGATGTCACAGGGACGGCCAGTTTGGTGAACAATCCAACGCTCACCGTTACGTCCCTCGACGGCTCCACCACGGCCTATGGGGTAATCCTGCACGCCGACGGCGGTATCATCGGCAGCTTCGCGCTTCCTCTGATCTATGATGGTAATGGTGCAGTCTCCATCGAACAGACGGATGAAGATATCATTCTGACCGTTGTCGATGGGACGAGTGTCGTCGCGGATGATCACGCTTCTCTGCAGATGGGCATGAGCTTTTTTTATCACCTTGGGGTCAACCACTCATGGCGGCCGGGAAGCCGAGGCCCCTTTTGGCTCGAAGGCTTCGGCCAGTCGGGCAATGTGGAAGCGCAAGATGGCAATGATGCCTATGAGTATTCCTTCGGCGGCACGGCGGCAGGTTGGGAGGCGAAGGCTGCGAAAGGAATGAGCCTCGGTGCCAGCCTAGGTCTAAGTTCGACCGCGGCCGAGGTTGCTGGCAGCGCAAGCGCCTCCTCGTCGCGAAATGTTATGGGTGTGCACTTTCTGCAAGCTTCGAACAAGCCGGTGCCTTCCTGAACACCGCGTTTGGCGCAGGCACTCAAAGCTTGGATCTCTCTCATACGGCGGCGGTCGGCACGGAGAGGCTTTCCGTCGAAACCGACACGAACGCTTGGCTCATTGGCGCCGCCCTGCAAGCAGGCGCCGAGCTGAACGCCGCGGGCGGCTGGTCCATTGTTCCAAGCGTCAGCCTCGCCTATCTGCATCAATGGGTGGAAGGTTATGAGGAGCAAATCGGATCCGCCTCCGCAGTAATCGGCTCTCATGACGCCGGCCTCCTTAGGCTGCGCGGTAACCTCGAGCTGTGTCACTTCGGTCGTCAGGAAGGGATCGTCTATACCCCCAGCCTGAAGCTGGGTGTGGTGGATGACCTTGCAAGCGGCGGAGTGGCGACCGGCGCGTTCTCGAACGGCACCACCTTCGAGCTTTCCTTGAGTAGCTCCGACAAGCTCAGGGCGCTTGGCGGAATCGGCTTGGAAGCCCAGTTCGCCAATGGATCCAGCGCCCGCCTCGCCTATGAAGGCGAAGCCTCCAAGAGCAGCCTTGCCCATGCCTTGACACTCGAGGTCAAACTCTACTGGTAGCACCGGCCTAGTTCGTCTTGCCCAGGCGCTGACCCAGCCATCTTTTTTGCGTCATCGTCTTTTCGGCGAAAGCCGGAATCCAACTTCACTTTGCAAGCGTCCAAAGCTGGACCCCGACTTGCGTCGGGGTGACGATTGGAGAGGTGAGACGATTGCGGTTAAGCAGCTAGGATGCTGCCTCGCGGGGCGTTGCCGCAGGCTCCAGCGCCAGGATTTGGCGAATGAAGGCTGACAGCGAAGGCTTGCGCCTGACGATGAAAGGCAAGGGCCGGCACAGATCGATCGCCGCAAGGCCGATTCGCGCCGTGAGAATGCCGTTCACCGCACCTTCCCCGAAACGCGCCGAAAGCCGGCCGAGAACGCCTCGCCCGATGAGGTGCTGGACCAGATTGTCGCTGAGTGCCAGCCCTCCCGTCACCGCCAGATGGCTCACCACCATACGCGCCAGCTTGATGGTTCCAAGCATGCCCGGGCGGCCTCCATAGAGCGTGGCGATTTCCCGCAGCATGCGCAGGTTCAAAGCGGCGACGAACAATATATCGAGTGCGGCGGCGGGCGTGATGGCCGTCAGCAGCGTCAGCCGTCTCGACGTGCGCCCGATGAGCGCGAGCGCGTTTTCGTCGAGGACGCCCATGAGGTCGCGCTCGGCCATTTTGATCCTGTCGTCGGGAGCCATCATCGCCTCCGAATGTGCTCTGAGCTCGTCCAGTCCCCAGCGCACATCGGGGCGCTCCCGATAGATGTGCTCGAGAGAGGCGATGGTACGCGCCGCCGCCTGCCTGTCCTTGACCGTCATCGCCCGGTTCGCATCGTCATGCAGGCGCACGAGGCGCTTGAGCCGGATGAGTCCGAAGGCCTCCCTGAGGACGATGATCATGGCCGCGAGCCCAGCGAGGGCAAGAAAACCAGTGCCCACCCATCCGAGAACCTGCGAGCGGGAAAACAGGTCGTCGATCATCCGGGTGAGGGCCAAACCGACCGACATGGAGATCAGCGCGCCGAGTGCCGCGATCAGCACGCTGGCCCATTTCAGGCCGCGGCGCGCGAGCTCGGGCTGCTGAACGGGAACGATTTCGTTCTCTTCCGGCTCGTCCTCGAAGGTAACGCGGCTCACTGGAATATTCTTCGGCTCGCGGACGTTCTTGCGCCGGCTGCGTGGCGGCGTGTCCTCCGCGAGCGTGAAGGCCTGCGGCTTTCGATTGCGTTCATTCATGTGAGTCGATCTCCAAAAAGGAACTCGAGTACCCGATCAAGCCTGATATGGGGGAAACTCGAACCTACGCCCAGCCCGGCGTCCGCTTTCAAGACGGGTGGCCTGAAACGTACGAAGCGAACCTGCTCCTCGAGGTTTCCTTTGAGCGCTTGCAGGGGGTTCTCCGGCAGATCGCCGGGAAACACGGCCGCTTCCGTCTCGCCGTCGAACACGGAGCTTCCGATGCGCTCGCTCATTTCCGGAACGCCGACGATGCACGGCAGTTCCTCGCCCTTCTGCTTGACCACGGCTTCGCGCGTGGCGCGGATCGCCGCAAGTGCCGAGACGTCCACGAGCGCGCCCTGGAATTCAGCACGCGCCGACGCCTCTTTGAGCATCGCTTGCATGATGGCTTCGAGCCTGTTGTGCGATGAATGATGCAGCTGATCGGCCTTGGTTGCTGCAAACAGGATGCGGTCGATCCGCCGGCCGAGGATTTGCGATACCCAGGAACTGGAGCCCTGGCGGTAGACAGCAAGCACCTCCGTGAGCGCGGTCCTGAGATCGATGACTGCGTCGCGGCCGGCATTCAGCGCCGAAAGCGCATCGACCAGCACGATCTGACGGTCGAGACGCGCGAAATAATCCCTGAAGAAAGGCTTCACCACATGAGCTACATAGGCCTCGTAGCGCTTCTCCATCAGGGCAAAGAGCGAGCCTCGGCGTGCTGTGGCGTCGGCCGCGACGTTGAGGGGGGCGAAGGTGAGTAGGGGAGAACCTGCGAGATCGCCGGGCATCAGGAATCGGCCCGGCGGCAGCGTCGACAGGGCCACGTCATCGGCACGGCATCGGGACAGATAAGCCGTGAACAGCTCGGCCGCTTTCACGGCCTGCATTTCATCACGCCGTGCCTGCGGATCGACCGTCGCCAGATAATCGTGAAATGCCTTCGCCAGCAAGGCGCGCGGCGCCCGGCGACTTGTTTTGAGCGTGGCCGCGCTCCATTCGGCGTAGGAAAGCTGCATCAGAGGCAGATCGAGCAGCCATTCGCCTGGATAATCCAGAATGTCGATCGACAGCACGCGCGGAACGCCGTCGCGGCTGAACAATCCCTGGCCCCGGTATTCGATCGTGAGGCGCAACTCGCTCAAGCGACGCGTGCTGTCGGGCCACCGTCGATTCTCCGAGGTTAGCGTCTCGACATGAGATTCATAATCGAAGCGCGGCAGCTCGTAGTCGGGCTGCGGCTCGAGATAGGCTCGTGCAATCCGCCCTCCCGAATAAGCCGAGAGCAGGGGCAGCCGTCCGCCGTGTAGCAGATTGTGAACGAGCGCGGTGATGAACACCGTTTTGCCCGAGCGCGCCAGTCCGGTGACCCCCAGTCGCAGATTGGGCTGAGCGAAGGACCTTGCAAAATCCTTGATGCCGCCCAGCGCGATTCTGGTTTCGTCAATGATCGAGGGAGACATTCAAGGGAGCCCGTCTTGCCGCATGATAAATGGCCCCTCAGACGAGGCTTGGCAAGCGGCGGTCTGTCAGTCCTTGAGCATCTTGGGCGTGAGAAACAGCTCGATTTCGCCCTGCAACTCACTCTTGGATTGGATTTGCTTCCAGTCCTCGATGGGCAGCGCGATGACGGCCACGGCGGCGGTTGGAAATTTCGCCTTGATCTTTTGCACGGCCGTGTTGTCCCGGCTCCCCAAGAGTCTCAACGCCAAATTCTGCACGGATGGATTGTGGCCGATGACCATCATCGGGCTCACCGTTTTCTGCCTTGAGATCGCGTTGACATAGGAATCGCCGTTGCCGAAGCTGTAAAGCTGGTCCTCATATCTCACGGGTGGCTTGAGCTTCATGGCGTCGACGGCGAGCCTCAGCGTATCGCGCGTGCGCCGCGCCGGTGAGCAGAGGATGAGTTCCGGAATGCAATTCCTTTCGGCAAGCGCGCGGCCCACAAGCGGGGCGGCGTTCTTTCCCTTCCGGCTGAGCGGGCGGTCGAAATCGTCGAGCTCCTTGTCGGTCCAGCTCGACTTGGCATGGCGCATGATGATGAGTCTCAACACCTGCAGGAAGCTCCGATGGTTCGCCAGTAGGACATGGGTCGCGCTGCGCCCACTAGCCCCGTTCTCGTGTCGGATGTGTGACGGCTTAGCGTCGGCCGATTTCGTTCAGGTCGAAAGGTGTCGTCTGATAAACCTCGTTGATCCAGTTTCCAAACAGAAGATGCGCATGGCTGCGCCACCGATTTTCCGGCGGCCCTTGCGGGTCGTTTCCGGGGAAGTAATTTCGCGGCACCTCGATAGGCCTGCCGGCATTGATGTCGCGCCAGTACTCGTCCGACAGCGTTTGCGTATCATACTCGATGTGGTTGAACATGCAGAGCGAGGAATGTGGAGCGTCGGCAACGAGGCAGAGCCCGGCTTCGTCCGATTCGATAAGCACCTCGATGCCTGCGGCGACGGGGAGGTCCGATCTGCGCACTTCCGTCCAGCGCGACACCGGTATCGAGAAATCGTCGGAAAATCCCCGCAGATAGGGTGAGGCCCGATTGAGGTTGCGGTGCCTGTACACACCGAACGCCTTCTTCGCCAGCGTGTGTTTCTGCACCCTGTGGAAATGATAGAGGCTGGCCTGTGCCCCCCAGCAGATGTTCATGCACGAATGCACATGGGTTTGCGTCCAGTCGAAGATGTGCCGGAGCTCGTCCCAATAGGTGACGCTCTCGAACTCGAGCAGTTCCACCGGCGCGCCGGTGACGATGAATCCGTCGAACTTCTCGTGTTTCACGCTGTCCCAATTCCGGTAGAAGGCCAGCATGTGCTCCGCCGGCGTGTTCTTGGGCGTATGTGAAGTAATCTTCACGAGCGTCATTTCGACCTGCAGCGGTGTCGCGCCCACGAGTCGGGCGAACTGCGTTTCCGTCTTGATCTTGTTGGGCATGAGATTGAGAAGACCGATCCGCAGGGGCCGAATGTCCTGCCGGACGGCGGCATCCTCGGTCATGACCATCACGCCCTCTTCTTCGAGGGTCGAACGGGCCGGCAGATGATTGGGAATCTTGATGGGCATGGCGCTGTCAGCTCTGCGAACGCTCGATCGTCGCGCTCACAAGCTCGATGAAATCGACCTCGTCGTTGAGCTTGGGGATTGCTTCCATCGAGATCGTGTAGCCGAAGTTCTTCGCGATGGCTTCGTAGATCGGAATACGATGGAAAAGCAGCTGCTCGAACCCCCAGACGATGAAATCGTCGGGATCTACCTCGTCATCCGCCTCGAGCCGGTGCAGCGCCTTGTACTCCTGCCACTTCCTCTGCAGGAAGCTCGGTTGGTAATACATGGGCTTTGGCTCACGCCTGAACCGCTCGACGAGCATGCGCGAGTGTTCTTCCGTGCCCCGGATGTAGAGCAGGAGCGTGTGTTGGGCGAGCGTCTTGAGGACTGCGTCGTCCGCACTGTCCGGATCGACGATCTCGCACAGGCTCCCCCCGGAATCGCAGATGAACTGATCGTAACGGTAAATTTCTCGCGCTTTCTCGATGAACATCGGCACGTCCTGGAGCGAGGAGATCTCCGCTTCGCGGTGCAGGGCCTGCCGCCTGCAATATTCCTTGAAGCTGATGCCGCCCTTCTTGGGATCGCCAGGCTTGCCCAGATACGTGGACAGCGGTGCGAGGTTGTCGAAGGTGAGATTGGACGATATATAAATTGAATCCGAGAGCAGGAGATCGCGCAGGAACGGAACCTTCATCGCTTCTTTCTTGAAATTGTCGACGATGTGCTCGCCCATGTAGTGAGTGCCGATTCTGTAATCGACCGAATAGTGAAACCAGCCATCCTTGCGCAGCAGTTGCGCGAGCGTCGTCTTGCCGACGCCCGACATGCCGAAAATGGTCACGGCCTTGTTGGGCCAGGCGCGGAAATCTTTGGCTGTGGCGAAGTGCATGAAAGGTGCCGGGAATTATGGAAACCGCTTCCTACCCCAAAAGCGGGAGAGGGAGCAACAAGCGAGGCGGCAGGGCGGACAGGCCCGACGATGAGTGGTAACGATGAAGATTAGGGAACAAGGCGGCTATCCTCAGAGCTGGTACGCGGCAAGCTCGC
>Ga0075431_100001768_pt1 | contig 20366 bp, 19 predicted proteins | sample RhiMetdeltSRZDD5_FD_75297 | JGI IMG/M metagenome (GOLD analysis project Ga0075431, IMG submission 75297) | Populus rhizosphere microbial communities from Tennessee, USA - Rhizosphere MetaG P. deltoides SRZDD5 | ecosystem: Host-associated > Plants > Roots > Rhizosphere > Soil | place: USA... | reverse complement strand
ATCGCCTCAGGAGCTCTTATGAGGCGGGTTATGAGCGCTACCGAAAGATTTATCCAGCAGTGAAAGGTTTCGACTTCGCATGAGCAATTTCTTTCCGTTACGCGAGCCCATCCGCTACGAGGGGCCGAAGAGCCGCAAGGCGCTCTCCTACCGCTGGTATGACGCCAAGCGAAAGATCAGGGGCAAGACGCTTGCCGAACACCTGCGATTCTCGGTCGCCTATTGGCATTCCTTCGTGTGGACGGGCACCGATCCCTTCGGCGGGGAGACCTTCCTCAGGCCCTGGCACAGGGGCCATGACGAGATGGCCAATGCGCGGATGAAGGCGGATGTCGCCTTCGAAATGTTCGAGCTTCTCGGCGTGCCCTTCTTCGCCTTTCACGACCGCGATATCGCACCTGAAGGCGACACGCTCGAAGAGTCGAACCGAAACGTATGGGACATCGCCAAGATCTTCGAGAAGAAGATGCAGGCCAGCGGTGTGAAGCTTTTGTGGGGCACGGCCAATCTCTTCTCGCACCGGCGTTACATGGCGGGTGCGGCGACCAATCCCGACCCCCAAGTCTTCGCCTATGCCGCGGCCCAGGTGAAGAACGCCATGGACGTGACCAAGGCGCTGAAAGGGGAAGGCTATGTGCTGTGGGGCGGCCGAGAAGGCTATGAGACGATCCTCAATACGGACATGAAGCGCGAATTGCAGCAGCTTGGACGCTTCCTCAATCTCGTCGTCGACTACAAGCACAGAATCGGATTCAAGGGGGGCATCTATATCGAGCCCAAGCCCAGGGAGCCGACCAAGCACCAGTATGATTACGATGTCGCCTCGGTGTACGGCCTGCTCAAGGCGCACGGGCTCGAGGGCGAGATCAAGGTCAATATCGAACAGAACCACGCGCTCTTAGCCGGGCACAGTTTCGAACACGAGATCGCGCTTGCCCATGCGCTGGGGATTTTCGGCTCGATCGACATTAATCGCGGAGACGAGCTTCTCGGCTGGGATACGGACCAGTTCGCCATGGATGTGAAAGAGCTGGTGCTCGCCTTCCATCACATCATCAAGGCGGGAGGCTTCATCACCGGCGGGCTCAATTTCGACGCCAAGATCAGGCGGCAGTCGATCGATCCAGAGGACCTGCTGCAGGCGCATGTGGGAAGCATGGACGCCTGCGCGCGGGCGTTTCTGGCAGCTTGCGACATGATCGAGGACAAGGCGCTCGAAGAACCGCTCGAGCAACGCTACCAGGGCTGGGAGACGCCTGAAGCCAAGAAGATGCTCTTGGGCAAGATGGGACTTGAGCAGGTTTCACGACATGTCGAGAAGAACAGGATCAATCCCAAGCCCAAATCCGGGCGGCAGGAATATCTCGAAGGCATCCTCAACCGTTACGTCTAGGGAGAGACAGAGTGGCCAAGACCATAAAAGGACCCGCGATTTTTCTGGCGCAATTCACGGGCGACGCGCCGCCGTTCAACTCGCTCGACTCGATCTGCAAATGGGCGGCTTCGCTTGGCTACAAGGGCGTGCAAATCGCAAGCTGGGATCCAAGGCTCATCGATCTCAAGAAGGCGGCCGAATCCAAGACGTACTGCGAGGAAGTGAAGGGTACCGCCAAGAAGCATGGCGTCGAGATCACCGAGTTGTCGACGCATCTCCAGGGACAACTCGTGGCCGTGCATCCGGCCTATGACGAGGCCTTCGACGCTTTCGCGCCGGCCAAGGTGCACGGCAATCCCAAGGCGCGCCAGAAATGGGCGGTGGAGCAGGTGATGCATGGGGCCAAGGCCTCGCAGAATTTGGGGCTCAAATCGCATGTTACTTTCTCGGGCGCGCTTGCCTGGCCCTTCACCTATCCCTGGCCGCAGAGACCGGAAGGGTTCATCGACACGGCCTTCGGCGAGCTTGCCAAAAGGTGGAGGCCTATTCTCGATGCCTATGACGCGGCGGGGGTGGATGTTTGTTTCGAGATCCATCCAGGGGAGGATCTGTTCGACGGGGCGACCTTCGAAATGTTCCTCGACAAGGTGAAGGGCCACAAGCGCTGCTGCATCAACTACGATCCATCGCACTTCCTGCTCATGCAGCTCGACTATCTGGCCTTCATCGACATCTATCACGAGCGCATCAAGGCCTTTCACGTGAAGGACGCCGAGTTCAATCCCGACGGCCGGCAGGGCGTCCATTCGGGGTACCAACCCTGGATCAAGCGGGCGGCGCGTTTCCGCTCGCTCGGTGACGGGCAAGTCGATTTCGGGGCAATCTTCTCCAAGCTCGCCGCTTACGATTACGACAGCTGGGCGGTGCTCGAATGGGAGTGCTGCCTCAAGGATTCGGCGCAGGGAGCCAAGGAAGGGGCGCCTTTCATCGCCGATCACATCATCAAGGTGACGGAGAAATCCTTCGACGATTTCACGGCACGCAAGGTCAATCAGCAGCAAATCAACCGGATGCTGGGACTCTGAGGGGAGGGAGAGATGGCAATCGAGGGACGCAGCGACGCCATTCACGGGGGTCGCATCAGGCTCGGCATGGTGGGAGGCGGCCAGGGCGCCTTCATTGGCGCGGTGCACAGACTCGCAGCGCGGATGGACGATCAGTATGTGCTGGTGGCGGGCGCCCTGTCGAGCGATCCAGCCCGTTCCAAGGCTTCGGGCGAGGAGCTCGGGCTCGATTCCCAGCGCATCTATACGGACTATCGGGTGATGGCGAAGGAGGAGGCCAGGCGCAACGACGGCATCGAAGCGGTGTCCATCGTGACACCCAATCATCTGCACTTCCCGGTGTCGAAAGCCTTCATGGAGGCGGGCATCCACGTCATCTGCGACAAGCCGCTCGTGCATACCTCGCGAGAGGCCAAGGCGCTCCAGGCGCTGGAAAAGAAATCCGGCGTGATCTTCGCCCTTACCCACAATTATTCGGGATATCCGATGATCCGCCAGGCCAAGGAGATGGTGGAGGCCGGAGATCTCGGCACGATCCAGGTGATCCAGGCCGAATATCCGCAGGACTGGCTCACCACCAAGCTTGAGGACGAGGGCCACAAACAGGCGGGCTGGCGCACCGATCCCAAGTTCACCGGCATCGGCGGCTGTGTCGGCGACATCGGCACCCATGCCTATCAGCTTGCGTGTTTCGTATCGGGGCTCGAACTCGATTCGCTGAGCGCCGATCTCTCCACCTTCGTCAAGGGACGGCAGGTGGACGATAACGTCAACATCATGCTGCGCTTCAGGGGCGGTGCCAAAGGCATGCTGTGGGCGAGCCAGGTTGCGCCCGGCAACGAGAACGGTCTTCGCCTCAGGATCTATGGAACCAAGGGCGGCATCGACTGGGTGCAGGCCGATCCCAATTATCTCTGGTTCACGCCTTTCGGGAAGCCCAAGCAGCTTATCACGCGCGGGGGTGCAGGCTCGGGCAAGGCGGCAGCCCGGGTGACGCGCGTGCCGCCTGGACATCCTGAGGGCTATCTCGAAGGTTTCGCCAACATCTATTCGGAGGTGGCGCGCGCGATCAAGGCGCGGCGTAACGGAAAGAAGAGCTGGGACAGGGCCATCCAGTTCCCGGGTCTCGAGGACGGGGCACGGGGCGTGGCATTCATCGAGGCGGCGGTCAAATCCTCGAAGTCGAACGGGCGCTGGGTCAAGGTGTGAGGGCTTAAGGGATGAAGGCAGGGTTCAATCTCCTTCTGTGGACGGCGCATGTCACGGCGAAGCACAGAGGGATCATGGAGAGCATCAAGAAGGCCGGCTACGACGGGGTGGAAATCCCGATGTTCGAGGGCGATCCTCAGCATTACGCCAGCCTCGGCGAGCTATTGGACCAGATCGGACTCGAGCGCACGGTCGTTTCGGTGGTACCGACGCGCGACAAAAATCCGATTTCGGCGGACAAGGACACGCGCGAGGCAGGACTCGATTATCTCAAATGGGTCATCGATTGTTCGTCGGCACTCGGCGCCAAGATCGCCGGCGGGCCCTTGCATTCGACGCTCGGCGAATTCAGTGGCACGGGGCCGACGCCGCAAGAGCGCAAGCGGGGCATTGGCGTTCACCGGAAGGCCGGCGACTATGCGGCGAAGAAGAACGTGCGCATCGCGGTCGAAGCGCTCAATCGCTTTGAATGCTATTTCGTCAACACGATGGATGCGCTGTGCGACTACTTGGACGAGGTCGATCATCCCCATATCACGGGGATGTACGATACCTTCCACGCCAATATCGAGGAGGCCGATCCCATCGGCGCCATCAGCCGATCGAAGCGGCATATTTCGCACGTGCATATCTCGGAGAACGATCGCGGCACACCGGGACGCGGCCATGTCGACTGGGCGCAGACCTATGGGGCCCTGAAGAAGATCAAATATGACGGGTGGCTGACCATCGAGGCTTTCGGACGGGCGCTGCCGGAGCTTGCCGCAGCGACGAGAGTTTGGCGCGATTTCACGCCCTCGCTCGACACGGTCTATCTCGAAGGCATCAAGAACATCAGAAAGGGCTGGGCGAAGGCATGAGCGTCCAGAAGAATCATGGAACAGCGAACGACCGGCGAGGCCATTTACACCTTCACAATACCTTTGTTCATCCGGGGGCTCGAGACGATTGGGCGAATTCTGACGAAGGCGGAGGCCCATGCCAAGGCTGCGGGAATCGAGATGCAGACGCTGCTCGATGCGCAGCTTCGTCCCGACATGTTCAACTTGCTGCAGCAGGTTCAATATGCCTGTTTCCTGCCCGTGGATTTTGCCCGGCACTTCTCGAAGCAAGAGGCGCCGCGCGTCGGCTATGACGAGGAAAGCCTGAAAGACCTCAAGGCGAGCATCGGCAAGACCATCGACTATCTCAAAGCCGTCGACCCTGAGCACATCCGGGGCAAGGAGAAACATGCGCTGCCGCTGTTCTTCGATGAAACGCTCGGACTTCCGCCGCAGGAGCATGCAGCAAGAGTGATGCTGCCTGACTTCTTCTTTCACGTAACCACCGCCTATTGCATCCTACGCCACAAGGGTGTTCCGCTCGGCAAGTTCGATTTCCTGGGGCCGCATGGGGCGGAGAAGATCGGCCAAGCAAAAAGCTGAGCAGCAGGTTTCATTGAGACTCTCGATTTTGACGGCACTGTCCTGCGTCCTGCTCGGTGCAGGGCTTGCCTTCGCCATTACCGGCCTTGGGCCCGATGAACCCGAGCTTGAGCACGTGGTCAGCCATGATCATTCCGCTGCGGAAGCAGGCTTCCGGCAGACGATGGAAGGCGTCCTCGCGACACGCATCGAATCCGGCAACCGTATCGAGACGCTCAGGAATGGCGATGAGATATTCCCGGCCATGCTCAAGGCGATCGCGGAGGCGCGCAGCACCATCAATTTCGCGACCTACATCTATTGGTCGGGCGAGATCGCGAATGCGTTTGCCGATGCGCTGTCGGAACGGGCGCGGGCGGGAGTGCGCATCAATGTCATTCTCGATTTCGTGGGGAGCCTCGAGATGGACGAGAGGCTGATCCGGCAGATGGAGGCGGCGGGGGTGCGGCTCATCCATTTCCGGCCGCTGCACTGGTATTCAATCGACCGCTTCAATTATCGAAGCCATCGCAAGGTGCTGGTGACGGATGGGCGCATCGGCTTCACCGGCGGGGTCGGCATTGCCGACAAATGGAAGGGAGATGCGCGAAACCCGAACGAGTGGCGCGACACGCATTATCGGCTTGAAGGACCAGTGGTTAAGGGATTGCAAGCAGCATTCGCCGAGAACTGGCTCGAGGCGACGGGGGAGATCCTGCGCGGGGAGGGCTATTTCCCGGTGCCGGCGGAGGTCGGAACGGTCGCCATGCAGCCCATGAAGAGCTCGCCTTTTTCCGGGAGCGAGACCCTCCATCTGGCGCTGATGCTGGCGCTCTCGGCGGCGGAACGCCATATCCGGATCGGGGTTGCCTATTTCGTTCCCAGCGAAACGGCACTTCAGCAGATCCTCGAGGCGCGCAAGAGGGGGGTCGAGGTCGAGATCATCCTGCCCGGCATGTGGACCGACACGGAGGAGGTGCGAAGGGCGTCACGACATTTCTGGGGCGAGCTTCTGCAGGCGGGCGTCAAAATTTACGAGTACGAGCCGACGATGTATCACGTGAAGGTCGTGATCATCGACGATGACTGGGCGAGCCTCGGATCGGCCAATTTCGACGAGCGGTCGTTCCGGCTCAATGACGAGATCAATGTCCATGTGTTCGATCGCGGTTTCGTCGCCGAGCAGATCCGGGTGTTCGAGGAGGACAAGTCGCGGGCGCGGCCGGTCAGCCTTGCGGCGTGGAAGGGGCGGCCCTTGCACATCAAGCTGTCGGACTGGTTCTGGAGCTGGTTCCGCAGCCAGTTTTAACGATGCATAAGTCGAAGGGACGTGTGGCGGCAGATGGCCGGATTGATCCTCGGGTCGAGCCCGAGGACGGCCATGACGACACTCCTCGTCATGCGCGGACTTGATCCGCGCATCTCTATCCTAGGACCAGCATTGACAGGCTTCAGCGACTTTGATCGAATGGTCAAAAAATTGAGGGTAAGTCATGGCGAAACTGTCGGATATTGCCGCAGGCCGGCTCAAGCCGGAGGCGTATGACAGAAATTTCGCGGATATCGAGCCGCGGTTCGACCAGAATGACGCGCGGGTGGCGGCGGAACGCTGCCTGTTCTGCTATGACGCGCCCTGTGTCAAGGCTTGCCCCACGGCAATCGACATTCCCTTGTTCATCCGGCAGATCGCTGCCGGGAATCCGATCGGTGCGGCCAAGACCATTCTCACCGCCAACATCATGGGCGGCATGTGCGGGCGGGTTTGCCCGACGGAGACCTTGTGCGAGGAGGTGTGCGTTCGCGAAGTCGCGGAAGGCAAGCCTGTGGAGATCGGAAGGTTGCAACGCCATGCGACGGACGTGGTGTTTGATTCCGGCAAGCAAATTTTCACACAGGGTGCGCCCACGGGCCGGCGGGTGGCGGTGGTCGGCGCTGGACCGGCGGGACTTGCCTGCGCACACAAGCTTGCAACGCTTGGCCATGAGGTGACGATCTTCGAAACGCGCAAGAAGGCGGGCGGGCTCAATGAATATGGCATCGCCGCCTATAAGACGGTCAATGATTTCGCCCAGCGCGAGGTGAATTACATTCTGGGCGTCGGCGGCATCGCGGTCGAATTCGGCAAGAGGCTCGGCAAGAATTTGAAGCTCAAGGCGCTCATGGACGATTTCGAGGCAGTGTTCCTGGGGATCGGGCTCCAGGGGGTGAATGCGCTCGGCAGTCGCGAAGACGTCATCGGCGTCATGAATGCGGTCGACTACATCGCAAGGCTCAGGCAGGCCAAGGATTTGTCCAAGCTGCCGGTCGGACGTCGCATCGTGGTGATCGGAGGCGGCATGACGGCCATCGATATCGCCAGCCAGACCAAGAGGCTCGGAGCGGAGGAGGTGACCATCGTCTATCGGCGAGGACCGCGGCAGATGAATGCCAGCGCCTATGAGCAGGAGCTTGCGCAGACGGACGGCGTGCTCATCCGCCACTGGATGCAACCGAAAAGACTCATCGCCAAGGATGGCAGGCTCGTCGGGGTGGAGCTCGAATATACGTTTGAGCGAAACAGACAGCTCAAGGGCACGGGCGAAACGATCAAGCTCCCGTGCGACCAGCTGTTCAAGGCCATTGGGCAGATGCTCAGCGTCGAGGACATTGCTTCGCCCCAAGACTATGTCGAAATCGAAAAAGGTCGCATCAAAGTGGACGAGGAGCGGCGCACTTCGCTTGGCAATGTCTGGGCCGGCGGTGATTGCGTGGCAGGCGGCAAGGATCTCACGGTCGCCGCGGTCGAGGACGGCAAGATCGCGGCACTCTCGATCGACCGATATTTCAAGACGATGACCTCAGCGACCGCTGCCTAAGGGAGAGACGCATGGCCAATCTCACCAACATCTTCTGCGGCATCAAGTCTCCCAATCCGTTCTGGCTGGCTTCGGCGCCGCCGACGGACAAGCAATATAATGTGGAACGCGCCTTCCGGGCGGGATGGGGCGGCGTCGTTTGGAAGACGCTTGGCGAGGATCCGCCGATCGTCAACGTGAACGGGCCACGCTATGGCGCGATCCACTCGTCCGACCGCCGGGTGATCGGCTTCAACAATATCGAACTCATCACCGACCGGCCGCTCGAGGTCAATTTGCGCGAGATCAAGGAGGTGAAGCGGGCGTGGCCCGACCGGGCGCTCGTCGTGTCGCTCATGGTGCCGTGCGAGGAGCGCAATTGGGAGGCGATCTTGAAACGCGTCGAGAATACGGGCGCGGACGGGGTGGAGCTCAATTTCGGCTGCCCGCACGGCATGTCGGAGCGGGGCATGGGCTCGGCAGTCGGCCAAGTGCCCGAATATGTCGAGATGGTGGCGCGCTGGTGCAAGGCGCATACGCGCATGCCGGTGATCGTTAAGCTGACACCCAATGTCTCCGATATCCGAAAGCCGGCGGAGGCGGCGCGGCGCGGGGGAGCGGATGCGGTTTCCCTCATCAACACGATCAATTCGATCATGGGCGTCGATCTCGATGCCATGGCGCCCTGGCCGCATACGGACGGGTTCGCCACGCATGGCGGCTATTGCGGACGGGCGGTGAAGCCCATCGCGCTCAACATGGTGACGGAGATCGCCCGTTCGCCGGCGACGCGCGGGTTCCCCATCTCGGCCATCGGCGGCATCGAGACCTGGCGCGATGCGGCAGAGTTCATCGCCATGGGTGCTGGCAATGTGCAGGTGTGCACGGCGGTGATGGTCTATGGATTCAAAATCGTGCAGGAGATGATCTCAGGCCTTGAAGACTGGATGGAGGAGAAGGCCTACCGGACGACGGCCGAGTTCACCGGAAAGGCGGTGCCCAGAGCCACCGACTGGCAACATCTCAATCTCGACTACACGGTGAAGGCTGAGATCGACCAGGATCTGTGTATCAAATGCGGACGCTGCCACATCGCCTGCGAGGACACCTCGCACCAGGCGATCACCAATGTGAAAGACGGACAGCGCCATTTCGAGGTGATCGAGGAGGAATGCGTCGGCTGCAATTTGTGCGTGGTGGTGTGTCCCGTTGAAAACTGCATATCGCTTCGGGAGCTTAAACCCGGCGAGATCGACAAGCGAACGGGCCATAGGGTAGGGCGGAAGATCACCTGGCTCGAGCATCCGAACAATCCGAGCGTCGTCTGCGACGTGGCACCGGTGAAGTAGTCACCTGCTTTTCGTCATTCCGGCGAAAGCCGGAATCCAGCTTCATTCGCGTGAGGTGAGAGCCGTCACATGCAGATGGCCGGATCAAGTCCGGCCATGACGTCTTTCTGCCGGTATCCAGCTGCACGTTGAGAAGCCCAAAGCTGGACCCCGACTTTCGTCGGGGTGACGAGTTGGGGGTATCGTCGTCTGCGACGTGGCGCCGGTGAAGTAACGGGACTGCACTTTCTTATAAGGTCATGGCCGGGCGAAGACCCGGCTATCTCGTAAGCGGGAGATGCGCGGGTCAAGCCCGGTGATGACGATCTCGTTGACCACCTGAATCACCATGCCCGGCCATGGGCGAGAGGCGGAATGCCGAGATGATGGGCGATGGTCTGGCCGATATCGGCGAGGCTTTCACGCCGGCCAATGCTGCCGGGAGGCGCACCCGGAGAAAAGGTCAAGATCGGCACGCATTCGCGGGTGTGGTCGGTGCCGCGCCAGGTCGGGTCGTTGCCGTGATCGGCGGTGAGAACGAGAAGGTCGCCTTGGCGCAGCCGGGAGAGGAGTTGCGGCAGGCGGCGGTCGAAATGCTCCAGCGCCGAGGCATAGCCCTGAACGTCGCGCCGGTGACCATAGTCCGTGTCGAAGTCGACGAAATTGGCGATGAGGAGGCCGCCATCGGCGAGTTGGTCGTGCATGCGCAGGGTCTCGTCGAAAAGGGCGTCGTTGCCAGGCGCCTTGACGCTGCGGCCGGTGCCGCGGTGAGCGAAGATATCGGCGATCTTGCCGAGCGAGATCACGTCGCGGTCCGCCACGGTGAGGCGGTCGAGGAGGGTTGGTTCGGGTGGAGGAACGGCATAGTCGCGACGATTGGCGGTGCGCTGGAAGTCCTGCGGCGATGAGCCGAGGAACGGACGCGCAATCACCCGCCCGATATTGAGGGGATCGGCAAGCCTGCGGGCGATGCGGCAGAGTTCGTAGAGGCGTTCGAGGCCAAAAATCTCTTCATGGGCGGCGATCTGGATCACGGAATCAACGGAGGTGTAGATGATGGGTTTGCCGGTGCGAAGATGCTCCTCGCCGAGTTCGAGGATGATCTCAGTGCCGGCGGCATGCTTGTTGCCAAGGAGACCTGGAAGCCTGCCCTCTGCAATCAGCGCGTTGGTGAAGCCCCCGGGGAAAGCGGGGACCGTTCTTGGGAAATAGCCCCAATCGAAGGCGATGGGGACGCCGGTGATCTCCCAATGTCCTGATGGCGTGTCCTTGCCGCGCGAGGTTTCGACGCCATAGCCCCAGCGGCCGATGAGCTGCGCTGGCCGCTCAACGCGCTTGGGGACATGGCCGCTCGCGGCTTCACAGGCATAGCCGAGGCCCAGAGCCATCATGGTGGGAACATGCAGGGGCACATGATCGCCGATATGGCCGAAGGTATTGGCACCCTCGTCACCATAGGCAGCGGCATCGGGGGCGCCGCCAATGCCAAAGGAATCCAGGATGAGGAGGAGGGCGCGGGGCATGAGGCGCTCAAGCGATGCGGTCGCGGAGGATGGGCGAGGGCGGAGCACCCTCGCCAATCACATAGGCCGATCGCACCATGGCTGCTGCCCTTTCGGCTGAGGACTCGTCACGAGCATGGATCATAGCAAGAGGAATATCGGCGCGCACTTCAGCGTTCCGGCGCAGGAGGCCGGAGAGGCCCACGGCATGATCGATTTCAGCGTCGGGATGCGAGCGGCCGCCGCCCAGAAGGATGACGGCGAGGCCCAGTTGACGCACATCGATGGCGCTTATTCTACCCGCGGTCTCGGGAAGCACGGGCTTGAGCACTGGCGCATGCGGCAGGTAGAGGTTTGGATTCTCAAGGAGATCGGCAGGTCCGCCAAGGCCTGAGACCATGGCGCGAAAATGTTCTGCGGCTCTGCCGCTCGACAGCGCGGCGGAAAGCTTGCGGCGGGCATCGGCGTCATCGGCGAGGAGAGCGGAATTCATGAGGAGCTCCACGCCCAGGGCCATGACGACTTCGTTCAGCCGCGGCATGGCGGCCCCTTTCAGAAACTCAACGGCAGCCAGAACCTCGAGCGCGTTGCCGGCGACGGGAGCCAAGGGCTCGTCCATGTCGGTCAGGAGAGCGGAGGTCTTGAGGCCCGCACTATTGCCGATCTCGATCAGGGCTTCGGCCAGATCGCGGGCCTGGGGAAGCGAGGTCATGAAAGCGCCCGTGCCGACCTTCACATCGAGGACGAGGGCGTCAAGTCCGGCGGCGAGTTTCTTCGACAGGATGGATGCGGCAATGAGGGGGATGGATTCGACGGTCGAGGTCACGTCGCGAATGGCATAGAGGCGCCGGTCGGCAGGGGCGAGGTCGTCGGTCTGGCCGATGATGGCGCAGCCGGCGTTGCGAACCGTTTCCTTAAAGGACTTGAGGCTGGGAGAGGCGCTGTAGCCTGGAATGGATTCGAGCTTGTCCAGAGTGCCACCGGTATGGCCAAGGCCACGCCCCGAAATCATGGGGACGAAGGCCCCGCAAGCAGCAAGCATGGGAGCAAGCATGAGGGAGACATTGTCGCCGACGCCGCCGGTCGAATGCTTGTCGAGGATGGGGCCGGGGAAGTCGTCCTCGGGCCAGGAGAGAACTGCGCCCGAATCACGCATGGCGAGGGTCAAGGCGATGCGCTCGCTTCTGCTCATGTCCTGGAAAAAGACGGCCATGGCGAAGGCGGCTGCCTGGCCTTCGCTGACCGTGCCGTTGGTCAGGCCCGTTATGAATGCGCCGATCTCCTCTCTCGAGAGTTCGCCACCGTCGCGCTTCTTGCGGATGATCTCCTGCGGCAGTGCGATGCGATCAGCCAAGAGGCTTCTCCAGCAGAGAAACGATCAAGCGCTGAACGTCGGCGGTGGCGCGTGCCGCCCATCTGAGCGTGTCGGCATGGCTGGGCACGGAGCTGCGGATGCCGGCGGCGAAATTGGTGATGATGGAAACGGCGGCGACCCTTAGTCCGAAGCGGCGGGCGAGGATGACTTCGGGCACTGTCGACATGCCGACGGCATTGGCGCCGAGAACGCGAGCGGCGCGAATTTCGGCGGGCGTTTCGAAAGAAGGTCCGGAGAACCACATGTAAGTGCCTTCCGACAGCGCTATCGCCTCGGCCTTGGCGGCGCGGCGAAGGGCATCGCAGAGCACCCGATCATAGGCATCGGTCAGTGAGACGAAACGCTCATCTCCCTTCTCGCCGATCAGCGGGTTGGCGCCGGCGAAATTGATGTGGTCCGTGATGAGCATGAGGCTTCCGGGCGGCGCATCGGACGAGAGCGAGCCCGCGGCATTAAGCAGAAGAAGGGTGCGGATTCCCAGAAGAGCCAGCGCCTCGATGACGGGCCGCATGGCATCGGGGCGCCCGTGCTCGTAATAATGAACACGGCCGCTGACCAAAAGGACCTCGGTTTCGCCGATGTGCCCCGCAATCAGCGCACCGGCATGACCGGACACAGCGGGCCTGGGAAAGCCCGGGATCTTTGCAAAGGGAATGATGAGCGGCGCGTCGACGGCTTCCGCCACCTTGCCGAGACTCGAACCCAGCACGACAGCAAATGTCGGGCGTCGGCGGCCAAGCTTCTTCCTGAGGGCACTGGCGGCGGCGCGGGCAGAGGTCATCTCACGACGCCAAGCTGCTCGGGCCCGAAAGCGAAAGGAAGAAGCTCGTCCAAGAGAAACACGCGCCGAACCTCACCTGAGCCCTCGCAGGAGAGAATGCGCATGTCGCCGCTGCCGAACTCGCGCAGCTTCTGGCGGCACCCGCCGCAAGGGGTGAGGAGCAAATCGCCATCTGCAAGAATCGCGATTTCGATGCAGTGGCGCGCTCCCGACAGCGCCATTGCGGCCAGGGCGGCGGCTTCGGCGCACAAGCCCTGCGGATAGGCGGCATTCTCGACATTGCAGCCCCGATGGATGCGGCCGGTCTCATCGCGGAGTGCCGCGCCGACCTTGAAATTGGAATAAGGAGCATAAGCGTTCTGCCTGGCCTCCAAGGCAGCGGCAATCAGGTCCTCGGCCATGGGTCAATGCTCCTTCACATAGGGTATGCCGCCGGCCTTTGGCGGAACGGCGCGGCCAATGAATCCGGCAAGAAGAGCGACGGTGAGGATATAGGGGATCGCCTGCATCAATTGCACGGGAAGGATGCCGACGCCCGGAAGCGGCGTGCCCTGAAGCCTGATGGTGAGGGCATCGAGAAAGCCGAACAGGAGGCAGGCGCCCATGGCCTGGACGGGACGCCATTTGGCGAAGACGAGGGCGGCAAGTGCGATGAATCCCTTGCCGGCGGTCATGTCGCGGATGAAGCCCGAGCTCTGGGCGATGGACAGATAGCTTCCCGAAAGGCCGCAGAGGATGCCACCGCAGACGACCGCCATGTAGCGCTGGAACTCGACGGAAACGCCGGCCGTGTCGGCGGCGGCGGGATTCTCGCCGACGGCGCGCAGTCTCAGGCCGAAGCGGGTGCGATAGAGGACCCACCAGGTCAAGGGCACCATGAGAAAAGCGAGATATACGAGAACGCTGTGGCCGGAGATGATCTCCGCGTAAAGATCGCCGATGAGCGGAATTGAACGGAGCGCTTCGGCGCCGGGGAGCCGAAGCTCGAGGAAGCGGGCTTCCGGCTCAAGCTGCGGGGTCTGGCCGCCTCGTTTGAACCAGGTGACGCCGAGCTGGGCCGTCAGGCCGGCGGCGATGATGTTGATGGCGACGCCGGAGACGATCTGGTTGCCGCGATGGGTGATGGTGGCAAAGCCATGAAGCAGGGCGAAGGCGACCGACGCGACGATGGCCGCGAGGAGCCCAGGCCAGGGAGAGTCCGACATGGCGGCAGCGGCTCCGGCGGCGAAAGCGGCAATGAGCATCTTGCCTTCGAGGCCGATATCGAAGACGCCAGCGCGTTCGGCATAGAGGCCGGCGAGGCAGGCGAAGAGCAGCGGCACCGAGAGCCTTATGCTCGAGTCGAGCATGGTGGCGAGCGCGTGGACCAGTTCCATGAGACTAGCCGACGGCAGCGAGGGCCTTGCGCCGTCGCATGGCGAAGAGCCGGTCGATCTGCGGACGGAACATGTGCTCGAGGCCGCCTGCCATCATGATGACGAGGCCCTGGATCAGAACAACCATGTCGCGGGTGATGTTCGGGCGTTCGAAGGCAAGCTCGGCACCGCCCTGATAAAGCACGCCGAAGAGAACGGCGGCGAAAATGATGCCGATCGGATGGGCGCGGCCCATGAGCGCAACGGCGATGCCGACAAAGCCATAGCCCGAGGTGTAGTCGAGAATCATGCGGTGCTGCGACCCCATGATTTCGTTCAAGGCCATGAAGCCGGCGAAAGCACCCGAAAGGAGCATGGCTATTATGGTGAGCCGGGCCACGGGCATTCCCGAATAGAGGGCGGCGTTGGGATTGGCGCCCAGCGTGCGCAGCTCAAAGCCCAGCCGCGAGCGCCAGATCAGCACGTAAAAAAAGAGGCAGCAGACCAGGGCCCAAATGAAGGAAAGGTTCAGGGGCGATGAGGGCAGGTCCAATCCCAGGGGGGCCAGCGCCACGTGCAGGAAGGGGAGCCTGGCGTTCTCAGCGAAGGTGCGGGTCTCGGGCTGCATGGAGCCCGGCGGGGAGAGATGGTTGACGAGAAGATAGACGACGAGCGCTGCGGCAATGAAATTGAACATTATGGTCGTGATGACGACATGGCTGCCGCGTCTCGCCTGCAAATAGGCTGGGATGAGGGCCCATGCGGCACCGAAGAGAGCGGCAGCGGCGATACTCATGAGGACAATGAGAGGCGAGGGCAGGCTGTCGAAGCTCAAGCACACGAGCGCTACGCCAAGGCCAGCGACATAGGCCTGGCCCTCGGCGCCGATGTTGAAGAGGCCGGCATGGAAGGCGACAGCAAAGGCAAGACCGGTAAAGATGAAATTGGTGGCGTAAAATAGCGTATAGCCGATGCCCTCGCCGGAGAAGAGGGCGCCGCGCAGGATGATGGCAGCGGCCTGAAAAGGATCTTCGCCGATGGTTGCGAGGATGAGGGCGGAAATGGCGAAGGCGGCGGCGAGGTTGAGAAATGGGATGAGCAGAAGATTGGCCCACCAGGGCAATTCGGCACGCGCACTCATGCGGCTTTCTCACGTGAGATGCCGGCCATGAGCAGGCCAATCTCCGTCTCAGGCGTGTCGGGGGAGCATTCTCCGGCGATGGCGCCGTCGAACATCACCAGTATGCGATCGGAGAGAGAACGTATCTCGTCGAGCTCGACGGAGATCAAGAGGATGGCCTTGCCGCGGTCGCGCAGCTCGACGAGGCGGCGATGGATGAATTCGATGGCGCCAATGTCGACGCCGCGGGTGGGTTGGCCGATGATGAGCAGATCCGGGTCGTGCTCGATCTCGCGCGCCAATATCAATTTTTGCTGGTTGCCGCCCGAGAAAAGTGAGGCGCGCAGGAGGGGCTCTGGCGGGCGCACGTCGAAGTTCCGCATCTTCACGCGGGCATCGGCGATGATAGCGGCGCGGTCCAGCAAAACGCCGTTGGCGTAGACCTTATCGTCGTGATAGCCGAGGATGGCATTTTCACTTGCTGGAAAGGACATGACCAGGCCCAAGCGCTGACGGTCCTCCGGCACATGGGCGACCGAGCTCATGCGCATGCTGCGGGGATTGAGATCGGCGTCGGAGAGCGGTTTGCCACGAAGGAGAATCTCACCGCTCGTCGGTCTCCTCATGCCGGAGAGGACCTCGAGCAGCTCGCTCTGGCCGTTGCCGGCGACGCCGGCGAGACCCAGGATTTCGCCTTCGTGAACGATGAAATTCAAAGCCTTGAGCCGGGCCACGCCCGATGGGTCGACCAAGGAAAGATCGCGAACCTCGAGCAGGGGAGCGCCTGCGGCGCGCTTGGCCTTGGCGAGCTTGAGATTGACGTTTCTGCCCACCATGAGTTCGGCCAGCCTGGCGGGCGTGGTGCTGTGCGTCTCGAGCGTGTCGATGAGGGCGCCCTTGCGCATCACCGAGACGACATCGGTCACCGCCATGATCTCACGCAGCTTGTGGGTGATGAGAAGGATCGTTTTGCCCTGTTCTTTCAGCTTGCGCAGAACGACGAAGAGATGGCCAGCTTCACCCGGCGTCAAGACGCCGGTCGGCTCGTCGAGGATCAAGACCTCGGCGCCGCGGTAGAGCGCCTTGAGAATCTCGACGCGCTGCTGGAGCCCGACAGGCAAGTCCGAAATGAGTGCGTTGGCGGGGACGTTCAGCCCATATTCACGCTTCAGCGTATCGAGGCTCATGCGGGCGGAGGCAAAGCAGCGGTTCAGGACGGCACCGCCCTCGGCGCCGAGGACCAGATTTTCAAGCACGGTGAAATTCTCCACCAGCATGAAATGCTGATGAACCATGCCTATCCCCAGAGCGATGGCCTGCGCGGGCGAACGGATCTGGACTTCCTTGCCATCGACAAGAATCGAGCCACGATCGGCCTGATAGAAGCCATAGAGGATCGACATCAAGGTCGATTTGCCGGCGCCATTCTCGCCGATGAGCCCGTGGATGGTGCCGGGCTCGATTGTAAGGGAAACGTCCTTATTGGCGTGAACGGCACCAAAGTGCTTGTCGATGCCCCGCAGCTCGATGGCCGCGGGGCGTTTTTCGTGAGTCATGCTTGACGTCAGTAGGGGCAGCTCGAATCCGCCATGTAATCGTGAACCGTAATGGCTCCCGACTTGATGCCCTCCTCGGCCTTCTTCACGGCATCCATCATCTCGGGGGTGATCAGCGACTTGTTATTGTCGTCGAGCGCCCAGCCGACGCCGCCTTCGGCGAGACCCAGAACCTGAACGCCAGGCTTGAACTCACCGTTCTTGGCAGCCTCGAATACCTTGTAGGTGGCCGTGTCGACGCGCTTGAGCATGGAGGTGAGGACATGGCCCGGGTGGATGTGATTCTGGTTGGAGTCGACGCCGATGCCAAGCTTGCCGGAATCAGCGGCTGCCTGAAGAACGCCGAGGCCGGTGCCGCCCGCCGCATGATAGACGACGTCGGCGCCGCGATCGAACTGCGACTTGGCGAGTTCGCCGCCCTTCACCGGATCATTCCACGCCGCACCCGTGGTGCCGGTCATGTTCTGGAAGACCTCGTCGTCGGGCTTGACGGATTTCACACCGCCGACATAGCCGCAGGCGAATTTGCGGATCAGCGGAATGTCCATGCCGCCGACGAAGCCGACCTTGCCCGTCTTCGAGGCCAGGGCCGCAAGGATACCGACCAGATAGCTTCCCTCGTGCTCCTTAAAGACGATGGACGCGACATTGGGCTTGTCGACGACCATGTCGATGATGGCGAATTGGATATCGGGAAATTCCGAGGCGACCTTCTCGACGGCCTGGGCCTGGGAGAAGCCGACGGCGATGATGGGGCTGTGGCCGCGCTTGGCGAAGTTGCGCAACGCCTGCTCGCGCTGGCTATCGTTCTGAATCTCGAAATCCCGATAGTCGATGCCCATCTCCTTCTTGAACTGCTCGGCACCGTTGTAGACGCCCTCGTTGAAGGATTTGTCGAACTTGCCGCCAAGATCGTAGACGATGGCGGGCTTGATGTCGGCGGCGAAGCTTAGGCCCGCGGACATCAAAATGGCGGCTACCGCGGAGAGGAGCCTTGTGAACATGGGATTTCTCCTTGCACAGGATGGAACGCCGGATGCGCAGGGCCGGCCGTAACTCAGGGAAGGAAGTTCACGACACCGGCCGGAACTTGTCAACTCGGGCCGACTGCCGTCGTTGGGAAGAAAAGCTCGTCGGCATTGACCTTGTGGGATGCGATGGCGGCGAGAGAGAAAAGGATGATGCAGGTCTGCGAGATCATTGGAGAACTCCGTCGAGAAAATGCCGCGCGGCGGTGGTTGACGGGCCGCTAAAGAACAGTGAGGCCCTGGTGTCCTCGAGAAGCCTGCCGGCATGAAGGAACAGGATGCGCTCGGCAAGCCGCCTGGCCTGGGAAATGTCATGGGTCGACATGAGGATGGTCACCCCCTCGCGCCGAAGGTCTGCGATTTGGCCCTCGACCTCCTTCGTTGCCTTGGGGTCAAGCGAGGCGGTTGGTTCATCGAGCAGGAGAACGGTGGGATTGGTTGCCCAGGCGCGGGCGATGGCAAGCTTCTGCTGCTCGCCGCCCGACAGACGGCGAGCGGGATGGTGGATGAAATCCTTCAGACCGAATTTCACGAGGGCGCGAAGGGCACGGCGACGTCTGGTCAATCTCGGCCAGCCGACGAGTGAAAGCGTGTGAAGCACATTGGCAAGCGCGGAGCGACGCAAGAACAGCGATGTTTGGGACACGTAGGCATGAGGCGTCGCCCGCGCCCAGGCCCGCTCGCCGCAATCAGGGTCGATCAGGCCATGACAAATTTTCAACAGCAGGGATTTGCCGGCGCCATTGGGGCCCAGAAGCATGACGACTGACCCATGCTCTAGCGCGAAGCTTACGCCATCGATCAGGGGCCGGCCGGCGCGAATGAGACTCACATCGGCGAGACGCAGGAGATGGTCGACGTCGGCCTTCATGCCCGCGCCTCGATCCATGTGCCAAGCCTCGAAAGAAACAGGATGGCACTGTTGACCAGGAGCATCACGAAAAGGAGCACGAGCCCCAATCCGACGGCGAGCGGCAGATCCCCCTTGCTTGTCTCAAGGGCAATGGTGGTGGTCATGGTGCGGGTGTAGCCCGCGATATTGCCGCCAACAATGAGCACGGCACCCACTTCGCCCGCGGCACGCCCGAGACCGGCGAGCACGGCAGTGAGCAAGGAATAGCGCCCTTCCCAGAGGAGCGTCGGGATGGCGCGCAGGGGCGATGAGCCCCAGGCGCGCAGGTGCTCTTCATATTCGAGCCAGAGATCCTCGATGGTCTGGCGGGCGAGAGCGAGGATGATCGGAAAGGCGAGAAGAGCCTGGGCCGCTATCATCGCCTTGGGCGTGTAAAGGAGACCCAAGAAACCCAAAGGGCCGGAACGGGAGAGCATCAGGTAAATGAAGAGACCCGCAAGTATCGGCGGAAAGCCCATAAGCGTGTTGAGCAGGACGAGAAGCGCCCCTCGGCCAGGGAAGCGGTGAAGCGCCAAGGCCGCGCCCAAGGGCAAGGCGAGAAGGGCGGCGGACAGAACAGCGAGCACCGTCACTTCGAGAGAGCGGCCGACGATCTGCCAGAAAACGGGATCGCCGCTCGACAGAAGACCGACAGCATCTGAGAATCCAAGGGACAAGGTTTCTTCTCGACTAACCGGGCTCGTTTGCCGTCAGGGCGCGGCGAAGCCGGCGCAGGATCACGGCGCGAGATTTCTCATCGGCTGCTTTGGCTACCGCATCGTTGATGTCAAGAACGAGCTTGGTCAAATCGTTGTTCCAGTCGAGCCTGCCGACGGATTGAGGCGCAAGGCGTCTTGGAACCGCCGGAACGAGTGAGGGGACGGGTGTCATCAAATCATAGCTCTCATCCAGGGAGGGCCTGAAAATGCGATCGCGCTCGACAAGGTCGCCGGCGATGCGCTCGGTCAAGCCATCGAGGCCCGGATCTTCGCCGTGAACGAGAAACACGCCGCGCCGGATCGGCGTTCGCGCCTTGAGCCAAGCCGAGAGTTCGGGTCCATCGGCGTGTCCCGAATATTCGTCGATCTTTCTGATCGCAGCTCGCACCTCGATCTCCTCGCCCTGAATGCGGACGCGCTGAATGCCGTCGGAGAGGAGCCGGCCGAGGGTGCCAGCCGCCTGGAAGCTCGCCAACAGAACCGTGGTACTGGGCTGCCAGAGATGGTTCCTCAAATGGTGGCGAATGCGGCCGGCCTCGCACATGCCGCTTGCAGCGATCACAGCAAAGAAGCCGGAGAGGCGATTTAGAGATTTCGATTGCTCGACCGTTTCCATCGAGCGCACGTGTGGCGACTTGAAGGCCTCGAGCAGCCTGTCGCCATTGTCGAGCGAGGAGGCGTATTTGCCGAAAATATGCGTTGCCTTGAAGGCAAGGGGCGAGTCGATGAACAGCGGAAAATGGGGCAGCACGCCCGCGTCGATCAGGATGGCGAGGTCGGTCACCAGCTCCTGGGTGCGCTCCACCGCGAAGGAGGGAATGAGTA
>Ga0075431_100001767_pt1 | contig 20369 bp, 23 predicted proteins | sample RhiMetdeltSRZDD5_FD_75297 | JGI IMG/M metagenome (GOLD analysis project Ga0075431, IMG submission 75297) | Populus rhizosphere microbial communities from Tennessee, USA - Rhizosphere MetaG P. deltoides SRZDD5 | ecosystem: Host-associated > Plants > Roots > Rhizosphere > Soil | place: USA... | reverse complement strand
CTTCGAGGCCAATACGTCACCGTCCGGTTCACTCAGCCTGAAGGGCGAGCTCGACATCGGTACGGTCGGACAGCTGGAGGCGGCACTGGCCCCGCTGATCGAACAGGGGGCGGTCACCGTGCACGTCTCGGCCCTGGACTTCATGGACTCCACCGGCCTGCACTCGTTGGTGAGGGCCGCGACCGCGATGGGGGATCGCGGCTGCATCGGGATCCACGGGTTGGACGGGAAGGGTCGGATCCGGAAGTTGATCGAGCTCAGCCAGATCGAGCGGCTCCGCAACATCAACGTGATCCCGTGTGACGACTGGTAGCGACCGCGTCGACCGTCGATCAGTACCGAGACCGATCAGTTGCGGCGGCGTTCGACCCTGATGCCGGCGACCCTCTCGATGCTCAGCATCTCGAGGACCCGCAGGACGTTGTCCCGGGGTGCGCGGAGGACGATGCCGTAGGGGCAGACGTCCTCGGACAGGCGCACGATCGCTCTCAGCCCCGCCGAGTCGATGAACTCGAGGTCGCTGATGTCGAGCACGACCTCGCGGGTCGGGTCGAGAGCCGACGTCGCCTGCTCCCAGAACTTGGTGGCATCGGCCATGTCCAGCTCGCCGCTCACGACGAGGCCGGAGTCGACCACGCGTAGTCGGAAGGTCATCCCTCTTCCTCCCCCGAAGTCCAGGCCCGCCGCACCCTACGACAAACCCTCGGAGGCTGCACAGGCACAGGTGGGAGCCGCTCTCCCACACGCGAGATCCGCGGTCACGCCGGCCTGCGAACCGGGCCCCAGTCGAGGGGCGGCGCGTCGCTCCCCCCAGGACGGGGTAAGGGTGGGTCATGAGGATGAACGCCGGGAGAGAGCCGCGCGGAGGGCCCGCCGTTCTGATCGTCTCGCTGCTCGCGGTCGTGCTGCTGCTGTCGGCAACGCCGGCCCGTGCGGTGACCAGGGAGGGGACGGCCGAAGCCGACCGCCTCCAGGGGTCCACCGGGTCCGACGTCATCTTCGGGTTTGAGGGCGACGACGTGCTGCGCGGGAAGGCCGGGGACGATCGGTTGGTCGGCGGGCGGGGAGACGACCTGCTGAAGGGCGGACCGGGCCGGGATACCTACGTCTGCGGCACCGGCTTCGACGTGGTCGTCTCCGACTACCCTCGACGGCCCGACGAGCACGTCGGTGCCGGGTGTGAGGCCGTGATCTTCGAGGTGTAGCGCTCCGACCCACCCTCGTGGTTGCCGAGGACCGGTCCGATCCGGATTATTCCCCGACTGCCGCCGCGCTCACGTCCCGTTCCTCACGGGAAAGCTCCCGGATCTCGGGCTCGGACTTCGACTCGACGCCCGCGACGTCATCCCTCGCGTCGGACTCCGCCTGGACGATCTCGTCGAGCTTGAGGTGCAGGGCGGCGGAGTCACGGTTCTGGGTGTTCTGAAGCACGAACACCATCAGTAAGGTCACGATCGAGATCGCGATGTTCGTCGTCTCGACACCGAAGAGGAGAGGCTGGCGATGACGAGCACACCGCCGACCGTGAACGTCCAGTGGCTCCCGGTCCATCTCGCGACCCAGCTCGAGAACCCGGTGAAGGATCCATCCAGACTTCCTTCGTTTCCCACCTGTGAACGTGGCACGTGCGACCCCTGCGTTCGGTCTGCGTTGATGCCCATGCCATACCCAGGAGCCTCCGAACGCACTCCGCGGAAAGCGTCTCCCGGCCCGGGTTCGGTCACCGGCGGCAAACGATGGATCGACTGATGTGGCTCGTGCGCCGGGGAGGACTCGAACCTCCGACCCGCTGCTTAGAAGGCAGCCGCTCTGTCCGGACTGAGCTACCGGCGCGCGCTGCAGATTCTAGAGGCTCGAGCCCGGCGGGACGCCGTCAGAACGTCACGGTGGCCGTGTTCGAGCACGTCGTCGTCCGGTACTCGCAGACCTTGTACGTGAACGACCCGCCGCTCGTCGAGACGACGTCCATCGCCGTTCCGGAGCTCGCCGACGCCGAGCCGAACCGGACGCCGTTCCGATACAGGTCGACGTAGGTCGACGTCGCTCCCGACCAGTTCAGGGTGACGATGCGGACCGTGAGGTAATAGGTCGCGCCCGTCGCGGTCAGGGTGATCGTCGAGGGGGACGGGGGAGGGGGCGTCGGTGTCGGCGAGGGGGACGGTGGAGGGGGCGTCGGTGTCGGCGAGGGCGGAGGCGCCGTGAGCCCGGAGTAGAGCAGGCGGTTCGGCGAGCCCGTCCCTGCGGCGCTCACGAGGCCCGGCGTCGCGCTTGAGGTGATCGTCGACACGACCTCGGCGGGGAGGGCGCCGGGGTTCGGCTCCAGGTACAGGGCCGCGACGCCGGCCACGTGCGGCGTGGCCATCGAGGTCCCGCTGATCGTGCTGGTGGCGGCGTCGCCCGTCGCCCAGGCCGACGTGATCGAGACGCCGGGGGCGAACAGGTCCACGCAGCTCCCGAAGTTGGCCCAGATCGCCTTCGCGTCGCTCGAGTTCGTGGCGCTCACCGTGAGCGCGGCCTCCACGCGCGCGGGGGAGGTCGTGCACGCGTTCACGGCAAAACCGAAGATGTTCCCGTTGCCCGCGGCGATCGCGTACGTCACGCCGTCGGCGATCGAGTTCGAGACCGCCTGGTCCATCGCGGTCGACGCCGATCCGCCGAGGCTCAGGTTCGCCACGGCGGGCTCGCCCGGATCGTGGTCGCCGGTCACCCAGTCGATGCCGGCGATCACCTGCGACGTGGTGCCCGAGCCCTGGCAGTTGAGGACGCGGACACCGACGAGGCTCACCTGCTTCGCGACCCCGTACGTCGAGCCGCCGATCGTTCCGGCGACGTGGGTCCCGTGACCGTGGCAATCGTCGGCGCTGCCTCCGTCGATCGCGTCGAAGCCACTCGTCGCCCGCCCGCCGAACTCGGCGTGCGTGTAGCGGATCCCGGTGTCGATCACGTACGCGGTGACGCCGGCTCCCGTGGCCGAGTACGTGAAGCTCGTGTCGAGCGGGAGGTTCCGCTGGTCGACGCGGTCGAGCCCCCAGGTCGCCGGGGTCTGCGTCTCGAAGAGCCGGACGACCGCGTCCTGCTCGACGAACGCCACCCGCGGGTCACGACTCGTTGCGAGTGCCTCCCGGGGCGTCATCTTCGCGACGAACCCGTCGAGCGCGAACCGGAAGACCTTGCGGACGTCGGCGCCGTGTGCGCGCGCGAGGTCGGATGCAACGGAGTTCGAGATCGTGTCGACCCCGGGGTTCAGCACGACGATGTATCGACCCGGGACGGCGTTCGGCTGGCGGTGGATGCGGCCGGGACCCGCGGCGGCGCTCGACACCCCCCACGGCACGCCGATCGCGACGATCGCCAGGATCGCCGTCGACGCGATGGCACGTCGAACCCTCACCGGGCCCCCTTCATGATCGAGGCACGATGCTCACACGCGGTCCCGCAAGGACACATCGGCCGAAGGGCTAGCTTCCGGGCAACGTTCGGCCCCGCCGTCGAGCCGTCGGCATCGGCTGCCCGAGCTTTCGCCGGCTACGCCGGGGTTCCCGGAGGTGTTCCGAAGAAGGTGTCCGACGCGGGCTAGGCCTGCGGGGAATCGAGGATCTTGCGCGTCCGCCGCGCCATGCCCTCGAGGAGCCCGATCGCGAGGTTGGGCTCCTTGCGGAGCAGGTTCCGGAACGCCGTGCGCTCGATCCGGATCACCTCGAGCGGCGTGAGGGCGGTCACGTTCCGCGTCCGCGCCTCGCCGTCGAGGAGCGCGAGCTCGCCGAAGAAGTCGCCGGACTTCAGCTCGGCCTCCGTCCGGTTGCCCTTCCCGACCCTCACGCGACCGTTCACGATCACGTAGAACGCCTTGCCGGGATCGCCCGCCTTCACGACGACCTGCCCCTCGTGGTAGACGCGTTCCTCCGCGGCCGCGGCGATGTGCGAGAGGTGGCGTTTGGACAGGTCCGCGAACAGCGGGGCGCGTGCGAGCAGGTAGTTCATCGGCTGTCGCTTCGCCATGGCGTCATCGTCGCAGGGCGACGCCCGGCGGGCAAACGAGCCGAGAGCCGCCGGGTCGGCGAGCCGTAGGATGGACGCCGTGCTTCGACCCGTCGCCTCGCTGATCGCCGGTCGGCCCGACACCGACGCGCCCGGCGGGACGTTCGACGTTCCGAACCCGGCGCGGCTCGACGAGACGGTCGCGACCGCGGCGCTCGGCGACTCGACCACGTTCGTCGAGGCGTGCCGCACGGCCCGCGAGGCACAGGCGGCATGGGCGCGCGTCCCGGCGCCGAGCCGCGGGCGAGCGATCCAGATCCTCGGCCGCCTCGTTGAGGACAACGCAGAGACCCTCGCCCGGATCATGACGCGTGAGATCGGTAAGCCGATCGCCGAGGCGCGCGGGTCGGTCCAGGAGGTCGTGGACACCTGCACGTTCTTCGCGTCGGAGGGCCGCCGCCTCTACGGGATGACGGTCCCGTCCGAGCTCCCCGACAAGCAGCTGTTCACGTTCCGGAACCCGGTCGGCGTGGCGGCGATCGTCACGGCCGGGAACTTCCCGGTCGCCGTCCCCTCCTGGTACCTCGTGCCGGCGCTGCTGACCGGCAACGCCGCCGTCTGGAAGCCGGCCGAGTACGCGCCCGCGACCTCCGAGGCGCTCGCGCAGCTGTTCCTGCACGCGGGGTTCCCGCCGGGCGTGTTCAACATGGTCCTGGCCGACGGGGCATCGACGTTCGAGGGGCTGTCGCGGGCGCTCGATGCGGGCCTCGTCGACAAGGTGGGGTTCACCGGCTCGAGCGACGTGGGCCGCCGGATCGGCGAGCTCGCCGGCTGGCACCTGCAGACGCCCTGCCTCGAGCTCGGCGGCAAGAACCCGCTCGTCGTGATGCCCGACGCCGATCTCGATCTCGCGGTGGAGGGCGGGCTGTTCAGCGGGTTCGGGACGGCGGGGCAGCGCTGTACGTCGCTCGGGACCGTGATCGTGCACGAGCGCGTGCACGACGAGTTCCTGTCGCGCCTCTCGGACGCCGTCGAGACCGCCGCGATCGGCGACCCGTTCGAGGACGTGCTGTACGGGCCGATGATCTCGGCGCGGTTCTGTGAGCGGTTCCTCGGCTGGCTCGACTGGGTGCAACCCCATCACGCGCTGAGCGGCTCGAGCGGCACCGGCCGAGTGACGCGCGAGAACCCGCGCGAGGGGTTCGTCGGTGATCCGGAGGCTGGTCTGTACGTGCACCCGACGATCGTCGACGGGGTCACGATGGACGACGACCTCTACAAGCAGGAGACGTTCGGGCCGATCGTGGGCGTGGCCTCGTTCGTGGACTTCGACGAGGCGATGGCGCTCGCGAACGGCCACGGGTACGGCCTGTCGTCCTCGATCTACACGACGGACCCGCTCAACGTGTTCCGGTTCCGCGAGCGGATCTCGGCCGGGATGGTGAGCGTGAACAACTCGACCACCGGGGCCGAGGCGCACCTGCCGTTCGGTGGCAACGGGCGCAGTGGCAACGGCGCGCGGCAGTCGGGCGTCTGGGTGCTCGACCAGTTCACCCGCTGGCAGTCGATGAACTGGGACTACTCGGGCCGGCTCCAGAAGGCGCAGATGGACGTCGGCGACGTCGAAGCGGACCTCTCCTACCGGCTCCCCGACGCGTGAGCGACCACACCCTCGTCCGCGCGGGCCGGTTCGTCGACGTCGTCGCGGGCGAGGTGCTGCGGGCGCAGGTCATCGCGATCCGCGGCGACCGGATCGAGTCGATCGGGCCCGACGAGGGCCGGTACCCCGACGCCGAGAGGGTCATCGACCTCTCGAACCACTCGGTCCTTCCCGGCCTGATCGACTGCCACGCCCACCTGATCGGCGAGCTCGAGAGCGGCCATGGGTACTCGCGCCTGATCGAACGGACCGGCGCGCAGGAGGCGCTGTCGGGCGTTCGGAACGCGCGGGACACGATCCTTGCCGGGTTCACGAGCGTCCGCGACGTCGGGACGTTCCGCGCGTTCGTCGACGTCGCGCTCAGCCAGGCGATCGAGGCCGGCGACGTGCTCGGCCCGCGGATGGCGTGCGCCGGCGCGTACGTGACGGTCTCGGGCGGCGGCGGCGACGTGACCGGGCTCGCGCCCGACGTGGACGCGGTGGTCCCGCGCGACCTCCGGTTCGGCGTCGCGAACTCCGAGGACGAGGTCCGGCGGGTCGTGCGCCGGCTCCTGATGGGCGGGGCCGACTTCATCAAGGTGATCGCGACCGGCGCGGTGCTCACCGAAGGGACGGTGCCGTCCGCGCCGGAGTTCAGCGAGGCCGAGATCCGAGCCGCGGTCGAGGAGGCCGCGCTCTACGGGACGCACGTCGCGGCGCACGCGCACGGTGCCGAGGGCATCAAGCGCGCCGTCCGCGCCGGCGTCCGCTCCATCGAGCACGGCTCCCTGATCGACGACGAGGCGATCGCGCTCATGGCCGAGCGCGGCACGTACCTCGTCGCGGACGTGTGGATGGGGGACTGGACGCTCGAGCAGGGCGAGCGCGACGGATGGTCGCCGAACGTGATGCGTAAGCTCCGCGACACGACCGACGCGCAGCGCGAGGGGTTCACGAAGGCCCTGCAGGCCGGCGTGAGGATGGCGTTCGGCACCGACAGCGGTACCTATCCGCACGGCATGAACGCGAGCCAGTTCGCCTACATGGTGAAGTTCGGGATGACGCCGATGCAGGCGATCCGTTCGGCGACGGTGGACGCGGCCGAGCTGCTCGGGTGGAGCGATCGCGTGGGAGCGCTCGAGCCGGGGCGGTTCGCCGACGTGATCGCGGTCGAGGGCGACGTGCTCAACGAAGTGAACCGACTGACCGACGTTGCGTTCGTGATGCGGGGCGGCCAGGTCGTGAAGGGCCCGTAGCGCGTCGGTCTCCCGGCCCTCACGGCGCCGGGGTAGCCTTGGCGGCGTCCGAAACCGCGGAAGGAGCGGGCCCATGAAGACCTGTCCGTATTGCGCCGAGCAGATCCAAGACGCCGCGATCAAGTGCCGCTGGTGCGGGTCGTGGCTCGTCGACGAGATCCCCGCGACCGCGGCGGGGCCGCCGAAGAAGGCCGAGCCCGCGAAGGCGGACGCCGCGCCGAAGAAGGAGGAGAAGGCCGAGAGGTCTGAGGAGAAGAAGGAGGCCGCTCCTCCACAAGCGACGATGATGGCCCCGACGCCGACCCCCGAGCCCGCGCCAGCGCCGGCCGCGACCCCCGCACCGGCCGCCGAACCGACACCCGCACCCGCCGCCGAGCAACCCGCTGCCGCGGCAGCGGCACAACCGCCCGTCGCAGAGGCGAAGATCGAGTTCACGCACACCGGGTCGCGGTACCTCCTCGGGTACGCGTCGGACCACTTCGGCATCTGGGACCGGAACACCCCGCAGCAGCCGGTCGAGAAGTTCCCGCGCAACGACGACGGGTGGGCGGCCGCCTGGGCGCGCTACTCGTCGATCGAGTCGAACTGGATGGATCTGCGGACGGGCCAGAAGTCCGGCTAGGGGCCTCGAGCGGGTGACGGGAATCGAACCCGCACCACCAGCTTGGAAGGCTGGAGCTCTGCCATTGAGCTACACCCGCGGTCGCCGAAAGCCTAGCAACCTCAGATGACCGCACGGGCGAGGGCGGTGGTCGCGGCGGCGGCCACGACGACCACGAGCAGCGGCGCCTTCAGCCGGATCGCCACCGCGGCCGCGGCGAGGCCGAGCACCCTCTCGTCGAGGACGAGCCGGTCGCCGTCCCCGAACGTCTGCACGGCGACGAGCGCCCCGAGCAGGGCCGGCGCGAGGAGCTCGATCACGCCGCCGAGCCTCGGGGGCAGCGGGCGCCCACCAAGGAGCACCGGCCCGGCGGCCTTGATCGCGATCGTTCCCGCCCCGACGACCGCCACGACGACCCAGGCGTCGGTCATCGCCTCAACCCCAGGAGACACGCGGCGCTCGCGGCGACGATCGGCACCCCGGCGGGCGCGAACGGCGTGAGCACCAGCGCGATCGCCGCTCCCAACATCGCCGCCGCGACGTGGCGCCGGACCTTGGCGATCGGGACGAGGAGGCCGAGGAACAGCGCGCCGAAGGCCGCGTCGAGACCGAGCGTCGCCGGATCGCCGAACGCCTCGCCGAGGATCGCGCCGACCGCGGTGCCGCCAACCCACGCCACGTAGAGCACGAGCCCGGCGCCGAGCAGCACGCCGCGGTTGTAGCGGCCCTCGCCCTCGGCGGCGATCGCCCACGACTCGTCGACGACGAGCTGCGCGTGCAGGAACCTCGACCAGGCGCTGCCGGTCAGGTACGGCGCGACCGAGATGCCGATCGGGGCGTAGCGGGCGTTCAGCAGGAGCGCCGCCGCGACCGCCGCGGCCACGGTCCCGCCGTCGCCGAGGACGGAGACGGCGGCGAACTGCGCCGACCCGGCGAACGTCGTGGCCGACATCACGATCGGCTCGAACCACCCGAAACCGGCAGCCCGGGCGAGCACGCCGAACGAGATCGCGAACCCGAGCACGGCGACGACGAGCGGCGCCATCGCTTTGACCCCGTCGCGGAAGGTGCGCTCGGCCATGACCAACGGTAGCAACGACTAGAGTGCCCGGCGTGCCGATCCCGTTCCGCATCGTCGACGTGTTCACACCGCGTCCGCTCGCCGGGAACCAGCTGTGCGTGATCCCCGAGCCCGTCGAGCTCGACGCCGAGGGGATGCAGGCGATCGCGCTCGAGATCGGCTTCTCCGAGACCACGTTCGTGACCGAGTCCGGCGGCGACCGGTACGCGATGCGGATCTTCACGCCGGGCTCCGAGCTGCCGTTCGCCGGCCACCCGACGCTCGGGACGGCGTTCGTGATGGTGAGCGAGGGGCGCGTCACGTCGCCGGCGACGCAGGTCGTCGCGGCGGGCGAGATCCCGGTCGAGGTCGACCTCGGCACCGGGTTCGCGTGGATGACGCAGCTCCCGGCCGAGTTCGGACCGGCGTTCGAGGATCGGGAACTGATCGCGGGCGCGATCGGGCTCGCCGTGGACGACCTGGACGCGGACCTGCCGATCGGCACGGTCTCGACGGGCCTGCGCATCACGATCGTCCCCGTCCGTGACGCCGAACAGCTCCGCCGCGCTGTCCGCGACGAGACCCTGACGCGGGAGGCCCTCACGCGCTCCAACGCCGACTGCCTCTACCTGTTCGCGGTGACCGACGAAGGCGTGACCGCGCGGATGTTCGACGCCGAGATGGGCATCGGCGAGGACCCCGCCACGGGCGGCGCCGCGGGTCCGCTCGGCGCGTACCTGGCCGAGCACGGGCTCGCCGGGGCGCCGGGGCCCGTAACGATCCGCCAGGGCGAGCAGGTCGGCCGGCCCAGCGAGCTGCTCGTCGAGGTGGCGCGCGAGGGCGACGCCTGGCGCGTCCGGGTCGGCGGCGGCGTCCATGTGGTGGGGCGCGGCGAGTTCGACGTCTGACCGCAAGAGGCACGCACCGCGCGTGCCTCGACGGAACCTGGGGCCCCTCGTAGGCTCTGGGCGTGCGCGTTCGCGTCGTCGTGCTCCTCGTGCTGATCGCCGGCGGACTGACCTGGGTCGCGACCCAGGCGCTGTCGGGCAACCTCGTCTACTACGTGACGCCGACCGAGCTGCTGGCGGACCAGCCCGCCCCGGGCGAGTACCTGCGGCTCGGCGGCCAGGTGGTGCCGGGTTCGGTCCACGACGTGGGCCGGGGCGTGGGGTTCGTCGTCACCGACGGGACCACGCGCATGACGGTCGTGCATACGGGCGGCACGCCGGCGCTGTTCCAGACCGGGACCGGCGTCGTGCTCGAGGGCACGTTCGCGGACGGCGCGTTCCACTCCGACACGATGCTCGTGAAGCACGGTGAGGAGTACCGCCCGCCGGCGCCGGGGCACACGCCCTCGCCGGTCGAGGTGAACTAGTGCCCGCGTTCGTCGGGACGATCGCGCTCGCCCTCGCCTTGGCGCTCGCGCTGTACGGCGGGATCGCCGCGATCGTCGGCGTCCGGACGAATCGGATCCACCTCGTCGAGAGCGCGCGCACCGCCGCGTACTCGCTGTTCGCGCTCGTCCTCGTCGCGAACCTCGCGATGCTCGCCGCGCTGCTCGCCGACGACTTCACGGTCCGCTACGTCGCGACGAACTCGAGCCGCGCGACGCCGATGTTCTTCAAGGTGCTCGCGCTCTGGTCGGCCGACGAGGGATCGCTGCTGCTGTGGAACCTCGTGCTCGGCGGGTACCTGGCCGCGGTGGCGTTCCGCTTCCGTTCACGCCGGCCCGAGACCTTCCCCTGGGCGCTCGCGGTGATGTTCGGCGTCTCCGCGTTCTACCTGCTGCTGGTGCTCGGACCGACGACGCCGTTCGCGACGCTCGCGACGGCGCCGCCCGACGGACGCGGGCCGCTCCCGCTCCTGCAGAACCACCCGCTCATGGCCGCGCACCCGCCATTCCTGTACCTCGGGTTCATCGGGTTCACCGTGCCGTTCGCGTTCGCGATCGCCGCGCTCGCGACGGGGCGCGTGAGCGACGCCTGGATGCGGGTGACGCGGCGGTGGACACTCGCGGCCTGGGTCTTCCTCACGATCGGCCTCACGCTCGGCGCGCTCTGGTCCTACGGCGTCCTCGGGTGGGGCGGGTATTGGGCGTGGGACCCGGTCGAGAACGTCGCGCTGCTCCCGTGGCTCACCGGGACCGCGTTCCTGCACTCGGTGATGGTGCAGGAGCGCCGCGGGATGCTGAAGGTCTGGAACCTCTCGCTGATCGTCGGCACGTTCGCGCTCACGGTGCTCGGGACGTTCCTCACCCGCGGCACGATCCTGTCGTCGGTGCACGCGTTCGCCGACTCGGTCGTCGGCCCGCTGTACCTCGCGTTCCTCACGCTGGTCCTGATGGGCGGGTTCGGCCTGATCGCGTGGCGCCGCGACGCGCTGCGCGCCGAGGCGACGTTCGACACGCCGCTCTCGCGGGAGAGCGTGTTCCTCGGCAACAACATCCTGCTGCTCGTGCTCACGTTCACGATCCTCGTCGGCACGATCTACCCGCTGCTCGCCGAGGCGCTCACGGGCGACAAGGTGTCGGTGGGCGCGCCGTACTTCAACCGGAACGCGGCCCCGGTCACGCTCCTGCTCCTGTTCCTCATGGGGATCGGGCCGATCCTGCCGTGGCGGGCGGCCTCGCTCTCGGCCGTCCTGCGCCGCCTGCAGGCGCCGGCGTGGGCGGCCGCGATCGCCGCGGCGCTGCTCGCGCTCTCGGGCGCGGGCGTGGGGGCCGTGCTCGTGTTCGGGCTCGCGGCGTTCGTCGGCGTGGCCGCGATCGCGGAGATGGCGCGCGGGGTGCGCGCGCAGCGCCGGGCCCTCGGCTCCGTCGTACGGGCGACCGGCGCGGCCATCGCACGGAACCACCGGCTCTACGGCGGGCTCGTCGTGCACCTCGGTCTCGTGGTCGCGGTGCTCGGGGTGTCGTGGGCGGCGATGTTCGACCGCTCGGGCGAGGTGACGATCGCGGTCGGCGATCGCGTGCAGGTCGAGGGCTATGAGCTCCGGCTCGACCGGCTCTCGAGCCGCGACGAGCCGCACCGCCGCGTGCTCGTCGCCGACCTCACGGTGTTCGATGCCTCGAGCGGCGACGAGGTCGTGCAGCTCCACCCGTCGCTCAACCTGTATCAAGCCTCGTCGGAGCCGATCGGCACGCCGTCGATCCGCACCGGCACCCCGTTCAACGGGCTCGTCGACCTGTACGCCTCGCTCGTGACCGTGGACGGGGGAGAGCAGGCGGCGTTCCGGTTCTTCGTGAACCCGGGGATCGGCCTGTTGTGGCTCGGCGGCGCGGTGATGGCGCTCGGCGGCGTGGTCGCGGCATGGCCGACCCACGCGCGGACGACCCGGACGCCGGTCCCGTCCCTTCCCGACACGCGCGAGGAGGTGCGGGTGTGAGCGCCGAGACCGACGACGCCGTCGAGACCGAGGCGGGCGGGGCCGACGCCGTCGAGGGCCGCGCCTCGCGCCGGCGGTGGGCGACGGTCGCGCTCGTCGTGGCGCCGCTGTTGCTGTTCGCGCTCCTGCTCGCGTCGGGGCTCGACGGGGATCCGCGGGCCCTCCCGAGCGAGCTGATCGGCCAGCAGGCTCCCCACTTCTCGCTGCCGAGGATCGACGACGAGGGGACGGTTGATCTCGGAGATCTCGACGGCCAGGTCGTGGTGGTCAACTTCTGGGCCTCCTGGTGCATCCCGTGCCGCGACGAGCACCGGGCGCTCTCGGCCGCGTGGGGGCGGTACCGCGAGCGGGGCGTCGTCGTGCTCGGCGTCTCGTTCGAGGACACGCCGGAGGCGGGGCTCGCGTTCCGCGACGAGCTCGGCGGCGACTGGCCGCTCGTCGAGGACCCGGGATCGGACACGGCCATCGACTACGGCGTGTTCGGCGTGCCGGAGACGTTCGTGATCGACCCGGACGGGACGATCGCCGCGAAGACCACGGGAGCCGTCAACTACGAGTGGCTGACCGAGAACATCGAGCGGGCGCTCCGAACCGGGGACGAGTCGTGAACCGGACCGTGCGGACCTGGCTGTTCCTCGTGGGCGCCGTGGCCGTGATCGTCGGGGCGGCGCTCGTCGCGGGCGGCGCGGACGACGGCGTCCGCACCGCCGACGACCGCGTGCACGAGATCGCGGCGGGGCTGCGGTGTCCGGTGTGTCAGAACCTGTCCGTCGCCGACTCGCCGTCGCGCCTCGCGGGCGAGATGCGGGCCGAGATCGCGGACAAGCTCGCCGCGGGGCAGACCCCCGAGCAGATCCGCGCGTTCTTCGTCGACCGCTACGGCGAGTGGGTGCTCCTCGCGCCCACGAAGGAGGGGCTCAACCTCCTGCCGTGGGCGGTCCCGATCGTCGGCGTCCTCGCCGGGGCGGCGGTGTGGTTCCTGCTGGTCCGCCGGCGACCGGACCGCGATCGACCGGCGGTCGAGGCCGGGGATCCCGTCGGGGGGCGCCCGTGAACCCCGTCCTCGCGGGGTCGGCGGTCGCCGGGCTCGGGATGCTGGCCGCGGCCGGCGTGGTGGCCGGGCTCACCCGCCGCGACCCGGCGCCGCTCGAACCTCCGGACGACCCGCTCCAGGACGGGCGGCTCGCGCTCCTTCGCTCGCGCGCGGATCTCGAGGACGCCCACGCCGCAGGAGCGCTCGACGAGGACGAGTACGTTCGTCTGCGCGAGGCGACCGACGCGCGGATGGCGCGCGTCGAGCGCGCGCTCGAACGCCGGGAGCACTCGCCTCCCGCCCAGGTCCGCGTCGCGTCGAGGACCGCGACCGCCGACGGTGCGTCGAGCGAGCCCCGACGCGTTCCCCCGTGGGCGGTGGCGGCGCTGATCGCCGGCGTGGTGCTCGCGATGGTGGTGGCGGCGCTCGTCCGCGACGCCGAGCCCACGCCGGGCGAGGCATCGGCACCGCCCGAGTCGGCCGAGGATCCGCTCGCTTCCTTCGAGCAGCGGGTCCGGGACCACCCGGACGACCTGGCCGCGCGACTCGATCTCGCGCACCGGTACCTCGACGCGCAGATGATCGAGGAGGCGCTCGCGGAGTACGCGGTGGCGCTCGAGCTCGACCCCGACGACGCCGAGGCGCTCGCGCACGTCGGGTACATCCTGTACATCGGCGAGCGCCCGCAGGAGGCGCTCGCGTCCGTGGACCGGGCGCTCGAGACCGATCCCACCTACCCGGAGGCCCTGTTCTTCCGCGGCGTGATCCTCCTCGACGGGCTCGACCGGCCGGGCGAGGCGGTCGAGGCGTTCGAGGCGTACCTGGATTCGGCGCCGTTCGGCGTCCAGCGCGGGCAGGCCCAGGAGCTGATCGAGCAGGCGAGGGAGGTCGCCGGGTCGACGTAACGCGTCCCGCAGGCGGCGTTTGACGGCTATGCGGGGCGCCGTCGTTCGGCCACCGCGTGGGCCCGGCGCCTCGCGGCACGGGCACGCGCGAACAGCCGGAGCGTGTACCCGCCGAGCGCGAGCGTCGTGAGCAGGTACCCGACGATCACGTAGCCGGCGTTCGCGTCCATCAGGCCTCGCCCTCCGCCGCCGGCGCGAGCGCCTCGCGCGCCGCGCGCTCCTCCACCCGGCCAACGCGGAGCCGCACCGTCATCAGGTACGCGTAGGTGAGGGTGAACGCGGCGACGCCGACCAGCAGCGCGAGCAGCATCGTGCCCTCGATCTGGGGACCCCCGAGGCGGAAGAACGTCGGTCCCTGGTGGAGCGAGCGCCACCACACGACGGACAGATGCACGATCGGCACGTCGATGAACCCGATGATGCCGACGACCGCCGCCCAGCGGGCGCGTCGCCCCGGGTTGTCGGTGATCCTGCGGACCGCGACGTACCCGACGTAGATCAGCAGGAGCACCGCCGTCGTGGTGAGCCGCGGGTCCCAAGTCCACCACGTCCCCCACACCGGCTTGCCCCACAGCATCCCGAGCGCGATCGCGAGCGAGGTGAACAGCACGCCGAGCTCGGCCGAGGCGGCGGCGAGCCGATCCCAGCGCGTCTTCTTCGTCCGCAGGTAGGCGATGCTCGCGACGAACACGACGAAGAACGCGAGGTAGGCGAGCCACGCCGACGGGACGTGGACGTACATCAGCCGCTGCACGTCGCCCTGGATCGCGTCCGCGGGCGCCACCACGAGGGACAGGACGGCCGAGATCCCGAGCGCCACGAGCGTGAGCGCGCCCAGCGTGCGCTCGCCCGTGCGCGACACGGCCTTGCCGAACGTCCGCTCGGCGACCTCCATCAGTCCTCCATCACGTAGCCGAACACCAGGATCCCGGCGCTCACGAAGACGACGTCGAACGCCGCCAGCAGGCCGAGCCACGAGGCGGACTCCGCCGCCTGCCCCGACGTCGCGAGATCCGTGGCGCGCACGCCCGCGATCAGGACCGGCGTCACGAGGGGCAGGACGAGCAGCGGGAAGATCGCCTCGCGCGTCCGAGCGTACTCGGCCACGACGCCGAAGAGGTTCCCGACCGTCGCGAGCCCGATGACGCCGAGCGCGAAGGCGAGCACCACCGGTCCGAGGTCGGCGAGCGCGAGGTCGAACAGGAGCACGACGAGGAACAGGATCGCGATCGTGAGGACGAGCAGCTCGAGCGCGACCGCCGCGGTCTTGCCGAGGAAGACCGTCGCCTTGTCGATCGGGGCGAGCAGCAGCCCCTCGAGCGCGCCGTCCTCGGTCTCCACCTGATAGGCGCGGCGCGACGCCATCACGGCCGAGAACAGCAGGGCCATCCACAAGAGGCCCGGCGCCACGCGTTCGAGCACGTCGCGGCCGGGGCCGAACGCGAACCCGAACGCGATCAGGATCGTCGCGGCGAACGGCACCATCGTCCCGACGGCGTGCCGCCCTCGGATCTCGATCCGCAGGTCCTTGCGCGCGATCACGCCCGCCTGGCGTAGGAACGTCACGTCTGCCCCTCGACGTGACCGTCGCGCATCGAGACGACGCGCGCCGATAGGCCGGCGGTCACGGCGTGATGCGTCGCGATCACGATCGTGCGGCCCTTCGCGGCCGCATCCAGGATCATCGCGTCGACGACGGCCCGCGCCGAGTCGTCCAGGCCGGTGGCCGGTTCGTCCAGGAGCAGCAACTCGGGGTCTCGGACGATCGTCCGCGCCACCGCGACCTTCTGGCGCATGCCGTGGGAAAAGCCGCGCACGCGTTCATCCGCGTCCCGTGCGAGGCCGACGTGTTCGAGCGCCTCGTCGACTCGGGCGGGCTCGATCCGGAGCAGGTCGGCGAACAGAAGCAGGTTCTCCCGGGCGGACAGCTCCTCGTAGAGCCGGGTCCGGTGGGTGAGGAGCTCGCAGCGACGACGGATCTGCTCCCGCTCGTTCGCCAGGTCGAATCCGAGGACGGCGCCTCCGCCATAGGTCGGCGACAGTGACGTCGCGACGATCCGGAGGAGCGTGCTCTTGCCGGCCCCGTTCGGCCCGCGCAGCACCACGGCCTCGCCGCGCTCGATCGCGAGGTTCACGCGCACGACCGCGGGCACCTCGCCGAACAGCCGGGTGACGCCTCGGAGGTCGACGGCGGCCTCCCGCAGGCCGACGTCCTGGCGGGAGAGGGTTCGCATGGGCGACCCCTGTTCTATCACCGCGACCGCGGGCCAATCCGCCGACGTCTAAGGGTGCCCGCCCGGGCGAGGGGATGGCGGCGGCCGGGCCCACGTTCGTCAGCTCGTCGGGCCTCGAGGTCGCCTTCGACAACCTCCTCGTCGAGGACCTGTCCGATGCGGCCGAAGCATCGGGCTAGCGCGATAGCATCGCCCGGACGGGGCGTAGCGCAGCCTGGTAGCGCGCCTGCTTTGGGAGCAGGAGGTCGGCGGTTCGAGTCCGCCCGCCCCGACCCAAAAACCCAGATAGATCTTGCAGGGTAGAGGAGGCGTGGCCGACGAGTCGCCGTCGAGGGGTGCCGGCGACTCAGCGGGTCAAATCGATGACGGAGTGGTCACGCGTGCAGGACGAAGGGAGCGCGGCTCAGTGAATATCGCGCTCGCGATCCTTATCGTGGTGCTGGCCACCACCCTGTCGATCGCAGCGATGCTCTGGGTTCGCCGCAAGGCCCCCGAGGGCAGCTACTTCAACGACGGCGACCGCGCGGCCGGAGTCTTCGGCGTCCTCGCTACGGGATTCGCCGTGCTCATGGGCTTCGTGGTGTTCCTTGCGTTCACGAGCTACGACACCGCTCGAGCTGGAGCGGAGTCTGAAGCGCGCATCGTCGCGCAGCAAGTCGAGACCGCACGGTTCTTCCCGTCACCGGCCTCCGAAGAGCTGACGTCGGAACTGATCTGCTACGCCCGGTCGGTCGCGAGGGTGCAGTGGGACCGCATGGAGGCCGGGACCCTCGGCGACGACCTCAACCCGTGGGCGACGGAGCTGTTCAAGACGCTCCAGACGGTCAATCCGCAGACCCCGGCAGAGGAGGCCGCATTCAGTAAGTGGCTCGATGAGCGATCCGCGCGGGAAGAAGCGCGCAACGACCGTATCCACGGCGCACGCGGTGTCATCCCTTTGCCGCTGTGGATGGTGCTCTTCTTCACCTCCGGGCTGATCTTTGTCTACATGCTCTTCTTCGCCGACAGCGGCGAGCGCCGGGCTGTGCAAGCGCTGCTAATGGGAACCGTGATGGCGGTGGTCGTCTCCATGCTGCTTCTCCTGCAGTTCCTCAACAATCCTTTCCACAGCGGCGCCGGGGGGCTCCGTCCCGAAGCGATGGAGCGGACGTTGGTCGTGATCGACGAGGAGCTCAGGGCCAGCGAGCTCCAGTTGCAGCTCCCATGCGATGGTCGAGGCAACGCGTTGTAGCGAGGCCTTGTTGAGGAGGCCAGCCGAGAACGTCTCCGGCGACCGATCCGTGGAACCCACTACCGTCCCGACGCCCGAGACTTGAGGAATCCATCGCCGAACAGGTTGGCCGAGATGTCAGGGTTCGGTCGGGCCGGCTGCTGCGGGCGGCAGAGACATGGAGGCGCGGAGGTTGTCAAGTGGCGTCGACGGAATATCAATCAGACCGCGCGTTGGCCGGTCCAAGTCGAAGGTCACCAGGAGGAGCATGCAGACGAGTCCGGCCGCGATCAGAACCACGAGGGCACCCCGGCCGAGGATCGCGAGGTAGAACGCGAGCAGCCCGAGTGCGACCGCCGCGGCCACCACCTCCAGGGTCAGCACCGGACCGGGTACCCGGTTCCCCAGGACCGAGACGCGCGTCGTTCGCTCGTCGATCATCTCGTTGAGACTCTCGACGTACAGCCTCGGGGCACTGGCGATCGGTGCGTCAACAAGGACCTGCCCCGCGAGGGCCCAGAGTTCGCGTTGGAGTCGTTCTCCGTCCGCGATCGCTGCTGCGGCCGTGGGACTTCCGGGGACCGCGTGCGACAGACGGATGCTCGTGTCCGTGTAACGAACGAGCAACTCCAGTGACCCGCTGCGCTGGGGTTCGGCCAGCGTCTGTGCCCTGAGGTATGTCGTGCCTATCGTATTCGCCTCCTCGACCACGGCCGCACGCCGCAGCTCGTAGCGCCCCACGGCCAGCGCGAGGCCGAAGGCGAGGACGAGACCAACGACACCGAGGACTGCCGTCTGCAGGGACCCGACCGGCTTGTGGAGGTGATCCGAGCGCTCGCGCTTCCGATGTCCGAGGACCAGCCCAACGGATGTCGCTCCGATCACAATCGCGACCACGAGGAGCCCGAGAGCCCAGCTGCTCAGCTCGAAGAACAGAGGTATCCATCCGGTGCGGCGACCATCCCGCGCAGGATAACCGCCCTCGAATGGGCGGGCTGGTTTCAAGCCCCGCGTGCGTGTGGGCCGGTCAGTTGGTCGCGGGTATGAAAACCATTCGAGCTCTCCTACGAGATCCACCAGCGGTTTGGGAGCTGGAGCCTTGCTCTCGTAGGCGGACGTGGACGCGCTCGGCGCGAGCCGTCGGCTCGCCGTGAGCCTGGCGATCTACCGGGAGATATCGAGGCGTGAATGGGGGCCGGCGTTCGCCTCGCGGTCGTGCGCTTGCCTGCTGTCAGACGCCCCCCTTCCCGGATTGTCGCCGTAGCTGGCAGCATGGGGCGTGCGAACGACGCAGCGGAATCCGAGGTGTCCCATCGACGAATCGATCTGCTGAGCCTGCCGCGCGGCCGGCCGGTAGCGAAGGCAGCAGTTGGGCGCGCACAGGTGCAGCCGCCCTTGCTCACGCGGCGCGGGATGTGCTCACCGGGCTGACCGAGCTCGTAGCTCCCCTCCTGCGAGGTCACGCGTGGGTTCTTCGGGACGCAGCACGCGCTCTGCACTACATCAGCATGATGCGACGTGTACCAGTCGGCGGTCCACTCCCACACATTCCCGGTCATGTCGTAGAGGCCTTAGCCGTTCGGAGGGAACCGCCCGACCGGTGACGTCCCCTCGAAGCCGTCCAGCTTCAGGTTCTGCCACGGGAACTCGCCCTGCCACGTATTCGCCAACGTCTTGCCGGCTGGGAAGTGCTCGTCCCCCCACGCGAATACCGCTCCCTCGAGTCCTCCTCGCGCGGCGAATTCCCACTCGGCCTCCGTCGGCAACTCCTTGCCAGCCCAAGCCGCGTACGCCTCGGCGTCTTCGCACGCGACGTGGACGACGGGGTGCCTGCCGAGCCCTCCTATTGTGGTGCTCGGACCTCCAGGACGCTTCCAGCTCACACCCGGGACGTACTCCCACCAGTTGCGGTAGTCGTCCAGGTCCACGGGACCAGCGGTCTTGCGGAACAGCAACGAGCCCGGCACGAGCAGGTCTGGTTCGGCGTCTGGGAACTGCGCAGGGTCGAGCGGACGCTCCGCAACGGTCGCGTACCCCGTCGCCCGTACGAACGTGCGGAACTCGGCAACGGTGACCGGATTCTCGTCGATCCAGAATCCGTCGACGCTAACCTGATGGACAGGTCGTTCCTCAGGGTAGAAGGCGTCAGAGCCCATCTGGAACGTTCCGCCATCGATCCAGCGCATGCCCGTGCTCCATGGCGGGCCGATCGATCCCCCAGTGCGCACCGGCTGTAGCTCCATCCTGGGATGGTTGTAACAAAACCCCGGTCACGCATCGCCGAGTTGCCCGGGCCGCGCACCAGATCGAGCAGGCGGCGGGCGCTGGCCGACTCCGGCCGGCTGTCGGCATCGGTGGACGAGCGGGGGACGATCCTCGCCTTCGTCGCTGAGGAGTACGGGGGCGTCTGACCGAGGGGTCACCCTCCCGGTGACGGGCTCGGGAGAAGGACTGCCGGGGTCGTACCGGGGGAGCGATACCTCCGGCCCATCGCCCGACCGACTTTCGCATGGACGTGTAACTCCGGTCACGCTTCGGCGGCGTACATCTGCTCATAGGCTCGACGAACCGACGAAGCCGGAGACATCATCAGGTGGTGGCTCACGAACCTCACGGAACCCGGGCACGACGCTCCACCGTCGGCTACGCGGTGGTAGTCCTGGGGGCGGCACTGTTCGTGACGAGTTGCTTCCTCCCCTTCAGCGAGTTCTTGGGACCCAGGGACAGGACGATCTCGGCGTATGAGCAAGTGACGTTGTCGGGTGGCGCAGGTTCAGACCTCAGTGGGTTGCTCTACCTGTTCGGCGGGGTCGCCTCCGTGGCAGCTGTCGCGATCGTCGCCCTCGTACGCGGCGGGCGGGGGCCGGTTCTGCCCTTTCTGTTGGTTGGCGCGGTCTTGACCTGGTCACTGACTTGGATCGGCATCTTGTGGAGGTACGGCACCTTCACGATCTTCTCGTTCGAGTACGGGTACTGGCTGCAGGCCGCGAGCATCGGTGTGGTGGTCGTCGGAACCATCCTCGTCGGATTCGGCAAGCCAAGCGAGGTCAAGGACAGCCACGACCGGTA
>Ga0075431_100001763_pt1 | contig 20387 bp, 13 predicted proteins | sample RhiMetdeltSRZDD5_FD_75297 | JGI IMG/M metagenome (GOLD analysis project Ga0075431, IMG submission 75297) | Populus rhizosphere microbial communities from Tennessee, USA - Rhizosphere MetaG P. deltoides SRZDD5 | ecosystem: Host-associated > Plants > Roots > Rhizosphere > Soil | place: USA... | reverse complement strand
CTCCCGCGGCCGCCTCGAGCAGGACGATCGTGCGAATCGCGCCGGCCGGCGCGTTCGCCGCCGTCACCGACACATCGCGCACGACCGTTTTCGTTCCCGCTGTGGTGAAGCGCACCTGAAACGCGCCCGCTGTGCGCTCGACGTACGCCGATGCTGCTCGCGGCGCCACGTTGGCAAAGGTGGGCGCGATCGCCGCGATGCTCGCCCCCTGTGCCGTGACGTACACGTCCACATTGCCGGCCGCGACCGCCGCGTTCACCGCACGCACCCGGATGTTGCCGGCCGTCGGCGCGGCGTTGTCGTCCGTGATGACGAGCGCCTCGGCCGCCGCCATCGAACCGAGCCCGATGACAGTGTGATCCTCATCCGCCGCAACGGAAACCGGCACATCGAGCGCATGGACCGATGTGTCCGCCGTGCGCTGCACGAGGAACTGCCTGTTCCCCGCATATGCGGCGTGGTACTGCGACCCGGGCGCGAAGCCCGCATACGCGATGTTCACTCCGAGCGGCACGCCATCGACACGAACGTTGACCGCGTTCGCGCCTCTAATTCCATGGACGAAACGAATTCGCCCGGTGGGTTGGGTCGGCACAACTCCGGTCGGGCCGAGATCCTTCGTCCCGCAGGCAGCGAGCACGGCGACCAACAGGGGCGCAAGGAGGCGAAGTCTCATGGCGACTCTCGGTGTCGTCGGGATCATGGCACCACCTCGATCTCGGCACAGGCGGCGTTGTCGGCTGGCGGCTCGGTGTCCTCCGGATTCACCGGCACGTTCTCGGGATTCGCGTTGCGCTCCACGATGGGATACGGCAGCCAGCATCGCTTGCCGACTCGAGTCGCGCCGATCTCGCCCAGCCGTCGCAAATCCTCCCAGCGGAGGCCGGTCGCGAACAGCTCGTACCGGCGATTGCGGTAGATCTCGGCGATCAGCTGCGGGGCGGTGAGCACCCCCACGAGCGGTGGGAGGCAGGGGCCTGGGTCGGTCGTTACACGACCGGCCCCGGGGCAATCCGTTCGCACCGAGTCGACGACTGCCTGCGCCTCCGCCAACCGGTTCAGATTGACGAGCGCCTCGGCCTTGATGAGCAGGACCTCGTCCGGATAGTACGTCGGAATGGGCGCGGTGTTCGTCGCGAACACGACCCAGGCATCGAGCGGCGTCCCGATTCGCCCCGCGATGGCGGTGTCCTTCACGAAGTACGCGGTGCGCTGCGCCTCGAGCGGATCCGCTCGATAGGCATCACGAGGGAGCACGCCTGACGAGCCGGAGGAGGACACGAACAGCGGGTTCTGCGTCTGGGCCGTGAACGGCAGCCGCGAGAACACTGTCCGGCTCACCGAGTCGGCGACCGCCAGCGCGTCGGCCCAGTCTCCGGCGAGGCGGCGATAGCGGGCCTTGTAGGCTCGAATCGTGTTCGGAATGTCGAGGCCGGTCGCGAGCACCTGCGACGTGAACTGCGCGCTCGGGACGGTGTCGGCGTACGCGAGCGCGGCGGAATCGAGCAACGCCAGCACGGCGTCGAGCGCCGTCGTTCGATCGACGAACGCCGGAGTGGGGTCGGTGTAAGTATCGATCGCGAGCTGCTCGAATGCCTGAAGAAGCTCACCGATCGCCGCCGCCTTGAAGAGATACGCGAGGCCGAGCAGACCACTGCGCGTTCCGCGCGGCATCTCGACGTTGCCGGCATTGGTGATGATGTCGTTCGCCGTCTTGATCGTCCGGTAGCCAGAATTCCAGACGTCGATCGTGATGCCGGCGCCCTGCGGGACGGTGCCGCCCTCGGCGTCGGAGATGGTGGAAAACGCCGTCCCGATCGCGCCCAGCTCCTCGGTGAGCAGGCCGGCGGAGTAGATGAAGTTTCCGGTCGATGATCCGAAGCGTGCCTGGAGGCCGACGCCAAGCGCCATGAGCCCTTCGGCGCTGGTCACGACGGTTTCCTGCGTCGGCGCGTTCGGGTTGGTGGTGTCGAGGTCGCACGCCACGAGCGCGAGGGAGCTCGCGAGCAGCGCCTTCGTCATGAGCTGTCGCATGTCGTCTCCGCTCAGTAGGTGAACCGCAGCGTGGCGGACCAGGTCCGTGGGATGGGAATCGACGCGAAATCGAATCCGCGGTCGGCCACGGTGCCCGTGAGGCCCGGCGAGTTTTGCGCGAAGAGGTTCACCTCGGGATCATATCCGTTGTAGTCCGTCCACGTGTAGAGGTTGCGTCCGCTCAGCGTCAGCTCGATGCCCTCGGCGAAATACCGGCGGATGAACGGCTGGTTGAGCGTATAGGAGGCGGAAATCTCCCTGAGCTTCACAAAGGATCCGTCTTCCACATATTCGCCGAAGATGCCCAGTCGGCGCGCGAAGAAACCCGGCGGCAGCTTGCGCGGATCGCCATACGGCAGGAACTCCGCCTCGTTCTCCGAGTTGTTGAGTGCGGTACCCAGATCACGAATGCGGCGCGACAGGTTCATCACGTCGTTGCCGAACGTGCCGTCGAGGAGCACGCGGAGTCGAAGGTTGTTCCCGAGCTGGAACTCGTTGAGCAGAGACCCGATCCAGTCGGGGTTGGGGTCGCCCAGCACCGCGCTGGCCGAGTCGGCGCAATTGCCACCGACGAACGCGCGCCGCGTTGCCACATCCGACGAGATGCTCGAGCTCGGGCGCAGGCGTCCGAGCGAGTCGAGAAGGTACGCACCCGTCTGGCAATTCCGCAGCGCATAGGCCCCATAGAAAATGCCGACGGGATCGCCCTGCCGAATGCGGTTGGGATATCCGCCCGCCGACTGGAAGCTCGGAATGTCGAGTCGCTCGACGCGATTGCGGTTCCGCGCGTACACGGCGGTGGTGTTCCATCGGAAGTTCGGCTGATCGACGTTGATCGTTCGCGCGAGCAGCTCCACCCCCTTGTTGCTCATCGAGCCGATCGCCGAGAACTGTCGGGAGTATCCGGTGCTGGTCGCGACCGGACGGAAGAAGAGCAGGTCCTCGACGAGCTTGTCGTAGTACGTCGCCTCGAGTGAGATGCGCTCGTTGAGGAATCCCATGTCGGCGCCCACTTCCCATTCGCGCTGTCGCTCGGGCTTGAGCGCGGCATTGCCGAGCGTGATGCTGTTGACGACGCCCGGCTTGCCGTCGAACGCCGCCGAGGCGTAGTCATCGAAGCGCGAGTATGCGTTGAGCGTCGACGGCTGGTTTCCGGCGAAGCCGATGGCGGTGCGCAGGCGCAGCGAGCTCACCGTGTTGGCCGAGACGAGGTCGCGGAACCAGCTGTCCTCCGAGATCACGTAGGAGAGCGAGCCCTTCGGGAACACCTGCCAGCGCTCGTCGGGACCGAACGTCGACGACGCGTCCCAACGAACCGCACCGGTGAGGAACAGCCGGTCACGCCACGCGATCTGCTCCTGTGCGTAGAGGCCGAATGTCTTCAGGTCGACGATGCCCTGAGAGGCGGCGGGCGTGGCACCACCGCTCACCACCTCCACGACCGGAATGAGGTTCGAGGCCGCGGCCGTCGTGTTGCGGATGCGCTGCTGGGTGTAGTTCAAGCCGCCGCTCGTCGTGAGCTGGAAGTCGTTCCAGTCGGTGATGTAGTTGGCGACCAGGTCCTGATTGAGGATGCGGGAGTTGCTGATCGCGTTCGCCGCGAGACCGGTTGCGGCCGTTCCCGTGGGAAACGACCCTCTTGGAAAGAACTCCCCTTGCTCCATCGAGTATCCGTCGTAGCCGAGCGTGTAGTTGACCGACAGCTGGTCGAGCGGAGTCCACCGGGCCTGCGCGCTCCCGATGAACCGGTTGATGTCCTGCGGGTTCTTGAACCGCTCGATCGCCAGCAGCGGATTCGGGTTGAGCACCGGCCCGAAGGGATAGACGCCGGCAACGGGACGCGGATCGAACGTCGTGGGGTTGAAGAGGAATGCCGTGAGCACGCCGAGCTGCTCACCGTTGACCATGAAGTCGTTGTGCGTGTTCACGAAGTTGGCGCCGAGGTCGAGCGTGAGCCGCGGGCTGATCTGCTGCGTCATGTTGACGCGTCCGCCGCGCCGTGACGACGCTTCGCCCCTCTGGATCCCGTCGTCCTCCGTCCACGTTCCGTTCACATAGTACCGCGTCAGCTCGTTTCCACCGTCCACGCTCAGATTGTTCTCAAGCGTCCACGAGTCGCGGAAGATCATGTCCTGCATGTCGACGCGCGTCACAGCGTTGCCGAAGATGTCGAACGGGTAATCGTTGATGCGCAGCCGGGTTGGCAGCTCGTTCCGCGCCGCGCGCGCCTGAAACGTGATGCGTGAGCGTCCGCGCGTGCCGCGCTTCGTGAAGATCTGGACGACGCCGTTGTTCGCACGCGACCCGTAGAGCGCGGCGGCGGCGGCACCACGAACGACCTCGATCCGCTCGATGTCGGCCGGGTTGAGGTCGGCCAGGCGGTTCTGCACGTTGCCGCGCGATCCAAGGAGACGCAGCTCCGCCGAGCTGTTGTCGACGATTACACCGTCGACGATGTAGAGGGGATCGGACCCGGAGATGAACGAGCTGGTGCCGCGGAGCCGAACGGTCACGCCGCCACCACCGGGGGTCCCGGAATTCTGGGTGATCTGCGCCCCGGCGATCTTCCCCTGGAGCGCCTGGTCGATCGTCGTCGCGTTCGATTTGGAGATGGCGGCGCTGTCCACGCTGGCAATGCTCGTCCCGACGGCGCGGCGCGTCGTCGGCGCGCCGGTGCCGGTCACGACGACCTCACCGAGGGTGGTGGCAGCCTCACTCATCGCGAAGTCGGCGGTGGCCGACGCGCCGGCGGCCACGTCCACCTCCCGGCGCATCTCGGCGTACCCAATCCGTCGCGCGACGACAATGCGCCGCCCTGACGGCACGTTAGGCACGGAATACTGGCCGCTCGCATCCGACAGAGCACCCAGCAGAGTGCCTTCGACGCGCACCTGGGCGTTCGCCAGCGGTTGCCCGTTCCCGGCATCGGTGACTCGCCCCTGCACGGTGCCGGTCGTTTGCGCGCCGAGGAGAGCGGGCCCCAGGATCGTGAGCAGCGCGAACATTCGAACGTTCATGCGACCTCCTGAATAAAATGGCTGCGCGCCGGGAGTCCGGCGCGCAGCATCCAACGGTTACGCTTCCTGCAGCTCTTTCGCTTCCTTCGAGGATTCCGCGATCACCCGCTGCGCGACATCGGGGGGCATCTGCTCGTAGCCCTTGAACCGCCGCGTGAAGGTGGCGCGCCCGTGGGTCATGGAGTGCAAGTCGGTTGCATAGAGATGAAGCGCGGACTGCGGAACGATCGCGCGAACCCTGGTGCCGCGTCCCTCGCCCACCGGCTCCGATCCGAGGATGTGTCCCCGCCGCGACGACAGATCGCCCATGATGTCACCCATGTACTCGTCAGGCGTCGTCACCTCGACCTCATCGAGCGGCTCGAGAAGCACCGGCCGGCACTTCGGCGCCACCGTCTTGAACGCCAGAATGCCGGCCATCTTGAACGACATCTCGTTCGAGTCCACCGAGTGGTAGGATCCGTCGAACAGCTCGACGCGGAAATCCACCACGGGGTAGCCGGCGAGCACCCCCCGCACGGAAGCTTCCTGAATCCCCTTGTCCACCGCCGGAATGAAGTTGCGCGGGATCGCGCCGCCGACGATCTCATCCACGAACTCGTAGCCGACGCCGCGGGCGTTCGGCGCGATGCGCACCCAGCAATCACCGAACTGCCCGCGCCCGCCCGTCTGCTTCTTGTGGCGACCCTGCCCCTCGGCCTTCGCCGTCAGTGTCTCGCGATAGGGCACCTTCGGCTTCGTCATCTCACCGGTGACGCCGTACTTTCGCTTGAGCTTGGCCATCGCCACCTCGAGATGCCGCTCCCCCATTCCGGAGATGACCGTTTCGTGCGTCTCCGCGTTGTAGCGCGTCTCGAACGTCGGATCTTCGTCGTGCAGGCGGTGCAGCCCGGCCTGGAATTTCTCCTCCTCGCCGCGCGCGTGCGCGTGGACCGCGAACGTCACCAACGGCTCCGGGAGATGCACCTGCGGCAGCCGCACCGGGTGGTCCTTCGTGGACAGCGTGTCGTTCGTGTGGGTGTTCCGCAGCTTCGCGACGCATCCGATGTCGCCCGCGTGCAGCTTCGGCACCTCATGGCGGTCGCGCCCCTGCGCCACCGAAAGATGGTTGAGCTTCTCCACGCCGTTGCGCGTCGCGTTGAAGACCTCCTGGCCGTTGACCACCACCCCCTGGAAGATCCGGAAAAACGACACATCACCGACGTGCGGCTCGCTCATCGTCTTGAACACGAGCGCGGCGAACGGGCGGTCATCCTTCGCGTGGATCTCGACGGTCTTCTCCCCTTCCGCGCCCTTGAAGGCGTGAATCTCCTCCATCTCGTACGCGGACGGCATGAGCTGAACGATCTCGGTGAGCAGCGCCCGCACTCCGATCATGCTCTCGGCGGACACGCAGAACAGAGGAAAGAGGTCCATGCGCTTCATGGCCTCCTTCATCCCCTGAATCGCCTCATCGCGGCCGATCTCCGCGCCCTCGAGGTAGTGCTCGAGCAGCGTATCGTCAGTGGCGGAAATCGCTTCGATCAGCTCCTGGTAGTAGTGCTCGAAGCGCGACTGCTCCTCGGCGGGAATGTCCGCCTCCTCGAACTCGCCCGTCTTCGCACCCTGCTTGTACAGGTACGCTTTCCGTGCAAAGAGGTTGATCACTCCGCGAAACTTCGCCCCCTCCCCGATGGGGATCTCGACGGGGACGACCTTGCTGGTGAGTCTCGACTTGATGTCCTGATAGGTGCGCTCGAAGCTCGCGTGCTCCTTGTCGAGCAGCGTGACGATGAAGAGCGTGGGATCTCCGCGATCGACGGCCTCGCGGAACATCTTCTCGGTGCCCACTTCGACGGCGGCCGTCGCGCTGACGACGCAGAGCGCGCCATCGGCCGCCGCGAGCCCCGAGATCGCGTCCCCCTGAAAGTCGAGATACCCCGGTGTGTCGATGAAATTGATCTTGGAGTCCATCCACTCCGCGTACGCGAGGCCGAGGTTGATCGAGTATTTCCGATCGATCTCTTCGGGGGAGTAGTCGGTGAGCGCGGTCCCGTCGCGAATGGATCCGTGGCGCTTGCTCGACCCCGAAACGAAAGCGAGCGCGTCGACGAGGCTCGTCTTCCCGCTCGCTCCATGACCAACGACCGCGACGTTCCGAATTTCCGAGCTGCTGTACTCCCTCATAGGCGCATTCCTCAATCGGCGTGCATCGACGTGGCTTTGGCTATGCTAGCCAAGGGTGTCGAGGATGTCGAGGGTGTCGAGGTCGGAAAAGGCCGTCAAGGTCGTCGAGGTCGTCAAGGTCGTCGAGGTCGTCGAGGTCGTCGACAATGCGAGACGACGTCACCTTGATCACCTCGACTACCTCGACCACCTCGACTTACCTCGACTTACTCCGCCAGTCTCCCCACCTCGGGCGCCTCGGTCAGCATCCGGCGCAAGTCGTCATCGGTGGGGTCGGAGAGCCGGAATCGTGGCGGCGCGACGATCGCGCGTGTCGGGGCGCGCGCATCGCTCAGACAGGAGAAGACCAGTGCATCCTGTCGTGTGCTCGAGAACGCGGCGCTCCACAGACGTCCAGCGGTATCGGAGAACAACCGCTCGCCCCCCGACGACCGGTCGGGCACGCTGCGAGGTGATGGACGAGGCATGGCTACAGGGATGCGGGACGAGGGGTGGAGGGTCAAGGGGCTGGTGTCGAGGTCGTCGAGGTCGTCGAGGTCGTCAAGGTGACGTCGGCCCGCCCTGTCGACCCCTCGACAACCTGGACGACCTCGACGACCTCGACGACCTCGACAACCTCAAAGGAAAGGGCCGCCTCATCGGCGGCCCCTTGGTCATCGCTGACAAGTCAGTGCTCGATCAGTCTCCCTCGTATTCGTAGGTGAGGCCATCCGCTTCGCGAAGCACTTCGAGGAGCGCGTCGGCCTCCGCGGAGGCCGTGTCCACCATCGCGTCGAGCCGGAAGCTAATGGCTCGCCACGTTCCCTCCGGCCAGTCCGGCATTCCGAGTCCGGCCACGAGTCGGCCGATCATCGGCCCGCAGCTCGCCTTGAGGCGAACCGCCGTTTCACTAAGCACCGCGAACGGAATGTCCACGTCGCGGGTCAGCAGCTCGCCGGTGATCTCATCGCGCCAGGCCGCATCCCCAACGGCACCGCGCTCGGACCACACACCGAGGTGTCGGAAGGCGCCCGAGCCGTTCCCCGCGGTGCGGTGGCTTTCCACCGCCGCGGCGAGCGCGAGCGCGAGGTAGTCCGCGTTGGGCGTGCCGTAAAGCGTCACGACCTCCCGGGCACGACGGTCGCTCGCGACCATCGCCGGAACGGAATCCACTCGCGCCAGCACCGGCGACTCATTGGGGCCATCCTCGAGCATTACGAGGACATCCATCTCCCCCTCCCTGAGAAACTGCATCGTGTGCCGCATCACCACCCCACCTCAGCGACTTACTCACGGTATTGGCAAGAGCGGGGCCGTTGCGCGTGAGCAGTCCTTCAAGAATGCAACACAATGACCGGTGGAAAGTTCCGAGCCCGCATCCGCGTGACCAAGGTGTGACGCAGCGTGGAGATTCGGACACAATGTCGCTTGGAGGACACAAGCGACGACGAGGATGCGCGACCGGGAGAAGGCGTTTCGACGCGGCGAAACGCACGGCTTCAGGCAAATATCCTCGGCCCGCGCTGCTCACTGGATGCGACCCGAAGCTTCCCCGCGGCAAGCGTCATCGCTACGGCCATCACGAGATAGACCACGATGACCTCGGTTTGCGTCAACACCGTCTCGAAGCCGGGGGAGAAGCGCTCGGGAAGGAGGGCGAAGTCCACGATCGCAACGAGTGCGGTGAACACGAAGGCCGCGACCGGCACCGGGGCACGGAATCGGCCGAGCGCGAGAGAGAACAGCGCACCCCAGCCGGCGAGCGAAGCCGCGTGCACTATCACCGCCAGAGGGGTTACGAGCGCGTGCGCTTCACGCAGGTAGAAGGCACGACTTCCGATCACGATGTGGGCAACGGTATTCAGCGGGTGCAGCGGCGAGCCGCGCGTCCAGCCGAATCCGATGAGCGTCCCCGCGGTCGCCGCCGCCGCCACAATTCCGACCCACACGCCAAGCAGCAGCCGGTCGCGAAGCATGGGCGGAAGAATAGTTGGCCCGAGGGTCGGGTCAAAGTGCATAACGTCGAAGGTGTCGAGGATGTCGAGGGTGTCGAGGGTGTCAAGGTGAACTCGACACCCTTGACACCCTCGACGCCCTCGACACCCTCTGCCGTGTTGCCTCCACGCTACAACCCAGTCATGTTTCCGATCATGACCGAAACCGCCTCACAAACACAGAACATTCTTCTCATCGAGGACGACGCGGACGTTCGCTCAGCGGTGGAACGCGTTCTCGGTGGTGCCGGATTCGCCGTGCGGAGTGCGCGGGACGGGGAGAGCGGGCTCAGGCTGGCCCTGGCGCAGCGCCCCGAGCTGGTGCTCGTTGATGTCGGACTCCCCGATCGCGACGGGGTCTCCGTCACACGCGAGTTGCGCGAAAAGGGGTTCCGCTCGCCCATTCTCATGCTCACGGCGCGCGGTACCGTCTCGGACAAGGTCAGCGGACTGGAAGCCGGCGCCGATGACTATCTGCCCAAGCCGTTCGACCTCAGCGAGCTCATCGCCCGCGTGAAGGCGTTGTTGCGACGCGCGTCGATCGCCGCCGACCACACGCTGCGCGCCGGCGACGTAGTCATCGACCCCCTCACCAGGCGGGTCGAGCGCGCCGGCCGGGAGATCGAGCTGACACAAAAGGAATATGCGCTCCTCGAGTTCCTCGCCCGGAACGCCGGACGGCCCGTGTCGCGATCGCTGATCGCCGAGCACGTGTGGAAGTATGATGTCGACCCGGCGACGAACGTGGTCGATGTCTACATCAACTACCTTCGCAAGAAGCTCGGCGACGACAAGACGCAGCCGCTCATACGCACCGTGCGCGGAGTGGGGTACATGATAAGCGGGGCGTGACTGGTCGCCACGCCCCGCTTCCCCCACCCCCACCCCACCACCCACCCGATATCACTCAGCGCTCGATCGCCGGCTCCGTCGTCGTTGTCGTTCGCCCGGACGTCACGTTGTACCCGCTGAAGTGCTTGATGCGACGATAGGCGTACCCGCTCCATGGACTCACGTACGTGCGAAGCGTGCGATCCTGAAGCGACTCATCAATGCCGGGGACGCCAATCGCGGGCGACCAGAGAATGTTCAGCGAATCCCCCGGCTGCGCCGCGGCGTCCGTTCGCATGTAGATCCAGACCCACGCGAAGGGATAGATCGACGGCCGGAAGCGAAGCGCCGGCGTGAAATCGACCCATTCGCGTCCATCCAGCTGACGCAGCTCGGCATGGATGCGAATCGGCTCACGAAGCACTGCGCAGGGCGCGTCCCACATCGCCGGGCCGTACCCGGACGTCGCGGGGTCGCAGATCGCGTTCGGCGGAAAGATGATTCCGTGCTTGCCCATGCGGAAAGATCCGCCGGTCGGGGTGACCGTGAAGTCCGCCGATGAGAGATCCTCGGCCATCTGGTCGATGATGATCAGCGGCCGCGGTGCGCCGCCCGGAAGGAGGTCCGCATCATCCGTCATTGGAGCGACGGCACTGTCGGCGCACGCGGCAGTCAGCGCCGCGAACACGACGAGCACGCACCATCGAAGCTGGCGAACCGGCATGCGAACCTTTTCCGAAAGAGAGTCCAGGGGGACTTCGAACGGACCGCTTGAAAAGCACGGGGCATACCACGCGGTGCCCCAGGCGGGCACGACGTGGAAGCTCAAGCGACGGCAGTCGTTAGGGGGTTTTCTCCCTCGCACCGACCTTTCGGGTGCAGGGCGAAGCTCGGTCACTGTGTCCGCTGGCCGGCGGTCGTTATTTCCGAGCGAGCAGCTCCGTGTAGCGGCGGCTCATCCCGTGGTACCCCTGACTCTGTACCTGCGGCGCGAAGCGGTTCACCGAGCTTCGGAGCAGCGCCCGATCGTGTGCGTCGACAATGTCGGCGCATTCCGCGATGAGCCACGCTGCACCGTAGAAATCCGACATCTCCGCCAGCGCGAGCGCGCGATAGAATTGCGCGACGGCGCCCGTCATCGATTCGAGGGCGGCGACGCGAACGCGCAGCGCTTCGGCGAGCTCGCGTCCCTGAAACCAGTCCGGACGAGCCTGCATTCGCGCTTCGACATCGTCCAGTGACACACGCGCATCGTCGACCAATCCCAGCCGCAGCAAGGCCAGTCCCTCCCCCGCGAGCGCGCCGAGCTCGACATCGGACTGGCCGATCGCGCGCGCAATCCCGAGCACGGCGTCGTACAGCTCGCGCGCCGAGGCGTACTCGCCACGCTCACGATCGAGGTGCGCGAGGTTGTACAACGCATACAACTGGCGCTCCGTGCTCTTCTGCGCCGCGAAAATCGCGAGCGCCTCCCCGAACAGCTCGCGCGCGGTGTCGAAGTCCCCGCACTTGAGATGCGCCACGCCCAGGTTGATCCCCGCCGTTCCCACGTGCTCGGGAGTCCCGGCATTTCGCGCCAGCATCATCGACTTGTTCAGCTCCTCGGTGGCGCGTGGCCATTCACCGAGGCTGGAGTACACGATCCCCACGTTGTTACGGCAGCGCGCCTGCCCCACGAGGTCACCGGCGTGCTCGAAAAGCTCGAGGGCGCGCTGATAATGCTCGATCGCACGCGCCGGCTCCTCTTGCGCGAGCGTGATGCCCAGTCGGTTGAGTGATTCGGCGAGACGTAGCGGATCACCAAGCTCTCGCGCAATGCGAACACATTCGACCGCGACACGCTCGGCCTCGGCACGATCGCCCAGGCGCCCGTGCGTCTGGGAGATCATCGTGAGAAGCGACACACGCTCATCATCGAAGCCGTGCTCGACGGCCTCCGCGTCGAGCGCGAGGCAATGCTCGAGCGTCTTTCCGTTCGGCTGCCCGAGGAGTGCGCGGATGCGCTCGCGTTTGCGCCGCAAGGAGAGCGCACGCCTGACGTCCCCCTGTCCGGTGAACCACTCGATCGCCAGGTCGCACATCTCCTCGGCCTCTTCGTAGCGGCCGACCGACTCGGCGACCTCGGCCCGCCGCACGCGCACCTCGGCCAGCTCGGACCCTGAGGTCGCATTGCGCTCGGCAATGCGCAGGAAGTCGGCGCATTCCTGATGCGCGTATACGATGCGGGCGCGCTCGGCAGCGAGCATGGCATACTGATGCGCCTTGGCGCTCACGCCGCCGCGATCGTAATGCGTCGCGATCTCGGCGATCGCATCGGGAGTGCGACGCTCCATGGCCTGAGCAACCTGCTCGTGCATGCGCCGCAGGCGGCGCGAATTCACCGACTCGGTGAGTACTTCCGCCATGAGCACGTGCGCGAACGCGTACCGGTCACCGCCGCGCGACGGGGCAGGTTGCAGCACCGATGCGCGCATTCCCTCATCGATGACGTCGAGGAGCTCGGCTTCGGTTCCCACCTTCGCCTCGATGGCGAGATCCACATCGAACTCGCGACCGATCACCGCCACCGTGGTCAGGATCGCTTGCGCGCGCGGCGACAGCCGCGAGAGACGCCGCGAGATGAGGTCGGTGATCGCGACCGGAAGCCTGAGCTCGGACACCGGGCGCCATTCCCAGTGATCGCGATCGTACCAGATGGCACCTTCCTCGAGAAGCGTCCGGAGAACCTGCACGACGAAGAGCGGATTGCCTTCCGTCAGGTGATAGAGAAACGCGAGCAGCTCGCGCCCGATCTCCTGACGGTGGAACGCAGCCTGCAGCCACTGCTTGAGCTCCTCGCGCGTGAGGCGCGCCAGCGTCAGCTCCCGGAATCGCTCGTTGCGCGACAGACGCCGGCGCCGCTCGAGTGTCTCGCCCTGCATCTCCTCGGCGCGAATCGTGAGGCAGATGAGCAGGCGCTCCGACACGAGGTGCCCGACGAGAAACTCCAGCATGTCCCAGGACGCCGAGTCCGCCCACTGGACGTCGTCGAGCACGATGACGAGGAGCCGCTCCCGCGCGGCGGCACGCACGTACTCGGAGATCTCCTCGAGCAGCATGTACTTGCTTCCGACGCGCGATCCCGGCGACGGACGGTCCGCGTCGGCAACCGCCGGGACGAGACGCGGAAGCTCATGCCAGGTGCGAGACGTCACTGGCGACGTTCGCCGAATGGCCCCGATGACCTCCGCCCACGGTGCATACGGCGGCTGCACGTCGGCTTCACGTCCGCGCCCGATCACGAGCGACCCCGATCGAAGGCGTACCTCCGGTTCGAGCTGACGCAGGAGCGTGGTCTTCCCGATACCTGCTTCGCCGGCGATGGCGGCGATCGCCGGCCGTCCCCCCTTCGCATCATCGAGCAGATTGACGAGCTGGCGCAGCTCGGTGACGCGGCCGACGAACCGCTCGATCCCCAACGGGAGATGATCTCCCTCGCCGGTCCCCGCCTTCGCGACGGCGACGCCATCCCGCCCGTGACGCTTGACCTGGTAGAGCGCGCGATCGGCGGCCGCGAACAGCGCGTCCGGATCGGTGCCGTGCTCGGGAGATGTCGCCACACCGATGGAAATGGTCGTCGACAGACGCTCGTCGCGGTCGCGAACCTGGAAGGCGTGCCCCCGCACAGCGGCGCACAGCCGCTCCGCCACCTCTCGCGCACGCTCCGCCGGCGTGTTGGGCAGCAGCGCGACGAGCTCGTCGCCGGCGTAGCGCGCCGCAAGGTCATCGGCGCGGAGATTCTGCCGGAGAAGGTCGGCGATCTCGACGAGCACACGATCACCCTGCAGGTGACCGTAGGTGTCGTTCACCAGCTTGAACAGGTCGATGTCGATGACCATCAACGACACCGGTTGGCTCGTGGCCGACGCGATCTCGAGCGCGGCGGTGAGCTGTTCGATGAACGCGCTACGAAGCGGGAGCTTCGTCAGATCGTCGATGCGAATTGACAGTACCTCGGAGCAAGACGGACTGCGTCGTCTCGTCAGTCCCCAACGGATACGACGGTAGGCGCGGCGACTTCGCCGCCCCGCACGCGCGGGCGGAGATGATACCACATATAGACGCTCGCGAGCGCGCAGACGATACTCCCGGCCACCATCGGCGCGGAGGGGCCGAGTCGCCCCAACGCCACCCCGGCCGCCATGGGTCCGACCACGCGCGCGAGCGCCCCCAGCGACTGCACGACCCCAATGACCATTCCCTGCTCGGACTCGGTCGCGGCCCGGGAGACGAGACTCAGCGCGCTCGGTCCGGTCACCGCGAAACCGACCGCGTAGAACATGAGCACCACCCGAAGCAGCGCCGGCGTCGGAGCGATCGCGATGCCGATCAGCGAGACACCGAGAATCGCGATGCCGACGATCGACACCCGTCGTTCACCAAATCGCGAGACCAGCGTGTGGACGAGTCCCAGCTGAATGGCCGATGACGTGAGTCCGATGAGGGAGAAGACCCACGCGGTGAGCGCCGCGTCGAACGCGAATCGCGCCTGCAGATAGAGCGCGAGCATCGCCGTCACGCCGGACGTCGCCAGTGCGACCGCGGTCATCGTCAACGTCACGCCGCCTAACACCGGCCGCGAGAGCACCCGATGAAGGACCCGCGGATCGAACGACCGACGCATGAGCGACTTGTCGGCGGTGGGTACCGCCTCCGGGAGCCAGAGCCGCGCGAGGACGAGATTGAGGAACGCGAGTCCGGCGGCGACGTACCCGGGGGCGTGTACGCCCCAGCGAATGCTGACGACGGCGGCGATCGGTGGCCCGAGCATGTAGCCGAGGCCGAAGGCCGCGCTGATCCATCCCATGCCTCGCGCCCGCGTTTCGGGCGTGGTGACGTCGGCGATGTACGCCTGCGCCGCGGCGAGATTCGCACCGGCAACGCCGGCCAGCATGCGCGACGCCAGCAGCGCCAGCACGCTCTCGGCACGCGCAAAGAGCAGATAGCTGGCAACCGAGCCGAACAGCGACACGAGAATGACCGGCCGCCGCCCCACGCGATCGGACACACGCCCCCACACGGGCGTGAACAGGAACTGCATCAGCGAGAAGGCGGCGATGATCGCGCCGATCTGTACCGGGGACGCGCCGTACCGTTGCGCGTAGAACGGCAGGATCGGCAGGACGATGCCGAACCCGAGGAGGTCGACGAAGACGGTGAGGAGAACGACGGCTACGGGGTAGCGCCTCATCGGCGCCACCCGGTATTCACGTGCCTAACGTGCGCTGGCCGCGGTGCGGGGAGCGGGAGGGTCGAGCGTGGCCGACGGGAGGGCGTGCCAGGCTGCCGGGTCCACGTCCTTGCCATGGACGTAGATGCCGTAATGGAGGTGCGGACCTGTCGCGAGCCCAGTGGCGCCGACGCGTGCGAGGATGGTCCCTCGGCGGACCATTTCACCTTTGCGGACAACGACGGTATCGAGGTGGAAATACGCGGAATGAACCCCCTGACCATGGTCCAATATGAGGGTGGTGCCCGTCAATGCGTAATCTCCAATTTCGGCCACCGTTCCGGCCTGGGGCGCACGGACGCTCGTTCCGCGCGGGACGGCGATATCGACGCCGGCATGCCGCCACGCTGGTGCCCCCTGCCCCGACGCCAGGGTGTCGACTCCGAAGACGCCACGCACCTTCGCCGACGACTCGAGCCTCACCACGCGGGCGGAGTCGGAGGCGCGATGGTAGAACCGCTCGACGCCGTAGCCCGACGTCTTCCCTCCCTCGACCGGCATCCGCCACGACCCCGACCACTGCTGCTCGGCCGTCTCGGTCTCGAGCACCCGCTTGATGGCCCGCGCATCCCTCGCGATATCGCGCCCGCGCCGCAGGATGCCGTAAATGGAGTCATCGAGAAAGATTATCTCGCGACTGAAGTCGCTCTCGGCGACATCGATTTCGCGGGTGATGCGGCTCGCGGGGCGCTCGATGACGAGAGCGTAACGCCCCCCGGGTTCATCGGCAGGGAGCGGAACCAGCGCCCTGACGCCCGCCGCCGTTCCATAGCACGGGAGCGGCGCGCCTTTCCACGAGCAACGAGGACTCTCCATAGTGAGTCCCTGCGCGACCGCGACGACAACCCCACCTCGCCGAACCTCGGTCGGTGCGATGAGGACGCTACCGGAATCTCTCGCCGCCATAGCCGGCGCACTGTCGAACATGGCACCACGAGCGGTATCCGATCTCGGAACCGTATCCGCTGGCGGCGGCGTGGTGGTGGTGTCGGGCGACGTGTCTCGACTGGCCTCCTCCACCGAGCAGGCCGCGACGAGGACTAGTATTGGAAAGAGTTTTCTGGTCATGGGGCCCTCCGCGCCCGCTTGGCGGGCAAATCGAGGGCCAGAGCGCGGGATTAACGATCGGGTCGACGAGGCGTCTATTCAGGGCAGGTAGTCGAGGTGGTCCGGATGGTCGAGGTCATCAAGGGGGCTGGATGAGTAGGATCGACATTCGTCTGCTGTTCGTCGTGACCGCCCTGGCGGCCGGATGCGCTCCAGGAACATCTCCCGATGTGATGCCGGCTCCGATCTCGGCTGCCATGGATCGCGAGCAGACCGCCGATCAGCAGGTCCGGCACGTGTTGAATCGCCTTGCCTTCGGTCCTCGGCCGGGCGATGTCGAGCGGGTTCGCTCCATGGGCGTCGATCAGTGGATCGCGCTTCAGCTCTCACCATCCCGCATTCGCGATACGGCAGCCGAGCGCGTGACGACGGCACTGCCGACGCTCGCCATGTCATCGCGCGAGCTCTTCGATCGGTATCCGCTGCCGCAGGCCATCCGCGCGCAGATGCGTCGGACGGATATGTCACGCGAAGACACGCTGCGGGTGCGGCGGGCCGCGCAGGAATCGCGACGGGTGCTGGCGGAGATGCAGATCGCCAAGGTGGCGCGAGCGGTCGTGAGCGAGCGACAGCTCGAGGAAGTGATGGTCGACTTCTGGGAGAACCACTTCACCGTGTTCGCCGGGAAGGGACCGGAGCGCTATTTCATCGCGTCCTACGAGCGCGAAACGATCCGTCCGCATGCGCTCGGCAATTTCCGGCAGCTCCTGGGCGAGGTCGCGAAGAGCCCCGCGATGCTGTTTTACCTCGACAATTGGCAGAGCGCGGCGGAGCCGGGACGGCTCACACTCGAATGCGGAAATCGGAACGCGGAGTGCGTGCAACAGCGCCGCCGTGGCCGGCCTTTGTCCCGCAATCCGCAGCCCGCATCCCGCATTCCGAGGCGTGGTCTCAATGAGAACTACGCGCGCGAGCTTCTCGAGCTGCACACCCTTGGCGTCGACGGCGGCTACACGCAGGACGACATCATCAACGTCGCGCGGGCGTTCACGGGGTGGACGCTCGAGCCGCCTCGACGCGATGGAGGATTCGTCTTCCGCCCGGTCATGCATGACGCCGGCGAAAAGACGGTCCTCGGCCAGCGACTCGAGGCAGGACGTGGACTCGAGGATGGAGAGCAGGTGCTCGACATCGTGGCGGCGCATCCGTCGACCGCACGGTTCATCGCCACCAAGCTCGCGCGACGCTTCGTGATGGACGATCCTCCGGAATCGCTCGTCGATCGCGCCGCCGAGACGTTCCGACGGACGACGGGAGACATCCGCGAGGTCGTGCGCACCATCGTGACGTCGCCGGAGTTCTTCTCGAGCGCGGCGTATCGCGCGAAGGTGAAATCACCGTTCGAGCTGGTGGTGAGCGCGCTGCGCGCCATGGACGCCAGGCCGGACATGACGCCGCGATCGGCCCAGGTCGTCGCCCGCCTCGGCCAACCGCTGTTCCTGCATCAGGCGCCTAACGGCTGGCCCGAGCGCGGTGATGCCTGGATCAATACCGGCGCGATCCTCAACCGCATCAACTTCGGGCTCGCCATCGCGGGCGGCGCCATTCCGGGCGCGCGTCCCGAGCGCTGGCCGCGCTACGCCGAGCTGGCATCGGCGCAGCGCGCCGCACAGGTGGACGCGGTCATCGCGGGATTCCTCGGGGGCGAGGCGAGCGTGGAGACGAGACAGATCCTCGAGCGCGGAGAAAACCCGTTGCTCGCCGAATGCGGCATGCGGAATCCGGATTGCGCAACAACGGCACCCGACTCGTCGGGAATGGATGAGGATCTGCCTCCCGGCCCTCGTCGCGACCCGCTGTCCCGCCCCGCGAATCTCGACGGCCTCAAGGAAGTGATCGGCCTCGCGTTAGGCGCACCCGAATTTCAACGCCGTTAAATCCGCATTCCGTCTTCCGCATTCGGGGTCTCATGCAGCGCAGAGTCTTCCTCCGTTCCGGCGCATTCGCGCTCGTCACGCTCGGGCTGAACCCGAGCTTCCTGCGGCGTACGGCGTTCGCCGCCGAGCTGCGGGGAGCCGCTCGGGGAAAGATCCTGATCGTGCTCTTTCAGCGCGGCGCCGCCGACGCGCTCAACATGGTCGTCCCGCACGCCGACGCCGACTACTACGCGTTGCGACCGACGATCGCGATTCCGCGTCCTGGCGCGCGTGACGCATCGGCCATCGATCTCGACGGGTTCTTCGGCCTCCACCCGTCGCTCGCCCCGCTGCGCCCGCTCTGGGAGCGCGGGATGCTCGCGCCGATTCACGCCGTCGGCAGCCCGAGCGCGACCCGCTCGCACTTCGATGCGCAGGATTACATGGAGAGTGGCACGCCCGACCTGAAAAACACGCCTGACGGGTGGCTCAACCGCTACCTCGCCACGCGCGGAACGTGCGCGGAGTGCGAGGGGAAGCCGACGCCCTTCCGCGCGGTGACGATGACCGAGCAGACGCCACGCATTCTCGCCGGACCGGCGCCGGTCATCGCGATGTCATCGCTCGATGACTTCACGATTCGCGCGACCGGATCCGACGTCGAGCGTCTCGAGGCGCTGTACCGCACCGGCCGCGCCGACATCGTTCACGGCGCAGGGGCGGAGACGTTCGACGCGGTGAAACTGCTCCGCGCCGCGAATCCCCGGCGCTACCAACCGGAGAACGGTGCCGCGTACCCGCGCTCGCAGTTCGGTCAGCGGCTGCTGCAAATCGCGCAGCTGATCAAGGCGGGCGTGGGACTCGAGGTTGCGTTCGCCGACGTCGGCGGGTGGGACACTCACGTGAACCAGGGCGGCGCCACCGGACAGCTGGCCAACCGACTCGACGATTTCGCGAGGTCAGTCGCCGCGCTCGTGACCGATCTGGGCGATCGCATGGGCGACGTCGTCATCCTGACGATGACCGAATTCGGTCGCATGGCTCGGCAAAACGGCAACGGCGGAACGGATCACGGTCACGCCGGCGCGATGTTCGTCGTCGGCGGCTCGGTGAAGGGCGGAAAGGTCTACGGACGTTGGCCGGGGCTCGCACGTGAGCAGCTCTACGAGGGGCGCGACCTGGCGCTGACGACGGACTTTAGATCTGTGTTCGGTGAGGTAGTTCGCGAGCATCTTGGCGCCGGCGACCCCTCGTCCATCTTCCCGCATTTTGCCGCCGGCGAGAGACTCGGGCTGTTCTAGGGGTCAGGAGTCAGGAGTCAGGGATCAGGGGGTGTCAGGGAATAGGTTGCAGGAGAGAAACTGCAACAGCACCTGCGGTTGCGATTCCCTGCTCCCGACATCCTGATACACCGGGGTCAGGAGTCAGGACTCAGGGATCAGGGGGTGTCAGGGAATAGGTTGCAGGAGAGAAACTGCAACAGCAGCTGCGGTTGCGATTCCTTGCTCCCTACATCCTGATACACCGGGGTCAGGAGTCAGGAGTCAGGGATCAGGGGGTGTCAGGGTGAAGGTGCCAGGAGGGAACAATCCGGCCCCTGATCCCTTCGTGCCGTTCTCTCCTCCAACCTGTACCCTGACACCCCCTGATCCCTGACTCCTGACTCCTGACCCCTGGGGTTCTAGAATCTAAAGATCTTCCTGAACGTCGACGCGATCTTCTCTCCGAAGTCATCCGCCCAGGTCTCCTCGGGCTCGGGGTGCTCGCGGCAGTATTCCGTCGGCTCCATCCCCGGCTTGAACCACTCGGTCTGTGTGGCGGGACACCACTCCCCCGCGAGCTCGCCGGTGAACGCGTCGATGGTGACGGCGACCATCCCCGGTGGCGGCTCCCATTCATCGCCATCGCCACGCTCGCGCCATCCGTTGATGAAGAACTCCGCCCATGCCGGGGCCGCGGCGCTGCCGCCGCTCATGTCCCCCGAGAGTGCGACGCGCTGATCGTGCCCGAACCAGAACGCCGCCGCGAGCGTCGGGGTGTAACCGACGAACCAGACGTCAGCGCCATCGTTCGTCGTTCCTGTCTTGCCGGCAATCGGACCGCGAGCGCCCCATTCGCGCACGGCGTGGCCCGT
>Ga0075431_100001756_pt1 | contig 20399 bp, 18 predicted proteins | sample RhiMetdeltSRZDD5_FD_75297 | JGI IMG/M metagenome (GOLD analysis project Ga0075431, IMG submission 75297) | Populus rhizosphere microbial communities from Tennessee, USA - Rhizosphere MetaG P. deltoides SRZDD5 | ecosystem: Host-associated > Plants > Roots > Rhizosphere > Soil | place: USA... | reverse complement strand
CTCGGTGATCAGGGAGAGGTCGTGCCGCGTATTTCCCGTGACCGCCGAGGCACGGAGGCGGGGCGCACCATTCCGCAATCGATCGCGCGCAAGGTGATTCAGGAAAAGGTGGCGGTGCTCACCGACAACGCGCCGCAGGATGAGCGGTTCGGCGGGCAGTCGATTCTCCTCCAGAGCGTGCGGTCCGCCATGTGCGCGCCGCTGTTAGGCAGCGACCATCAGGTGCAGGGCGTGCTCTACGTGGACAACCAGGCCGCGACGCATCAGTTCGGGGACGAGGACCTGGACTTCCTGGTGGCCTTCTCGGGAATCGGGGGAGTCGCCATCGAGAACAGCAAGTTCGCGGAACGGATTCGGAAGGAAGCGCTGGTGCGCAGCAACTTCGAGCGCTACTTCGCGCCGTCGCTCGCGGCGCGAATCGCCAGCTCGCCCGACGCCGTGCGGCTCGGCGGCGACAAACGCGCGATCGCGATCCTGTTCAGCGACATTCGCGGGTTCACGGCGCTCTCCGAGACGATGAATCCCGACGACATGGCCACGCTGCTCAGCGAGTACTTCACCGAGATGGTGGACTGCGTGTTTCGGCACGGTGGCACGCTCGACAAGTTCGTCGGCGATCGCGTCATGGCGCAGTGGGGCGCCCCGATCGCCGGCGATGATGATGCCGATCGCGCGGTGACCGCGGCGATGGACATGATGCGCGGGCTCGATGAGCTGAACAAGAAATGGCGCGTCGCGGGCAAACCCACCCTGCAGATCGGCATCGGCCTGAACTACGGCGAAGCGTTCGCCGGCAACATCGGATCGGAGAAGCGGCTCGAGTTCACCGTCATTGGCGATGCGGTCAACACCGCGAGCCGCCTCTGCGATGCGGCCGAGGGTGGTGAGATCCTGCTCACGGAAGAGATGCGCGCGGCGCTGCGCCACCCCCCGCGGCTGAAGGACCGCGATCCGATGGAGCTCAAGGGCAAGGCGCAGCCTGTCCCCGTGTACGCCATCGTCCGGGCGTGAACCCGCACCCACGGGATGGCGGAACACCGCCGGGTTACGAGCGGCTGCGCCGTCCCGGCCTGGAGGCTGTTGCCCGCACGCCCCTTGCCGGCGCGATCAACGAAGCCCTCGCGGCCGGCTCGCTCTACGACTACGCGGCGCATCATCCGCAGGCGCGGGCGCTGCGTGGACGCGGCATCGCCTATGCCGTTCCGCTTCCCGATGGCGCCACCAGAGTCGTCGTGAGGCGCTCGCGACACGGCGGCCTGCTCGCGGCACTCACGGGCGACATCTTCGTGAGTCCGACGCGTGCACCACGGGAGCTCGCGCTCTCGCTGGAGCTCGCGCGCGAAGGCATTCCCACACCGGAGGTGATCGCGTACGGCACCTACCAGGTCGCTCCCCTGCTCCGCCGGGCCGACGTCGTCACGCGGGAGGTGAGGGATGGCGTCGATCTGGCGACGGCGCTCGAGCGTGAGCGGGATCCCGGGACGGTGCGCGAGATGGTTCGCGTCGTCGCACGGCTCTTCGCTCGAATGGCGGCCGCCGGGGTGCGTCATCCGGATCTCAACGTCCGCAACGTGCTGATCGCCCGCGACGACAGCGGCAACAGAGAGGCGTGGCTGCTCGACATCGACCGCGCGTGGTTCGACACGCCCGGGCATCCGAGGGTGCGCGAGGCCAACCTCAGCCGCTTCGCCCGCTCGGCGCGGAAGCTGCGCGGGCAGGGGACGTTTCCGATCGGCGAGGGTGAGATGGCGCTTCTGGCGACCCTCGCGCGCGAGGAGGAGGAGGCCCTCCCCTGATCGGCACCCCGCTGAACCGCATCTGCATCGTGATGATGAGCGCGGTGGGGGATGCGGTGCACGTCCTTCCGCTCGTCACTGCGCTCAAGCGTCACCATCCCCGCGCCCACATCACCTGGATTCTCCAGCCAGGCCCGGCGTCGCTCGTGCGCGGTCACCCGGACGTCGATGAGATCATCCTCTTCGAGCGCCGAAAGGGGTGGCGCGCGTTCCTCGACATCAGGCGCGCGCTCCGCGACCGGTCGTTCGATGTCGTGCTCTCGCTGCAGGTGTACTTCAAGGCGGGCATCATCACCGCGTTCACTCGTGCGCCGGTGAAGCTCGGGTTCGACCGCGCCCGCGCTCGCGATCTCAACTGGATCTTCACCACGCACCGGATTCCGTCGCGCCCGAATCGGCACGTCCAGGACCAATACTTCGAGTTTCTCGATGCGCTCGGCGTGCCTTACGAGCCGGTGACGTGGAACCTTGGCCCGTGGCCGCACGAAGCAGTCACACGGCGAGCGTTCATCGAGGCGCTTCCGCGCCCCGCGGTCACCCTCGTGCTCGCGACCAGCAATCCGCAGAAGGACTGGATCCCCGAGCGGTGGGCGGAGCTGGTCGACGTGCTCCACGACGACTTTGGACTCGAGCCAGTGCTGGCCGGCGGGCAAAGCGCCCGCGAGCGGGCGGTGGAGGCCACGATCATGCGCCTCGCGCGGCACACTCCCCACTCGACGTTAGGTGTTCCGCTTCGGGAGCTCGTCTGGCTGATCGACGCCTCCGAGCTCGTGATCTCGCCCGATACCGGCCCGTTGCACATGGCCGTCGCACTCGATACACCGGTCATCGGCCTCATGGGCTACAACAACCCCAAGCGTATCGGGCCGTACCGGAAATTCCTCGACTTGATGGTAGACGTGTACGGCGACCCCGGAGAGGACTACCCGATCTCGCCGGCGCACCGGGAGGATCGAATGCCCCGGATCCAGGTGTCGGATGTCATCGACCGGGTTCGCCGCTGGCGCGAGCGGTACCGATAGGCCTACCTCTCGAGGACGCTCGCATATACCGCGAGCGTTCCCTCGACCATCTTCTCCACGGAAAACAGCTTCACCCGCTCGGATGCCTGCGCTGTCAGGGTCGCCGCCAGCGCGCGGTCACCTAACAAGCGCACCACGTTGTCCGCCATCGCCTGAGGATCGCCTGGCGGCGACAGCAGTCCGGTCTCCCCGTCGATCACGACTTCCGGGATGCCTCCGGCCCGCGTCGCGGCCACCGGAATGCCGAAGGCCATGGCGTCGAGCAGCACGCTGCCCAGCCCCTCCTTCACCGAGCTGAGCGTCGCCACGGCCGCGGCCGCGAGCAGCTCATCGGCATCGTGGCGGAAGCCCGTCAGACGAACGATCCCGTCGAGCCCGAGGCGACTGGCTTCCGCCTGGACGTGCTCGCGAAGCGGGCCGTCCCCGACCATGAGCGCCCGGAGCATCGGTCGCTGCCGGCTGGCGAGGCGCATCGCGCGGAGGAACGACAGCGGGTCCTTGTGGATGACGAGCGCCGCAACCTGCACGACGAGCTCCGCGCCCTCGTCGATCCCCAACGACCGCAGCGTCTCGCGTGAGGCAGGAGCGACCCGTCGGGAGAGGTCGATGCCGTCGGGAACGATGTGCAGTCGGTGTGGGTCGATGCCGCCGGCCGTGACGACATCGGCCACATCGCGCGAAATGGCGATCACCGCGTCGGCCCGATCGTACTTGAGCCGTGTCCCGATGTTGCGTCGGAGGGGAAAATCGACTCGCCGGGCGACCACGACCTTCGCGCGCGTCCGCGTCCGGGCGAGGGCGGCGAGCGCCGCCGCGTGCGCGGTGTGCGCATGGACGATGTCCGCACCGAGTCGCACGATCTCGCGGCGCAGCGACCACGCGGACCAGACATCCAGCTCGCCGCGCGGCGTGCAAGGAACGACATCCACTCCGACGCTGACCGCCCGCCGGGCGAGCTCGTTACCGCGACGGGCGACGATGATCGCGCGATGCCCTGCCGCCTGCATGCCCGCCGCGAGCCAGAGCACCTGGCGCTGACCCCCGCGCCACCCTCGCTCCGTATCGACGTGCAGCACCGTCAACACCGGAGCGCCCTCCGGCTCACTTTGTCTGCCGGTACTGCGGATCGTTGTACATTTTGAACTGACGATAGACTTTCGGGACGACGCGACCGGCGGTGATGTCGACCAGGAGCTGCGTCAACTCGGCGGCGAGATCGTCGCGCTGCATGCGAAGCACCTCGAGCCGACCATGACACCGCTCTCGAAAATCGGCAGTGGCGTCCGCGCGATCGGCCTGCTCCTGCATGTGATAGATCTTCAGCTCGACAATGCTCAGCTTGTCGGCGAGCCAGCCGACGGTCTCAGCCACGGCGAGACCCCGCGTCGCGCTGTGCCTCGCGGGCCGCGCGCATCACCGCTTCATCGATGCGCTCGATGAGGTCGTTTCGACGCTGGTTCAGCTTGTCGATGTTGCGCTTGGCCGCCGCGACCTGGTGATCGTCCTCCACGCGCGCCTTGTCCTCCTCGTGCCACAGCTCGATGTTCGTCTGCGCGAGTCGCGCGATCAGCGTTCCGATCGTGTCATCCATTCACTCACCTCGTTGTTCCGGCGATGCGTCGCCCGGCGCGACGGCCGCGAGCAATCTACGCGAGGCGCCGTCGCTCCGCAGCGTCAGGACCGCGTGCGCGCGAGGAGGTCGCGCACCGCCGCGCGCACCCGCGCCGGCTCCACTTCGGCCATGAGCATGCTCGCTCGAGGATCGCTTTTCGGTACGATCCCGAGACCGCGCGCCGACTGCGCACGCAGCGCGATTACCGTTGGGTCATTCGCCGGCGCCCACGCGGCCGGCGGCTCCGGACCGAAGATCGTCACACGTGGCACACCGAGCGCCGTCGCGATGTGCGCCGGCCCCGTATCGGCCGAGATCAGCACGTCGCAGGCCGCGAGGCTCCCCATGAAGTCGCGCAGCGCGGGGACAGCGATGCGGACGATCGCCGGCGAGATCTCTTGTGCTCTCATCGCTTTTTCCGCGTCTCCTGGCATCTCGAACAGCACGGGCTGAACCCCGTCCGTGTGGAGCGCGCTGGCCAGCGCGGCGAAGCTCTCCACCGGCCATTCTTTCGCTGGCTCGCCGGCCGAGAGCACGAGCGCGGCCAAGGGGCGGTCGATGCCGGCACCATTCGCGAGGAGGCGCTCGCGTCCCGCCACACGCTCGCCGTCCGTCAGCACGAGGCGGCTCCGTGGTGGCCCGACGGGAACGCCCAGCATCTCGAGCAGGCGCTGGCGTTCACGGGCGACATACTCGAAAGCACGTCCCGCGCGCGGCAAGCGGTGCGTGTACACCCACCACCATCCGCGCACCCCGAACCCCGCTCGAACCGGGGCGCGCGATACGAGCGCGAGCGGCGCCGTCCGCGGAGACGACTGCGGATCAATGATCCAGTCGTAGCGCCGCGATCGTACGAGCCTCCAGGTTCGCGTCGGGTGTGCACGATCGTAGACGATGAGACCATCAATGAGCGGGTGATGCTCGAGCAGCGGCGCCGCTCGGTCGCCCACGAGAAAATCGACTGGTGTCCGCGGAAACGCGCGACGGAGGTCCTCCAGCAGCGCCGTCGTCAACGCGACATCGCCAAGTCGTCTCAGCTGCACGACCAGCACACGGCGCGGATGGACGACGGCCGGCGCCTTCACTCCGCCTTGCGCCAGAGCTTGGCGTACTGCACGAACGCGTAAAACGCCGCCATCGCCGCATGGATGATTCCGGCCCGTCCGTCGAGGATGCCGAGCCGCAGCACGAGGCGGGAGAACAACTCCCATGGAATGCGCATGACGTGCAGAACCGAGAATCGGCGACCGGCTTCCCCCTTTCGCCTCGCGGCCAGCTCCGTGTAGCGGTTGATCGTGTCGACGTGCTCGCGCAGCGCTCGGTACTTGAGGTGATCGAGCGCGCCTGCCAGCCGCTCGGTGCGACCGTCGACGATCAAATGCTCGTGAACGGGCAACGGTGCGAAGCGCGCGCGCTGGCGCCTGGCGAGACGGAGAATCCACTCGGAGCCGGCGCCTCCGAAGCGCAGTCGCTTGCCGAGGTAGACCATCGTCCTTCGCACCCAGTAGCCGTCCGCCGCATTGGGGTCGCGCACGACACGCGCGATCTCCCGCGCCAGCGGCGGCGTGACACGCTCGTCGGCATCGATCGAGAGAATCCACTCACCCGTCGCGAGCTCGAGCGCCGCCTGCTTCTGCCGCCCGAAATCATCGAACGCACGAGTCGAGATGCGGGCGCCGTGCTCTCTGGCGATGGCGACGGTGCCGTCGGTCGACCCGCTGTCGAGAATCACGATCTCATCCGCGATGCCTCGCACGCTCTCGAGGCATGCAGCGAGGTGCGCCTCCTCGTTGTTGACGATGAGCACGGCGCTCAGCAGGGGAGGCACGGCGGCGGGATCGGGGTTAAGATGGGACGGTTCCAGGCGCAACGCCTCCCAAGATAGACCGGCCAACCTTCCGAAACGAGCCGTCCGATCAGCGACCCCGCTCGCATTCTGCTCGTCAGCCTCGACAACATCGGCGACCTCGTCTTCGCATCGGCGCTCGCCGGTCCACTGCGCGCGCGATTCCCGTCCGCGCAGCTCGACGTCTGGTGCAAGGCGTACGCTGCCGATGTCGCGTCACTCATTCCAGGGATCTCCCGGGTCATCGCATCGGATCCGTTCTGGGATCGCGCTCCGGGCACGTCGAAGGGAAGGCTGTTCCCCTTCCTTCGCGCCGTTCGGGATATCCGACGAGCACGCCACGACCTGGCGGTTCTCGTTTCCTCGCAGTGGCGCATCGCCGCCGCGCTCGCGCTCGCGCGCGTTCCCACGCGCATCGGTCGGCAGCGCCGCCGCAATCGACACTGGCTCACGACGGCGCTTCCGCCCGAGGACCGTTCACGCCCGGTCGTGAGCGAGTTGGCCGGCATCGCGCGCACACTCGGCGCGGAACCGCCCTCCGAGTATCGGCTCGATGCGGCGCCGCTCGCCTCACGCCGCGCATCGCTGCAGAGCGCACTCGGCACACGCCCGCCGGTCGCGCTGCACGCGTTCGCGGGAAGCCGTGCCCGGTGCGTCGCCGTGAGTGAGTGGCGGGTGCTCGCGGAATCACTCGTCAGGCGCGGGAGGGCGGTCCTCTGGATCGGCGCACGCCCCGAGCTCGACGAGATACGCGCGGGCGGCGTGTCCCCACACTGGTATTTCGCCGATGTGATCGGAGACGGGTCGCTCCGCGACGCCATCGCCCTGCTCACGCTGTGCACCGCCCTCGTCGGTCACGACTCGGGTCCGATGCACATCGCGTCGGCCCTCGGCGTTCCGGTGGTCGGGATATTCGCGCCCGGGGAGCCGCGGCGGACGTTCCCCCAGGGACCGGGGCCGGCTCGCGTGATCGCGCGTCCATCGCCCGTGGGCATTACCGCCGGGGTGATCCTCCGCGAGCTGGATGAGCTGCTGACTCAGCCATCACCGACAATAGCGCGTCGATGACCGGGTCGGCTGGGAGCGACTCGAGCGTCGGACCCGGGCTGTAGAGAAACCGCCCCGGCGTGTCGAACGGCTCGAAGATCCCCGATCCGCCGACCAACATCACGACCGACGGTTTGTTGAACGCCGACGCCGCGTGGGCGATGCTCGTGTCGGGGCTGAAGACGACATCCGCCGTGGCCACGAGAGCGAGCGCGTCTCGCAGTCCGGGAACGACCGCGACCGCACCGCTGTCGCGAGCGATTCGCTCGGCCTCCGAAAGCTCGGCGGGCGGCGCCATCACGAGCACCTCGCTCGTGGGGTTTGCCTTCCGTGCGGCACGAACCACCGCAATGACGCGATCCGCCGGCCAGCGGCGGCGCGGCTCTCCGGCCGCGATGTTCACGAGCAAACGGAGCCCGCCATCGGCGTTGCGCCATGTCTGCTCCGCTCGGGCACGCTCATCATCGCCGATGAACAACTCGGGGCGCCAGCTCGTCCCACTGACGTCCACCGCGAACGGGGCTGCCGTCGCGGCCGACTGCATGATCTGGTGGGCGTCGGGCGGCGCCGGCGCCACCGGCAGCGTGTAGATGAAGTCGTTGGCCCGACCACCGATGCCGATGCGGTACCGCGCGCCCGTGGCGAGCATCAGCAGCAGCATCGTCAGGGACGGCTGAAGCACCATCCCGTCGATGACCGCGTCGTATCGCGATCGGCGAAGCGCGCGCGCCGTTCGCACGAACGACGCGAATCGCTTGCGATCGAACGTGAGCACGCGCCGAACGTGCGGATTTCCGGCAAGGACGATCGCGTTGGGAGGGGACGCGAGCACATCGAGCTCGATCGTCCGATGCGACCGGGCAATCGCGCGAATGAGCGGCGTCGCCATGATCATGTCACCGATACGGTCGTAGCGCAGGTACAGCACGCGGTACCGGCGTGCGCTCCAGTCGGGGGAATGCGCCCGCTGCCCCGGCAGCAGAACACCGAGTGCACGAAACACCAACCGCTTCCAGCTGCGCTCGAGCTGCTTGAGCGTCCGTTTGACGCGGGACGTGGTCACCGAGTCGCGGGCACCGGCGAGAGCGGAGCAACGCGCGCCAGCATGTCGATCACCGCACGTTCCACGCGAGCCGCGGGTATCGACCGGATTCGTCCACCTTCCCCGAAGAGATGGATTCCGTCCACACCGGCGGGGACCAGCGGCTCGTGCCCCGTCGGCAGCATAACGACGACCGGCGTTCCCAACGCCGCCGCGGCGTGCCCCAGACTCGTGTCCGGCGTCAGGAGCAGGCTCGCTGCTCCAACGGTGGCGAATGCGACACGGAGCGGCGGCACCATGGCGACTGCGCCGACGTCGCGCGCCAGGCGCGTGGCTCGCGCTTCGTCCCCCGGACCTCCGATGACGCCAATCCTGACATCGGGCCTCTGCCGCCGCACTGCCTGCAAAACGGCAGCGTACGCCGCGTCGTCCCACTGCCGGCACTCGTTGAGCGACGAGATGTTCACCAGCAGCCGCGGCGTGCCCTTCCCCCCCGGCCATGCCCGCTCCCCCTCCTCACGCTCGATGGTGTCGAGCACGATTGCCGGGCGCGGATCGATGGCCGCCGGATCCACGCCGAAAGGCAATCCGAGCGAGGCCGTATAGCGGCTGTGGTGTGCCTGCGCGTTGGAGGCGCGCACGGCGATCGTGTAGATGAAATCGTTCTCGCGCCCGGCCATCCCAATGCGATGGCGCGCACGCGAGGCGAGGAGCAGCAGCAGCATCGCGCCCTTCACGCGACCGCCAAACTCGCGTCCATCCACGAACCGCCGAACGCTCCCGTCGATGATGGCGTCATAGCGCTCTTCGCGAACGCGGCGGATGACGTGGCGCGGATAGGTGAGCCGTCGCCCCGGCTGGAACGCGTGCGTGGCGCGAATGAACGGCAGGTTCCGCAGCGCCTCCGCCGGGCCGGGAAAGGTGAGAACGTCGATGGACACGTTCGGGTGCGCGCGCACGATCGATCGCAACAGCGGCGTCGACATCAGCAGGTCCCCGATGCCGTCGTGGCGGATGAACAGGATCCGGAGAGGGCCCGCGGACCAGTCGGCGGCAGGACGTCGTCCCGCGCCTCCGACGAGGAACCCGACGGTCCGAAGGAGCGCGCTCTTGGCCGCGCGCTCGAGCTCCTTGAGGACGCGCGGCGTGCTCACGGAACGCGCAACCCGCGGAAATCGTAGGTGACGCCGTGTCTGGAGAGCAGCGTCACCAGGCGCACCAGCGAGAGTCCCATGACCGCGAAGAAATCGCCATCGATGCGCCGTACGATCGTCGCACCGAACCCCTGGATGCCGTACGCGCCGGCCTTGTCCATCGGCTCTCGCGTGGCGATGTACGCCTGAATCTCATCGTCACGGAGATCGCGGAAGGTCACCGAGACGATCTCCACCTCTGAGTCGACGCGCCCGTCGCGCGCGACGGCGACCGCGGTGAAGACTTCGTGTGTGCGTCCACTGAGCTGGCGCAGCATCGCAGCGGCGTGGGCGTCATCACGAGGCTTCCCGAGCACCTCGTCGTCGATCACGACGATCGTGTCCGCACCGATCACGACCGCCTCGGGGGCCACCCGAGCGATCGTCTCGGCCTTGCGTCGTGCAAGGCGCTCGGCGTGCGCGAGCGGCGCCTCTCCCGGGAGATACGTCTCGTCGATGTCGGCCGGGATCACCTCGTGTGCGATACCCACCATCGTCAGCAGCTCTCGCCGGCGCGGCGAGGACGACGCGAGGAGCACTCGCGGATGGGTCACCGTTCCAGCCACAGCGTGACGGGCCCATCGTTGACGAGCTCGACGTCCATCATCGCCCCGAACTCACCGCGCTCGACGCGGACACCGCGTTCGCGCAGCAGCTCCATGAACCGCTCGTAAAGCCGTTCCGCGATCTCCGGACGCGCGGCATCGATGAAGCTGGGACGACGCCCCTTCTCCGCGTTGCCATACAGCGTGAACTGTGAGACGACCAACAACGCGCCACCGATGTCCGGCAGCGCGAGATTCATCTTCCCTTCGTCGTCGCCGAAGATGCGCAGGCCGATCACCTTGTCGGCCATCCACGCCAGGCGGGCGTCGTCGTCCTCGTGCGTGAAGCCGACGAGCAACAGCAGGCCGGCGTCGATGCTCCCGGTTCGCCGCGCGCCACCTGTCTCCCGCACCCGCACCTCGGCGCGCGACACTCGCTGAACGAGAACGCGCACGCGGTTTCGCCCTGAAAGGCAGAGGATGACAAGGTCGTCACGGTCGTCAAGGTTGTCGAGGTGAGGTCGTCAAGGCGGGATGAAGTCACCTCGATCACCTCGACACCCTTGACGACCTTGACGACCTCGGCCTTACTCCACCGTCACCGACTTGGCGAGATTGCGCGGCTGATCCACGTTCGCGCCACGCTTCACCGCGATGTAATACGCGAGCAGCTGCAGCGGGATCGATGCGAGCACCGGGGTGAACATGTCGATCGTCTCGGGGATGCGGATCTCGTAGTCGAGCAGTCCCTCGAGCGACGGCTCGTCGCGGCTGGTCAGCGCGATCACGCGGCCGCCCCGGGCCTTCACTTCCTGAATGTTCGAGCAGACCTTGTCGAACACGGAATCGTGAGGCGCAATGAAGACGACCGGCATGTTCTCGTCGATCAGCGCGATCGGGCCGTGCTTCATCTCCGCGGCCGGGTAGCCTTCGGCGTGGATGTAGGAAATCTCCTTCAGCTTCAGCGCGCCCTCGAGCGCCGCCGGGAAGCTGTATCCACGTCCGAGATACAGAAAGTTCGTCGCATTCTTGAACTCCTCGGCGATCGTCTCGATGCGCGGCGCCGTATCGAGAATCTGCTGGATCTGCCCCGGCAGCGCGTGCATCGCCTGCACGATACGGCGGCCCTGAAGAACCGAGAGATTGCGCAGGCGGGCGAGCTTGAGCGCGAACATGGCCAGGGCGACGACCTGGCTCGTGAACGCCTTCGTGGACGCCACGCCGATTTCCGGACCCGCGTGGATGTACACCCCGCCATCCGACTCACGCGCGATCGTCGAGCCGACCACGTTCACGATTCCGATCGCGTGTGCCCCGCCCTTCTGCGCTTCGCGCATGGCCGCCAGCGTATCGGCGGTCTCACCGGACTGTGAGATGACGATGCACAACGTGCGATCGGTGACGATGGGATTGCGGTAGCGGAACTCCGACGCGTACTCGACCTCCACCGGCACCCGCGCGCACTCCTCGATCATGTGCTCGGCGATGAGCGCCGAATGCCAGCTCGTGCCGCACGCGGTGATGACGATGTTGTCGAAGTGCAGCAGCTGCTCGGCCGTCATGTTGAGGCCGCCGAGCTTCGCGCTCCCTTCGTCGGCGAGCAGGCGGCCGCGCATGGTGTTCTCGATGCTGGTCGGTTGCTCGAAGATCTCCTTGAGCATGAAGTGCGCGAAGCCGCCGCGCTCGATCATGTCGAGATCCCAGTCGACGCGGCTCACCTTGCGGTCGATCTGCCCTGCCTCCTTCACGTCGAGAATGTGATAGCCATCGCGCGACAGCACCGCGAGATCTCCGTCGTCGAGGTACACCACTTCGCGAGTGTACGCGAGAATGGCGGATACATCGCTCGCCACGAAGTACTCGCCGTCGCTCAGACCGATGAGGAGCGGGCTGCCCTTCCGGGCCGCCACGATCTTGCCGGGATCCTTGCTCGACAGGACGGCGATGCCGTAGGTGCCCTCCACGAGGCGGAGCGCGTCGATGACCGCCGTCTCGAGGTTTCCGTCGAAGTGCGCCTCGATCAAATGCGCGAGGACCTCGGTGTCGGTCTCCGACCGGAACGTGTGTCCACGCTTCTCGAGGAGCCGTCGCAGCGTCGAGGCGTTCTCGATGATCCCGTTGTGGACGACCGCGATCGCGTCATCACAGGAATGGTGCGGATGTGCGTTGCAGGTCGTCGGCGCGCCGTGTGTCGCCCACCGGGTATGCGCGATGCCGATCGTCCCGTGGACCGGGCTCGCCAGCACCACCGATTCGAGCTGAGAGATCTTGCCAGCCGTCTTGCGCGTCTCGACCCCGTTGCCGTTCATGATCGCGATGCCCGCGGAGTCGTACCCGCGGTATTCGAGGCGCTTCAGCCCCTCGACCAGCAGCGGCGCGGCAACGCGCGGTCCGACGTAACCTACGATTCCACACATGGGGCGTACGTTCCAGGATCAGGGTTACCCACTTCGCTTCATCGCCTCCAGCGGCGCCCAGGCGCGAGCCACCAGCTCGCGCGCGGCCTTTTCGTCCCGCGCCTCCGCGATCACTCGCACGATCGGCTCCGTTCCAGACGGCCGAATATGGACCCAGCGATCCGGCCACGAGAGGTGGAGGCCGTCCTGCGTATCGACCGTCGCGTCCACGAACTCGTCTCGCAGCGCCGCGTACACCGCATCGAGCGAGACATTCGGGCGCTCCATCTTGTCCTTGACGATCGAGTACCGCGGGTATCGGTCCACGATCGCCGAGAGCGACTTGTCCTCGTCCAGCAACAGCTGAAGGATCAGCGCGACACCGATCGGCGCATCGCGGCCAAGGTGAATCTCGGGGAGAATTACCCCCCCGTTCCCCTCACCGCCCACCGGGGCACGCTCGGCCCGCATGCGCACCGCCACGTTCACCTCACCCACCGGCGCGCGGATCACCCTCGAACCCGCCTCTCTCGCTACGTCGTCGAGGATGAGGCTGGTCGACAGGTTAGAAACGACCGGACCCTTTCGGTGTCGCAAAACGACACGCGAAGCGAGCGCCAGCGTGTAATCCTCGCCGATCGCCTCCCCCTTCTCGGAGACCAGCGCCAACCGATCGACGTCCGGATCGACCGCCAAACCCACGTCGGCCTCGCTTTGAAGCACGAGCCGTTCCAGTTCCTGGAGGTTTTCGGCGACGGGCTCCGGCGGTCTCGGGAATCGGCCATCCGGCTCGAGGTTGATGGCGGTCACCTGACAACCGAGGCGATCGAGGAGGCCCGGGATGATCCGACCACCGGCCCCCCGGACGCAGTCGAGCGCCACCTTGAAGCGGCGCTCGCGGATGCCTTTCACATTGAGATACGGGAGTGACAGCACGAGACCGATGTGGCGCTCGATCGCCTCCCTGTCTTCCGTCACCGTGCCGAGCTGGTCCCACGACGCGCGCGCGAACTCTCCGTCCACGACGCGCCGCATCTCCGCCCCCTCCGCCGCCTCGAGAAACGCGCCGCTCGCCCCAATGAACTTGAGAGCGTTCCATTCGATCGGGTTATGGCTCGCCGAGATCATGAGGCCGCCCGCCGCGTGGTGGTGCTCGACGGCCAGCTGGCACGTCGGCGTCGTGGTCATCCCGATGTCGATCACGTCGCACCCCACCGATTGCAGGGCGGCGACGACGGCCCGATGAAACATCGGTCCCGAGACACGCGAGTCCCTGCCCACGACGATCGCCCGCGATTTCGCGCGCCCCTTCGCCCACGCCCCGAATCCCGCCGCAAACCGCGCGACGATCTCCGGGGTGAGCGCCTCGCCGACGCGCCCCCGCACACCGGACACACTGATCATCAACCCTTCGTACACTCTCCGCTCCACGTTCTGTCGGCGCGAAAGCTACCGAGCGCGATGTCACGCACCAAGCGCGCGTTACGCCCGGGACCGCCGAAGCGTTCTATGGGTGCTGGCTACACGCGCATTTCTCTGGTCCGTCACCCGATGACGACCATCCCGGAGGCTCCCCCTGTCCTGGTCGTTCAGCTCGTGGGCGTCGCGGCAGCCATTCCGCCGCAAGATGGTCGCGCTCACTGGCGCCGCGGTGATCGCGACGCTCGTCCTCGTGCTCACGCCGATCTATTTCGCCGGCCGCGAGCGCCTCGTCACGCTGAACGCGATGCGCCTCTCGGCCGTCGCGCGCAGCGCGGCCGTCGCCATCCCGTCCGACTCGGTGGATGTCATCGCGCTCCCCGACGGACATTCGGGCGCGGCGTTCGTGTCCACGCAGCGTACGCTGGCTCGTCTGTGGGTCGCGAACGGCGGAAATCTCGCTGAGCTCACGAACGGGCTCGCGATCGTTCGCCGCCAGCAGGCGCGCTACCGCTACCTCGTCCATTCGCAGTGGAAGGCGGGGCAGCCGCAGTACAAGCAGCTGCTCGACGCGCCGGAGGGTCTCGCCGACTCGATCGCCAAGAACAAGGGCGGCACGACGCCCGTCTATCTCGACGCCGGAGGGGGGCGCGTGATCACGGCGGTGGCGCCCATCGTTCGCGCGGACGGAAGCGCGGCGGGCTTCGTCATCGCCACGCTCCGCGCGGACAATTTCCTGCGGGAGTTCGGCGTACAGGTGCGCAACCTCGCGTGGCTGCCGCTGCTGATCATGCTCTCGGCGATCGTCATCGCCGGATGGACGGCGGGCCGTCTCAGCCGGGGCATCGAGGCGGTGGCGTCACACGCCGAAGCGGTGGCGCGCGGCAGCCTGCGTCAGGAGCTCGCGTTCAAGTCATCGGATGAAGTCGGGCGGCTCGCCGATGCGTTCCGCACCATGACCACGGGACTCCGCGTGCTGCTGCGCGATGTCGATACCGGCTCCAGCGAAGTCGCGGCAACCGCCGAGGAGCTGGCCTCGGGCGCCGAGCAGATGACCGCATCGACGCAGGAAGTCGCGAGCGCCGCGCAGAGTATCGCCGACTCCGCGTCCGTGCAGACGCGAAACATCCAGAACGTCGTGCGCATCTCGGGAAGTGTAGCCGAGCGGGCGCTGACGGTCTCGGAGCACGCGCGCCGGGCGCAGAGCGCCGCCGACGCCGTCGCGTCCAGTGCACGGCGGGCGACGCAGGCCGCCGAGCAGGCGCTGACCAGCATGGGCGAGATCGCGTCCGTCACTCGTGAGGCGGTGCCCGCCGTGGCCGAGCTCGGCGAAAAGTCCCAGCGGATCGGCAAGATCACCGACACGATCGCGGGGATTGCGCGCCAGACCAACCTGCTCGCGCTCAACGCCGCGATCGAGGCGGCCCGCGCCGGCGAGCACGGCAAGGGGTTCGCCGTCGTCGCCGATGAGGTGCGCAAGCTGGCGGGCGAGAGCGCCCGCGCCCTCGATACCATCCGGAAGCTCGCCGTCGAGATGCGCAACGCATCGATTCGGACGGCGGAGCGCATCACCGACGTCAGCACGAGCGTCGCCAGCGGTGAGACCGTGATTCGCTCCTCGACCGCGGCGTTGACTCAGATCGCTCGTGAAATCGAGGGCAGCCGTGGCGCGGTGGCTCTCATTGTCGACTCGGCCGTCTCCCAGCAGAGCGAGGCCGAATCGCTCGCCCGCGAGATCGAAGCGATCTCCTCGGTCGCCGAGCAAAACGCCTCGACCTCCGAGGAGGTCAGCGCCGTGGTGGAGGAGCAGACCTCGTCGATGATGCACGTGACGGAGTCGAGCCAGCATCTGGCGAGCATCGCGTCGCGGCTGAAGGGGGCGATGTCGAGGTTTGATTTGTAAATAGGGGTCAGGAGTCAGGAGTCAGGAGTCAGGGGGTGTCAGGTTGAAGGTGCCAGGAGAGAACGGCACCGAGGGACCAGGGGCCGGGTCGTTCTCCCCTGTAACCCACACCCTGACACCCCCTGACTCCTGACTCCTGACTCCTGACCCCTAGCTAGGTCTTCACCAGCTGCGCGATTGAGTGCCGCGCCGTCGACACGGTAATGTCGCCGCGCCGCACCACCGCCACCAACGCGTTCACCACCTGCGGGTCGAACTGCGTCCCCGCGTGACGCGTCAGCTCACCGAGCGCCTCCTCGATGCCGAGCTGCGCCTTGCGGTATGGACGGCCGCTCATCATCGCGTCGAACGCATCGGCGACGCACGCGATTCGCGCCTCGCGCGGAATCGCGTCGCCCCCGATGCCATCGGGCACACCGCGTCCGTCCATCCGTTCGTGATGCGAGCGCACGACGTTGAGCGCGACCGGCGAATCGCTGAGGAGAGGCAGCAGGATTCGCCACCCGAGCACCGGATGCGTCATGATGTGCGCGTACTCGTCCGAGGTGAGCTTCCCCGGCTTGTTGAGCACCGCCTCGCGCACGCCGATCTTGCCGATGTCGTGCAGGTGCCCGCCGAGCTCGAGCTGCCGGACGGTGTCGCCTTCGATTCCGAGCTCGCGCGCGATGAGGCCGGCGTAGTGACTCACGCGCACCGAGTGCCCACGTGTCGATGGATCCTTGAGCTCGAGCGCGTCGGCGAGCGACTGAATGCTCGCGATGAACAGCTCCTCGAGGCGGCGCGCCTGTGCGCGAACGCGCGCTTCGAGCGACTGATGATATTCCCGGTTCTCGAGGAGGAGACGCCGCTTTTCCAGCGCCTGCTTCACCCGCGCACGCACTTCCTCGAGCACGAAGGGCTTGCTGATGTAGTCCATCGCGCCGCGCCCGAGGCATTCGACGGCGACTTCAACCTCGGCGACCGCGGTGATCATGATGACCGCCGTGTCGGGATACCGCTCTCGTACTTCGCGCAAAAGCGTCGCGCCGTCCATCTTCGGCATGCGCAGGTCGGTGAGCACGAGGATCACGGGCTCACGCGCCAGTATCTCCAGCGCTTCGACGCCTGAGCCGCACTCGAAGCACGTGAAGCCGTCGATTTGCATGAGGCGCACGAGGGCCTGCCGAAGGCGCGGCTCATCGTCGACGACCAGGCATCGCCGCTCCTGATGGACGTGGCGCTCCTGGCTCGTCGTCGCCGTCAGCGCGGTAACGTCGTGAAGCGGCTCGCGCGTCATCGCGCCTCCCCGTGCTGCTGCGGGTCGGTTATCTTGGGCGAACCCACCGTAGGACATATCCGATGACCAAGGTGTTCGAAGACGATCTCGCCGCCGGCCTCGGCACGCGCGCGATACACGCCGGTCAACGCCCCGAGCCACTGGCCGGCGCCATCATGACGCCCGTCTACCTGACGTCCACGTATGTGCAGGATGGCCTGGGAAGACACAAGGGCTACGAGTACGCTCGCAGCCGCAACCCCACCCGCGAGGCGCTCGAGCGTAACGTCGCCGCGCTCGAGGGGGCGCGCCACGGCTTCGCGTTCGCCAGCGGCACCGCGTGCGTGGACTCGCTGATGAAGCTGTTCAAGGCGGGCGACCACATCGTCTGCGGAGAGAATGTCTACGGTGGGACGTTCAGACTCTTCGACCGACTCCTGCAAAATTTCGGTCTCGAGTTCACGTACGTCGATACGAGGGATCCGAATCGTATCGAGGATGCGTGCAAAAAGCGAACGGTCGCCGTGCTCGCCGAGACGCCGACGAACCCTCTCATGCGTCTCACCGACATCGACGCGGCGGCCGGCATCGCGCACCGGGCTGGCGCGCTGCTCATCGTCGACAATACGTTCGCCACTCCCGTCCTTCAGCGGCCGTTCTCGCACGGCGCCGACATCGTCTTCCATTCGACGACGAAGTACCTCAACGGCCACAGCGACATGATCGGCGGCATCGCCCTCGTGAACGACGATGACCTCGCCGCCCGCCTTCAATTCATTCAAAACGCCGCCGGCGCCGTGCCCGGACCGTTCGATTGCTGGCTGGCGCTTCGCGGCACCAAGACGCTGCACCTTCGCGTGGCGGCGCACGACCAGAACGGCCGCCAGATCGCGGCGTGGCTGGCCAATCGCCTCGGCGCCGAGCGCGTGATTTATCCGGGCCTCCCATCGCACCCACAGCACGAGCTGGCGCGCCGCCAGATGTGCGGCTTCGGTGGGATGATCTCGGTGGAGATGGGGACGAAGGAGCGCGCCGCGCGTGTCCTGGAGGGAACGCGAATCTTTTCGCTCGCGGAATCGTTAGGAGGAGTCGAGAGTCTCATCAGTCACCCCGCCTCGATGACACACGCCTCGGTGCCTCCCGATCGGCGCGCCGCGCTGGGGATCACCGAAGGCTTGATCCGGCTGTCGTGTGGTGTCGAGGATGTGAAGGATCTGATCGGGGATCTCGAGACTGCATTCCAGAACGAATGAGGGATGCGGAGGGGGAGTGAGGACACGATTCCTCATTCCCCGCTCCTCATTCCTCGTTCCTACCGCGAGGTAAAGAATGGCCGACCGTAAGATCCTCACCCAGATCTCCCCGACCGCGTGGGAACATCCCGCTGACCGAGCGGCCCTCCAGACGCTCCGCGCGATTCCCGGTTTCGATGAGGTCGTGCGCAAGATCGCGTCGTTCTTCGGCGAGCGCGGTATCCGGCACCTGTTCGCCGGCAACGCCGTCCGCGTGGGGCCGCGCCAGCGACCGAAGCTCTACGCGCTTTACGGCGAAGTCCTCGAGACGATGGACTGGCCCGCGGGGAACGAGCTGTACGTGACGCAGACGCCCACGGTCAACGCGATGGCCGTCGGCTTCGAGCGCCCGTTCATCGTCGTCAACTCGGGGCTTCTCGGCCTCCTCGAGCGTGAGGAACAGCGCACGATCCTCGGACACGAGCTCGGCCACATCATGAGCGGCCACACGACGTACACCACCATGGCGCTCATCCTCCTCACGATCGGGCTGCGGAATCTTCCCTTCCTCGCCGGGATGGCGCTCCTTCCGATCGAGCTCGCGCTGTTCGAGTGGTACCGCAAGAGCGAGCTGTCGTGCGACCGCGCCGGACTCCTGTCAGGGCAGGATCCGACCGCCGCCATGATGGCCGAGCTCAAGCTGGCCGGCGGGAAGCCGCGGGCGGCGATCGGCGGCGACGTTGGGCTCGACGACGACGATATCGATCTCGACGAGTTCCTCCTCCAGGCCGAGGAGTACGAGACCGGCGGCACCGCGATCGACAGCGTCTTCAAGTTCCTGAACGTCGCCTTTCAAACCCACCCGTTTCACACCGTGCGGGCAGCCGAGCTCCATCGGTGGGTGCGGTCCGGCGAGTACCAGCGCATTCTCGACGGCGACTACCCGCGCCGCGGCTCCGAGCCCGAGCGCCCCCTCCGCCAGGACTACGCCGAAGCGGGAAGCTATTACGAGCAGCAGGCGCGACAGGCGATGGACCAGGTGGGCGACGTGTTGAACCGGGCGAGAGAAGCCTTCACGCAGGCGGTTCGCGGCCGTCCGAAATGAAGATTCTGCTCGTCGGCAGCGGGGGACGTGAGCACGCGCTCGCGTGGAAGCTGACCCGCGATGACGAGTCGCTCGAGTTGATCGCCGCGCCGGGGAACCCGGGAATCGCCGAGCTGGGGCGGTGCGTGAAGGCCGATCCGTCCGACGCCGGCGCATTGCTCGCGCTCGCCATGGCGGAGCGCCCCGACCTCACCGTCGTCGGGCCGGAAGGGGCGCTCGCGGGCGGAATCGTGGACCGCTTCCGCGACGCCTCGCTACCGATTTTTGGTCCGACGCGCGCAGCCGCCGAGATCGAGACATCGAAGGCGTTCGCCAAGGAGCTCATGGTGCGCGCGGGGGTGCCGACCGCGCGCGCCGTACGCCACACCGATGCCGCGGCCGCGAAGCGCGCGGCTCGCGAGCTCGGTGCTCCCGTGGTCATCAAGGCGTCGGGGCTGGCAGCCGGCAAAGGCGTGATCGTCTGCGGCACGCTCGACGAGGCGGACGAGGCGATCGATTCCATGCTCATCCGGAACATCCACGGCGCCGCTGGCTCGGAGATTCTCGTCGAGGAGTTCATGCAGGGCGAGGAGGTATCGATCCTGGCGTTGACGGACGGCGAGGCCGTTCTCCCGATGCTCCCGGCTCAGGACCACAAACGACTTCTCGACGGCGATACCGGGCCCAACACGGGCGGGATGGGCGCGTATGCTCCGGTCTCGATCGCCGACCCCCCGCTCGTCGATCGCATCGTGGCCGACATCTTCGAGCCCACGCTCGCTGCCCTTCGCGCCCGCCGTAGCCCTTTCACCGGACTGCTTTACGGCGGCTTGATGCTCACGGACGACGGGCCGAAGGTCGTCGAGTTCAATTGTCGCTTCGGAGACCCGGAGACGCAGGCGCTGGTGCCACTGCTCCGGTCCAGCCTTCTGAAGCCGATGCTCGCGATCGCACGAGGCGACGGACTTGCGCCGACGGATCGCCTCGCCTGGCGGGACGGCCACGCC